>JAEEGJ010004449.1_pt1 | contig 47322 bp, 57 predicted proteins | sample 8958761 | NCBI WGS metagenome assembly JAEEGJ01 (sample SAMN16246546, study PRJNA631951) | gut metagenome | biome: gut microbiome; feature: rumen; material: RS-attached | host: Bos | place: Iran: Karaj | collected 2018-10
TGGGTAATGTGCGATTAGATATTCTATTTTCACCTTTTTCTTTTTTTCTCTTAATTACTTCTCCGTTTGCGCGTTGAAAATATGCATCTATCGGCTTGTAGTTATTTCCCAGTATCAAATCATCTATAGTGAATCGTTCGTCTGACGATGTAATATCCTCTGCAGTAATTACCAATTCATACTTTGCTTGAACCGATTCGATCTTATAACCTCTCGATTCCAGAAAGTTCTTTGCTTCAACAGCATTGAAACCTTCTGTACTAATTTCCTTTCCCGTTGCTATATTGTTCGCAACAGCTATAACGTATTTGGGAGGGTACTTCTTCCCTTCTTGGGTAACCAGCTCATAAATGGTGCTTTTGTTTCTAGTGGGCACACCATTCTCATCAATGTATTTCAAAGCGTCTAATATGTTCTGTTCAGAAAGTTTAGGGATTGCCATCAGTGCCTCCTATCTTAAATGCCCAGCTGATCAACAGTCGAACAAGCGGGAAATAATAACAACATTCGTATAGAAGCTATTTATGTTATTTGTAAAAAACTCTTCGGAATAATCTTCAAAAGAATCTTCAACACTTCTCTTACATCGTGACATTAATGTAGTAGTCGCCAAATAAACCGCCTTTCCAACCGATGTCGACTCTAGTTGGTGAGCCATCTTCTTTTATTATAATTCTTCTTTCAGCATTCACGTTTACTCTCATCAGATTTCCGAATTTTATCTTGATTATGTATTGACCGGGTGCAAGCTTAAAGGAAGTATTCATTCCTGAGTTTAAGATGCTTGTGATACTTGTTTTCACAATCTTCAATGACATGCCTAAAGTAGGATCTACAGAAACATATGACACATACAGATTTGGCTCATTAGAATAGTCTTTCTGATAGAGGACAGTACCCGAGTGAACAACATTACCAGAATGAACGAGATTTACTGTTCCACTTATGTTATATTTTCTTATTGCATCTTGGACGATAAGTTGGGTGCCGCAAGCACCACATTGAGCAATCTGGAGTGACGGATCAACATTTAAACGTGCGTTGCAATTTGGACACATCGCTGGAACAAATGATGGCTTATCGGTGGAATTTGAACTTTGAGTCGTTAAGGGTGTGTTTGTTCCACTATTTGCTGGATTTGTAGGCGAAACCGCCCCTTGAGGCGTTCCACAACTCATGCAAAACTTGGCGCCATCAGGCAGTTGTTGACCACAATTCATACAGAACATAGGATGCCTCCCATACTGAAGATAGGATTTATTTTTCTATTATACCAATTGGGAAGCTGACTAAATCATTACAATTTGTGTCAGATTGAACCTCCGATATATGCACGCTCGCCCGAAGCGGCCTTTTTAAATTCACTTTAGATTCTTTTCACCTTAACTTAACAGTTTATTTGTTGTATCACTTTGGTTTGTCTGATAATCTACAACTATCTGAAGTATAGGCCTGTAATTAACATTCTTTATTTGTTGGACGAGGTGCCCTATGAAATCCAAAGTTTCCTCTGTTATTTCTCTTGCAGACAACAGTTTGACTCTTGAAGCAATGACCATGTCTTCTGGTAAATTGCTTGAAAAGGGGTATATAAAACTAGACGGAAAGACATTGGCTCGCTTTTCACCTGTAATAGGTCTCATTGAAAGTCTGGGATTTCAAAAATGGGTTGGTCGCACACAAGCTAAAAACATCGAAAAACTAGTATCTGGTTCATATAGATGTATTGTAAAGAACCAAACCCTTAACGCTGATATGCTTGCGAAAGCAAAAGATTCTCCATTCTTTCGTGGTTTCATTCTTAGCGAAAATGGAAAAATATTAGAGCAGGTCGAATGGGAGAAATTAGACCCTAAAGAAATTGCTAACACTTTAGGAAAAGCTCCTGGGCCTAATATTGTTGCCATTATTTTCCAAGTATTGGCAATAGCAACAAGTCAGTACTATATGCACGAAATGAACAATAATTATGAATCCATATGCACTGAGTTAAAATCAATTAAAGAACAGTTTATGATTCAGGATGCAAGCGAAATTATCGCTGGACATAAATCAATTTCCAACATGGTAAAACACTTCGACGCTATTATGGCAAGCGATAAGAGACGTCAAAGCGAATCAATTAAGGCTGGTCAAATTGAATTTGATGCACTGAAACAGGCCGAACGAAGCAGACTAAAGCTTGAGAAGAATTTTCCGCTTGATCCTAAAAAGGATTCTTTGGAGAAGGTTGACAGCAACGTGACCGGCATTATCAACACACTTGCTCAATTGAAAATGTCAGTTTACGTCTATGGAATGGCTAAGGGTCTCCGTGTCTGCTTTGACAATGTTGATACCCCTGAAGAAGTATCGGACTTTATCAGTGAGATAAATGAACAACTCGAACTTTATAAGGAAACCATAAACAATACTATTGAAGCATTAAATAAGTACACAACAGATTCTAAAGCCCTCAATAAAATGTCAAAAAAGCAAGTTGGCGGACTTATAGCTGTAGGCGTATTAGCAGGTCCTCTTGCGCCTGCCTTAGTTGGAGGTTTGGGGGCAAATCAGGTCAGAGAAATGAAAGACCAGCGTGAAGCACATAAGAAGAGCATAGAAGACAGAATCAAAGATAATGTTTCCCTTAATGATATTGAATCGTTATCAGCTTCAGTTGTATTCCTAGAAGAATATGCTGCTTCGTTGGATTCGGATTTAGAAATCGTTTCATGTGAAGATGATTACTATATACGTCCAGCGACAAGCATCAACACATAATTATTTATCGTTAAATCAATAAATATGTTGCTCAAAATTACCTTATGTTAATTATATATTCTTTGCTTTTAGCAACACATATATTATTCTTTATTATAAAACATTGAATAGAATGGCTACCTGAATAAGATGTGCTTTCAGTCTTCCCAGTTATGCCGTCATCAGAATTTTCGAAATATCCTCTTAAACAATTTGCAGAACGAGCCTCTTCTCCAGTGTTTGTAATCTGCCACTTTACTGTGAAAGGTTGTTTTACGCCTGTTAATACTCTAAAGTGTAACGAACAATTCTTATCTAAAGGATCGCCATTGCTTTGATACTCAATTCTATTTCCGTTTGGTCCGAATACTTTAACAACAATCAAAGCAGCTCCGCCACGCATCATTGGCCACATCGGTTTTTGACGATGTAATGCCATTAAGCAACACTGATTATTACTCGAGGATTTCTTTTGACTATCGATTGGGAACTCATTACCTAATATGCTTCTCCAACTATCATTAACTGTTCCATTAGAATTCAACAACTCCAGATGTTCTTCGATTTTATTAATGAAGCATGTAAAATCTTCAATAGTATATCCTTCTAAAAGATTGTTATCCTTTATTTTGGGGGAGGGATCATTTAAAACAGGCAGGATATTTGCATTTGCGTAATCCTCTTTGTATGCAACTATTATATTTTGCATAGTTTCAACAAGAAAATCTTCTGTTGATTGTGTAGAGTCTCCCAGATTATCTGCTATTATTTTTTCAAGTGTAATGCCTTTGGGCATTTTAATGTCCGTTGGACAATGAATGCGCCTCCACCATTTTAAAATTTTCACAAGCGGTTTATATGCACAATTATGTTCTTGATTGATTCGGGTAGACCATTCTTTATGACCTTTGGGATCTGTCTTCTCCCAAAGACCAGTGGAAGAATCACCAACATAATAGAGTTCATCAAGATCATCCTTAATGACAGGCACAATATCCATACTTATTTGTGCCAACTCTATACCAATAGAATGATGTTGAATTCGGGCAGATGAATATGTAGTATTCTCTAATAACACATCTAATAATTCTTCAAGCACTTTTCTTGAATCAGTAGATTGCTTATATTTTGTAACAACAACAATATCTACATCTCTTTTCTTGTCACCTTTCGCCGGACGAATAGAGGTGTGCTTTGAATATGATCCTGAAAGGAAAGAGTCAACGTATATATCTTTATAGTCAGCATGTTTCTTTAAATAATCTCTGAGATTAATTTGTACACTGCTTATGTATTCTATTGTGGTTGAACTTGGTTCAATTCTACTTATAAAACTGTCAAAATCTGCTTGCTTAGCCATCTATATTCACCTCTTCTATATTCAAGGCATTCATGTATTCATTCAAGTCTATAGCAGGAACGGTACCTATGGTTTGCAATAGATTTAGCAATTGCAAAAAGAAAAACACTAACGACTCATTATCATTGCTAATTTTGAGGCTTTGTCTAGTGTAATCATAAAAAAACGAACCCTTTTCCAGTACGCAACCGCAATCTATTTGTTGGTCCGTTGTGTATGATTCAAGGCATTTCCTAAACGGCTTTCCAAATGGTTCACTCCAGTCCGTTCTCGTCGTCAATATTCCCGCGAGTATTTTATGCAATTCTTTTGGTGGATATTTTCCACCCGCGTGTGGTATTTCAGCTGAAGTTCTATATAGTTTTCTTACACTTTCAGCTTTTTGACCCGCATACTCCATATTTTGTTTGCAGCTGTTTTGTTTTACTTCAAAAACTGCATAAACGCTTTCAGCTGGAATATAAAAAATACTATTTTCGGAAAAAGCCAAATAAGAGTATTGCTCATCATACAAAACTATATCAATTTGATCGCTCGTATTTCCTTTGCTATCAAATACTGTAGCTTTAGTTGCCCTGTATCTTTTCGGTAAATACTTGTTAAACCAATCAATCCAGCTTTGCTCACAATTATCTCCTTGATCCGTAGGATGGTTAAGGCCAGCGCTCATATTTACTTTGGAAATCATTTCTGTTTGTAAATATGAGATTAGTTCTGATAACTTATTTTTTGATTCCATAGTACTTTTTTCCTCAATTAACTGTTTGTCTTTTGCTGTTTCGCTCATAAAAATATCTTTCTCCAACTATATAATACTTTAACCCTACATTATTAATTATAACAAAATATCTGTCCCATTTATCGGACTGAACATTCTTCAAAACAGTCTTCAAACAGTCGGAAACCAGCATGTACAGCGATAGTTTTGCCATTGCCTAATAATAAATCGATTGAATAAATAGGCATGAAATTAAAGGCAATTAACTATAAGATTCGTACATTAAAGAAGCATAGGACTCATAAGTATACCTGCTATCAACCTAACATAAATCATCTGAGCAACTGTGAATCCAACTGATTGCTAAAAAGCCAAGACATGATATAATAAATTATAAGCATGCAAATGCTTGGCTTAAAGGTTAATATAATAGAAAATTGCCCACTTCACTCTCCAGAAGTGGGCTTTTAATTTGTTGTAACATTCACAATTACGAATATATTTTGGCTATGACAATATCAATCTAAGTAAACACACCATCAGAATTTAACTTAACTTCCAATTACTACGTCAACATTATGATAGTGGGAATAGGTCAAAATCGATACTATCTCAAATAATAAGTCTTTACCATCAGATGTAGTGAACATGTTGCCGCACGATGTTACTACCTTTGAAATATTACCTTTCCAAGGAGCTTCCTTTGACAAGTCATTCATATCATAGATTGCTTCATTAGGGTTGATCTGCGATAACTTATCACGAATCAAATTGATTTGTCGTGCACATTCTAAAGCAGCATCACATTTGCACTCGCCAGTTTGAAGAAAAGAAATCGCTTCAGATAATTCTGAATGACTTTTCTTAAGCTTTATCATGATTGTTGAATAAAGAGAAAACAAAATATCAGTAGACCCAATATCAACTACTCGCTCTGAATCTTTAGTTGTAATAAGCATTTTAACCCCCAAAGAACACAATAGGAATGTTCGGATATATTTCACCTAATTCAGCGTACAAGTATGCTTTAACTTTTTCCATATACGCTGCCGAATAACCTCTTCCTCGAGCATCAAGGTATATCATTTGTTTTGAACCTGCCGGGAGATTCTTTAACCGTTCAGTAACCTGTCGTTTTAATTCGTTGCGAAGCGTGGTTAGATTGCTCTCATCGGCTAAGTTATAATTCTTTATTTCAACAGCGGTTATTGATTTATCTGCATTTACTATGACTGCATCTGGTCGGGTTGCACCTGCTTCCCACATTGATACCTCTTTGCCATTCAAGTAAGATACTTGGGTTTTTGCTCCGAGACTTTTTGCTATATCTGCCTCAGATTCCTGCCATGTAGGATGTCCACCTTTTGTCTTCATCCACTTTGGCATCTTAGCTAAACTTCCAACTCCACCACTAACAGCACCAAATAAAGCGCCCCACATGTAGCCTGAGCTCGCTCCATAAAGACCCTCATTAATAGCTTCCTGGTAATCACCAGTCTGATAATAATTAATAGCTGAAGAAGTAACAAAAGATGCAGTTGCTCCAATCAGTGCACATTTGACAGCTTCTTTTGCTGCAGCAGCAAAGAAAACATTTATTGCTGTTGCGGTTCCTGCAGCACTTGCTCCGCTACCTGCGCCGTAAGTAACAATAGCAACTGTAACACAAACGAGAATAATTCCTGTACCAATAGCAACATTTCTAACTATCTCATTGTAGTGATCCTCTTTATCCTCGATGATTTTTATTCCCGTAGTACCCTCATCAGTTAAAGAAAAAACATACTTTTTCCCTTCTAACTGCTGTTCAATCTCATCGAGTGAATAGCCAAAGTATATATTTTTCTTTGTGTTGTAATTTAGCTCTTCTATGTACTCTTTAGAAACATACGTAGCATTAACATTAACTATCTCGTAATCATCTGATGAAAATTGCTCTTCAAGCTTGGCATAAATATCATTTTCAACATATTCCAATAGATTTGGATCAGCCATGGATTTAAAAGATGTAAGATCAACATCTTTGCCAGGGTTTTCTATCACTTTTGATGAGGTCTCCGACGTAACTTGCGTAGTCGACTCTGTAGTAGTTGTCATCGTTGTATCCGATACAGACGAAGTTATGTCAGTTGGGTTAACTGCTTTGCTACAAGAAGTCAAAAGTAGCGAGGAAAGCATTATTAACGCTATTAGTTTTTTCATAAGCCCCTCCACAAATTCATTTTAAAATGGAAGTATTAGGTACAACTTTATTCTTAAAGAAATAAATCAAATCACTATCAGACCCAACACAGATTATCTTTGAATATGTTGTATTAGGAGCATATTCATTAGTGACTTCAATCTTATATATGCCCGGATCCGTATATGGCTTTTCTTCAGCAACATTTCTGCTGAATCTCTGATCAAGTCCTGTGCCCGTACTATTCAATATATACTTTGTTACTGTAATATGCAGCCACCTTGAACCCGCAAGATCTAAAGTAAAGCCATTAGGAGTTATGGCAAGATTATCCAATTCAGAACCGGTAGAACTATCGAAAGGGAATACCATGCAATTACCGTTTCTAACAGAGAACTTGAAGAATACTCTGTAATTCTTATATGATTTAACACCTCGCGTGTTACAAATCTCGTAATTTAAGGCGATTTCGTAATCTCCTTCCTCAAACAACTGTACTCTAGTATCAGCACCTGTGCGGGTATTGGCTTCAAGAAAATTGGTATATAACTGATCGTGTTTTATTCCTTCATGATCAATAAACCTGATTATTAGTGCTCCTTTTTCAAAATTAATATCTTTATTTGTCTGGAAATATGCATCAGACCCATCCATATCTTTATTAATCTTTAAGTAATCCTTGCCGTTTAGACAATTAATATCCTGCAACAACTTGTAATTAAGTGAAACTCTGTCTCCAACATTCTTTAAGAATACTGGATTTCCATTTTTATCTTCTTTTTTGTCTGAATAACCGCTTACAAAGAAATTACCCAAATCCCAACCATATTGGAAATCCTTTGAGTTGATAGGGTTAGCCTCGTTAAAGCCATTACTGCCACCAGCATTAACTGTTGTGCCTAAAGACATTCTGTTATCATTGTCGGTGTGATAAAATTCAGTTTCACTCTCAAGGTATACGTTATAGACCTCAACTCTTTCTCTGTAATCGTACTGTAAGGATTGAAATACCAGCCAACCAGAAGAACCAACGAGCTTTCTTTCTCGGTATACAACAATAAAACGATAGTAAGTACCATTTACCAATTGGATTTCATTTGTTGAGAATATTGAATCTGTCTGTACAGGCGTTTGGGCAAATACATCAGTAAGAATACGGTCATTAATCCACTTTATTCCATCTAAAGAAGTCTGAATAACAATTGCACCGCTCTTTATCTTGCTTCCAAGGTCAAGAGCGTCGTTATCAATTTTCTTGTTGCCATCATTAGTAATATGCCAATTTACATCGCCTGCATCGTTCTTTGAAAGTTTAGAATTACCATAAACATACTTGAACGCAACATTAGTATTACCCTTAACCAAGTATGAGGGAGTTCCACCATGTTCATCCATCTCAGCAATAGCACCTACCAAAGTAAACTTTCCATAGGTATCAGCTTTCCGTGTTGATACAGATTTAGAAGTTGAGAATGGATACTTACTATTCTCTTTTCCCCATTCATAGAACGAACCAGCTAGCTGTGTTTCATTTGACTCCGTACCTGCAGCGCGAAGCACCGGGAATTGAAAGCTTGTCAAAAACACAACCGCTACCAGAGATATGGTTAAAGCCTTTATCAGCCCTTTTACTGATTTCATGTGACACCTCCAAAGCAACAAATGCCTTATATTCTCTGTATTAGGGAATCGAAAACTACTTAATAAGACACCCCTGATACAATAATACTATCAACTGTAAATTTCGAATATATATATATAATGTGAACAAACAGAAAAACAAATATTGACTATACCCTTCAGAACACTATATTCAGCATCTCATGTGAGTAGTTCTTGCCTGTTTAGTTATAGAGCGTTCTGAGAGAATCCGATCATACGATGCTCAGAATGTCATCGGGATCTACGTTGGGAAGCTCTATCTCCGTCCAGTATCTGACTCCGTTGAGTCTTACGAAGATCGGACCTTTGCCATCGCTCAACCCGTTGGAAATGTGAAATCCGTCTTTCTCAACCTTGAAGTAGTGCGGTTTCCCAATTGAGTCCATGACCGTCACTTCATCATCTTTGCAGTACCATCGGGTTAACTGCATGTACCAGACTGAACCTGATTCAGTAGGCTGTTCATAGCATACAAGATACTGAGTATGTGCTACTGGTCCTGCGATCTTGTCCTCATTGCTAACATAATGCCAAATGTACGTTCCGGATAAATTCTGCATGATCTCTTTCTCCCTTTCCATTTGTGTGACTTTACTCTATTTTTTAATTAATATTCTTGCGTTATTGTCGTATTTATTAGCGAAGCGAAAACCTCGCTTAATAAGAGAAGACTTATTAGCGACCGCTGGAAACAATCTGTAATTATCAAGGTTCATCTGCTTAGCAGGGGAAGTAATGATATCACATTCGGAAAGAGTTTGCGTTCGATTAATGGGACATTTAGCGCCTAGCCAACCGTTTTCCAAAGATTTTCAGGACAACTAAATAATACCATGTCCGCCTTGCGACATAGTCCCATTAATGTCCCATACCCTTTTGCCCAACCATGCTATATTATCCATGAAAGCAACGAACTTACCTCCTTTCTTACCTACCTACCGTTGCTTTCATCGCCTCCTTTTATAGTTTTATTCTTGCAACGCCCGGCAGAGATGCCGGGCAACCCATTTCTGAGGCAATAGAAAAGGCTGCACTAAGGCAGCCTTGATTGAACTAAAGCAAATTGGTAACGCTTACAACTTCGACCCAACCATAGCCAAATAAGCATCATCGAGACACTGCTGCAAACTGGAATAGCCTTTGGAACTGTACTTCGGATTGCCAAGGGGTTGATAGCACCATTCGTTATCGGAGTTCTTTACTATTCTTACCCAGGCAGGAACATAGCGGTATTCATATGTATCCACGCCAATTACTTTGAATTCGCAATCGTGTAAATCCAGATTGTTCAGATCTTCTTTCATGGCTTGGCTCCTGGGATCGTTGATAGCCAGATTATAACATCACGTGAGGTTAGCTCCATTCATCCCCATTTTTACTGTGAGATCGCCTAAGCTCTTGTCGAACTGGGCCTTTGAGATGGCGCCGTGGGCGAGGAATGTTTCGAGGGTCTTCTTCTGTTCCAGATAGAGCTGGATCTTCTTTTGTTCGGGAGTAAGCTGCTCCCATTCATACTGTTCCATTTATACTGATGTCCTTGTTACGGTTATTTACCGGAAAGGATTATAACACCAGTTGAGGTCCGATAATGGGACAATCGTGAGGCTGGTGGAGGCAGTTTTCGCTTTTTGTTAAGGAACACTTAAGGATATTAAGAGTCAGCAGAAAGGTAAGGCCGATATACTTCTCTTGTTCGATCAATTATGAGGGAGAGATACGCATGAAAAAGTTTCTGAAGGTTACGGGTATAGTTTTGCTCAGTCTGGTGATGCTGATCGTGGTGTTCCTTTTCGGTGTCAAGATATGGAATCATATTGCAATGAATAATGAGAAAGAGCTTCTCCAAAACCATCCCGGTGTATCAGTTGAAGTAGACGGCCGCAACATGAATATCTACACGGAAGGCGAAGGAGATCATACGATAGTCTTTATGTCAGGATGGAAAGTCACTTCTCCAATCTATGAATACAAGCCTTTATATTCCAAGCTCAGCAGTGATTTCAAATGCGTTGTGATCGAGAAGTTCGGTTATGGTTTCAGTGATGATTTTGACGGCCCCCGCGATTTTGATACATTAGTCCGTCAGGACAGGGAAGCACTGAAGAAGGCCGGAATTGAAGGCCCCTATGTGCTTTGTGCTCATTCACTCTCAGGCTTTGAAGCCGAACTCTGGGCGCAGAAGTATCCGGAAGAAGTGGAAGCAGTGATCGGACTTGATATGTGCGTGGGCGGTTGTTACGATCCTGTCGAAGACACTCAAAGCAGTAAATCTCAGAATAAGATCGATAAAGTAGCTTCCTTCTTTGGAGCAAACCGTTTCCTTATGAGCATCAGCGAATTTGAAGGACTCTCTGATGAAGATATAAAACTGTATATTGCCGTAAGCTGTAAAAACCATGGCAACAACACAGTTGCCCGTGAATGTGAAGGCATTGTCGATGTCTTTGATGAGATAAGCAAAAATCCTCTCCCGTCTGTTCCGACCATCCAGTATATATCTGGTACCAATAAAGATAAGACGTTATGGGTAGATTCACACAAGGAGATCGTCAATGCGTCCGTTAACGGCAAGTATGTCCAGCTCGAATGCGGTCACTATGTGCATAACTATGAATCTGAAAGAATTGCCAAAGATATAAAGGAATTGCTTAAGGCAAACTAACCTACTCCCCCAAATACAGCAGCCCGGATCACTCCGGGCTGCATTGGTATCTTATTGAATTTAAGATCAGAAATCCTTCATCATAGCTCTGAGATCATCATCAGATTTATCTATGATCGGATCTTGTTCTGCGAAGAATTTGGCTTCCATGACCGCAACGGCTTTGCCGTCCTTAACGAATACGATATCGTAGATGCCGGGATCTGCAGAATCGGGATTCAGATATAATGAGCCCCACTGGTCTGCTGCATCCTCAGGCTTTTCCAATGTGCATGTGGCAAGCACTTTGACGTCTTCTTCGGTAAAGCCCATATCTGCATAGACTTTCGCATCGTCAGCATGCTTATATACATAGACGTAAATACCGTTTGTTACACTTGAATCAAGATGGAACTCGACCCATTCGTTAAGTAAGAATACGCATCTTATTCCCTTTACATCAGGGTCCTTGTCATTAAATTCTGCGGAGCCGAGCTGGTTGCCTTTCACGGTTATGCCCTTGATCACATCTTTATCGAACTGGTAGAGCTCACCTGGGAGCAGAACAATTGCGTCTGCGGCTGCAGTATCTTTGGTGGCTTCAGTATCCTGGGTAGCATCATTATTTCCGCCTGCATTGGCTTCTGTTTGGGTTTCCTTGGCAGAAGTTGCCTCAGTAGATCCGGAACCGCCGGAATTTGCGCAAGATGCAAGTGACAGGAGCATCGTTGCTGAAAGGATCAGTGCAAATATCTTTTTCATACGAATCACCTCCAAGATAATTATACAGGATTTGTATCATTCTTGATTATCTTTGTCCGATATATCAGCCTTGGCTTTCTTTACCTTATGCGCGGAAATGAACGCTCCGAAGAGCAGTATCAGTAAAGGTATTGAGACGACCAGCGCAGCAACAACGAATCCGAAGTAGCTGAGCTCAAACAGTAAAAGGTACAGAAACATCATAAAGACAGTTCCGTAGAACTCCCAAGTCAGAAGGAAATTGCTGTGTGTTGACAATGAGTAAATGACCGCAACTATCAGCCAGATAACAATGGGGCCTAAGGCAACGACAAGATATGGCCAGTAATAGCCGATAAACGTCTTTCTTTTGTTCTTTGCTTTATCCTTTTTACCCATGGCGGCCTCCTCCCGCAAGGTCCTTGATCACTTCACCAGCGATTATGAGACCGGCTACAGAGGGTACAAATGCGGTGCTGCCCGGAAGGCTTCTGCGCTTGGAATCGGGACGCTCTGACTCACAGTCAGCCTGGGCTTCGGCCACATCCTCAAAGGGTGTGACCGGTTCTTCCTCCGAATAGACGACTTTCAGATTTTTAACGCCTCTCTTTTTAAGTTCGCGGCGCATTACTTTCGCCAGAGGATCCATATGTGTCTTGTAGATATCAGCAACACGGAACTTTGTCGGGTCGAGCTTATTTCCGGCACCCATTGAACTCATGATGGGAACTCCGGCCTTCTGGCTACTCATGACCAGTTCGATCTTGGCTGTAACAGTATCAATGGCGTCGACTACATAATCGTATTTATCGAACGGGAAATCAGACGCGTTTTCGGGAAGGAAAAAGCATTTATATGTATTTACCCGGGCTTCCGGATTGATATCGAGAATGCGTTCCTTCATAACGTCAACCTTATACTGGCCGACAGTCTTCCGGGTAGCTATGATCTGCCTGTTAATGTTTGTCAGGCAGATTTTGTCATCATCTATCAGGTCAAATGCGCCAATGCCGCTCCTGGCCAGCGCTTCGCATACATATCCTCCGACACCGCCGATTCCGAAAACAGCCACGCGGCATTGAGACAAGCGCTTGATTGCCTCTTTTCCGAATAGTAATTCAGTTCTCGAAAACTGGTTTAACATGTCTCATCTCACAATATAAGTGCCTGCAGGATATCCGCCTAGGGCTTCATTATATCATTTAAGAGAACTTCTAAGCGGCAAGCTTCTTTTCTTTGCTGTTTGTAATGATGGCCAATACCAGGAAAACGACTGCCATTATAAAGGTCAGGGCAAATATTCCATAGAAGAACTCGGCATCGCTCATTATATTATTTAAACCGATAATCGGAGCTATAACGATAACAGCATCGATCATTGTAATGATAGAAGCTGCCATCCTTAATGATCTGCATTTGGAAGCAGGTCTTCTTCCCGTTATCTTGGTGCAGATACCGTTAAGTACGATCGATACGATAGCCATGGCCAGGAGTATGGCAGCGCCTAATAATATCAGAAGTCCATAAACAAAAAGGTCATCGGAGTTGCTGGCTCCAAGCATCATGGCAAACGGACCTACGAAAAACATCATTACTCCAATAGCACCTGCAGGAAAGATCTCAAGTATCAGCATGATATCTGTAATAAGTCCCACAACAAAACAGGCACGTCTCGGTCCGCCCTTTACTTTAGCAGGCGCAGCTGCCTGAGGAACTGCCTGAACAGGCTGCTGGTAAACAGGCGTGGGCTGGACTGCCGGCTGGACAGGCTGAGGTACAGGCTGAGGTACAGGCTGCTGATAGACAGGTGCCTGCTGCATCACAGGCGCAGCTGCCTGAACATTTACAGCTGTTCCGCAGACTTTGCAAAACTTTTCGTTATCTCCTACTTGAGCACCGCAATTGGAACAAAACATACAGACTTTCCTTTCTTAACGTTAAGAGTGTTTTTAGCCCAGGCCTGCTGTAGCCATTATTGATCCGACAAAAGCAAACATACCGATGGCAGCACCTGTTATCGGAAGCCAGAGTATTTTCCTGCTGCGCTTAACCAGCATAATTATCATAGAGATTATTCCAAGCAAGCCACCAACCGGTGCGAGCATGTATCCGAGACAGGCTCCCAAAAAGAAAACGATCACCTTGGTGGCTTCTACTGATTCGATCTGGACACTTCTTCCGGAAGGCAATGCCAAGGCTATTATTATCATTACCATTCCTATTATTCCCAGACCGGAAAACACCATTGAAAGCACGCCTAATACTTTTGGACCCTTGGGAACCTTATTTACACTGTTCTCGACCATATAGTTCTCCTTTTATTACTCCATAAATAATTTTTCGTAATAGTCTGCCCTCTTATCGCTCATGCTGTCAGCTTCGATCATCAGTATCAGGTTATCGTCAAGTTTTCTTACATAGTAATAAACATGAGCTTCATCACTGCCGGCTTCCATAACCAGTTCGACACGCAGATATTCTTTTCCGCCGAGCGTTACTTTCACTATATCACTTTGTGTGGCTGTTAAACCATCTTTTACGAGGCTGCTGATCTCAAATTTCATATAGTCGTTCAGATAGTCTTCTGCTGTATAATTCCGGCCATCCTTGGATCCAAGCCATCTGTTAAAGAAATAGATATGTATTGTTTCTCCTTTTAACCAGAAGCCTGCATCATATTCTGTTGCGAGCAGGCGCTTCTTATCTTCGCCTTTTGTCGAATTCACGGCATACATAAACATTTCATCACGGTCTTCTTCGCCTATTTCCTGAAAACCGTCAGGTATTTTCAGCTTCAATCCGGCACATTCATTTGTATATACGCCGTCTTTAAAAACACCCGGAGTGTAACTGGTACCGTCCATAGGATCATCACTGTCAAAATCAGGCGCCGCTATGTTCCTTTCGAGCGTGATTATATAGATATGTCCGAACTCTTCCGATTCAATGATCCTGTTATTGGTTGAACATGTAAACGAAGAACCGCTGTGGGAATAGCCGTTAGTGTCCTTCATCAGACCGCAGCAGTAGCCGTTCTCATCCTTAAGCAGGATCTCCATCGAATCCTTATTAAGCAGCTTTCCTGTGAAAAGCGCCCTGTCAAACTTGACCATGTCTGTAAGGCAGGAATGTATTCCGCTGTCACCTCTATATGAATTCGGACCTGCAGGATATCCGTTCTCATCAGTGAAACCGTAGCGAACATACTCGTCAAACCCTACAGGTACATATGTCATGTCACCCTTAGCCATAGATGATGTCTTCGTCATCTGGCATTTATCAAAGATATTCTTCTTAACATAATCGCAGTATTTCATACCGGACACGTTTTCGATAATGAAAGCAAGAAGATGATAATTGGTATTGCTGTACTCGTATCCTTTTCCGGGTTCAAAACCCAGCGGAGCCTTATACAGAGCCTCAAGGAACTCCTCATCGGAAACCTTATCGAGAAAGATATCGCTGAGCTTCTTGTTTGCAGCATCCTCGCCTGATATGTTCCAGAACGGATCAGGATTATTGCAGTAATCAGGGATTCCGGAATTCATGTGAAGCAAATTGTAGACCGTTATCTTCTTTCCTGTCTCATATTCCGGAAAATACTTATCCAGCGTATCATCAAGACTGATCTTTCCTTTTTCAACCAGCTGCATGACCGCTACTGCCGTAAAAGTCTTGCTGACGGAAGCCATATCGAAGATCGTATCCTCTGACTCATAGGTCTTCCCGTCTTTTTCCAGCTCGTTTTCCGCATAGAGGTATATCATGTCTTCATCCGTGGCAACGGCAATTACTCCCGGACAAACGGAATCACCATAGAGCTTAACGAGTTTAGCGTATTTTTCATCCGGATTTGACCAGGTTCTTCCGGATTCGGTATTTTCAAGCTGATATTTCGGATTATTGCTGCACGCACCGAATGACACGAGCATCGCAGAAACCAGAAGTGATGCAATGGCTTTTTTAAGACCGTTCTGTCTAAAGATCATATTTATTCCCCCCATATCTTTTCAGCTTCAGCTGATAGGTATACAAATGTATACCGAAAATATAGCATCGAGGTAGACATATGTCAACTCGTTTTGAGCTGTCATTTATTATGTGCGGAGCAATTGCTATATAATTAGCATATATAAATTTGTTTTGCGAGGCAGACTATGAATTGTGAATCATGCGGATCTTTTATTCCTGACGGCCAGTCTTTTTGTTCCAACTGCGGAGCGAAGGCACCGGTTATAATTGAGCCTGCCCGGCCGATCTATCAGCAGAATGATAGTGGCAAGGATTACAGCGAAAGCGTAGAGATCCCTATGCCCAAGAAATACAGTGTGAATTACATTGCCAGAGCAGGCCTCATCCTGGGTATAGTTTCCGTAGTCGCCGTTTATATTCCTTTTACCAATATCGTTCCGGCGATCCTCAGCATTATCTTTTCGCTCGTGGGATTGAAAAAGGTAGATGAGCGCGGAGGAAGAGGAAACTGCATAGCCGGATTTATCCTCTCCGGCATAGGCATTGTGTTATTTATACTGACGGTTATTTTCGCCATTATCAGGGAGACACAAGGATAACTTTATGACTGAACAGAATAAAGGATTAAGTAAATTATGCCTGGCTGGATTCATTCTTTCGATCTCGCCGGTGTTATTACTGCCATTATGCTTAATGTTTGGTTATACGGTACTTTTTGCCTTTCTTGTGCTTCCGCTCATCGGATTCATCGTATCCATAATTGGACTCGTGTCTGCAAAGAAAAAAGGCAAAACTGGCGGAGTATTCGGCATTTGGGGAATCGTATTCCCCAGTGTCGGAGCGGTCCTTCTGGCAGTTTTATTTTTAATATTATATATGTCAGGCAGTGGTAACCGTGCTATGGCAAAAGGTGAAATGTATTCTATGGGGCGTGTTTCAGAAGTTACAAATGCTGATTATGATGTCAGCGAATACAGGATACCTAAAGGATATGATTTCAACTCTTTAGACATAACCGTCAGTGAGACTGATCTCAAGACATATGCCGGATCCAAGCTTGAGACAATAAGCAGCGAGAGTGATCTGAGCGTAAAAGGAACATATAACAAATATGATTTCCTTATTGTAAGAAGCGACAGGTTCTACGATTGGTTTTCGAATAACAACTATCAAGGTCGCCCTTATTCTTTTGGAGATGACTATATCTATCACGGAGAATTAGGAATGGAGTGGATGATCGAGATGGCTCCTCTTGCTATTTATATGGACCCTTCAGACAAGTTTATAATTATCACTAATTGCAACGATTATAAGGTTATTACAGAGTTTTTTGCATGAAAGGCAGGACATGATCATGAACGAGAACATCATCAAGAGAAATGAACTTCTGGCACAAAAGACCATTCAGGGACTTAAGTCACGCAACATGGAAGGTTACTATGCGTCAAGCAAGGAGGAAGCGCTGAAGATCGCGCTCGGACTGATCCCTGAAGGCAGTTCCGTCACTATGGGCGGCGGCATGAGCGTTCATGAGATCGGCCTGTCAGAAGCCCTCAAAAACGGCAATTACAATTTCATCGACCGTGATGCTTACGAAGACAAGAGAAAAGCGATGCTCTTAGCTTACGATGCAGACTTCTTCCTCTCTAGTGCAAATGCCATGACCGACGACGGAATCCTCGTTAATGTCGACGGAAATTCCAATCGCGTCTCCGCCATCTGCCAGGGACCTAAACAGGTGATCTTTATTGTCGGAATGAATAAAGTCTGCAGTGATCTTGATGCTGCCATGAAGCGCGCAAGAAACGTTGCCGCACCGATCAATGCCCAGCGTTTCGGACTTGATACACCGTGTTCGAAAACAGGCAAATGCTTCGACTGCAAATCGCCTGACACGATCTGCTGCCAGATCCTCATCACACGTTTTTCGAGACACGAAGGCAGGATCAAGGTCATCCTCGTAAACGACGAACTGGGCTTCTGATAGATTAATAAGTAAGGAATAACTAAACTGCTATAAAATGATCTGCGAGGAATACACATATGAATAAAGACCTGATCGAGAATTTTGTTAAGACTTATGCTCCCGGCACGGAGCTTACAAAGCCTGATGACGAGCTTTTGAACTTTGCCAACCAGATGCTTCCGCCTGAGATCGTTTATCTCTGGCAGGAGTACGGGTTCGGAGATTACGGCGGTGGCCTCATCAAGGTGGTAGATCCGAGAGATTATATGCACAGTCTCTATTCCTGGCTCGGCGGTCAGGATTTTCATAAGATCCCGATAATGGTCTCTGCCTTCGGCGATATCTTCTACTACCGGAAACTGGACGACACTGAAAACGACGTGTCTTTGCTCGATATCCATTACAGGAAGATAGAAGTATGCACTTATTCTTATGAAGAATTCTTCGAAGACTATATTCTTGATCCTGAAATACAGGAAGATGTTTTGAGAAAGAGTCTATTTGACCAGGCAACGGAAAAGCTCGGCGCACTTTTACACAACGAAGCTTTCTTCTTTGTTCCCGCGCTTGTCTTAGGCGGCGGAGAAGACATCAAGTATGTAAACAAAGGAGATGCCAGTACCCATCAGCACTTACTGCTTCAGATAGGCAATAACTGACAGAAATTTAATATGAATTCCCTACTAAAAGACATTCAGGCCATAATGATTGGTGCCATAAAAGAACACATGCCGGATCTTTCTTTCGATGACTTGGAAGAAGGCGGCAAAGTCTATTATATGAACGGCAAAAACGGAACTGAATTTGATTGGTTCGTTAATGAGCATCTGCCCGTATTCATGATCTTTTACAATGACAAAGAAAACCTGGGCGCGGTGAAAGCCAGCGTTTACACGGATGGCGGGATAATGCTGTATCTTTTTGACGATCATGGCAAACACCTGCTAAAGGAGGAAAAGGCTTTTCTTGAAGACTCCGATACTGCCCTTCTAAAGCTCGCAGTGAGCCTCAGGTGCAATGCCGACGATAAAAGAATATGGGATGCCTCAATAGATCTGATCGGCAGCGATGAAGAGCCTGATGAAGCTCTGGTTGACGGCTTTTTGAAGAACAGAGAATACTATGAACCTTCGATCCGCCGGAAAGATATTCTCGGCAAGTTATCAGTGGTCTCGAAAAAGGTCACCAGAGACGGCTGGAAAGTAGGCTTCATGATGCGGGAAGAGCCAAACGACGATCAGGACAGCGGATGGCAGTTCTTTGCAGGCGATGAGGACAATGATTATCTCGACGATTATAAGAACCTCGAATTGTGTATGGTCAATTCGATAGCCGGTATAGATCCCGCGATCATGAAATATATAGACAGCCCTGTTGGAGCAAGGTTCGTCCGCATATCACCTGAAGAATTCGAAGAAGATAAGAATCAGAAATCATATATGGAAAAATGGAAGAAGTAAGATATAGTTTTTTGTAGGCTGGTTTTATTGTCCGCTTAACAGGCACTATAATTCTTTACAAGTGTTATTCCTCTAATGTATTATTCATTTAAGAAAGAAGTAATAATGCTTCTTGGGCTGGTCACAAGACCCGGGTCCACCAATCGGCGGGTAAGACACCCGCCATTTTAATTTTTTAAGTTATACGAAAGAATTAGAGGTTATAAAAATGACATTAATTCAAGGATCCGGCTGGAAAGCACATTTTGACGAAGAGCGTAACCTTTATACTGCCAGGACGAGTGTTCCGGGCGCAATAAAGCTTTTCGAGATCAACGAAGAAGTGTTTAAATCACTACAGTCTGATGAGATGTCAGACGACGACAAATACTGTCTGATCCACGACAAAGGCAGAAAGCTCTATATGGATATCGATGACCGCTGCGGCCCTCCCTATACGATCGTTTTAGATGACGATTACAGAACTCTCTGTCCCTGGGCTGAGCTTCCCGAGAGCAATACAGTCTGGCCGGAAGCATTGACGGATGCCGTTGTCGAGCTGTTTGCTTCAGAAGCAAATAACAGAGAGCAGCGCCGCGAAAAGAGAGCCAAGCGCGAACAGGAAAAGGATAAAGAATAAGAGAAGTCTCTTACTCTACATACATAACTGTCTCAAGATCATCAAAGCCGTAGTGTCTATATGCGATCTGGTAGTCAGGGTGCATTGAGAGAACCAGGTCTGCCAGTGTGACAAAATCTTCGAACTTGTGGTAGACAGAGATCGCCATTCTGGGGCGGTTTTCCATTATGAGCTTTTTCGCGCCCATCAAGGCTTCGTACTCTGCGCCTTCGATGTCCATCTTAATGAATGTGACTCTCTTGCCCGCGAGCACCTCATCCAGAGCAACTGTCTCGATCTCCGTTACACCTTCAAAGTTCTTCTTCTCTGCTTCTTCCCTGCTTATTATGCAGCTCGTCTCAAAGGCATCAGAAGCGAAATACACCTTCTTTTTTGCATTAGAAGTGCCATAAGGGAACAGCTCGCATTTTCCCAAGGGAGCTAAGAGTTCCTTGCTCTTCTCGTAATTTTTCGGATCTGCTTCGAAAGAATAGATGTGCTCAAAGCCCTTAGAGCCGCACCAGCCCGCAAAGTTAAAGCATGTGGCGCCGTCAAAGCAGCCGCAGTCTACAAATACTTCGTTCTCTCCCGGCGCAAAATAATCGAAATACTGGCCCTGGTTATTGCGCCAGTCGAAGATCCCCATAATGATATTATTTTCGTCTATTCCGATCTCGTCTATAAGGCGCTTGCGGACCTCATGGGCCACGGGCTTAACCGGGTAAGAAATAACGACAGTCTTACCGCCGTAACGCTCCTTGTTATCAAGCAGTTCTTTCTCAGTTATTACCTTGATGCCTGTCTGTCCGTCAACAGGACCTTTGCTCTCGTCCTGATCGATGAAGCAGTCGACATTAACGCCAAATCCTTTAAATCTTCCGAAAAGATAATGCCCTGCAACGCCTGCGCCGTAGATCAGGACGTGCGCGCCCTTCTGGATCTTTTCGACATAGACCTGCATGTCACTGTTAAGATTCCTGTACTTTGACTCAAGACCTGTGATATAGCCTAAATCTTTTTCGGCAGCATATTTGAGCCTGGCCTCAAAGATCTTTTTCGATATCTCATCAGTAAGATGCGCATATACTTTTTCTGCCATCTCCTGAAAACCGGCATCCATATTGCCGGACGCTCTTAAGGCTTTCTGCTTATCAGCGGCCTCGTCCGTGCCATATAGAACTCCCTTTTCGGAATTGCTCATTTCCTTATCCTCACTTAATACGAATCTCGTTAAATGATAGCAATAAAAACGTAAGCTGCACGTTTAAATTTCAATGTGTGGAATACATTCCGATAGCAGGTGTAAAAATTGACAATAAAGCAGTTCAGGATCACTGTAATTATCGTTTTAATAATTTCCCCTGCTTTGGATTTCATGGTGCTCTCCTTATTCTATGATTCCCATCTGCCCTACTATTGCAGCTGCCGTGCCGACATAGTCATTGCATTTACCGGAAAGAAAGCCTCTTAACTCTCCGCACTTTAAGTACTTATGCTTCTCAATGAACCTTCTCTCAAATTCAGCAATATCTTCATCGGTGCCGCCCAACTCACGGATGGTCTGCTCTGCTGCCAGAACCGCTCCGCACATGCCGCCGTTTTCTCTCGGGCGCGGAGCAGCAGTCTTATTGGGATTATTCATACCCAGAGCATCGTAAACTGCCATAGCGCAGTTCATGCCGCTTCTGTGATTGCTCCTTGCAATTGTTTCATAATCTATCATGTAAATACACTGCCTTCCTGATAGTCTTGGTTCAAATAAAACTTCGCGAGTGAATAACCTTGGCGCTTAATAAAATAAATTATATCAATCTTTAACATTCTTGAATTTCGTTAAAAACATTCATTAAACATTTCTCGTTTTCGTTAATATCAAGCATGGCGAATGGGAAGATTTTTGATAATTGCTTTCGAAAAAACGTCCCGACTATGAAATAAACAAATCGGAGTTTGTGTTATTTTCGGGCATTTTACAGGCCAACAAATGCACAAGCCAACTTGTGACCTTGCACCACAAACTCAACTGTATCGAAAACCTCGAAAAGAACCTCCATTTCGATACACGGTCGCACTTTGGTGTATCGAAAACCATAAAGAACACCCCATTTTCGATACAAATTCGCGTTTTTGTATCGAAAACCTCATAAAAGTGTCCCTTGTCGATACATCATTGAGGTTCGCTGTATCGAAAACACATATAAATTAAGCGTTTTCGATACACATTCAAGTTTGACGAAGGAGCGTGTGATTTACCCCCAAAATAAGAACAACCCGGCATCGCTACCGGGTTGCTCTTAGAAAGGAGTAAATTCACGGGGGAAAACATATACCCATGAATTACTTTTTTGTTTTCTACAATAATATAATATCATCCTTCTTCGTCATCTGCCATCCTCAAACAATCTTTCCATGCCTCACCATACATATCTTCCTGACCTACCATAAGCTTAAGGTATTCCTTATGTAACGAGAAGCACTGTGAATCAGGATTAATTACTACACCCTGGACATCTTTTTCAAAATACCCGGCATAGATGATCTCTCTTATCGGAACTTCTTTGACAACATTTGAGTTTCTTAAGTCCTCGCTTATTTCGGCTCTCTCGCTGAATAACGGGAACCATTTATTTCCCAATTCGTCCTCGACCTTCACAAACAGATCGGAACGGCAGACATCCGGGTACTCATCCTCAGCACCCTGTCCTGATAAGTCCAGAGTAACTACTGTAAAATTCATCAGGGGCATGGGTGCAAGGCCGCCTTCAGACATGCGGATCATGAGATTATTGAATAATTCAATGAATTTTTCAGGAGTGTCGTGATTCTGATAATCAGAAACCGGAAGCTTAATATGAAGGGTATTGAAGATTTCTTGTTCTGTCTGCTTCATAAAAGGTTACCTCCCTGGTGGGAATGCTCAACGCCTTAATGTGCCAGTACTCTTTATGCTTCTGATAGATCAGAGATCGTCGTCCATTTCTCCGTCGTCACCGATTTCTCCGAATTCTTCCTCAACAAAACCAATGAGTTTGTTGATCCTGGAGACCTTGTCTTCGTCAAACATATCGGCGTTCTCATAGAATTTGGCAGCGGTTTCTTCGGCCACGCTCTCCATCAGCTCTTCAGCTTCTTCTTCGTCAAGTTTTTCAAGAAGCTTGTTCTCGTAAGCCAATGTGTTCATGAGTTCGTTTAAGTATTGTTCTGTTACGTCCAGAAAAGCATTATAGTAATCTTCCTTCGAATAGGAGTCACTATTGGAAATAAGTTTTTTCAAACTTTCAGCATTCAACATATTTACCTCCTTATTATCCCGTTGAGGTACAAGTTTGCTTACGTGTGTATTTAAAATTTTACAATGGATTTTGACATTTTGAAATGGGCAATTAAATAATGCCCCAATCTTTTGTCTCAGTATCAACCCAGCACAGGTCTTCTGTGCCTATCGGATGGCCTAAGCTGTCTGTTGAGAACGTATCAACGGTTATAAGACCGCCCTGGTCAGTAATGCGCCTTACCGGTGTGTGCCCAACTACCTGAAGATATTCGGGCGGATACATGTCTCCTTCTACATAGTTGTACTGGGGACGTGCCCAGATGGGGCTCGTGTCATCCCACAGTTCGCCTTCGTCCAGTCCGTTGACCGCGTCTACCAAGGCATCAACATCGTCCCTGTATTCGGCAAGGTAATAATCAACGAATTCTTTCGTAAGTCCTGCATGGGAGAATATGACGTTATCGATGCGGTGCATTATAGCAAGGCTGACAGTATCATCCAGATAATTGAAATACTCACAGACCGTGTCCTGAGCATATGGAGAGAAACCCGGGTGATCGAACTTGTCCCAGATATATGCCAGGTCGTGGTTGCCGTAGCACCAGAGTGTATCAGGATAGCTTATTGCAAATTCCAAAGCCTTCTTCAAGGTCTCCTCATATAATTTAACGTCTCTTTCCATGCCCCAGTCGTCTGCAATGTCGCCTACTACAACGGCTCTTTCGCAGTCAGAGTTTTTCATTATTTCCATAGCCTTATCAAAGATCTCAGGCTTTAAGTGGACATCAGGTATAACTAATACTTTCATGATCTACCTCCTATATTCAGATTCCCATTTTCGCTGCGGCAGTATCTGCCATCTGCGTGTATTTGATGTTCCGGTTCTTTTCCATCAGCTTCGCCATCAGTGCCTGGTATTCGTCATCTCCACCGTACTCACCCATGTGGTAGTAGATGCAGAGTTTCTCTTCAACAGTCATGCTGATTATGTTTCTCTCGATCAGTTCAATAGACTTCTCGCTGTGTCTCCTGTCAGGAGAATTTCCTGAGACGATCACCATCTCACCGTCATTGAATATGAAGCGCCTCTGGTCGCTCTTACACAAATCATGGAACAGTCCGATTATGTAAGGCGACTCTTCACGGTCCCACTTGAGGTGTTCGTTCTCCGTATATTCCAAGAGGAGTTCTGTCACCTTCATGCTGTGGTCGAAGTTCCCGCCGACCCAGTTGCCGTGGTACTTGAATGAGGACGGCGCGGTAAAGTAATCCGCACCGATAAGATAATCCAGCACCTTTTTGCTGACCAGATCAGGAAACTTTCCTACCAATTTGCAGTACTTTTTTATGTTCTCTTCCGTTGCAGCTTTTAATAATTCCTCGCACATAAATTAGTCCTTCTATTAGATTTTAGATTATCACATCAACCCGTCCGGCAGGTTAAAATAAACGCCTCTGAGCTGGTTTTCGAGGCCTGCTTGCTTCATTCTGTCCTCAAAACCGGATATGCTCATTTCAGCAGGACCGGTAAGGGCCAATTCGATATACTCACCGGCCATACTCATGACATCTTCCGTACCGTGGAACGATCTGATCGCCATAATATCCCGACCGCCTATACGGATATGTCCTCTCTTCACAAAACGGATCTCAAATTCATAATCATCGCAGTCGTTCCAGAAGTAATACTGTGTGGCAAATCCGTATTTTGAGAAGACTGCCGAACTTGCCCTAAGCGAACGCTCCCAAGCGGTTCCAAATGAATACGTCATTTTTGCGTAATCAGCAATCGACCTGCACTTTATCCCGCGCTGCTCTAACTCATCCTTAATCCTTATTACAGGCAATCCTTCACGGAGATCATTCCCATCAGCTTTGAGCTTATATATCTTCACGCTTCTGTCTGATACCAGGACAAGATAAGAGGTCCTGTCCAGATAAAGATATCTGCGCTTGCCGAGATCTGCTAAAAATCTGCGGCTGCTCAATCTGCTTTTAAGAATATATGCTTTATACTTCTCTCCGACATCCAGAACGCGCGACAGGTTATACGATAGTCCGGTGTATAGCTTTACATCTTTGTTCTTTTCCAAATTTTTCACCTCCCTTTAATCCATAAATAAGCTTTCTTCAAGCCCGGCCTTTTTGAGCACCTTCCTGTACTTCTCTTCACTGATATCCACCTCTTTGGTGAGCGCCGTCCTGATAAGCTTTGAACCTTTATCCATAACATCGTCCAAAACCCAACGGCTTGTGGAAAGCCAGTCCGTATTAACACCTCCGATCCTGACCCATCCGGGATTAAAGAGGCGCATACTGAAATCAAATTCCCAGCAGTCAGCCCAGATCCTGTCCTGCACCGCATAACCGTGCTTGCCAAAGATTCCCTTCATGCTACTGTTAGGACCTTTTCCAATCGCGTAATGCCAAGCGTTCTTACCCTTGGAATATCCGGCCTTTATTTTCGCATTGATACCCATGTCAGATAAGATCGTGCTAAGCTTGTTGTTCTTGCCTGAAAACTCATTAACTCTTGATGCATGGTTATTTACAAGGATCAGATAAGCCTTGGTATAGGGAATATTGAGCTTCCTTCTAAGTCCAAGTTCAATCACTGTACTGTCCTTACCTGTATACGCATCTTCTTCCATTAAGATGTAACCTTGATACCCTGTGATCTCCATCACGCTTCCTAATCTGTAAACATTGCCTTCCAACAGTTCATTCATCTAAATCACCTCCGATTTCTTTTTCTCTCTGCTCAAGGAAACAGATCATGTACCTGAGCGCTTCTTCCAGATCGCTTCTCGTCTTAAGCCGTTTGCCGAAATAGAGTCTTGCTGTTGAAGTCAGCGGGATAACGTTCTCCTGGCTGATTACACGGTTGGCAAATCCCATCTGAAGCTTCTCCCGCCTGATCCATTCCTCTACTTTGCGCTCATCAACTTCACCGTTATCACCAAGAAAATACTGTCCCAGAGTTTCCTTACAAAAGACATGCCAGAGCGTTGCGGGTACCTGATCGAAGAACTTTATATACTTGGCGCTCCTTCTAAATTCGTACCTGTCATTATTCATGCAGCGGTCAGAAAGAAGGATATAGTTGCAGCGTCTCTCGGCAAGTTCTAAGAATCTGTCCAAGAGTTTTACCAAATCGTCTTTTGCAGGCAGATAAGCATCGCGGTCTTCAGCAAGGAGCTTTAAATCCTTTTCGCATTTAGAAAACTTAATGCCGTACTCCATGTTCAGGTATTCTGCAACCCACTTGATGATGGTCCAGGCACTCATCAGAGTGTCAGCGCAAAGGTCACCGTCAAAGTACAGGCAGTCCAGATCATTCTTCCTGCGCCACTCATCGAAGGCGGCGCGGCCCTCTACGGTGTCTTCCCATTCCGGTCTTAAAGCCATCCCCTTCAGCCAGTAAAGGCAGAAGTTCCTCAAATGGTTGCTGCTGTAATCGTCTCCTAAATAGGATTTCATCATGTTCTTCATATCTGTTTTCTTTCCTCCTAATGAAATTAAAAAACCGTGCAATTCTTGCACGGTTTGGTTCATTGCCTGTTTGTCAGGCTCTTCTACTAATATTATGTGAGGCTTAACCTTCAGTTTTTTGAAATCGGGAATTTTTTGATACTGTCACGTAATAACTCAAAGTCTTTTTCAACTTTTTCCTTACCGCTTTTTAGCCTTAATACCCCTGATTTTTGCATTGATTCGAGTCTTAATTCCCAAAAATCGACTGCGAGTTCCATGTATTGGCATAATCCTTTAATATCAAGAATAGGTTCACTGCCTGATCCAAGAGAATCCTTAATAAACTTTTTGGAATCATCCGGATCCAATCTATAAATGAAACTAACAAATTCCTCAACGGAACCAAAAGAACTAAGAAATGATTCTAGTTTCTTTCTTGTTTCTACATCGCCGTTAGACGACCCTGAATTCAGTATTATCGCTCTGTTTATATTTTTATAATATTGATCTAATACAAAGATAAATGTGTCGATACGGTCACTGCCCAAACGCCATTTGATATTATTAAGTCCGCCTGTAACCGGCAAAATCGAATAATTTAATATCGTATGGCTGTAGTAATCAATCAATAAATTCAATTCTTCTATTTTTTTAACACTGTCTTCAGACAATTTTTCAAGATTAGTGATACTGCCTATACCATCATACGCATTACCCAGCTTTAAATTGATGCATTGATCACCATTCACTACAAAAGTCTTTTTGGAATCACCCAAGACAATGGTCATTATTCTTCTTATCCCAGAAATACTAATGTTAGGATAAATCTTCTCATACAAATCCTTTACATCATTATCACGATCGCTTTTAAATTCTGTAAGTGGTCTACTCATACTTCTCTCCTAGCTTCTTAATCTCTTTCCTAATTTCTGCCCTGATATCTTCATCCAGTATCTCGACTTTCGAGGAATACTGCAATGCCCAATGAACGATCATGGAAGGCGATGTCTTAACGATAATTACATCATAGCCTTCTTCGCACGGAATGTTTGTTTTTGTATAACTGCTAAACCACTTGTAGATGTCTGTATAGTCAGTCTTCTTGATCTTAATCTTGATGTCTCTTGGCTCATCGTATGCCATGTAGAGGTGCTCTGACAGGTACTTTTCCGGATTCCAGTTGCAGTTCCAGATCGGAAGGTTTTCGATTCCGTACATCTTAATCCGGACGGGTTTATTATTCTTGCCCGTCAGTATCTCTACATCACTCATGAGATCAACTCTGTAGTGGTAGATTTTCTTGTTTGTGCCATCGCTCCAGAGACCGATCAGATAGAACAGATCCTGATAGACCACGAGATGGAACGGGCTGAAAAAGTGCGGATTCTTATTTGTCGGAACCAGATTGCCGTCAGAATCATAGCCGTTGAATGTAAACTTGATCTGCCACATGTGGTTAATTGCTGTCTGGATAGTCTTGAGATTTGCCATAAGATCTTTTTCGCTGTTTCCTGAAGACTTGCTGAATCTTCCGTGGATGGCTGAAGGATTGAATCTTAAGTGCTTTCCGTCCCAGAAAGGAGATCTGTAGTAGCCGCCGCATGTATCAAAGATATTTTTTATCAGGTTGTCTTTTTCTTCTGCTGACAGATAAGAAGACATGCTGACCGCCTGGATCAGTTCATCAAGTTCCTGATAAGAAAACGGCTGGACGAACCTGAAATCTGTGACCTCATGCTTTCCCTCTGCCCGCTTGATCTTCTTTATGAGTTCGTCGTTATCGTAACCTCTGTACTTGATCTTGTAATCACCGTCGTTATCCTTGGTGTATTCCTTCGGATCAAGCTCATTCAAGATGTTTTCTATCGTGGAAGTGATCGTATTGGGGCTCTCAATAAAAGAATTATTGAACTTAACGATACGCATCATCGTAAGGCATTCTTTGAGTTCTTCGACGGTTATCGAGTGACGTTCATCCGTTGCAGATCTTAGGATCTCCATTATCTGCAGAACGAGGCTTTCCTTAGGGAATTTGTCATTTTCAGTGTAGATCTTTCTTTCTTCAAGTTTTTCTTTTCGCTCTTCGGCAGTAAGATCTCTGCCCTTCTGGGAAGTACCGAGCTTAATAATTGCCAAAGCTTCAAGAGCTTTCTTCTCTTTAGGAGATATCTCGTTGTAGGATTTGGAGTAAGCAAGAATGGGATCTCTGGTCTTAATGATGGTTTTCAGATCCTTAAGAGTTCTGTTTATCTCAGGATCGATATATTCAGTTGCATAAGTGGTGAACTTTGCTTTGCTGGCTGTATCGTAATTCTTTAAGGCATGGAAGACACCGACCCAGCCTGCCTGCATCAGGTCTTCAAGTTTGTTTCCAGAACTTATTCCCCTGTTTTTCAGGATAGACTTTATCCTGCCGCCGATGTATTCTTCCATCTCGGCCATGAAAACTTCCATGGCTTCGTCATCACCTGATCTGATCCTATCGATAAGCTTATCGAACTCGATTTTGTCCATAGAGCTGTCACCTCCATAACGGAAGTATAGCACAGCAAATCAAGTGAATTTTATCTTTTAATCGAAAGTATGCGGCGTCTTTACCACGTCGCCTTAACCGTCGTAGCTGTAATCGTAATAGACTTCGGTTTCAGAAGCAGCTCTCGACTTTTCGTATTCGACAACCCTGTTAACAAAGCTGTAAAGGTAAAGCATACAACATCCAATGATCAGGGCAAAAATCACTATGATAAACACAATGGTCTTTATAGCCTGATCCAGACTGTCGTTTACATCTTTTTTCTGTTTATTGATCTTATACTTTTCCATCTTAAGATTCCCCCATGAAGTATTCCATCTGGATGGATTCGATAGCGCTCATCTCCTGGTATTCGCCGCCTGCAAATTCGATCGCGCCGATATCTATGTCACTTAACTTTTCGAGCGTGATCTTCTCACCGGGAGTTCCAACGAGGCCGTATTCCTGTGCCCACTGGAGCATGCCGAATGCTGCGAGGAAGAGCACGATAATAAGAAGCGCAATCGCCGTAAGTATTGCCAGAAGCATCTTGAACTTATTCTTGGGGTTGTTATTCTTCTTCATAGCCATTGCTCTCCTTTGTTCATTTCCTGTTGCTGTTATACTACAACGGTAAATATTGAAAGTCAATGACTTTTTATCGTTTTTCAATATATTTTTCTTGAATTGCAAAAAGGTAGGTTTAGGCGTTTTGCCCGAATATACGCGCTGTTATCTCCTCGTATTCAGCGCATTTTTTGGCTTTCATGAGGCGCTTTATGTCCTTTTCCCTGCCGTCAAACTGAACCTGCCAGTAATTCCAGAGTTCCCTCATCTTGTAGAGAACATTGATATCAGGCGAGATGACTTTCATGTACTCCTGATAGACGGTGTCGTGTAAAAGCTTGAGCTTGGCAATGTCGGTCTTGTCCGTGTTCCCCTTGAGCTTATCTGCAAGAGAAGGATCGGTGATAAGTCCCCTTCCGATCATTATGGGATCAAGGGTGGTGTTAAAAGATTTTTCGAGATATCCGTAATCATTTCTCGAAAAGATATTGCCGTTATAGACCAGAGGACATTTGGAATGCTCTATGGCATAGGCGAAGTATTCTTTCCTGATCCCGCCCTTATAGAAGTCAGACCTGATCCTTGGGTGGACGATCAGTTCGCTGATGGGGAAGCTGTTAAAGATCTCCATCAGATCGTAGAACTCGTCAGGATTGTAGTAGCCGAGCCTGGTCTTAACAGATATCTTCATGTTCTCAGATTCAGAAAAAGAATAGATGTCAACTAAAAACTTTTGGAGAGCTGTCGTCTCAGGCAGGAATCCTGCGCCTTTACCCTTGGCACAGACCGTGCCCGAAGGACAGCCGAGATTAAGGTTTACTTCCTTGTAACCCATGGTCTTCAGCTCTTTTGCTGCTTCGATAAAACAGTCAGATCTGTTGGTCAGGATCTGAGGGACTAGGTTAATTTGGGAGTTGTTTTCGGGGGCGACATCTTTTCGCTCACGGGACATCATGGGGGCCTTTTCTGACGGAGAGATGAAGGGCGCAAAGAATTTATCAATGTGACCGTAGATCTCATTGTAAGCATTGCGGAATATGTAATTGGTGATGCCTTCCAAAGGAGCGAAATATATCTTCATAAGGTCAGACTATAGATTCCCTCGCCGTCCGAAATAAAACCGGCTTTTGAAAAGCCGGTTTCATTATAACATTTCTAAGTTGTGTTCTTTTTTATGCAGGCAGTGCTGTTTTATTGGTTTTCGCGCTGCGGTAAGCGATGAAGAAAACTACTGATGCCAGGAAGAGGATCACTGCTGTGACGGCGCTTGCTTCGATACCGTAGATACCGCCGTTAAGAACAGAGCTTCCGACAGAACGCATGTCGAAGACTGCTGCTGCAGAGCCTTCGTTGCCGCTCAGGTTAAGACCCAGGATGTTGCTCAGGATGAAATTCCAGAAAGTGTGCAGGCCGCATGCTGCCCAGAGGCTCTTTGTGCGGAGCGTAAGGAACGAAAAGATCACAGATATGAGGATAAGGCCTGCTACTGCGAAAACGGCTATGTCTGCGCTGATGTCTGCCATATTTCCAATGTGAGGGATGACAAAGAGGACCGTGGATACCGTGATTGCGACAGGAACAGGAACTCTGTCCTTAAGAAGGCTCAGGACGATGCCCCTGCAAAGGACCTCTTCCAAAGCTCCCTGGAAGATGAAGCCTCCGAACATGAGAAGGATCCATCTGAAGTCAATGCTGCTGAAGATCCCGTTATAAGTGATCGTGCCTGTGAGCATTACTGATGCTATCGATACTGCAATAAGTACCGTGCCTATTGCTGCGCCTAAGAAGTAAAAGCCGAACTTCTTCGTAAAACCTAACTGTGAGAGGGTCTTTTTCTGGAACAGCTTCCAGTAAAGAAGGATCAGGACGATCATGAGGGCGTAGCCGTAATAAGAGATCAGGGTTATGGTATCCATGTCGAACAGTTCACCCTCCAACGGGTTCTTCCCACATGCGAAATGTATTCCTATCGCGAAAGCTTCGCCTACAAGTTCAGAGCCGAATTTACAGAACCAGAATATCAGGATCACCTTGATGACATATAAAAACGCGGGCATATCCGTGCGGTTATTTAAGGGACTTATGTTTTTTATGAACTGTTTTACTTTGGACATGGGATTTCTCCTTTTGTGGTGGTTTTGGGTTTGATATGGAGGATTTGTGGTAATTTGGTGGGGTTTTTTACGCATTTTGGGCGCAGTTTTCAGAGCCCGGTGGTAACCGGACTATTTTTGTAACAATGTTACAGGGGTTAGATCAGGTCGGGAGACCGTTTATCAGGAAGTAAATGAGCATCGAGATGAAGTCGATTGTAAGAATCGCTCCTAAGGCGATCAGGACCCATTTGAGGATGCTCTTGGCGCGCTTGCCGTTCTTTTCCGTAAGGATCTTCTGGTCGACAACATCTGCCATGGTCTTATGGTCGTTGGTCTCAACGGGCTCTATGCCCTTCAGAAGATAATCGGTCGTTACGTCAAATATCTCACTTAAGATAATTACCTTATCCAGGTCAGGGGTTGACTGTTCACTCTCCCACTTTGAGACGGCCTGACGGGAAACGCCGGCAGCATCAGCCAGCTCTTCCTGGGACATACCCTTTTGCTTTCTCAAGTTCTGGATCCTGTCAGCAATTGTCATTTCGTATCACCTCCACGGCTTGATGGCTAAAGACTACCAGGAATCTGATTTACAACTCCACCAACCGTACCTTGAACTTTGTCAACCTGTGGTTGCATTACCGTTTTTTAGCGGTTTTTGGCACTTTTCGCTTTTTGTTTTGCCTATGTTCCTGCTTACAGGAATTTTACCAGTTCATTCTCATATTTTTTGAGCCAATATCTCGAATATTCGTACGTAAATCTGCTGAATAGGGGCTCTTTTACCATATAGTGGCTTACATGTTTCCACAGGACACATGCTGCCTTTTCACGGTCTTTGTAACGGGCTGTGATATCGTCTGCCATAAATGCCAGGACAAACCTGCGCTTTCTCTTTCCCTGTTTGATCAATGTGACCATGACAAGAATCAGCATGCCGCTTCCGATGAGATAGGCGATCAATGCTCCTATCAGCAGCTGCGGATTTTTGGGTTCTTGTGTGAAATACTGGATGACCGAGCCTACGGCCGCACCCGCGAAAATGGTGAAAAAAAACGATCCGGCGCCCCAGAATCCAAACCAGCTTTTCCTAAAGTTAAATGACCTGGCGATTTCGTGCATGTTGGGATCATAGTATTTTCCTGTTCCGGGAACTAATTCCAGTTCAGAACGAGGATCGTAGCCCTGCTTCACTTTCTTTGCTGTCTCGACGCCGTCCACAAAAAACAGGATGCCGATCAGGATTATTACCGCCGCGATTATAAGCGGTACATTATAGCCCTTACCGGTATGAACGTAGCTTCCGGTGAGCCAGTCTTTTTCAGCAATATAAGCGTTATCGGGGTCACCCTTTTCGTAGTAGACCCTGACGACATCACCTTTACGAACGAAATCAAGCATAAAGCTGGAGCCGTCAATGAAAAAATTCATGTCATACCCTTCAGGCACATATAAGACAGAGACAACATTTGTTTTGTGCACTTTTCTGCCGATCTTTTCCTTCCTGATCTGGACAGAGTTGACCACGCCGTCGACATATTCAAAAGATTCGCCCTTTTTGGCATCAGAGAACCTGAAAAACAGGCTCACACCGGCAACGATCAAGGCAATAACAATAATAATCGCGCCGAATTTCCTGTTATCGACGAGTTTTAAGTCATCCGGGTACGGACTGCCTTTCTGTGAGGAACCGTCCAGAGACTGATATTGCTGTGCGTTGTTTGTCTGCATGGCTGTTTGTTTAGTTTTTTATGGGCCGTGAATGCTTATTTGTTTGAAGTCTTATTTGCTTTCGTCTTGTTTACTTTCGTCATGATTGCCTGAAGTCTCGCTTGTGCTTTCTGTTGTTTCGTTTGAGCTGCCTGAATCGCCTGTCTTGATCACGGCCGATGCAACTGACGGTGCGACCTGGACCAGCATGGAGACCATTTTCGCGATCTTCTTAGCCCAGACGATGGAAAGAGTATTGCTGATGATGGAATTGCCTGCTTCCCTGCCGCTTCCGTAAACGCCAGCCGTAAGGAGCACTGCGTACATGACGCGGGTGCTTCTGTCCATCGACGTATTGCCAAAGCCTTTCTGGTCCTTGAGATAAACCTCAGCTTCAACGATCTCGTTTGCGAGCTTTTCGGGATCCATTTCGCTATCGATAAGAGAACCCAAAGCCGATACGACATAGCCGCTGGCATACTCGGAACCCTGTTTTTTCAGAGCATTGTAGATTTTTATAACCTTGTCGCACTTATCCGTCATGTCGCCATAAGATACGGACAGGACTTCGCAGAGTTCGTATGTGGGATCGGCGTTGATGCCGGTCTTGGCGCTCTTGATGTAATCGTAGCCTTCCGTTAAGTCAGCTAATATCTGGTCAACATTCTTTCTGGTGATCGCGAGGAACACAATAAAAGATGTGTCATCAACTGAAGTCAGGATCGGATGGTCCTTATTCATGCGCTTTGTTATCTCGTTAGCTCTCTCGATGATCTCATCGCACTCATCCTCTAAGCCGTAATCCAGGATAGTGACTGATGCGAGCGCCATATAATCGTTTTCAAGGAACTTGCCCTTGATCATCTTGTTATAAACAGAAAGGAAGTCTTCCAGATATTTTTCCGGATCGTTGGCCAAGGCCATCTTGCTCAGGATAACGAGCTCGATTATGTCCCTTAAGTTTGAAAGGAGCCTGGTATTTTTATTCAGAAGCTTCCTTGCGGATTTCATCTTCTCAATATCTGCTTCCCTGCCTTCATCAGTGAAAACAAGTGCCGCAGCAACCGCCATGAGCTCATTTTCGAGGAAGAAGCTCTTATGAATGGCAGCGCGGTTCTTTACGAGCAGATCGCATCTTTCCAACATCTTTTCGTTCATGAAATCCTAAGTCTCCTTGTGAGTGTCTATCTTTTCTATTATATTAGATTTTCGCAGCCTCGATAATCATTGAGAGCGGGAAGCCTGAGTGATCGATCTCAGTAAAGCCGCCGCTCAGGTCGTAGTCGAATTCCTTAAGGCCTGTTACGACGAGTCTGTTTTCGCACATTCCGGAGATGATCTCCGCCATCGAGTGGGTATAATCCGTAAACGTCTTCGAGTGGTAATTCTTCTGTGTCATGTAGTAGATACCGCCGTTGCCGGTCCACTCATGCTCGAAGTAAGAATAGTGGCATTCCTTCCTGTGATCTTCGTCAAACAGCTCCTCGCCGCCTGTCGCGAGCATATTGGTGCAGGGATGCTGCTCGTTGATGATGATGACAGCACCCATCTTCATGGTCTTAGAGACGATCTCAAAGAAACGCTTCAGATCGTCAAACCAGCAGAGCGCACCGATCGTAATGATGACCACGTCAAACATCTCTTTGTAAGTGTCGTCAATATCGTAGACGTTGGCTGCTACAAATTCCGCGTTGAGATTGAGCTCTCTTGCCTTCTCATTTGCAAACGCAACCTGGTTTTCTGCAATGTCAAAACCTACACCCTTTGCTGCCTCACCGCACTTAACAAGCGACAGTAATTCGCGCCCGTTATTGCAGCAGAACTGCCCTATGACTTTGCCCTTTACATTCGTGCGCTTGAGGACGCTTTTCGTATCCTCATTAAAGAACGGATAATCCTCATTCTGTATCCTCTCAACAATATCCGCACCCCATGACGGATCCCTCTTATCAAAGGCCTCTTCCCAGGCAGCCTTGTTACCCTCAATGTAATTGTCCATGTTATCCTCCGTGCTGCGAGTGTTTTCTAGTTGCAGCTTAACTTTTATTATAGCAAGAGAGTGCCGTGTATCGAAAACTCATCAAAAGCAGCTGTTTTCGATACAATCGGATGATGCGTGACCAAATACATGCGCATCACACCAACCATTGAATAGCTCCTGCGGTCATTTTGTGGCACAGGTGTAAGAGTTATGCGGCAACGGGAAATCCCGGGAGACCTTTAGGCTATAATCAACCACAGAGGATTAACATACATGGCACGTACAGGAAAAAAGGCATATAAAATTCTGATAATTGCGCCGCTCATTTTAGTTGGGCTGGACCTGGTTTTGTATGAGATCTTCCGCTTTGGATTAAGGCTTGATTGGGATCCGGATTTTGTCGATTCTGCTTTCGCTTTGTTTCTTATCCTGACCATATTCTCAATGATTATAGGACTTATCATGTCGGTAACGGGCACGATTATGGCGATAGTAAAAAAGAGCCGGGCATTTATAATTCTGGGCTCTCTTTTGTCAGCAGCTCTTATATTTTGTGATGCCTGCCTTATCTATTACATAGTCAGCCCTTAAAGGCCTACTGAAGCTATATTCAGCCTACTTCCATTGAAACTTCTGTCTGCACAGGCTGGACATCAAAGGCTAAGGGCGGACGGTCCTTTCCTTCGAAATTCCAGATGGCAGAAATGATCATGATGACTATAAGAAATGCCTGAAGATCTATCGTGCTGATTACCACACCACAGATTGCGATCACTCTGCCTCTCTTCTGTTTGGATTTAGACAGTCCTAAGACTGAAAGTGCCTGGCCCGTGAGCGCGAGGAACACTCCGATGAGTCCCATGAAAAGAATTCTGGGATTCTGTTCAACGTTTAAAACATAGAAAATTCCGCGTGCGAAAAAAACTACCACAGGAATCGCAAGCGAAAGAATGAAACCAGCGATACTATATCCGCTGAAACGCTTCTTTTGTTTGGTCATAAGCATGCCCACCCTAAATTATCAAAAAGCCGAAAATCCCCAAATGCTCTTTTAGATTAACGCATAATCAGTAATTAAGCAATTGATAGTCAGAATGTCTGAAAAATTTAATTGGTGCTCATTTTGATGACGAAAAACGGGAAATCGTCTGCAAAATGTGTAAATTGAAGTGATTTTGCACATTTTGTAGACAAAAATCGAAAAATCGTCTACAAAATATCAACATCCGGTTGTTTCACTTTTTGTATCACGAAAATACGGCAACTGATAAGGCTATAGCCGCACTGATCACCGTACTTTTTCACATCGCGTTTTAAAGATTTAAAAGCTCTGTCAGACTTTGTATCGTGTAGTTATATCAAATACGATAGCTTCCATCTGATGTCCTCTTAATCTTCTTCCATATAGCAATCGTACTCTGTTCCCCAGGGCGTTTTTACACGGGTCGGCTTCAGTTTAGCTAAATAATCTTCCGGTTCAAATGCCCAGGTGCGGCCATAGTCAATGAAACGGCAGACAAAGAAATCCGGACCCGGTGCACCGAAAACATACATAAATCCGCACTCATCATCAAAGAGCCATTGGGAGATTATAATGCAGTCGTTTACTTCCTTTTGCATTTCATCTCCATACATACGGCAGTATGTCATGACCTTGCCTTTATTCTGACCGGCTTTCTCTTTGAAGATCCTCTTTATGTCGTTATTGAACTCTAAAAGATCGCTGTATGTCTTTTGTTCGCCCAAAACTTTTGCAGTTACCTGAGCACGGTCCATATCTAACAGAGAGGCTGCTTCTTCAGGAGCAGAAGAAAACTTCATACCTTCTTCCGTCAATAAATAGCTGGCATAAGGCGGTAAATGCGGCGTGATCCGCCGCTTGATGATGCCTGCTTTTTCAAGCTCTATAATGCTTCTTTCGAGCTCGTCAGAAGATATACCTTCGCAATCTTTTATCAGGTCACAGTAGTGAACCTTTTCGCTTCCGGTCAGTTTGGAAAATAAAAAGCCTATTGCGTCCATGAATCACTTAATACAGTATTTTCAGGCTCTCGCCTGCAACGTTTACGCCGGCGCTCTTTACGATCTTTAAGCGCTGCTCGTTGGTAAAGCCGATCGTCTCGCCGTCGTGGAGGATGACATCCTGATCGACAACGTAGCCTGCGATGCACATCATGAAGTTATGGAGCTCGGACGGAACTTCCTTGGAGTCGATTACCTCGATCTCGTCTTTTCCGAGATTTTTAAGACCGCAGGTGTATGCGCTGACGCCGTTTGCGGAGCGAACGATGCCGAACCACACAAGTCCCAGGAGCGGGAGCATGTCCTGCTTGATCATGTCGGATACTGCGTACATAAACTTGGGTTCATAAACGACTTCGTTATAGTAAGCGCCCAGAGTGTTTTCGTCGCGGCAAAGAGATGCAATTGTCTTAACAAAGAGCTTTCCGCCCTCCTTCGGATCGTCTGCTCCGAAAACAGAGACAATTATATGTGCGGTATGTGTCTGGGTTACCGCAACTGCGTCTTTCCACATGAAGTTATACTGCGCAGCATATTCGGCCTCTTTGTCAGGAACAGGAGCAGGCATGAGAGCTACAGCGAGCATTGTCCTTGCGCCTGTTTCTGAAACCGCATAGACCTTTGTCTGGTCGTCTTCGGATCCACCGTCCGAAAGTTCGATCCCCCAGTCTTCCTTAAAGGTTTGCTCGAATTTCTTCGCGCTCCATTCAGCATTCTTGAGGAGTACAAAACCTACGAACCTGCCGCCGTCCTTTGCTTTCTCCTCTTTTTCCTGGATCTCGTTTGCCTTGTTTTTCCAGTACTGCTTTAAGAACTCAACGAGCTTAAGAGCGTCTTCCTTCTCGGTTGCAGGATCGTATTTTTCCTGTTCGCTGAAGATCCCTGAATCGCTCGAGATAGCCAAAAGCCACGGAGAGACCAATGATTTCTTGTATTTGAAGATCATGCACTCGATGCCGTCTTCTGTCGTAAACTGCGATGTAAACTCGATTGCATGAGGCTTCTTGCCTAATTCACTCGGATGTTCGAGCCACTCAATTACAGCCTGTTTTTCTTCTTCAGGTGTACGCATAAATCGTCCTTTCCGGGCTATCCCCTGCTGATTTATCTCCTAATTCCTATCGGGCAAATCATAAAAATTTGTCAACCGACTCCATCATTATACCAAGAATGCGTTATTATATGAGTAATATCAACGGATAGGGGATATCAAAATGGATATTGTAAAAACAGCTGAAAACTTAAAGAAACTGAGGGAAGAGCATTCGCTCACGCAAGAGTCCCTCGCTGAAGCATTGAGCGTTCCGGTGCTCGCTGTATATATGTGGGAAGCAGGCCGTCTGGTGCTTGAATATAAGGCGCTTAAGAGGATCGCGGAGTTTTTCGATACTTCCGTAGATAAGATAGTCGGTGAAGATGTTTCTAAAGAACTCAAGTCTCCCGCATCAGAAAAGGTGTCTTTCAACTGCAAGATCTGCGGCGGCGAACTGGTCTACAACTATAACGACTGCACCTGCAGGTGTGCTAACTGCGGAAACAAGTGGGCAATAGCAGAGCTCTACCCCAAGTATTCCCATGTGATCGCGACCATCAATAAAGCTTCCGAGATCATGAGCACCAAGTCAACACTGGCAGCTGCAGATGAAGCAAAGCTTCTTTTCAAGCAGGCCATAACCGAGTGCTCCAAGTATAACGATATCGTCTCAACAGAACTCGTTAAGATCTGCAAAGAGGGCCAGGCAACAGCCAAGCAGCTCGAGAGCTATTCCAGAGGCAAGTATTTCTTTGCGCACAGATCTTACAGGAGCGCCCTCGCCGAGCTCGAGAAAGTCAGAGGCTTCAGGGACGCTGATGAGATGATCAAGAAGTGCAAGAGACAAAAGTAAAACTAAGGGTTATCCTAAATGTACTGGCAAGTACGACCTGCATTCCTGAAATATTCACGAAAAAGGCATCTTTCGTGAATCCTACGTGAATAATGCCGATAATTCCTGAATTATTCACGAAACGGGCCATTTTCGTGAATCCTACGTGAATGAGGACTTACGCGAACGAAAAAAGTGTCCTAAACCTTAAGATTTCACGCAGTTAGGACGCTTTAAACTTCTCGTCAGGGAATATCAGAACGTCATCAGGAATAAAGATCAGGACAGCAGGTGTATCATGCACCTGCTTTTCTTTCATGCCGACAAGCGTGCTGTATTTGTATTCATATTTCCTGTTGCCTGAATCGATCACCATCTTATAGGTGTCCATGTATTTAACGACCGCGTGATAGGCCATGTATTTGTGTCCTGTAACGGTTCTTAATTTGTTAATGGCATTCGTTAAGTAGTATACGAAAACAGGAAAACCGAAGACTATCACAAGGAGCAGGATGAAGGCCATAAAACCGGTGCCTCTTCTGGCTCTCACATAAATGACCGCACCGAAGAGATCTCCGGGCGTGGCAGTATGGGAATCGTAAGTAAGTATTGAGATAAGGCCTGCCCCGGCGGCGAAAACCATAAGCGTGATCACCGCGTAGATATTCAGGATCTGATCTTTGACGACTGCCCAGAATAATCTCTTCTCAAAAGCAACCGGGGTCTTTACCCAATAGAAATCCTTATTATCCTTGTATTTTTCAAGGTTGCCCTTGCCATAAAAGATGCGTTTCCAGCCATTCATGTCTTTCAGTGAGTAAAAGACTGCATTAGGCGAGATCAGGATGCTCAAAAAAGGAAACAACAGGAGACCTGTATACATGACTGCTTCGTTCTCATCGTATCCTACAGCAATCAGGAATATCGCTAAAAGAACTCCGAACACGACAAGCGCTGCAATGATCTTATCGATATACCACTTAGCATTTTTCTCTGTTGTCTTCTCTGTTTTCTTCTTTTTCGAATTCTTTTTATCGGCAGGCTTATAATCCTTAAGAAGGATAAGGAGCATTGCAAATGCGATGATGCCGGAAGGCACCGCGATCACAAGCGAAAAGATGTCCAGAAAAGCGAACGCCAGACTTACTGCAAACGCAACCGTAGAAATGGAAAGAAGCAGTATGGCTAAAAGCTTCAATCCTATGGGCATGTTTTTTTGGGGGGTCTTCTTTTTGCCACTCATATTCAAGATGCCACCACCAGGTAAATTCCAAGTGCCAGGATGAGAATTGGCGCTACATAAGAAGAGACAGATCTTTCCTTGATCCTTTCGATGTCCACAAAGCGTTCAGGTCTATCAGCGTCTATCAGAAGTTCTCTTTCTTCGCCCGTAGAAGGATGCTTTCCGGATGAATAGACCTTATCCGTAACCTGATATTCCTTGCCTGAATATGTGAATTGGTAAACCGGACGGTAAGTTATTGCGTGATGGCCTTTGCTGGTTCTCGAAAACTTATGCTCAACATGGATAACTTCAGCATAAACAACTGTCTGGTACTTGTTTTGGTAGTACTTAACCGCCATGAATGGGAAGACTACCATAAGAATCGCAAATAAGATCAGGATGCCGCCGGTCGCCTTGTCTCCCAAGCTTTCTCTTACCGAAGGGAAGAACTTATCGGTGATGGACATGTACATAAGGAGCACACCGATCATCACTGCAACCAGAGGAAGGTTATAGTGGGATTTAGACAATGAAAGAAAGATAATGCCTGCAGCAAAGAAAAGCAGCCCGGTCAGCGCCACTGTAAGCCACTGGAGCGGCGGCACTGCCGACAAAGCACCCAGCATGATCAGGTAGCAGATAAATCCAACGATTCCTACTATCAACAGTACCAGATCCTTTTTGGTCTTAATAATGCCTCTGTTATTGGCGAGAAAATCATTTTCGTTGTTTTCCTGATTGTCCATATTTTTCCTTTACACGCTTTCAAGAGCATAACGGAATGCGTTATCAAGCTCGGTTATGTCTCTGTTATGGTCATCAGGCATTGAATCTGATAACGCTTTCTGCCTTATGCATTCGCTCTCAATGAAGTGTATTATCTCCGGTATCTGCGGATTAAGATCCTTTTCCTCTGTGACTTTCTTCTGCTCCAAAAGGAACTGTATCGCATCAAACAGAGTGGAATCAAGACCCGGCAGGCCGAGATCGAACAACGGGAGAAGATCTTTAAATTCCATCGGAGGAATCTTATGGTAGTGCTCGATATATCTGCAGCACAGAAGCGGTCTTAGAGCGTAGAAATACTTCTTATAGCGTATCTTTTCGCCTAAAAGGAATGACTTGTATGTGCTGTTTGCGGTGCCGTAATAGTGGCAGAGAGAAGCCTTTTCGGAGAAGTATTTGAACGCTGTCTCACAGACCTTGTCCCAGCACTCATGTTTCCTGTATACGATCGGAGAATTTGCCCACTCGAAAACATTTGCATTGCCTTTTGAGAATGCGAGGAGTGCCTTGGTGATATCCCAGCCGTTGATGTCCAGGACATCGTCCAGCTGCCAATCGATGTAATCTTTTTTAGGCAGGATGGTAAGGTAGTCTTCAGGTCTTCTCACATAGATAAATCTGACATCGTAATCGCTGTCCGGCGAAGCAAAGCCCCACGCCCTGCTGCCCGATTCGATTGCCAGAAGTATCGTTACATTATATTCAGCTTCGATCTTATCAAGACCTGCTATGATCTCACTTTGTATATCTCTCATTTGATGTCTCCCGTAACTGCACGATAGTTGAATGATTCAGCCAGCTTTGCAATAGCTTCAATGTCAGGCTCATCAGGCAGATAGGTCTTATTAGCAGCTTCCTCAAAGCGCCTCTCGTAATCGCCGACGATCTCGAAAAACTCAGGGATCAGCTTGCTTTCCGACATGTATTTTCCGTCGCGGATGTCTAAAAGGAGCCTTAAGTTATCGCCCTTCATCCTTGTTGCGATCTCACCGTTTTCCAAGATATTTATGCCCATCATGAAAAGCCTGATAAGATGCATCGCGTGCTTGTTAAGATGCCTGTCATCCTTCTTTTTGTTGCGCTCGCCGACCTTCGAATAATCTCTTATGACATTAGTCAGCGTATTGATCATCTCGTTATACTGGCGGAGCGGATAATGATTGAATTCGCCATCTACAAAGATCTCCGTATCAAGGTCATCCGTAACCGCCTCATCGATATAAAGACGGACCTTCGAACCATTGTAATCCTTATGTCTTGTGTTGAAATCGTTGAGCGCATTGGTCACTGAATTCATGATGTGCTTTTCGCGCTCCGACTGGGTTAAAGAATCTCTGGCGATCGCATTCTGAAGCCTTCGAAGCTGCGAGCCGGCATAATGCCCGAACGAAGCCACAGCGCGCTTTGACAGGAACAGTCCTCTGTTATCCAGGAGTTCCTGGCCCATCCCGTTCTTTATCACATACTGATCGTCATCAAGGCCCAGTATCTCAATAGTATTTGGATTGCAGTTCATCAGAAGACCGATGATCTTCATGAAAGAAAAAATCACCGTATCAGTTATCCTGTCTTCAAACTGCTCGAAGTTATCTAGTCCAAGCAGATCCGACTTACCGTTCAAAGCGATACCGCGAAGGTCCACATCGCTCCCGTCGCGGTTTGTGCCATATCCGTAACTGCCGCTGACTCCAAGCAGGATAATATTCTTTCCGAGCCTGGGATCAGTCCTCAGAAAGTCATATTGTTTTCCTTCTATCAACTGTTTAAAATCCAGCAAAGTTGAACCTCATTCCCACATTGAGATATAGCGTTTCAGCGCCTTAACTATACCATAAAACACTATGGTAATATGTAAAGCAGAACAAGTAACCGCTCAAACTGAACATAAGCAAGGAGGCATGAGATGAGAGTATACATAAATAAAGCCAATGAACAGCGCCCGACTCTGATCGAGGTTATTCAGGTATTGCAGCATATAGACGACTATGTCGCTTTCATCATACCTGCTTCTGAGTATTCGAAAGAATTCGGTTATACGCGTTATCTTTCCACGACGCCCGTAGACAAAGCGCAATTTGAACGTTGGTGCAGCACGTTATTGAGATCAGGATATTTAGATTGCACCAATACAGGCATATTCTTTGAATCCAGGTCAAATCCAAAAGCCAACTGATTTAAATACGGCATCCCGAAAAAGGATGCCGTATTCATTTTCAGATCTCAACGACCCTCTGGTAAAGGCAATGGAAATTATCGAAGTCTATATCCTCGTGATAGTGGCCGAAATACCAGCCGTCGAAAGAGATATCGTACTCCGTTATGAGGCCGGACAGGAATGTGGTCATCTTATTGATCTTTCTCGAAATATCCAGATCCGTGTAATAGTAGGCATAGTCTTCCGGAGCGCAGTGCGTGACGATAAAGTTGACCTTGATGTCATGCTTTTCGAGATTGCTTATTGCCTCCGAATATTCTTCATCAGAAGGGAGCTCACGCGCCCACCAGGAAATGCCTTCTTTACGGTAGATCTTGTCGGTGGACTGTGCACCGCCCATTGTAAAGAAAGTCTTTCCGCCGATCTCATAGACCTGCCCGCGCATCAGGTGGATAACGGTGTTTGAGATCCTGTGGATCTTGCCGCCGTGCCATTCCTCAATGGGGAACCCATCGAGAGCGTCGTGGTTTTCGTGATTGCCGTCGACAAAGAGCGTAGTAAAGTTACGCCCCTCGTAAGTCTTGATTATGTACTTGTCCGTCTTATCCTGACCCCAGACGCCTCCGAAATCACCTGTTATGATGACATAGTCGTCCTTCGTGAGTTTCTTCTGCTCCGGAAAGTTTGTTGTATTCAATTTGTGCCAGTCGTAGTCACAGTGCGTGTCGCCTGTTATAAAAATACGTGTCATATTTTTACCTCGTGAATATAAAAAAGAAGAACGCTTATTCCTTACCCCGCGTTCTTCTCAAGTGTTCAAAGTATCTTCCTTCAAATAAAAAACTATCTTAGAGCGCGTAGCATGGAGGCACCTGTTAGGATCCTTATAAGCTCGTTTCTATTAACTGTCATAACCATTGTTTTCATCTAAGGTGTGCCTCCTTTCGCAAATGGATTATTACCAGGATTATAGCGGTAAGAAAATTAAAGTCAATGAAATCACAAACCAAAACACTTTCTGAAAGCTGTGATATTCTTTCCGTCTTCGCTGCCGTATATCGCAAAGCAGATCTCTTCAAATGCGCGTCCTAATTCTTCATCAACGATTACCTGTTTAAAATATGAAGCCACTTCTTCAGGACGGTTGCCAAATGCGCCGCAGCCCCATGCACCGAGAACGAGATTCTTGTATCCGTTTACAGCAGCGGCGCGGAGAAGGAGTCTTATGCGGCGTATAAACGTCTCTTCAATGAGTTTAGAAGATGCGAACATTGCAGCTCCGCGGCGGTTCGGTGCAGCCATTGTTACGACACCCAAAATGATAGGAGTTGCGAGGAGCGACAGATCCTTATCTCTGAACACGGCAACGTTTGGCGATATCAGAAAATAGTCTGACTCGACGCGGCTGACATGCGTGTTGTTATAGCTGTACATTACGCCTGCAGCCTTTGAAGTGATCGATGCATAGAGAGTGCTGCATCTGCAGAGGGCCTCTTCCTGGGCGTTTGCGCCAAGCTTAAAACCGCCGCCCGGATTATGTGCATTTGCAAAGTTCATTACGAGAGGATTATCGTATGCTCTTCCTGCTTCGAACGAATCCTTGTTGTTGATCTTAATGCGGCACATCGAATCAGACATGTAAGGTGTCATTTCTTGCTCTAAAAGCTTCCGGCCGTCGTCAGGTGAAATGACTATTACTTTCGAGTAATCGATATCGGGAAGCCTGATAGAAGTGCCGTTAAGGTCGTATGCCCTATCAGCCGTTATCCTGATCGTTTCCTGTGCTGCGGTAATGTTGTTCATGGTGATGCACCTTTAACTGTCTGAAGGTCTGCCAAACATGCCGGATATCATGCCCGCAGAGAAATCCTTTTTCTCATCAGACTTCGTGTATTGTTTAAGTTTTTAAATTATAACATTGGTTTTCAAGTACATTTTAACTCGGCGCCATATCATATGGCCAGACTAAAGGATGAGGAGGTGACGGGATGAAGGATCACATTTGGACTGTCTGTTCGACGATAGTCCTTTTCGCATTCACGCTGTATATATCCCTCGACACGTTTGTGATCAGCAGAACCTACGACACAAATGCGTCACGTTCAAACACCTCTATGTTCGCGGATGTCACGAGCGAAACTTCCACGCCGGAAACTACCGTTGCGTCTGAAGCTGCTTTGGAAACAAGCAATTCAGAAACCTCATCCGAATTTACCGATATCTCAACGGAAAACTCCGAATCATCATCTGATTCTTACGGGACGGCATCTGATGATCTCTTTGTCGAAAATGATGACGAAAACACCCTGAAATCTTCCGGATATTCCATCTCCGTAACGGAATACTATGAGAACGACACGAAGATATATGTGGCCGACATAACGCTCGCTTCTTCACAGAGCCTGAAGACCGCTTTCGCAAATGGCACTTACGGAAGGAACGTAACGGATACCACATCTTCCATCGCAGAAGAAAACAACGCGGTCCTGGCAATAAACGGCGATTACTACGGTGCAAGGCAGTCAGGATATGTAATCCGCAACGGCATCGTTTACCGGAACAAGGGAAACGGCTCTGACGTTATGTGCATTTTCGCAAACGGCACCATGGAGATATTAAATGACAAAGACTACAGCGCAGATGAACTGGTGTCCATGGGTGTCTGGCAGGCATTTTCTTTCGGGCCCGCCCTGGTAGAAAACAGTTCAGTTTCAGTCAACGTTAACAGCGAAGTCGGACAGGCAATGGCGAGCAATCCGAGAACTGCGGTCGGCATCATCGGCACCAATCACTTCGTGTTCGTTGTATCCGACGGCAGGACATCCGAGAGCTCAGGTCTGAGCCTTTATGAGCTCGCAACGTTCATGCAGGATCTCGGCGTGAAGACCGCCTATAACCTTGACGGCGGCGGTTCTTCCACCATGTATTACAACGGTTCCGTGATCAACAAACCGACCACGAACGGCAGGATCAGCGAAAGGGCGGTGAGCGACATTGTCTACATCGGATAAAATGCCCATTAACAGGAATGCCCTGCTGAAAACTCACCTGATGTTCAACGTCATCGGTGCGATCTTCCTGGCGCTTTTCGGAGCGATCTACGAGCTGTTCAGCCACGGAGTTTATTCTTACCACATGATCTATGCTTTCTGTTTTCCGCTGGTCATGGGCGTGCTTCTCTATGCGGTACTGATACTTAAAGGAAAATACCCGCGCAAGAGTTTTCTTAATGTATGGAACACTTCAATTGCCACATTCAGTATCGGCAGCGTATTTCAAGGCGTTTTGGAGATATACGGAACGTCGAATCCACTGGTTATCGTTTATCCCGCCGCCGGTTTGATACTGATGGGGTTAGGGATAATTATGCTGATACGGCAGGTGTATATTATTTCTGTTTAAAGTGAAAAACCAACCCTGTCGACATTTTGAAGACGGTTTGCTTCGGTGACGTTTTGTAGACGGTTCGGATGGTTTTTCGGCTTAATTCTCTTCAGCCCACCCCGGGAAATGCTTGTTTCCATTTTGTCGACGATTTTTCGATTATCGTCTACAAAACGTGCAAAAATGAATGAATTTACTCATTTTGTAGACGATTTCCCGATTTTCGTCT
>JAEEGJ010004450.1_pt1 | contig 47309 bp, 35 predicted proteins | sample 8958761 | NCBI WGS metagenome assembly JAEEGJ01 (sample SAMN16246546, study PRJNA631951) | gut metagenome | biome: gut microbiome; feature: rumen; material: RS-attached | host: Bos | place: Iran: Karaj | collected 2018-10
GATGGTCCCGCAGGATCCCACCACACGCTGGTGCGCCGCCGTTGACCCAGAGCTCAACAGCCACGCCTACATCATTCCAGGTCTGGGTGATGCCGGTGACCTTTGCTTCGGCGAAAAATAGTACAAAAGGGGTCAGGCCCCTTTTGTATCTTTTTTCTTTAACAGTATGATTATTAACCTATTCTTATGAAAAAAACCTTATTGACAGCCACAGCCGTGATATGCGGTGCAGTGGCGTGGGCACAGCCCAAACTGAGTGCAGACAACATTGACGAAGTCCTGAAGGCAATGACCCTTGAGGAGAAAGCCACCCTTGTTGTAGGTGGGAGGGCTAACAGTGTTCCCGGTGCAGCCGGAGGTACACAAGCCATCACCCGTCTGGGAATACCCGCAACGGTTCTTGCCGACGGTCCTGCCGGACTGCGTATATCGCCTACCCGTCAGGGTGACAGCCAGACCTATTACTGCACAGGATTCCCCGTAGGCACGGTTCTGGCCTGCACATGGAATACGGAACTTGTGGAGCAACTTACCACCGCCATGGGCCAGGAGGTTCATGAGTATGGTGTCGATGTACTGCTGGCTCCCGGCATGAACCTGCACCGTAACCCGCTCTGCGGCCGTAACTTTGAGTATTTCAGCGAGGATCCGCTGCTGAGCGGCAAGATATCGGCTGCATACGTAAAAGGTATCCAGAAGAACGATGTGGGTGTATCTGTAAAGCACTTTGCCGGCAATGACCAGGAGATAAACCGCAGCGAGAACGATGCCCGTATAGGTCAGCGTGCCCTGCGTGAGCTCTATCTCAAGAACTTTGAGATCACTATCCGTGAGGCCAAGCCCTGGACCATCATGTCATCATACAACAAGATTAACGGCACATATACCCAGCAGAGTCATGACCTGCTGACAGGTTTCCTGCGTGATGAGTGGGGTTATCAGGGCATAGTAATGACTGACTGGGGCAACAAGGCCGGAACAGTCAATGCCGTACATGCAGGCAATGACCTGATGGAGCCGGGTGCAGCTTCCGAGACACAGCGTATAGTGGAGGCTGTAAACAACGGGACCCTTGACGTGGCCGACCTGGACCGCAACGTACGCCGTATGCTGGAGTATATCGTAAAGACTCCTAATTTCAAAGGCTACAAGTACTCTAACAAGCCTGATCTGGACGGTCATGCAAGAATGGTCCGCGAATCAGCCCCCGAGGGTATGGTGTTGCTCAAGAACAACGGCTCTCTGCCTATGGAGGCCAAGGGTAACATAGCACTCTTTGGTCTGAGCGCATATAAGTCAATAGCAGGCGGAACAGGCTCCGGTAATGTGAACAAGCCCTATATCCGCAATATCAGCGAGGGTCTGGAGGGTGCCGGTTTCACGCTTGATTCACGTCTGGCCGATTTCTATGCCAAACACCGTGACTATGTGGCAAGCCAGAGCGCCCTGGGTATGGGCGGAGGCCGCAGCGTCATGCTGGGTGAGGCTGTACTGCCCGAGGTGGCCATCAACCAGGCTGCCATCCAGTCTTGCGCACAGCGTAATGACGCTGCCGTGATTGTGATAGGCCGTAACGCCGGTGAGGGCGATGACCGCCGTATGGTCGATGACTTTGAACTTACAGACATAGAGCGTTCACTTATCCGTGACGTCTGCAACGAGTTCCACAAGGCCGGTAAGAAAGTCACAGTGGTAATGAACATAGGCGGTGTGATAGAGACAGCTTCATGGAAGTCACAGCCCGATGCCATCCTGTTGGCCTGGACACCCGGACAGGAGGTGGGCAACTCTGTGGCCGATATACTCATCGGTAAGTCAAATCCTTCCGGCAAGCTCTCCATGTCATTCCCGCTCTCATATCTGGACATACCTTCATCACAGAATTTCCCCTACACCGGCCAGCAGGCACGTCAGCAGCAGGGCGGATTCGGTGGATTTGGCGGAGGTCGCGGAGGACAGCAGAACGCAGGTACACGTAACATTGACTACACCACCTATGCCGAGGGTATCTGGGTTGGTTACCGCTATTTCAATACCGCAGGTGTTGAGGTTTCATATCCGTTCGGTTACGGACTGAGCTACACCACATTTGAGTACAGCAAGCCCACGGTAAAGGCCAAGGACGGCGGTTTTGAGGCAACCATCACCGTAAAGAACACCGGTAAGGTAGCCGGCAAGGAGGCCGTAGAGATTTACGTGAGCGCTCCCGGCGGCGGACTTGTCAAGCCCGAGTCAGAGCTCAAGGCATTCGGCAAGACCCGTCTGCTGCAGCCCGGCGAGAGCCAGACCCTGACCTTCAAGGCCGATGCATACACGCTGGCCAGCTTCAACGAGGAGGCATCCGAGTGGCAGACCGCAGCCGGCAAGTACACCGTGAAGTTCGGTGCCAGCGCAACCGATATCCGCGCTACCGCAACATTCAGCGGCAAGGCCAAGAGCTGGAAGGTTGAGAAACTCCTGCTCCCGCAGCAGCCCATTCAGGAGATCGCAGTACGCTGATAACTTATAAGTTGGAAAAGAAGGGTTCCGCAATCGGAACCCTTCTTTTCCTATGATATGCTGATATCAATGGGCAGTGCAATGTATTTCCCATTCTTTGCTTTCATACGGAATGTGTATGCTGTAATATCGAGTCCCTTTTTTTGTAAAAAAAGATCTAGGGACACCCTGTCTAATAAGTGTTTCAATATGAGGATTAATATCATAATATGCAAGACTGTTGGGTACATATAGGTAATAGTATTTAAGGCTATCATTATAAAACCATATATGTAGAGTATCATACATCTCTTCGTTTTTTCTTTTGCAAACATATGATATGGTTGTAAGAGAATCCAGTTTTTTATAAAATAAACTATCTGGAATAGAATCAAATCTTAGTGTAGCATGATTCATATACTTACTTGTATTAACAAGCGTGTATTCAGGAAATTCTATGCCAGAATATCCTTCAACAATCTCTCTTTCTGTAAAAAAAGGATGTTGCCTTCGTTTGTAATCAATTAATAAAGAAATCAGGAATAATATTGAGAACAAAACAAAAGCGACTAAAAAAAGTCTAAATAAACAACCCGAATATGTATGGCATTTTTCTTTCATTAATCAGTGAAGTGAACACTAAGTAAGCTTCTATACGGCCTCCAACGGCCAATATTCATTCTACAGACTCGCAGGACCATACTATTCTTTGGATTGAGAGTCCATAGATTAAACGGTCTACTTGCTTAGCTCCGTAAAGGTACTTCCTTTTTTCATATCCTCAAGGCTTCTTCACAATGGCGATGGCACGCGCAAACTCTGTTATTTTTACATTCGTTCCGGGAAACGCCGGTTCGGTACTATTCATCATCATATACCGGGCGGATATTCAATCCCAACCATCTGAGTTCTCCCTGTACACATATTTTATCTTCTCCATAAATGGAGTGTGAAATAAAAAGCATATTTGCACCCATTGAAGCATCAGATAGAGTATTGCTCCAATAATATCCTATGGGTTTACCTTTAATCTCCGAGTCAACAACAAACCCTGATGTGGGTAAGAATATGTAATTGTTAGAATCTCTACTCATAACTTTGTATCCGCTAACGCCTTTAATAGTACAGTATGTCCATATGCAACACTCAATTAACTCTTGCAATTCATCACTTGAAGGTGTACGCCAAGGAGGTCCTAATAAAATTGTTGCCGGATCATCAGTTTTATCGAGTGTTGTTTTTGTTTCAATAAGAGTATTATAAGGATCATTCTTTGATCCATATTTTATCATTAAAGGTATATTTATGAAGTCATGAACAATCGTGTCCCTCCCACTGTACCATATATATGATTCTTCATTGTAAATATGTTTTGTAGGGAAAGATAAAGAATCCCCCCATGCATAATATTGGCCCGATTCAAATGGTGTTCTTGCTCCAAGATTACATTTTGCCCATTTAACAGATAATCCTAAATCAACAAATAATGAATCCATATCTCCAAAGACCATCTTATTTAAATTATAAGCCTTGGTATTATGAGAACTGATGAAAAATAAACTCAGACTGATTGTAAATTGCAACGCATGTTTGAAAAAACTACCATTCTTCATAATCATTCAACAAATTGTATATTCTAAACTTAGGGCATCCATGTAGTTTAAATGTTTGACAGGATATAAGATCAAATGAATCTAGTGTTCTTGAGATAGGATCAGTATCAGTATGATAATGAAAGACATATTTTGGTTTATAATTGTGATAGGGCCATGAAATAAGATGAATACTATCTTCTGCCGCATTTGGATCAATATAATATATAGCAGAATCATCAAAAATCAGGCCTCCTGTTTCCAATTTAGTTGTGTCACTACCATTAATCATGAATGCCATTCTGTAAGCAAGTAAATGAACGTATTCTGGACTATCATAAATATACATAATGACACCATCTTTAGTATACGTATTTTCATCTACTTTTGTTATATATTGTGCTGGCGGGATGTTTAATGACTTCCATGCTGTACTGTATTCTGGAGACCCTCCTTTTGTTCTAATAAATGTTCTCTTTTTGTGAAATTTAGATGTTTTTTTTGAATGCATATCACAGTAATTAATAATTTCCATTTTTTCTATATAATTTAATGATGTAAATTCTGGATAGATAGTAATCAGTTGATTGTATGCCTCATTAAGCGATTGGTTCTCAGGGATTAATTCTATATCCGTTAATTTCTCTTTATTGTTTGAAGCTTCATATGGTATTTTATTACTCAATTCATACATAGCAATCACATATTCCTCTAATTCAGTGGAACATGCTATATATTTATGATGAATGTCTAAGATTTCTTCATTTTCAAAATCATCAAATCCAAAGAACTCATCATTACTACAGCTGATAGCTGAAACTGAAATCACAAAAGCAAATAATGCCAACTTAAAAAAACTATTTATTCTTTTCATACTTGTAAAAACACTTGTAAATATATCACTTTCTTTTGATTATCTCATTATTGTTCATCAACAGTTGCGTAGCCGCACTCCGTATCTGTTCCACCCGGAAGGACTGAACCTTCACAGGCTTTTTAATAATCTTCTCTGCCATCTCCATTGCCTTGAGTGTATCACCGTTCTCCAAATACACCGTCATCAAACTCTCCAACGGCTCAAACCTGCAAGGTATCATATCCAACGCATGTTGATATGCATTAATAGCCTGATCAATTTGCCCGGTATTCTCCAGATTATCCGCCAACAGCATCTGAACATCATAGTCATTCCACCCTAATCTGCACTCCTCAGTAATCATCAGGCTTTCCTCATATCGCCCAATGTAATTGAGCTCGGCGGCATAATTGTATAAGAACAGAGGATTATGCTGCATCTGTGGTTTCATCTTCTCGTAATAGGGTAGCATACGTTCCGTATGTCCGGCAAGTGAACGTTTAGACATTTCTGCCCACTTAAGATCCAGATACATCATACGTAATACAACCGCAAGCAATATAGAAAACAGTATTGGAAGCGTAATACGCAAGTACTTAGGTGTTTCCCATTCCTCGTTATCTTCACGCTCTTTAAAAAAGGCTGGGATGATAGCAACTGAGAAAATATACCATACAGCAGCATAATGGAACGGATAAGAGAACTGGCACATCACAAACACTGATGCAGACACAGCCAGTCCTATCACTTTGATATTCTCTCTGGAGTTAAACAGACGCTTAACCATTAAGGCAAGTACAAAGAATGCCATTGTAAGCCCAGTCAGGCCATAGTTAACCGTTAGCTTTATGTATTCGTTAAAAGGATGTGTCACGTTATCAGCCAGCATAACATACGGAGAATCCGGATGCACACTGAAGAATGCTGCCTGGGCATCCATATAGTGTTTCTCTATTCCACCTATACCATATCCAAACAAAGGACGTCCCTTTATCATATCCCAGCATATTGACCAGATAAACAAGCGGCCATTAGCAGAACCAGCTTTAACGCGGTAAAGCAAAAAGGATAAAGCAACTGCTACTAAAACCAGTACTACCCATAACCATTTATGAGTCTTGAATAATGAAAGAACCTTTGTCTTGAAAGCAAGTACTACTGCAGCCGAAGCACATATCGCCAAGAGCCCTGCTCTTGAACCTGAAAGTGTGATTGTCAGTGCGCAAGCAACTGCTGTCAATCCCGCAAGCCAGCTAATCAGACGTTTTTGTTCCTTATCAAAGCAAAGTACTGATGCAAATGGGAACAAAGCAGCCTGAACTGCGGCAAACCCCGCAGGATTCTCATACGTTCCGGTTATGGGAAAAGCATAGTGTCTGGAAGGGACACAACCAAAGTACTGCAAGAGACCGTAAACGAACAGCATTAGGCATACAGAAGTAAAACCTACACATATACAAGATGAACAAAGTGACTCTTTCAACCTATACAAGCCATTGCGTGACACAGAACAGACTAATAGCAATATGATTATAGTAATGCCTATGCAATAAGCCTTGACATCATTCTCTACATTCATGAAATGTCCGGAGGTGATTAATACAACCCCGAACATAATTAAAGTCATCAAAAAAGGATATGTAAAAGGCTTATTCACAAATTACAGTTATCAGATTCTACCTATTCTTCCAGCCTTTTAACCAGCAATGGTCGTTCTGTTGACCAATAACGTTCTTTTGCTTCCATCAGCAGTAAGTCTCCATTAAAGTTTTCATCAGTAAATAGACCTTCTTCCTTTGCTTTGCCAATATAGGAATTAGTCTCTTTTATCTGATACTGTATAATATCATAATACAAAGCCGGAATTCCATAAGATTTTATATCTTTTCTTGATACTGGTAACTTTTGTTTATTGTTATCAGACGTAATATAAGTATATAAGTAGTCATTTACTCTGATTTTTTGGGCAATCTGCTCTTTTGTCAGCAAAGAATCTGGAGTCAACATATATGTTTGCTCCAACATTGTATTATATTTCTTTTTTGACATGATTCTTGTACAACAACCAGACAAAAGGAATATAAGTGATATGAAAAATAATGTAGTTGATCTCATAACTCTCAATTGATTAATGTTCACTGATTATTGTTCTTAGATTAATCGTTTTCTTGTTGATAGAGATTCACTGTACTTCCGCGCCAAGGACATTTACCACCATTGATATCTGATGTTCCGTATGTCACGCTGCCTGGCACGTTAGATACAATAAAACCTGCACTTAAACTAACATGTTGTCCGACATTGGTACAATAGTATTGAGTATGCCATGCTTCGGCTATTAGAACCTGAACAGCAAATTGAGCAGCATTTGAATAACAATCAGCATCAACAGATGCCATGGGAATAGGAATTCTATTAATGCCTTGGGAAAGGCGTTCATCTCCGATAGTCTCAATGTATCCAGAAGGTAATTGTGCGGGTTCACCAAATGATTTGGTCCGTGGTTTTGAATAGAACTTTGGAGCGTCATACATACTAGTTCTACCTATTACATTCTTACCAGTTCTTTTTAAACTATCAACTATTGTGGCTAAATAACGGTTACCTTCAATGATGGCATTTTGAAATTCAATATAACTCTCCTTTGAAATTCCTATCTTTTTTGCCTCTTTTTGTGAAATAGTAATCACATATTGGTCATCAATGAAGTCAACATAATGGCCTTCTATTAATGGATGCTTTACTTCTTGAGATTTGACACTATTATTTTCAAATAGAGTGTTTGAATCTTCATCTTGATAATCGAACCCGTAAAAAGAATCATTACTGCAACTTGTAGCAAATAATGCTTCAAGAACACTTATTGCCATTGCGGCAATCATTTTCAATTTGTTAGTCTGTTTCATAGAATTGTTGTTTTGTTGCTTAATATAATTTGAATCTCATTACCACCACACCACATTACTGTCATCATCTATCAGAAACGGTCTCTCATCCATACCACGAGTGTGGTCGCTCACCCACATAAGGGCACCCTTGGGGATATTTTCATAATGCAGCGTATTACCCTCGGCTGTCTGTATGCCGCACGATGTCCATTCGTTGTTGGCATTCCAGTAGCGCATCTCATACACATCGCCCGGATGGATGTCATTGTCATCACTGCGGGGTACTATCCTCACGTATGCCACACTTTGAGGTCCACCCATATCCATACCGATCCAGTTGCCATCAGCTTGGCCGGTCTCAAAGTTTGTTAGCCAGTCATTATCATATGCACGGGCTATGGCTCCGCCGTCCGATGTGTTACTTATAGGTACGCCGTACATCATTTTGGCATTTGTGTCAAAAAACGCCAGTTCCGCTATGCTGCCGTAACTGCCGTTTGGTGACATGTAGCGCCAGTAACGGTAGGGTTGGTCGGCTATTACCGGTATCTTGTCTGGTATGTTAAGGTTATCTATTGTATAAAGTGTTACAGGCTCCTTGAAGTCTGCTGTCTTGGAGCACTGTATCTGACCGCCAAGCAGGCGCTTGCGCATCTTAGCCACGTTGTTAGACTGGTAGTACTTGCGGCGTATGTCAACACTGCGGGTCTGAGTGGTGTCACATGTTATGTATTCCAGGCTGCCGTTGGTATGCAGTATGAAAGGCCTGGATATTGGGCGCAACTGAGTGCCGTCATAGCCTAATGCTATATACATGACATTACGGCCCATTCTGCTGAAACGGGCCTTGCCGTGTTTGAGTGTTCCATAATCTACTACACTCCAGTCTGTGTTCATTCCGGTAAAGGTGGCTATATAAACGTACTTCTCTGCTAGCTTTACATTCTTGAATATAGGTATCTCAATGTCTGATGTGTTGAAGTAGTCTGCCGTGACATCTTTCTGGCACATACTGAAAGGATGCTTATAGGCTGACTCCTTTAGGTATTTCTGTCGGTCTCGGTTTATGTCGTATGTGTTACGATACACCTTGGGGATACGTTTATCAGTAAAGAACGCTCCTCCGGGTACTGATGACACATCCCATTCGGATGTCAGTTCCTCACCACGGTTGTTCAATACCGTGTACCAGCTGTGGCCTGCGCGATAGCGGCCCCAGTAGGGAGTCTCGTCTATTACACATGGAATGCCTACACTGCGGTAGGTCAGTACTGCCAGCGTTACGTAATCCAGACAGTTGCCGAATGTCTGCTTGTGCAGTAGGTCCGCACTAAGCAGCGGGTAGCCTTTGCGGTTGAACAGACCGTATGGGCGTATGCGCCAGTTTATCTCATTGCGTACTGTATGGACGGCATTGAATGTGGTCTCATACGTATCATCGTCATGGACCATGTTGTTAAGTCCCCAGGTAAAGAATGTGGATAGCGTATCGCGCCAACTGTCCATCTCCTGATACTCTACCACCTTGTACGGCAGCAGCCATTCGCAGAACTGGTCAAAGGTTACGTGCTGGGCCCATGGGCGGTTCTTCCACTCGTCAAACGCCTGGTCTATGCTGCGTATCAGGAAATCAGATTTTATGACACGTATGTCACTGACGGTGCGGTCTTCAAGCCCGGGAAACATATAATCGCTCACATACAACAATGAGTCACGCTGCTCTACAGGACTGAGCCCGGATGCCAATACACCTTTTGCAATCTCATAGTATTGATGAATCTCATCGCCTTTGTATGAGCGGTGGGCCGGCATATTTTCAATGAGAAACTTTGCTGCTGCTAGCTTCTCCGGATTGTCCTTGTAGTGATCAAGGACAACCTCAAGTTCATGGCGGTTATCTCCAGCATAAATTAATGCTTTTTCAACGTAATCGCCGCACTCGCAGAACAAAAAGGCGACGGTGATAAATATAATCCAATAATATAGCTTTATTCTCATAAGATTACCGCATAAAAACAACTACTTAACCAGCGTAAGATTCAATGGAGAAAGTTGTAACAGGTGGTGAGGATGTAAAAAAAATTATTGAGATATATAAAAGTATGGTAAGTATTAATTGTATAGCAATGACAAGTGTCAGTATCTTCTTATTGCCAATCCTCTGTATAAAAAACAATGCAAGACAGACGTCCAATATAAGCCAACCTGCCATCTGACATGAACCATAAGGTAAACATATCATAATACAGGCTATAACTATTCTTGATAAAGAATATATGATTTCAATGTACTGTTTCATTTTGATTTAAATAATTAGTTGTATCTGTGCTGTGATTTGAACTGAAAAACAAATCATATTCAGGTTCTGATAGTTTCAATTTAATCCTTGCTTTGTGAGTACGAACGGTTGCGTATGAAATATGTAATATATCACCAATTATTTGAGGCTTTACTCCAAGATGGTATAATATGCATATGTATTTTTCATTCTCAGTCATAAGCTTAGACAATTGATTAAAAGTATCATTGTAATAATTATCTATGGAAACAACAATGGTTTTACATCCTTTGCTATCTATGACTTCATCCTTGTTAATTATACCATCTATTATAGAATAGCAACCGCTCTCTTTGAACTTTTCCTCATCTTTTTTAAGGACTGATCGTAACTGTTCTATGATTGCATTTTTGTTATACCCCTTATTCCTGATATTAATTTCTACAATGCATATAAGAGGAAAAAGTGAAGCCAAGAAAGGACGTTTTAGAACATTTTCCTTGCTGAGGCTTATAATTTTTATGACTGCAAATAATTCTGCAATCATTAAAATGCAAAAAACAATTAATGTTGACATATATTATAAATGAGTATGAGTGCCTGCTCCTTTAGCATATGAGCCTAAATCAGAAGAAAGAGATACTGTGTAGTAACCGGAATTGAAAGTTATGGTTATATCAATAAGAGGGGTTGACAGTGCGTATCCGTATGCAATCTTATTATACGCAATTTCTGTCCTTTCGGCTTCTGCATTTCCAATTGTCATATATGCAAAAGCATCTGAATCCTGACCGATAATTTGTCCATTTGAAAAATAGCAATCATGATTGATTTCAGCCCTTCCTCTTTCAGTTCCCCACAGCCAATCTGCTGTAACAGTGATGCCCCATGTTTTGGTGCCTGTAAAATGCGGATCTTCACCTCTTGTCTTCTGCCTTTTGTTAGTTTTGTCTGTGGTACTACTTTCAAATAACACAGTATTTGTAATTAAATCATCGTAGATTATTCCTGATTTGTTAGAAACAATGCAATAAGTACATATAATAGTGTCATTATTATTCCATAGCAATTTAAGCAGTTCCATTCCGGGTTTTACCTCATTTTCTATATATTCATTCCGTCGATTCAAATTATATAAAGCACTGCTGTTTCCATTAACATCAGCAATATTCTTAACGTTTGTGAGAACTTTACAGATTGTATTGTTGTCATAGCATGGAATAAGTGCTAAGTTTTCCATTACTGTATTCTTAACATCCAGGAGATTATTCTCGGTGATTTTGCAAATTGATTCATAGCCAGACAACGCGATGCTTATATTGGGAATAATATCTGCTCCCTTTTTTTCAAGTTTTTCTAATTAAAGGGTCCATGGGGAATCATCTACTACAACATCATGGTTATGGATGATTGGAGTATAATAATCATCGGATGATAATGAAAATTCAAAAAAACTGCTGCTATTACTGCATGAGCAAATAATCATTGTTAAGAATGCAATAGCAAAGGATGTTTTAGTAATAAATTTTGTTTTCATTTGTTGGTTGTTGAGCTTGATTGTATATGCTGCAAATATATATGTATTCCAAAGATTGCAAACTAAATTGATGTTTCATTTGTGTTTAAACATGCCTTTTCAAACAAAGACACTTTATCCAGTTCTCATTACCATATTATTAATTAAGACACAGTTGGAACCGTTTTTTATAAAACTTGCGCATTAGGGATTGTCCCTAATGCGCAAGTTTTGCTATCATTTGGCCAGTTGGGACAGCCACTGCTTGAGGTCACTCATCCATTGCTGCCGGTAAATGAAGTTCTCATTGGCGCACCAGCCGTGACCGCCTGTGGGATAGACGTGCAGGGCGGAGCGTACGCGGTTGGCCTGCAGGGCGTTGTAGTACTCTATGCTGTTGCGCACGGGCACCAGGTTGTCATCGGAGTTGGCCATGATGAATGCGGGCGGGGTATCGCGGGTAACCTGCTTCTCGTTAGAGTAGAGGTCTATCTGCTCTTGCGATGCGTTACGGCCCAGCAGGTTGTTGTGTGAACCCATGTGGGTGAAGGTCTTGTCCATGGTGATGACCGGATAGAACAGAATCTGGAAATCGGGACGCTGTTCCGGACCGTTGTAGTGGGTGGCGGCTGTGGCTGCCAGATGTCCGCCTGCCGAGCATCCCTGTACGCCTATCTTGCGGATTCCGTATTTATCGGCATCGGCCTTGAGCAGACGCATGGCCTCATGCAGGTCATCCAGCGGAACCTCGGTGTGGCCGTTGGGCAGGCGGTACTTGAGTACGGCCAGGGTTATGCCCTGATCCATGTACCACTGCGCCATGTTATTGCCCTCGGATCCGTTCCAGACATCAGTGTAACCACCCCCCGGGCATGCAATCACTGCCAGACCGTTGGGGTTGGGAGCAGCCCAGATGCTGAGAGTGGGCTGAGTGACGTTGGATACATGCATATCCATAACCCTCTCGGGGCCTGTAAGTCCGTTATCGGTAGGTGCACCATTGGGCCAAAGGTTGATTACGGCTGTGGGCTCGGGCACCTGCGGAGTGGCAGGAGCCTGTGTAGCCTGGGCCGGCGGATTGTAACGTGTCATCCACACCTCCATGTTGCCGTTACCGCGGTGTGCCCAGGCATAGTATGGGATAAGACGTAGCTTGACCTGATGTGCGCGGCCCACATTGCCGGTGTAGTTGTCATAGGCAGTGGTTTCTAAAGCATTCATTGCGTAGCCACGTCCTTCTACATTCATCTTGAAGGGAATTACCTTGAAATCGGCGTTTGAGGGAAGTGAAGTGTTAAGTATGTTGTAGTCATTATCGGCCCACTCAGCACAATAGACCAACGGTCCGCGCTCTACGGCAATCTTGCCGCGGTCCTCGGTGACCTGACGGTGAGCTGTCACGATGCGGGGTTCCATGTCAAAATGGATGTTTACCACATCTCCCTTCTTCCATTTACGGTCTATGCCGAAATATCCATCCTCAAGTGTGGACTCTACAGTCTCACCATTAACTTGAATGGTATAACCCAAGGTCTTGCCGTCCGAGTAACGGTAAAGGTCTGTGGGAACAACCTCATTGCGAACCCATCCGGGGATACGGATGTTGAGGCAGAACTGACCGGGAGTCTTATCGACGGTTATCTTTATATCACCGTTCCAGGGATACTCTGTGGATTGGGTAATCTGGACGTTCTTGCCGTTCACCTGGGTGGCAAGAGTGTTGGACATAAAAAGGTTTACAAATAGTTTGTTGTCTTTTACGGCATATACGTAACCTGGAACTGACGGGATGAAACGGCAGATGTTGCTGGGGCAGCATGCGCAGCCGAACCATGCCTGACGCTGGTGCTGTCCGTGACTTTCAAGCGGGTTAGGATAGAAGAATCCGCCTCCATCCAGGCTTACACCGCTGATTACGCCATTGTATAGGGCACGCTCCAGCACGTCCATGTACTTGGCATCACCATGAAGCAAGAACAGGCGGTAGTTGGTATAGACGTTTGCTATTGCTGCACATGTCTCACAGTAGCCGTTCATGTTGGGCAGGTCATAGTTCTCGGTAAATCCCTCGCTTCCGCCAGTTGAGCCGATGCCTCCGGTCAGGTACATCTTCTTGCCAACCATGTTATCCCAAATGCGGTCTATGGCTGTCACATATGACTGGTCTCCGGTCAGGGCGGCCACATCGGCCATACCTGAGTACATGTAACCGGCACGGACTGAGTGACCAACGGCCTCATCCTGCTCTATCACCGGCTTATAAGACTGATCATACTTGTCCTTACGGGCGGTCTTGCCTTTGTTGTCTAGAAACAGTTTAGCCTCATCAAGGTATTTCTTGTCGCCGGTTACCAGATAAAGTTTGGCCAGTGCCATTTCTGCAATCTGATGACCTGGAACCACAACCTTCTGTCCGGGCCCGTAACCTATCTCACGGCAAACGCAATCTGCATACTTTATGGCTATGTCCAGGAACTTGCGGCTTCCGGTGGCCTGGTAGTGGGCTATGGCACCCTCAACCATGTGCCCAAGGTTATAGAGCTCGTGGCTTCCGCTCTCTTCGGCACTCCAGCGTGTGGGGCCTGACCAATCATGCGGATGGGCGGGGTTCATGGTGCGGGCTGTGTAAAGGTAGCCGTCGGGTTCCTGTGCTGCAGCTACTATGTCCAATACACTGTCTATGTATGCCTCCAGTTTCTTGTCGGGATAAGTCTGGAGCAGATAGCTGGCTCCCTCTATTGTCTTATAGACATCAGTGTCATCAAACGGGAACTGGGTGGGGCGGTAGTTGCTGCTGTTGTCTCCGCGGGCTGTCTCGGCCATCTTGGCGGCTGCATGCTCAAAGTTGGTGTAACGGTCAGTCTCCTCACATTTGCTGAATGCCAGCGGAATGGTAACCTCACGGCTCTGGCGGATTCGGTCGCCCCAGAAAGTGTTGGGTTCAACCTTTACCTGTGTGAAGGGCACATTGCCTATGGGATAGCTCGGTTTGTCGGATTTCTTGGCTGCAACAAGTCCAAGCGTTAAGGCTATGGCTGCCAGCGGAATCATTCTCTTAAGGATAGTTCTCATACTATATTCAGTGTTTTAATTATCAAATCAGATTGTCATTGTTGCAAACTTACGTAAAAAAGCACTATCTTCGCGCCCGGATTCAAAATATTTGGATTGCCCTTGTAGTTCAATGGATAGAACGGAAGTTTCCTAAACTTTAAATTTGGGTTCGATTCCCAGCGAGGGTACAACAAAGGCGGTCATCAAGACCGCCTTTGTTGTACCTGAACCTTTATTATACAGGAGTTATTGCCTGAATGCTTTAACGGGGCGGTTGGCGTAGTTGATCACTGCTTCATCGCCATTCCAGGAGAAATCAAATTCTACCTTTGGTCCGTCAACTGATGGCCCATGACTGTTCTCATCAGAACTGTCGGGAACATAAGAGTTCCAGCCGTTGAAAAGGTTCCCGGGTGAAACGGCAGCATCTCCTAAAGCGGCGGCATTGCCACGCCAAAGAAACTTACTGATGGAAATTGTTATCTTTCCGTCTTTGAGAGTGTAAGGACCCTGATAGCGGTCTCCCCAAGCGCTGATGATGAAATCGGCCTTTCCGTCTTTCAGCTCAAGATAGAATACTACGTCCTGTTTGGCTTCATCGTTGTAAGCGTACCACTTACCGGTTTCATCGGTAGCGGTTTCCTTATCATCTTTATCGCAGGCTAACAATGTAGTTACTGCAATAAGGAGTGCAGGCATGAACTTTAATACTTTCATCTTACTGTTAATTAAATTATTCATCAGCAAAGATATTGTTTTTTTTGTTCAAGTTACTTAAAAGCTGAATAATCTGTCATTTTACCTCCCAGATATCATTGGTTTCCAGAAGTTCGGCAAAGTTGTGATACTTTTTGACTGCCTTTATCTCCTCAATCTGAGCGGTTACGGCGTCGTCGTAGGTGGGGGCCTCAACATCGCGGATAACACCCAGAGCTATGGGGAATCCGTCGCCATCACCCATCAGGGCCAGCTTTAGCTGCAGGGTGTTGTCCTGGCAGTGTGCATCGTGTACAAGGATATCCTTGAGAGTGATGCCGTTCTCGCCAATCTTTACAACCTTAAGGCCGAATCCCTCCTGAACCAGACCAAACTCATTGTTCTCGCCGAATACCAGGGGCTGACCGTGCTTTACGTAGATGGCGTTCTTGGCGCGTCCCTCCTTGTTATATACTGCATCATGTGTGCCGTTATTGAATATTACGCAGTTCTGCAGAATCTCGCATACCGATGCACCCTTATGGTAGTAGGCGGCCTTGAGGATATCCACTGTGCCGGGAGCATCAGTGGCAACGGCGCGTGCAAAGAAATGGCCGCGGGCGCCAAAGCAGAGTTCTGCCGGACGGAACGGATCCTCAACGGTTCCGTAGGGGCTGGATTTACTTACGAATCCACGGGGCGAAGTGGGTGAATACTGTCCCTTCGTAAGGCCGTAGATACGGTTGTTGAGCAGGATCATGTTCAGGTTGATGTTACGGCGGTTGGCGTGTATGAAATGGTTACCTCCGATAGCCAGACCGTCACCGTCACCTGATACCTGCCATACGGTCAGGTCAGGGTTGGCAACCTTGCAACCTGTAGCTATAGCTGCTGCACGGCCGTGGATGGTGTTCATACCGTATGTAGCCATGTAGTGAGGCAGACGGCTTGAACAACCTATACCTGATATGACAGCGGTATTGTATGGAGCTACTCCGATTTCGGCCATAGCCTTGTGCAGTGATGCCAGGAAGAAGTGGTCACCGCATCCGGGACACCAACGGGGCTGTCCCTTCTTGAAATCTTGTGCTGTATATTCCATAATTCTGAAATCTTAATATGTTATTACGCTGGTTCTTGAAAAATTCTCAATTCTCAATTTTCAATTTTCAATTTTCCAAGATTTCCTTGAAAGCCTTAACAAGCTCCTCAACTACGAACGGCTGACCCTTTACCTGGTTGAACTGATAGGGAACCAATCCGTCCACCTTCATGCGCAGGAATGCTGCAAGTTGACCCATGTTCTGCTCGGCTACAACCACTTTCTTGTACTTGGTAAGTACCTGAGCGGCGTTCTTGGGCAGCGGGTTGATGAACTTGAAGTGTGCGTGAGCAACCTTCTTGCCCTGAGCGTGGAGTTCCTCCATTGCGGCACGCAGATGTCCGTAAGTACCGCCGAAACCAACGATAAGCAGATCAGCGTCATCAACATCACCAATAACCTCCAGATCAGGAACCTGGATGTTGTCAATCTTCTGCTGACGCAGACGGGTCATCAGGTCATGGTTCTCAGGATTGGTGCTGATGGCACCGGTCTGGCTGTCTTTCTCCAGACCTCCCAGGATATGGGTGAATCCCTCACGACCGGGAACAGCCCAGTAACGTGTTCCGTTCTCGGCACGCATATACGGAGTCCATTTGCCCTTGAGTTCCTCAGGGACATAAGGTGGATTGATGGCAGGATAATCAGCCAGGTTGGGCAACTTGAATGCCGCAGAACCGTTGGCTACGAATGCATCGGTAAGCAATACAACCGGGGTCATGTGCTCCAGAGCCATCTTACTGGCCTGATATGCGGCATCGAAGCAGTCAACAGGCGATGTGGCTGCAATAACCGGCATGGGGCTCTCACCGTTACGGCCAAACAGCACCTGCAGAAGGTCTGTCTGCTCTGACTTGGTGGGCAGTCCTGTTGCGGGACCGCCGCGCTGTACATCGAGAACAACCAGCGGAAGCTCCATGATGACAGCCAGGTTCATGGCCTCTGACTTAAGGCAGATACCGGGACCTGAAGTTGAAGTTACAGCCAGGGCACCTGCGAAAGATGCACCTACAGCCGATGAGCAGCCTGCAATCTCATCCTCGCACTGTACGGTTGTAACACCCAGTGACTTGTGCTTGGAAAGCTCATGCAGTACATCGGTAGCAGGGGTGATAGGATATGAACCCAAGTAGAGCTTGAGGCCGGCCTTTTCGGCAGCGGCTATGAATCCGTATGCGGTAGCCTTGTTACCGGTGATATCCATGTAACGACCAGGCTCTTTGGTCTTTGACTCGATACGATATACGTTCATGGCACTGCTGTGAGTGTTGTGACCGTAGTCATAACCGGCCTGGATAACCTTGATATTGGCCTGGGCAAGTTCCGGCTTCTTAGCGAACTTGTCGCGCAGATAGTTGAATGCAATCTCTATGTCGCGGCTGAAGAGCCAGCATACCAGACCTAGAGCGAACATGTTACGGCACTTGAGAACGGCCTTGGCATCCATTCCTGTATCGGCCAGTGCATCCTTTACCATCTGGGTAAGGGGGCATGCTATGACTCGGTCCGGGTCAACACCCATCTCTGCCAGCGGGTCATCGGTCTGGAAAGCGGCCTTTTCAAGGTCTGACTTCTTGAATGAGTCTGTGTCTATTATTATTGTGGCGTTGGGTTTGGCATACTTGAGCTGGGTCTTCAGGGCCGCAGCGTTCATGGCCACCAGTACATCGCACTCGTCGCCGGGAGTATAAACCTTACCAGCACCTATATGTACCTGGAATCCCGATACGCCTGTCAGAGAACCTTGCGGGGCGCGGATATCGGCCGGATAATCCGGGAAAGTACTGATACTGTTTCCGACCGTAGCCGAAACAGTGGAGAAGATGTTGCCGGCCAGCTGCATTCCGTCGCCGGAGTCACCTGAGAAGCGGACAACTACCTGATCCAATTCTTTAATTGTCATAATTTGTATAGCGTTTGTTGTTTTTGCATATCAAAACGTTGCAAAATTACAACTTTATTCCGTTTAATATTCGGTTTTAAACCTATTTATCAGACAATATGTATATTATTTATAATAATTCCGCATATATGCAACAATTTATGCAGATAATATACAAAAAACGGAATTCCTTATATCTGAGGAACTCCGTTCAATTATAATAGATGGTTGGTCTTATTTCTTCTTAAAGAGAGACAAAATCCATAAGAGAACTACAGCACCTATAACGGCTGTAAGCAAAGTGCCTAGCCATCCGCCCCAGTGGATACCTAGCCAGCCCAGAAGACAGCCGCCCAGGATACCGCCCAGAACACCTACCAGAAGGTTAACCAGAAAACCGAAACCTCCGCCTTTCATTATTTTACCTGCCAGAAAACCTGCCAGTACACCAATGATAATTGAAATAAGAATCTCCATATCAGTATTGTTTTAGTTAGTGAATTGTACGTTTTTACAGTTTAATTGACGGTGATAATGTTGATTCAGAATCCGAATCCCATACCTCCCATGCCACCGCCGCCGTTGCCGAGACTTACTGTTGCCGTATGTTGGGCCTGAACGGGGGTACCGTCCTCATTTTGGGCGGGAATCCAATCCGGCATGATAAGAATTGTCCTGAGCGCTTCCTTGTCAATGATGAATACGTCAGATCCTGCTGTTATTTTAGGATTGATTATGGCACCGTCCGTATCTACAGTAAAAGCTATTGTGGCACGACCGGTTACTTTACGGCTTTTAAGGTCTTCGGGATAGTTGGTGTTGTTGCGGATGAACTGTTGCATCTGCATATTGCCTCCAGGGAATATAGCCTGAGGAGCCCGTGGTCCCTGAGGGGCACCACCGGGAGCTCCGCCCGGCATTCCTCCGCCCGGAAAACCTCTGCCACCCGGAAAGCCTCCGAATCCACCCATGCCGCCGGCAGGTTGCTTGGAATCCTCAATCTCCTGGGCAGTGGGCATAGGGTCTATCCGCATGGGAACCCCCATGCTAAGTACAGCCTGAAGAGAATCTATATAAGGCGTATAGTTGGGGAACTCCATTTCAGACTTAAGCAACAGTCTGTACCACTTCTTGGCATCGCGCAGGGCTACGGTATCATTATCCATTCGCCACTTGCCCAGACAGATTGTGCCTAACAGAGCCTGTGCGTTTAAGACCTGCTCATCCTTTTGGCTGACCTGGCTGATATTAGGATATGTTTCAAGCAGTTTAATTCCGCCGTCCACGTATGCCGGCTCTTTCTTATGTTTGCCGTATTCGTTGTAGAAACGTGAAAGGTTCACTATGGCACGGTTCTCACCACCCTTGACAGCTTTTTTGAGCCATTTTACTCCTTGTGAGAAATAGGCGTCGTTATCCCGTTTGCTGAGCCAGAAGATATAGTAATAACTGCCCAGATTGTATTGCGCCTCGGCATGGTTCTGTCTGGCAGCGTCTTCCAGAAGGCGCAGTCCCATTTCCAGATCCTGTTTGACATACTTGCCGGACATACATTCCAAACCCAGCAGGTTCATTGATTCCAGATCACCTTTGATTACTCCTTTCTTGTAATTCTCGATGACCTGTTTCATTCCCTGGTTGGTAATCTCAATCTTGTCCATCTCGGCTTTTATGGAGTCGGTATTGATGTTTTGCGCAAATGTCGGCAAGAAAAAGAGGACCGACATGACTACTGAAATAAGCCTTGTTCTCATTTGCATTGATTATTGGTTGTTACAAATATCGGCATTTAGTTGAAATGTAAAAATAAATTAAAGAAAAAAATGACCGGAGCCGTGAAAACGGGCCCCGGTCATAAACTAATGCTGTATTTATTATGCCTTGGCGGCTGCAATCTCCTCTTTCTCCTTCTTGGTCTTCTTCATGACCAGATAAGCTGTAGGAGCAGCCACAAACAGTGATGAGCATGTGCCGAACACAACACCCAGAATCATTGCGAATGCAAAGCTGCGGATGCTGTCGCCACCCAGGAAGAATATGGCTAGCAACACTATCAATGTACTTACTGATGTGTTGATGGTACGAGCCAGAGTGGTGTTCAGTGCATCATCGAACAACTGCTTGCGGTTACGCTTGGGATAGAGACCTGTAAACTCACGGATACGGTCAAATATAACCACCTTATCGTTGATGGAGTAACCGATAGCGGTAAGCACGGCACCTATGAATGTCTGGTCTATCTCAAGTGAGAACGGCATCCAGCCCCAGCAGATTGAATATATACCTATTATAATAAGGGTATCAAAGCAGAGGGCAAAGATGGCGCCTACAGAGTAAGCCACGTTGCGGAAACGTATCAGGATGTACAGGAAGATGGCAATCAGAGCCAGGATCACGGAGATGATAGCACCCCGTGTGATATCCTCGGCTATAGAAGGACCAACCTTCTGTGAACTGATGATTGAGCCTCCGTCACGGTTCTCACGGTCAATGAATCTGGCCAGTGTCAGGTCTGAGCTGAGCTTGCCGGCTTTCTTGAGTGATGTGAAGAGGAACTCCTCAATCTCAGAGTCAATGGTCTCTGACTCCTCGTCTATGCGATAGTTGGTTGATATACGGATAGTCTTGTGGTCGGTACCCAGTGCGATTGCCTGGACATTATCCTCGGTAATCACGTTCTGGAGGATAGAGCGGACCTCCTCCGGCTCAACCGGCTGCTCAAACTGTACCACAAAGTTACGGCCGCCTGTAAAGTCGATACTCTTGCTCAGGCCACGTACAGCAAGGAATCCTATGCAGATGATTGCTGCAGCACCGAATATCACGAATGACTTCTTGGCAGCCTCCATGAACTTGACCTTGGTATTCTGCATCAGGTTCTTGGAGAATGCGGTGGTGAAGGTCAGGTCCTGCAACTTACCCTTACCCAGGAAGTGCTCATAGACGATACGTGTCAGGAACACGGCTGTGAAGAATGAGCAGATGATACCTATGATCAGTGTGGTAGCGAATCCACGGATAGGACCTGTACCGAAATAGAACAGGATGATACCTGTGATGATTGACGTGAAGTTGGAGTCAAAGATGGCCGAGAAGGCGTTCTTGTAACCGTCGGTCAAGGCTGACTGTACGCTCTTGCCGCCCTTGAGTTCCTCCTTGGTGCGCTCGTAAATAAGCACGTTGGCATCGACAGCCATACCCAAGGTAAGCACGATACCTGCGATACCAGACATGGTAAGGGCAGCCTGGAATGATGTGAGGATACCCAGAGTGAAGAAGAAGTTGAGCAACAGTGCTCCGTTTGCTACCATACCCGGAATGAATCCGTAGATGATGCACATATATATCATCAGGATGATGAATGCTATGATGAATGAGGTGAAACCCTTCTGGATTGACTCCTGACCGAGTGAAGGACCTACTATGTCCTCCTGTACAATCTTGGCGGGAGCAGGCATCTTACCTGACTTAAGTACGTTGGCAAGGTCCTGAGTCTCCTCAACGGTGAAGTTACCTGAAATCTCGGAACGTCCGCCGGCAATCTCATCTTTTACGCGGGGAGCGCTGTAAACATATCCGTCAAGTACGATAGCTATACCGCGGCCTACGTTCTGCTTGGTCAGTGAAGCCCACTTGCGTGCACCCTCGGTATTCATGGCCATACTTACACAGGGATTGCCGTGCTGGTCAAAGTCTGCCTTTGAATCCACTACCACATCACCCGAAAGGTCTGCCAGGCCGTTCTTGTTGTCGCTCTTGATGCAGTAGAGCTCATAGTACTGCTCTGTGCCATCCATTGGCTTGACGCCCCACATGAACTTGAGGTCACGCGGGATGATGGCCTTGGCATCGGCACTGGCAAGCATACGGTTCACCTCGGCGGTATCTGAATAGTGAGCTACGCCTGCTACCCAACTGTCTGTGTAGGGATAGGGGTTGAGGCGGGCAAACAGAGGATTGCTCTTGCGCAATGCCTCACGCTGTGCGGCTGTTGCCTGGCTCTCATCATCTGACTTGTCCAGAAGCTGTCCGGCCAGGTCACTCTCAGAGTTCTGGGCAGTCTGCTCACCGGCAGTTGCCTCTTCCTTGTTCTCCTGAGGATTCTCATCAACATATTTCTGGGCCAGACGGGAATCTATTCGTGTCAGTACATCCTGAATCTCGTCTGTCTTGTAGGTCTCCCAGAACTCAAGGTTTGCTGAACCCTGAAGGAGCTTACGTACACGCTCGGGCTCCTTTACGCCGGGAAGCTCAACCATGATACGGCCCTGCTTGCCGGCAAGTTCCTGAATGTTAGGCTGTGCTACACCAAAGCGGTCAATACGGGCACGCAATACCAGGAATGAGTTGCTCACTGCATTGTCAACCTCAGTCTTCAGTACTGATATTACCTCCTCATTGGGTGTTTGTGAATTTACTTTGTCCTTAAGATTTGAAGTAGCAAAGAATGTGCTCAGTTTGGCATCGGGACCGGCTATCCTTGCATACTCCTGTGCAAAGATGTCCACAAAGTTGTCCTGGCTGCTTATGGAACGTTTCTTGGCAGCTGCCAGAGTCTCGGTGAAGACGGGATCCTGACTGTTGTTGGCCAAAGCCTTTACTACATCGGGTATAGAAACCTCCATAATGACGTTCATGCCACCCTTAAGGTCCAGACCAAGGCCGATCTGCATCTCACGGCACTCTCTGTAAGTATATATACCCATCCAGACCTTTTTGTTCATTACAGAGTCAAGATAGGCCTGTTCATCCTGACTCTGGGCAGCACGTCTCTCAATGCTGCGGGTCTTGAATGTAAAGGAGAGATAGAACAGACACACCAGTGTCAGTGCTATCGCAAAAATCTTTACGAATCCTTTGTTCTGCATACTGTTTTTATTGTTGTTAATTATTAAATGCGTGTGTGCGTAAAATTTCAAGGGTGCAAATATAGAGATTTTTTTTTGGTAGTGCTATATTTGTGGCATGAAAACGTATCATTTTATCCTTTTGGCGGTATTTTCCGCACCTTTGTCAGCACAGGTTGTTCCGGATTGGGAGAACCCTGCGGTTGTAGGCATCAACAAACTGCCTTATCATGTGACGTTGGGAAACCCCTCCACCCATAGCAGCAATCCGGAGATCACATATCTGGACGGGACATGGAAGTTCCGTTGGTCACCGGACCCTGACAGCAGGCCTGTGGATTTCTATCAGGCCGGGTATGACGTGAGCGGCTGGGATGACATCCATGTGCCTTGCGACTGGCAGATGCAGGGGTTCGGTACGCCCATATATACCAATTCCCGATATCCTTTCCGCCGTGAGCCGCCGCGTGTGACCGGCACACCTGACCAGAGCTGGACCGCATTTGGTGCCCGCAACCCGGTGGGCAGTTACGTGACCTATTTTGATGCAGCCGATATACCGTCTCATAACTGGATTCTGGAGTTTGAGGCCGTGAGCTCGGCATTCTATGTCTGGGTGAACGGGCAGAAGGTGGGTTACAGCCAGAACAGCATGTCGCCTGCCGAGTTTGACATTTCGCCGTACCTGAAAGAGGGCCGGAACCGACTGGCTTTCGAGGTGTATCGTTGGAGCGACGGCTCATACATAGAAGATCAGGATTTCTGGCGTTTGAGCGGCATATTCCGTCCGGTCAAGCTGTGGAAACGCCCGCTGGTGCATATATCAGACTACAGGATTACCCTTATTCCGTCCGATGATTACAGTGTTGCCAAAATCCATACCCAGGTTCAGATCGTAAACACATCGGAATCTCAGGTAAATAGGGTCAACTTGATGTTTACCCTTAAGGATAAAAAGACCGATGGAAAGGAGTGTTCTCAAAGCTGGTTCCCTGAAAAAATACCCGTATTGCAGCCACATGATTCAATCTGGATCACTACAACCGGGAATCTGTTCGGGCCACAAATCTGGTCGGCAGAGAAGCCGAATCTTTATGAATGTACCTTGGAACTTGCAGAGAAAGGTCAGGTTACGGAATCATTCTGCCAGAACGTCGGAGTCCGTAAGATAGAGACCCGCGGTGAGGTCATGTACATAAACGACAAGCCTGTAAAACTGCGTGGAGTGAACCGTCACGACCACCATCCCCGCACCGGACACTATGTGGATCCCCAGACTACCGAGCTTGATATCAAGCTGATGAAACAGGCAAACATCAATATGCTTCGCACATCACATTATCCCGATTCACCGATACTTTACGAGCTTTGTGACCTTTACGGAATCTATGTGATGGACGAGGCCTGCCAGGAGTCACACGGATTCGGACTCCGTAACCGTCAGATGGGTAACACTCCTGAGTGGACCAAGGCCCATGTGGACAGGGCGGAATCACTGGTGAAAAGGGACTTTAACCATCCATCCATACTATTCTGGTCACTGGGCAATGAAGGTGGTGCCGGCATGAACATGCGTGCCATGAGGGACAAGGTTGATGAACTGGATTCCACACGCCTGGTGTTCTGCGATACAGACCTTTCGGTTTCAGACCTTTATGATGACAGTTATCTGTCACCTGCCCGTCTTAAACAGACGGCACAGAGGGTGACTGACCGCCCGTTCATTATGCGTGAGTATGCCCATATGATGGGCAACTCCGGCGGCAACCTTACTGAGTACTGGGATGTGATTTATGCTGACCCCAGCATAGCCGGAGCTGCAATCTGGGACTTTGTTGACCAGGGCATAGCCAAACCCATAGACGGTTCAAAGCTTACATACAAAGGCAGCGGATTGGCTCTTGAGGACGGTGAGTTCTGGGCCTATGGAGGCGACTTTGGCGATATGCCCAATGACGGAAACTTTGTAATCAACGGCCTGCTGGCCCCTGACCGCACCCCGCATCCCCACTACTATGAGGTCAAGCACGTCTATCAGCCACTTAAGTTTGAGTTGCTGAATGTGGATGAAGAGGAGTGTTATGCATATGTCAAAGTGAGCAGTCTGGACTATTTTACGGGAATAGACGAGTATGATTATGAAGTAAGGATAGTCTGTGATGATGGACGCGAACTGGACCAAATAGGAAACCAATCTCTCAAAGGTTTGAACCCCGATGAAAACGGAGTTATCAGGATTCCTTTTGTAGAGGGATGGCTTGACGCTACTGGCCCTGGTGGTTCCATCAATTCCAAGTGGGCATTCCGGGATGTTGTACTTCAGGTATTTGCCAAACTCAAGGAATCTACACTTTGGGCTGATTCCGGATATATTGTAGCTTATGAACAGTTCCTTGGGTGGAATCCTCGTGTTGAGACATTTGACTGGGATAATTCAGGCAAGGTTCTCAAACGCAATAAAGGTGTTGAACCTACCGCTGAAGGTGGTTATACTATCACATATGGTGAGTGTATCTATTTCATCGATTCCATAGGCGCTTTGACTTCCATAAAATGGAGAGAGAAAGAGTATCTGGCCGGACCTCTTGAACCTGATTTTTGGAAACCGGCCAATGACAACCAGATTCGCAATGATTATGAGCGCACAATGGGTGTATGGCGCAATGTGGGACCTGAAAGGAAAGTGATTGGCAGTGAAATCCGCACGGTCAAAAGGAACAAATTGAAATATACTCAACTCCGTTATAATTATGAAACCTCTGTGGGAGCTTTGCTGACCTTATGCTATGAATTCAGCGAGTCTGAGGTCAAGGTCTCGTTCAGTTATGACCCTGCTCAGGTTCAAGTTGAGTCATTGCCCAGGTTAGGTATGAAGATGAGAGTACCTTGCTCATTTTTTGAGGTTGTCAGTTGGAATGGTCGTGGACCCTGGGAAAATTATCCTGATCGCAAAAACGGTGCTTTGTTCGGTGAATACACGTTGCCTGTAAGTGAGTATATGGTTGATTATGTCTATCCTCAAGATAACTCCAACCGCAGTGACTGCTATTCATTCAGTCTTACTTATGATTATTTCAATAAAAGGATTAAGGCATATGGCCCAATTTCAATGCGAGTAATGTCATCCGAACCGTTCAACCTGAGAATTTGGAACTACTCAGAGGATGATTTGGAGAAGGCGCGTCACGGGTATGAATTGCCTGAGCAGGATTATCTGAACATCAACATTGACAAGGAGATAATAGGCGTGGGCGGAAATGATGCGTGGGGTGCCAAGACGGAGCCTCAGTATATTCCGTCAGCCAAGGAGGCTCATCGTCTGGAGTTTGTAATCCGTTTGGAATGAACGTTTATTCCAGCCTTATCCTGCTTATTACCGGATAGTGGTCACTGTCCTTCTGGGTGCGGTCTATCCAGGTGTGCAGGGGTGTAATGTTCTTGCTGCAGAATATATGGTCTATGCGGTAATACAGCTTGTGCTCATGGTAGGTTATGCCCATTCCAACGCCGGATTGGGCGTAAGCGTCACGCATGAACCGGTTGAATAAGCGGTGCGAGTATGAAAGCGGGGTATCATTGAAGTCACCGCACACAATCATATATTTTGATGTCTCTTTGCGGGCGCGGTCTGCAATCATGCGCGCCTGACCGGCTCTTTGTGCGGTTGATTCAAGAAGGTTCTTGAGCACTTTCTTCGATGCCTTGTAATGTGTGCTGTCAGTAGGGTTCTTAATGAACTTCTGATATTCAGATATCTCGGTCTCTTTAAGTCTGTTGGACTGAAGGTGACAGTTATATACGGCCAGTGTGTCACTGCCTACAAGGATTTTCAGATACAGACAGGCGTTGCTGGTCTTCTCAAAGTTTATGGTCTCCAGCCCTACAACAGGATATTTTGAGAAATAAGCCTCATTTGATGAGGCTGATGATACACCTAGATATGGGTAAACAGATTTGATATTATTGTCGCGTGAAGCCTTGTTGATAATATCACGCGGAACCTCTTGCATAAAAACCATATCGGCATTAAGTTCAAGGATATAATTCAGTACCGGGTTGCTTAGCGTCCAGTCCTTGTTGTCGTCTATGCCAAATCCTTCGGTATTATAGGATATTACGGTGATGTAGGGTTCATTTACATTACGTGACTTGGACAAATGCAGGGGGAAATACCGCAATGTGGGGATCAGGCAAATCAGGATGGTTGCCAGAGGCACAAGCGCTCCTTTCTTCCATGTAAGCAGCCATAGGATCAGGAACATGAAATTAAGCAGATACAGGAAAGGGAATGCCAGTCCGGAAAGTGATGCAAACGGCCATTTGCCTATAGGGGCCAGAATGGAGCCGTAGCAGCTGAATATAAGCAGCAGTGCCGCCACAATGTTGAAGGCCAGCAACGGATAAGCAAGCAGTTTCCCTATTAGTTTCATGGCAGTCTTTTCCTGTGAATGATGTTATCCAGCCAGACGGCTATGGCGGTGACTGGTGCTGTCAGGTCCTTGCCCTTGCGTAGCATGTTGTTGAATGCCCAGCCTATTAATGCTGCGCCCAGATGTGCGGCATCGGTGGCAGGATTTACGTGCGGCAGCAGTGCCGCGTCAATTATGGCCAGTGTTATTACTATGTATTTGAGCTTGACTGCACCTATGAGCGGAATCTGTTCAGTGCTGTCGGGAGCGCGGAATGCCAGAGCCGTACAGAATGCCAGGATGCAGGCTGAGCAGAGGGGCATGCTGCCAGCCCAATCACGGAGCTGGAATGAGGGCAAAGCCATGAATGTGCCGGTAAAAAGGAGCATTCCGGCTATACCGCCCAATATGTACAATCCGCGCAGATGATTGGATGTGAAGTAGCGCAGGAAAACGCCTCCAAGCCAATACAGAGTGACCATGTTGAACAGCAGGTGCCAGAGTCCCCAGCTTGTGAACAGTGACGTTACAGGTGACCAGGGCCTGAATAACAGCACCAGGGGATTCCATGGATAATTTAGTGAGGAAAATGCCAGTTTGTCTTCACCAAATGAAAAAAGCGTGAATGTTATGTCAAGCGTGAGCGCAAACACGAACATGGCGCAGTTTATCAGAAGCAGGCGGGTAAGAACATCGCCGGTCACGAATTTGGTCTTTAGTTCCTGAAAGAGGTTCATCACCAGGTGAATTTGATATGGTTGTCCTTCTTTTCCTTATGTTTCCAGTAAAGCATTACGATGAATCCTGCCAGCATGCCGCCCAAATGTGCAAAATGGGCCACGTTATCGGCAGCACTGTTACGCAGTCCCAGCACCAACTCCAGTACCACATATCCTATCACAAGCCATTTGGCCTTGATGGGGACCGGTATGGGGATGATGAACAGTTGATTGTTGGGGTATGTCATGCCATAACCTAACAGGATTCCATAGACTGCTCCCGATGCACCCACAGTCAGTATCCGGTCCAGATACTGTACCATAGGAATGGTGATACCGTTACCTATTGCCACTACCTCATAGTGCGAATAAACCAGCAGATAATGTACGTACTGGCATAGTTCCTGTGTCAGTCCTGCACCTATTCCGCATATAAGATAGAACCAGAGGAACCGCTTGGAACCCCACTGCATCTCCATAACGCGTCCGAACATCCATACGGCAAACATGTTGAAGAAAATGTGCTGGAACCCCTCATGCAGGAACATATAGGTAACGAGCTGCCATATCCTGAATCCGGGGGCCAGGAAAAAATGCAGCCCGAACAGCTTTTGCAGGTCTATTCCGTATTTGGCCAATGCCATAGTACCCATCCAGCACAGGACGTTGATGATGAGCAGATTCTTGGTAACTGGCGGTAGTTTGTTCATACTCTACAGATAAACATGTTCGGGGCTGCAAAAATAGCCATTTTTTCAGTAACTTTGCGGTCCATAATACTATAATATGAAAATAGAGACTTTAGTAGCTCAAAAGACCGTCCAGGCCATAAAGGCGCTTTACGGTCAGGAGATAGAGGCCGGATCGGTCCAGGTGCAGAAGACCAAAAAGGAGTTTGAGGGCCACCTTACAATAGTGGTGTTCCCGTATCTTAAGATGTCACACAAGGGACCGGAGCAGACTGCAGGTGAGATAGGCGTATGGTTGAGGGAGAATGTCGAGGAGATAAGTTCATATAATGTGATAAAAGGTTTCCTGAACCTGGTCATTTCCACGACGGCATGGGTGGATATGCTGAACGGCATAAACGCAGAGCCGGAGTTCGGACTGCGCAAGGCTACCGACAGCTCTCCGCTTGTGATGATTGAGTATTCAAGTCCCAATACCAACAAGCCGCTGCATCTGGGTCACGTACGTAACAATCTTCTGGGCGGTGCGCTGTCAAACGTGATGGCCGCCAACGGTTACAAGGTTGTAAAGACCAACATAGTCAATGACCGCGGTATCCATATATGCAAATCTATGCTTGCATGGCTCAAGTGGGGCAATGGCGCAACACCTGAATCCACCGGTAAAAAGGGCGATCATCTGATAGGTGATTATTATGTGGAGTTCGACAAGCATTTCCGTGCCGAGGTAAAGAGCCTGCTGCCCGCCAACTACGATCAGCTTGACGAGAAGGCTCAGGAGGAGGCCAAGGCCAAGGCAGAGAAAGAATCACCGCTTATGCAGGAGGCACATGCCATGCTGGTCAAGTGGGAGGCCGGAGACCCCGAGGTGCGTGCCCTGTGGGAGCGTATGAACAGCTGGGTATATGCCGGATTTGATGAGACCTACCGCCGTCTTGGCGTTAGCTTTGACAAGATCTACTATGAGTCACAGACCTATCTGGAGGGTAAGAAAACCGTGTTGGAAGGTTTGGAGAAAGGCCTGTTCTTCCGCAAGGATGACGGTTCCGTCTGGGCAGACCTGGCTGATAACGGTCTGGACCAGAAACTTTTGCTCAGGAGTGACGGCACATCGGTCTATATGACACAGGATATAGGTACCGCTCAGCTGCGTTTCAGGGATTATCCTATTGACCGTATGATTTATGTGGTTGGAAACGAGCAGAACTATCACTTCCAGGTGCTCTCCATACTGCTGGACCGTCTGGGATTCAAGTGGGGCAAGGATCTGGTTCATTTCTCATACGGAATGGTTGAGCTGCCCGAGGGCAAGATGAAGAGCCGTGAGGGTACGGTGGTCGATGCCGATGACCTGATGGACGAGATGATAGAGACTGCCCGCGCCACATCGGCCGAACTGGGCAAGCTGGACGGGCTGACCAAGGATGAGCAGGACGAGATAATGCGCATAGTGGGAATGGGTGCCCTTAAGTACTTCATCCTCAAGGTCGATGCCCGCAAGAACATGACCTTCAACCCTAAGGAATCCATCGATTTCAACGGCAATACGGGCCCGTTCATTCAATATACCTACGCCCGCATACGGTCTATCATGCGTAAGGCTGCAGATGAGGGAATAAGGCTGAGCGGACAGCTCTATGCCGATGAGAAATCACAGATATCCGAGAAGGAGATAGGCCTCATACAGTTGCTCAACGGATTCAGTGATGTGGTATGTCAGGCCGCCGATGATTATAACCCGTCGGTAATAGCCAACTACTGCTACGACCTGGCCAAGGAGTTCAACCAGTTCTATCATGACTTCAGCATCATGCATGAGCCCAGTCGGGAGCTCAAACTGTTCCGTCTGGTTCTGGCTCAGAATGTGGGCAAGATCATCAAACTGGGCATGGGGTTGCTGGGTATTGAGGTTCCGGAAAGAATGTAGGGTCTTGGGGCCTTGATACACCTTGCGAGTGCTGGTTGGGGACGGTTCTCTTTGAGCCCTCCCTGAGAGCACAAAGAGAACCGTCCCCTGGCTGGGGAGTTAAGATTTGATTAAATTTGCAATATGGCACTAAAATATTATGTTGTTTGGATTGGGCTGAATCCCGGGGTGTATGACTCATGGGAGGCCTGCAAACAGCAGGTGGAAGGCTGGAAAGGTGCCGTATATAAAGGTTTTGCAACACGTGAAGAGGCGGAGGAGGCAATCAATCTGCCGCCTGAGAACTTCATAGAGAAGAAAACTCCCGAGCATAAAGGAGGCAGAAAAAAGAAGGAAAAGCCCATTCCACCGGAGGTTATACGTCAGGCGTTGGCAGTGGATGCAGCATGTAGCGGAAATCCGGGGCAGATGGAATACCGTGCTGTCTATCTGGGCGATATGGAGGAGAAATTCCATTTCGGTCCAATTCTGGGTACCAATAATATCGGTGAGTTTCTTGCCATAGTCCATGCTCTGGCACTTTACAAGAGCCGTGGGCTTGACTGGCCGCTTTACAGTGACTCACGCAATGCGATAGAATGGGTTCAAAAGAAACAGTGCAGGACCAAGCTGGAACGCACACCTGAAACGGCGGCCGTTTTCGAGCGAATAGAGAGTGCCGAACGCTGGCTTAGGGAGAATACCTTTAATAACCCGATTATCAAATGGGATACAAAGAAGTGGGGTGAGATACCTGCTGATTTTGGCCGTAAATGATCATGGAGAAAAACGTCAGGGAAAGAGGCAGGTTTGCCATGCTGTTCGGGCACTATTTCAGTCTGGTCCTGATCTTCATATTCCAGAAGCCGTTGTTCATGCTCTATGCAGGCGCTTTGCAGCACCGTTACGGTTTAAAGGACTGGGTTCTGGTAATGTGGCACGGAATCTCAATCGATCTCTCCGTGGCAGGTTATCTTACGGTATTCCCGCTTCTGGTTGTCACCATAGGACTTTGGATGCAGATCTTGCCGGTTAAGAGGATAATCCAGGTCTATGACGCTCTTATATCATTGCTGTTGTCTGCCATATTCGTGGGAGATGCAGTCCTGTATCCTTTCTGGGGCTTCAAACTGGATGCCTCGGTGCTGTTCTATCTAAAGACTCCCAAGGAGGCGGTGGCAAGCGTATCACCTTTTATGGCAGTGGCGGGCGTCGTGGCCATTCTTGCATTCGGGTATCTTTTTTACAGGATTCTTATCCGTCCGCTCAAACCGTTGTCAGAACCATACAGGAAAGTCCTGATGCCTTTGGTTGTGAACCTGTTCTGTTTCCTGCTGGCCGGATTGCTGTTCCTGGCCATACGCGGTGGGCTGACCGCTTCAACAATGAATGTGGGCCATGCTTATTTCACTACCGATCAGTTCCTTAATCACAGTGCCGTGAATCCCGGGTTCAGTCTTCTGAGTTCTGTGAGCAAGACATCGGATTACTCACAGTGGTGTGACTATTTTGACGAGGAAACCCGCGGCAGGTTTTTTGAGGACCTGTATTCAACCGATGATACTGATACAGACACTCTGCTCAATACAACAACACCCAATGTGCTGCTTATGGTACTGGAGGGCTTTGGAGGAGATTTCGTAAACGCCATAAGCGGCCGTAGTGATGTTTCACCCCGTATGGACAGTCTCATAAAAGAGGGAGTCTTTTTCAGTAATTGCTATGCCAGCAGTTTCCGCACTGACCGTGGCTTGGTCTGCGTGGTGAACGGTCATCCTGGACTGCCTATGACCTCAATCATGAAACTTCCGGTTAAAAGCTCCAGATTGCCTTCCATTCCGGCAAAACTGGCAGAGAGGGGCTATTCCACATATTTCATGTATGGAGGTGACATAAACTTCACCAATATGCAGAGCTGGCTCTACTCAAGCGGTTTCAGTCATATCGTATCGGAATCGGATTTCACGGCTCAAGAAAGAAAGACCCATGCGTGGGGAGTAAACGATGACATAACATTCAGCCGTCTGTATGAAGACCTCCGTGACCGCAAGGATTCACTGTGGATTACAGGTTTTCTGAGTCTCAGCAGCCACGAGCCCTTTGAGGTTCCCTATCACAGGCTGGATGACAAGATCTGCAATTCCTTTGCATATACGGACAGTTGTCTGGGAGCATTGGTGGACAGCCTGCGCAGCCTGCCGCTCTGGGACAATCTGCTCATTGTCATAACTCCGGACCATGGATTCCGCTATCCTCAGCAGGGTTTCGCGTTTGACCCTCATGTGCATCATATTCCCATCCTGTGGGTGGGCGGCGCCGTCAAGGAACCAAGGGTAATAGACAAGCTTACATCACAGACAGACCTGGCTGCAACACTTCTTGCTCAGTTGGGGATAGACCACAGCGACTTCCTTTTCAGCCGAAACGTGCTTTCCGGCTCCTATACATATCCGTTTTCTTTCTATACGTTCTCAAACGGACTGTGCTTCATAGACAGTACGGGTGTGACCCTATATGATGACGATTCGGGAAAATGCCTGATTGAGGATCCCGATACGAACGGTCTGCGCCTGGGCAGGGGAAAGGCCATACTGCAGACCTTGTACGATGACCTTGAGGCCCGATAGTACAATTTCGCGACTGCAGCGTCAGAAATTGAAGAAATAATTCATGAAGAAGTTCCAGAACGTGACCACGCCGGTGGCAAACAGTTTGGACAGGTAGAAATTAAACTTGAATTTGCCATGCAGCAGATAGACTGTCAGGCTGTTGATGCCCAGGCCTATCACTGATATGAGCAGGAAACGCATGTATTGTGTCCCGGTATCTCCGGCAGTCCCTTCAAAGGTCCACATCCTGTTAAGAAAGAAATTACTGGTGGCGGCGCAAAGGAAGCCCATTGCGTTGGCGACATACTTGTTCAGGTGCAGCAGTTCCTTGCACAGCCATGTAATGCCAAAATCCACAAATACGCCGGATCCGCCTACTATACAGAATCTAATAAACTTGACTATCATTTCCTGACTTTGGTTTTTGCAGGGATACAGTTGAACCAGTATGCGCTGACGCCGCTCTTGAAGGCAAAGCCCGTACTGTAATCACGACCTGCCAGTTCATCGGGCAGAGTAAAGACGAAAGACTTTTTCACGCTTTCTCCCGGCTGTATGGTCATTTCTATCCCAGTGTCATATTCAAATATGTCAAATCTGGCCCATTTCCATATCATGACCAAACGTGTATCCGGTCCTGTTGACACAGGATAGCCGTAAGGGTTGGTTATGGTCAGTTCCATTGCCAGCGTCTGTCCGCACTCAAGTTTTGACGGAATGTCGCTGAACCGGATATCCAAAAGCCTCACAGGCCTGTAATCAGCATATTCCTTCCAGCGATATATATCGCCGTTAGCCAGCTTTATTGAATCGGTCGCATTGTTTCGGTCTGTCTGGACCAGCACGGTCCGTCCGGCAAACTCCGTATCAAAGTCCATGAACTGCCATTGGTGGGTGCGGTATGTTATTTCGGGTTCGCAGAATGTCTCACCACCCGTATAGTAGCGGTATTTGGCAGCTACGCTGTAGCTTCCGTTGAATATGAGCGGCCGTCCCGCGGCAAACTTGTGCAGCTGTGCAAATGACTCCTCGTTATTGAATATCTCATAACGTATGCCAAGCGGGTTGAACACCATCTCTATACGGAAAAGGAACACCAGGAAAAGTGTCACTGTTCCGGCACGCATCACATACCTGTAAGTCCTTTCGTGTTTCCGGCAGTAGTCGAACATGACATAGATTATACCGAAAGTACATGCTATCACCCACTGTGGCTGAACGTATCCGCGTATGGAAGATAGCAGGAAAAATCCGATGAAAAGGGCCGGAAGCCAACGCAGGTACCTTTGTGTGTCATTTGCAGGACGGTTCTTGCGCCATGCCTGGAAGAAAACCGGAACAAAAAACGGGTTGAATACCACAAGCATGTTGGCAATGAATGTCAACAGCTCGTCAAACACAAAGTTTGCGTTCCTTCCCGACAGATGGTATGCAAATGAAGCCCAATTGTGGTCATACTGCCATTTCAGGTGCGGCAGGAAAAGTACCAGAGCCAGCAATCCTGCCAGATAGAACTTTGGTTTCTTAAGCATCCATGGAGCAGTCAACAGAGAGAACAGCACCACAAGTGCGCCATGATACTTGCTGTAAGCCATGAATGCCATAGCCAGCCCAAGACCTATCCAGGCCATGCGGTTACCTTTTGTGAAACGGTCAAATGCCAGCAGGTAACATGCCGATGAAATCATCAGTGGACCGTCCGGAACAGCGATGAAACCGTACAGCTGGAGCATAAGTACGGTAGCCGTAAGCATCATGTACAGCTTGGCGTCACGCGGGGTGTCCTGCTCCTTTTCATCGGGTCTTATCAGAATCCACAGAATCCACAGGTATATTGGCTGGAGAATGGTAAAGAACAGACGGACGCCCAGGCTGCCTTTGGTCAGGAGCATGCCCAGCCAAACCAGCACGGCTGTCACCGGGGGATGGTCAAAATAACCCCATGCCAGATAGTCGGCAAACAGGGTGTAGTAGGCCTCATCATTTGACAGACCGGTAAAATGTGCCTGCAGCAGGTTGAGCGCAAACCACACGGCAAGCCATGCAAGCACAATTCTGTCGTTCCTTGTCAGTCTGCTGTCTCTTGTCATCTTATCTTCCTGAAACTTGTGGGGTCAAAGCGGTACTTGACCGTAATCATCTGCTGATGGTGTATGGGGGTGTCGGGAGTAAAGTGAAGGTTCCAGTTGAATCCGAACGCTATGTCACCGTCATCATAGAACTGTATGCCCAGACGTGTCTTGTTGTAGAAGGTGTGGTTATAGAACGGGTCGCTGCGGTGGAACATCAGCCCTGCATCAGGGTCATGAAGGTATTCCTGCTGGCAGTCTCCCTTGTAAAGCGTGTTCTGGACGTTGAACCATTTCCATCCGGCTTCAATCCTGCCCAGGAAACCTGATGCCTTGTCCCAATTGTCGTATGTGCGGCAGCGTATGGTTGACAACAGAAGTCCGCCTTCAAGTTTTAGTACAGTGTACTTGGGCATGAAGCCCGACAGGTCAATTGCTATCCATGGGTTGAACATGAACTTCTCGTAGAGAGAATGTCCGGGTTCAATGGGGCCGGCAAAGTGTGTCAGCGCCGCATAGTATCCCATGCTCAGGAATGAAATGTCATACTGCAGGTCATTCACTATCCGGAATGCTTCGCGGTCATACAATCTCTGACGGCTGAACCAGTTGCAGTAGAGTTCAACTTCAAGTCCGGTCCCGAAATACTGTATGAGCGTACCGCCTATGACAGGTTCAAAAAACGCGATGGAATCATACAGGAATGCGTCGGGCAACTGGCGTTGGAGATGTGTGCGCGGGATGTTGCCGAATGAAGCCGACCATTTGCTGTCCCTGTACTTGTAGTAAAGCACGGGTGTGGGATCGATGTCTCCTTTTGATCCGAATTCCCATATCTTGGACACTCCGCCCATGATAAGGTGATTCCCCCTTTCAATTCCTATCTGTGGCGTGAGGCGCATTCCGTATATGGTCTGAGGCATCACGTCTCCCTTGAACTCACGATTGTCAAAAAGTCCGTCAAAGGTCAGGTCAAAACGCAATCCCTGTGATTTGACGGGCAGTGTGGCGGCAATGATTGTCAAAGCGGCCATCACTGTTTGGAAAATATGCTTTCTCATTGTAATCTTTTTGTGCGGCAAATTTAGTGAAAAACCGGCTAGCCTGGGCGGTTTGTCTTGGGTAAGTTCTTAAGCCATTCCTGATAACCCTCATAGCTCCGTTTCCACCGGTTATGTGTCCACAGCCAAAGCTCCGGACAATTCCTTATGTTCTCCTCAAGCAGCCGCAGGTATTCTTTTGTCACCGTGAATTCCGGAAGCTCCTTGGTGTGGTCAAACATCATGGTTATGTCGCAGCGGTAGTAGCCGCGGCGTTTACGGGTTATGTTCATATACCAGACCTGGGCATCCAGTTTCCTGGATATGCGTTCTGTTCCGGTAAAAACGGGAGTGTTCTGGCTCAAGAACGGCGTCCAAAGGTGGGTGTTCCAATAGAGCGGTACCTGATCGGCTATCATCCCGATAAAGAATGTCTTGCCGCTGTTCCTGCATTCAAGCAGACGGCGCATTATATGTTCCATCTGTATGTTCTCTGTCCCGAACTTGCTGCGCAACTTGTACATGAACAGGTCCATGGTTCGGTTTTCAAGTTTGTGATACACCTGTCCGCCCATAAAATTTTCCACATCCTTGAAGTAGAGCATCATGGAAGGAATCCACTCCCAGTTACCTACGTGACCCAGGTAACCGAATCCGGACCGTCCGTTGCGGGCCTGCTCCACAATCTTTTCGCATCCCGTTATCTCCATGTGGCGTTTTATCCAGCGTTCTCCCACCGATACGGTCTTGATGCCTTCAACAATCTGGCACAGGAACTGATAGTAGAAACGGCGCTCAGTGCGTCGCAGCCATTTCAGGTCCTTGTCCGGGAAAGAGTTTGACAGATTCTTGCGCACTATTTTCTTGCGGTACCTTAGGGGTGGGCATATGTACATGACCAGCCATAAGATGTCTGCAAACAGATACAGCACGCACAGCGGAAGCAGTGAAACCACCCAGATGATACCGTACAGGATTGAGGACAATATCTTAGCCATAATCAGAACGTATAATTGAATCTTGCGCCCAGCACGAATGAGCGCCAAACCTTGTCATAATAATCCAGACCCCCATGCACCGTCACACTTGAGAATGCCGATGTCCTTACGGTAACCCCCAGGTTGCCGTAGCAGTGCATTCCGGCAGGAATCTCCCATTCCAACGGCTGATTGTCGGAGTCCAGGAACCGGTAGCTGTTGGCCGCGGGCGAATATCCCGCAATGGCCTGCCCGTTCAGATTTACCCTGCTTATTACGGGAATATCCATATCAAGTCCGGCACCAAAGGTATATACGTCGGCTACGCTCCCCTGGTCCGGCAGGAAAATGTCATCGCTGCCTGTCCATTTCATCTGGGTGAATCCGGCACGGACGGTGGGTCCTATGTACCAGGGCATCCATGTGGCGTCTATACCCATTGAACAGGCAGGTTTGGCATCGGGATTGCCGTATCCTTGGGATGTAAATACAACGGCCTCTAAACTGTAGTCAGAGTAAAGACCGAATTTCCATCGGGGTTTTTCATCCACGTCGGCAACCACAATGGGACGTCTCAGCCTGCGGTCACCGAAGAGGCAGTCGGTCAGTTCGTATGCCACTTCGGCAGAGATAATGCCCATTGCTGCACCTCCCAGTACGTCGGAGCACCAGTGACGGTCGGCCAGTACACGGAAAAATCCGGTGGTTGCGGCAAGTCCGTATCCGCCCACGCTTATCCAGGGGCTTACGGTCTCGCCATACTCCTTATGGAGCATCTGGGCGCATAGGAATGCGGTACCTGTGTGCCCGGACGGGTATGAGTTGCGTGCCGTCCCGTCGGGCCGTTCCCTCTTGACCGTGTATTTGGTGACGTTGTTTACGGTTGCAAACAGAGCGGCGCCTATAATGTCGGCGGTTATCATGCGGGGCCAGTCGCTTCGTCCTTCCAGTCCTGCGGCCTTGAGAGAAATCATTATGGCAGCCGGGGAAAACTGAAGCAGGTCGGCCGACCTTAATCGCGGGGATTCAATATCGCCCAGCTTAACTATCCTTTTGTCCAGTCTGTTGTCATTGTAAAGCAGGCTGGTTGCAAACAGACCCATCGGAAGCAGTGAGCGGGATGTTAGGGACTCCGGCCTGTAGGCAATGCTTGCGGGATCGTTGCCGAGCGACCAGTTAAGCCGGTAGTCTATGCTGTCCAACGGCATGTAGGGCTTGAACGGATTTATGGCTGCCCATATTCCGGATAGGGGAGCAGATGCAAGCAGTATTGTAAACAGTCCTGATAGGAGGCGGGTCATCAGTCAAGAAACTTATCAACATTTAGTGCAAAGTTACCTAATTATAAGTAACTTCGCAAACCAAACCATTGTATCTGTCTAAATGAAAGAGCTTTTTGCCTTCCTGAGACGTTTTGTGAGGCCTTACCGCCGCAATCTGGTGGGCAGTGTGGCATATAATCTGCTGTCTGCCATACTTAATGTGTTCTCTTTTGCGCTTATCGTGCCTATCCTTAGGATATTGTTCAAGATAAGCACTGAGACGTATGATTATATCCCGTTTTCACAGTCCGAAGGCATAAGAGACTTCTTCCGGTTATTCAAGAACAACTTTTTCTATAAAGTAACCGATTTTATCAACCTATACGGCGAATCCAAGACACTTCTAATACTGGGTCTGGTCCTTATTGTGATGACATTCTTCAAGACCGCCTGCTATTTCGGTTCTGCAGCCGTGATGGTGCCGTTGCGAAACGGTATAGTCCGTGACATAAGGATACAGATTTATGACAAGATCCTGAGCCTGCCCATGGGTTTCTTCAGCAAGGAACGCAAGGGTGACATCATCACCCGCATGAGCGGTGACGTGAGTGAGATAGAGAACTCCATAGCCCAGTCTCTGGACATGCTCATAAAGAATCCCATACTGATTCTGGTATATCTGGGCACTCTGGTGGCCATAAGCTGGCAGATGACCATCTTCACGATCGTGATAGGTCCGCTTATTATCTGGGTGATGGGTTCCATAGGCCGTAAGCTCAAGGCCAACTCACTTGTGGTGCAATCGTTCTGGAGCGAGACCATGTCGGAACTGGAAGAGACGCTTGGCGGACTCCGGGTCATTAAGGCTTTCCTGGCCGAGGGCAAGATGTCCAGACGTTTCTCAAGCAGCAGCGAGCAGCTGCGCAAGGCATCCAACCGCGTGCACATGCGTCAGGCGCTGGCACATCCGGTGAGCGAGTTCATGGGAACGGCGCTTATCGTGGTTGTGCTGTGGTTCGGCGGCACACTCATACTTGGAAACAAGGCAAGCATTGATGCCTCTACCTTCATCTGGTACATGACCATCCTTTACAGTGTCATCAATCCCATCAAGGATTTCTCCAAGGCCGGTTACGCCATACCTAAGGGACTTGCATCGGTAGAACGCATAGACAAGATACTTCTGGCCGAGAATAACATTACCGACTGTGAGAATCCGGTTGAGCTTACAGAGCTTAAGAATGAAATCAGATATACAGGAGTGTCGTTTTCTTATGAGGCTGATCGTGAGGTGCTGCGTGACATAGACCTTACAATACCGCGTGGCAAGACCATAGCGCTGGTGGGCCAGTCCGGATCCGGCAAGTCAACTCTGGTAGATCTGCTTCCACGTTTTTACGATGTACGTGAGGGTTCCATAACCATCGATGGAAAGGATATACGCAACGTTTCGCTCAAGTCATTGCGCGGTCTTATGGGTAATGTCAATCAGGAAGCCATACTGTTCAATGACACATTCTACAACAACATCACGTTCGGTGTAAAGGATGCCACCCGTGAGCAGGTCATTGCCGCAGCCAAGATAGCCAATGCGCATGATTTCATAATGGAGACCGAAAACGGTTATGAGACCAACATAGGTGACCGCGGATGCCTGCTGTCAGGCGGACAGCGCCAGCGCATAAGCATAGCCCGTGCCATACTCAAGAATCCTCCGATACTGATTTTGGACGAGGCCACCAGCGCACTTGACACAGAGTCCGAGCGTCTGGTGCAGGAGGCTCTGGAACGTCTTATGAAAGACCGTACCACAATTGCCATCGCACACCGTCTTTCTACCATCAAAAACGCCGATGAAATCTGCGTCCTTCATGAAGGAAGGATTGTGGAGCGCGGTACGCATGAACAACTGATAGCCTTGGACGGTTACTACAAGAGACTTCATGACATGCAGCAGCTGTAAATGTTTTAAAACTACTATACGAATATGGTAAAAATCGGTACTCCGCTCACCAAGGTAGCCAAGAAGGCCCTGTTGTGCGGCTCAGGTGAACTGGGAAAAGAGGTTGCAATTGAATTGCAGCGTTATGGCGTCGAAGTGGTAGCACTCGACAGGTATGAAAACGCCCCTGCCATGCAGGTGGCTCATCGCAGTTATGTGCTCTCCATGCTTGACGGTGCCCGTCTGCGTGAGATCATTGAGAAGGAGAAGCCTGACATGATCATTCCGGAGGTTGAGGCCATTGCCACTCCCGTGCTGGTTCAGCTTGAAAAAGAGGGTTACAACGTAATTCCTACGGCTAATGCCACATTCCTCACCATGAACCGTAAGGGCATACGCCAGCTGGCTCATGAGAAGCTTGGCCTGCCCACTTCAAACTATCGCTTTGCCGCTACACGTGAGGAGTTTGACGCAGCGATAAAGGAGATTGGTACACCTTGTGTTGTCAAGCCCATCATGAGTTCATCAGGCCATGGACAGAGCGTCTGCAAGCGTCCTGAGGATGCCGACAACTCATGGAAGATTGCCCAGGAGGGCGGCCGTGCCGGAGGCGGTGAGGTTATAGTAGAGGGATTTGTCAAGTTTGACTATGAGATAACCCTGCTCACTGTACGTCACTGCGGAGGCACCACATTCCTGAACCCCATCGGACACCATCAGGTAGATGGTGACTACCGTGAGTCCTGGCAGGCACAGCCCATGAGCGACAAGGCTCTGGCGCAGGCTCAGGATATCGCCAAGAAGATAACCGATGCCCTGGGCGGCTACGGCATCTTTGGCGTAGAGATGTTCGTATGCGGCGATAACGTGCTGTTCAGCGAGGTATCTCCCCGTCCGCATGACACAGGTATGGTGACAATGATTTCACAGGACCTTTCAGAGTTTGCCCTGCATGCACGTGCCGTGCTTGGTCTGCCCATCCCCAAGATCAACTTCTATGGCCCCAGTGCATCAAAGGCAATCGTGGTTGAGGGTGATACCACAATGGTTGAATTTGAGAACGTTGACGAGATTCTTGCCGAGCCCGATGTCCAGGTACGTTTCTTTGGCAAGCCTTTCATAAAGGGGCACCGCCGTATGGGTGTGATTCTGGCCCGTGCTGAAAGCGTAGAGAAGGCTCTGGAGAAAGTGGAGCGCGCCTACGCCAAACTGAAAGTCAAAGTCTACTGAAAAAAAACAAAAGGATTTGTTCCTTCTGTGTGAATGATGTGATAAAGATCCTATTTGCACGGAACTTTTTGGGGTATCAGTATCGGAAACCATCGCCACCCTCGGCGTGTTAGAGGGAGGGGCCCGCGCCGTAGGCGTGGGAGGGATAGGGCCTTTAGGCCCGTAGTTTCAGATACTGATACCCCAAAAAGTTCTCCTGGAAAACCACACAGAAAAAAGTGTGTTCACTTTGAGGTCATGTAGGTGAGATACTGCTGAATCAGTGCTTTGAGATTTTTCAGCATAGCTTGCTCGGTCTCGGAGTGAGTACCTTTGAGGTTCTGTTTTAAGGTAGGGTCTTGTCTGTAGGCAAACAGACCTGTCTCTTGCTCTCCGTCAAACTGGAGCACATAATCACCCTTGTAGTATGAGTAAAGGCCGTTCTGGTAAGTAGAGGCCCACGTATTATCATCAGGAGTGTTGAACAGGTCCTGACCGAAACTGATTACCGGCCTGTCATATCCCAGGTAACCCAGTATGGACGGGAATATGTCCGATTGCTGTGCTATGCAGTTGCGCCGGCCTTGCAGGCTGTCGGAAGGACTGTAGAATATGATTGGGACCCTGAACTGCCCGTAGTCCGACTGGTAACCGGGGTGTTCTGAAAGGTTGGTATGGTCAGCAGTGAGTACAAACAGCGTGTTGCTGAACCAGGGCTGATGTGACGCTTTCTCAAAAAACATCTTCAAGGCATGGTCAGAGTAGCGTATTCCCCGGTAGATTGGCAGATTTCCTTCTTCAGGGAATACATTTTCATAGCGCTTGGGGACATTGTACGGATGGTGTGACGATGCTGTGAAAGCCGATGCCACGAACGGCTGGCGGAACGTCCCTATCATGTCACACATGTATTGCAGGAACTCCTCATCCCAGATGGCCCAGTAGCCGTCAAAAACGTCATTGCCGCCGTATTCAGGTTCCTTCACGAAATCTTCCATCCCGAAATAGTCATCGTATCCTATCACCTTTGAGAATGACTGGAAACCCATGGAGCCGTTGTCTGCCCCATGAAAGAAGGCCGAGTAGTATCCTTTGGTGTCCAGCTCTTTGGCCAGTCCCGTAATCTCCTTAGCCATGATGGTAGGCGTAAGGAACAGATGGTCCCTGAGCATAGGAATGCCCGAAAAAACCGACGGCATGGCGTCAATGCTCTTGCGCCCGTTGGCCAGTGAAGTCTCAAAGGTCAGTGAATTGTTTATGAGTGAATCCAGGAACGGGGTGCAGTCATGTATCCCTTTCACGCCGGGGTTCATGGCTCCTATGTATTCCGATCCAAAACTCTCCAATATAAGTACAACCACGTTCCTGGTGCGGAAAACATCGGTGGAACGCGGTTTTATTATAGGGGAATAGATTGATTCAATCTCTTCCCGGCCAAAGTATTCCGGCACCGTCATGCTCTCGTTACTCATGGTCCTGATAATGCAGAAAGGAGTGTTGAGTATGGCGGCGGCCTGAGCCGGTGTCTTAGCATAACGGTAGGCGTTGCTCATGGTTATGGGCCTTATGTTATGGGCCAATCCACCGCGTATTCCAGCCACTATGCATACTCCGCAGAGAGCCAGGCAGCATGTGCGCACTATGTAATAAACGAATGTCTTTTTGTATTTCAGTGTTGCAGGTATCTTTATGAGTTTCCACAACGCCCAGACCATCACTATGAACAGCAGCACCAGATACCAGTTGGACGCCAGGGCATTGAGTATGATTGCGCTTATCTGTCCGCCGCCTTCATTGCTGAACTCGGACAGTATCTGAAGTGTGCTTCTGCAGCCGGTATAGGGGTAATATGCCGTATCGGCCAGATTTGCCATAATTCCGGCCGATGCCAGTACAACCAGTAAGACCTTGGTAAACTTGTAGTACCACGCTTTTTCCTTGAAATGCAGGGGGAGCATCATCAGCACTATGTATATGGCGCTGATATACATTATACCTGCCGTGTCAAAAACAAGGCTACCCTTAAGCAAAGGCAGGAACATACCGTCCAGGTCGCCCTTGAAGGAGCTCCAGTTATACCAGATGAATACGGGATGACAGATAAGGAAAGCTGCATAGACAACAGCCAGATTCCTTACCATTACCAAGAAGGGGGTTTTCAAGACTGGGCTGGTTCTGTTGTCAGGCATTTCAGAGTTCCTGTTTTAATCTTTGTGCAAATTCTCTGCTGACGTAATTCTCCGTGCTCATGCAGGCCTCTGTTCCGAACTCTATGCCATACCCTACAAGCTTCTCCCACTTGTCGCGGGTAAGGTTGTCCAGATTGCTTGGGTCAACACCCTCCTTTACGAATCCGTATATCATGCCTGCATTGAAGTTGTCGCCTGCACCTATCGTGCTTACCGGTATGATGGGACGTGCCTTGAAACAGTATTCCTGTCCATGGTCAATTACAATGACACCATCCCTGCCTCGTGTACAGATAAGTCTTGGACAGTATCTTGAGGTCTCTTCATAGATGCGGCGGCAGTCATCGTAGCCAAACAGGTTTATGAAATCCTCGTGGCTGCCGCGCACAATGTCGGCAAGCGCAAAGTTCTCACGGAAAGTCTCCCTAAGGCTATCCACTTCATGCGCGTGGTTATCGCGGAAATTAAGGTCATAATAGAGCAGGGCTCCCTGCTCCTTGGCATGCTGCAGGAATGGCTTGACCTTGTCCCTGAGTACTGGGTTGAGCGAGAAATAGGCTCCGAAAGCCACAATGTCATCCTGCTCTATGAACGGCATCTCAAAATCCAGACGGTTGTTTGGGTAGTCCTTGTAGAAACTGTATCTGGCATCATTGTTCTCATCCAGAAACGCCAGTGAAATGGCGGTTTTCTTACCTTGGTAGCATGACACGTAATCAGTGTTTATGCCGTTCTCCTGCATGAATCCCAATATGTACTGCCCAACAAGGTCTGAGCCTATCTCGGTCACGAAGGTGCTCTCCAGTCCGGCCCTGCCCAGTGATATCAGCCCATTGAATACGGATCCTCCCGGTACGGCAGCTACGGGCTTGCCGTTACGGAAAAGAATGTCATATATGGTCTCGCCTATGCCGAAAATCTTTCTCATAACAGTTTTTTGGAGCGCATTCCCAGATAACCTCCGTGATGGCGTCTGTTATAGTCTTCTACGGTGAAACCTATCTTTTTCATTGTCTCAACCACAAGGGCGTCACCTATCACGTTCATTACGGTGGTGCTGGTGGTGGGGGCAAGTCCTAGTGCACAAACCTCATCGGGGTGTCCGGTGCACAGTACTACATCGGCCTGGCGGGCCAACTGGCTGTCAGCGTTGCCTGTAACAACAATAAACTTGAGTGTGGGGTCAAGGGTGCGGCTCAGTTCCATGAGCTCCAGTATCTCACGTGTCTTGCCTGAGTTGGATACCAACAGGAACAGGTCGTTTTTCTGCAGGATACCCAAATCACCATGCTGTGCCTCGCTGGGATGGAGGAATATGGACGGCGTGCCGGTAGAGCTGAAAGTCGTAGCCATGTTCATGGCTATCTGTCCGGCTTTACCCATACCGCTGGTAATCAACTTTCCTTTCAGAGTGTGAACATGATGTACAATCAGGTCCACAGCTTTTTCATATTCATCGCCTATGGGAATGTTCAGAATAGCCTGCGCCTCCCTTGATACGATGTCTTTTATCGATTCAATCATTGCTTTTGTCCAATGAAGATTCATTTTTTGAATCTGCAAATATACAAAATTTTTATACAAGGTTCTCACAAATCCAAAGGATTCTGTTCGCACAGAACTTTTTAGGGTATCAGTATCTGTGGTTTTCCATTTGCAGTAGCCGGACTATCAGTTTTGGGGAGCATTACCGGAAGGCGTAAGCGGAGGCCTTTGGAGGATCCCGTTAAGAACGGCGCTTCGTTTAACGACCGTTAGACACCGCAGGTGGCTAAAAGGGAGGCGTTCGCCGTTTAGGGTCCGGAGATGGCCGGAGTAGCCTGAAGGTACTGTCTCCCCAAAACTGATAGTCCGGCGGTGCTTCTGATACTGATACCCTAAAAAGTTCCGTTGAATAAGGCGCAAAAAGTGTTTATGTCAATTATATTTCGTACCTTTGCCGCAATTTACTCTATAAGAGGATTTATTTTATTAGATGTTTTTAATTTTTTAATGATGAAAATTGTAACAAAAGAGTTCCAGCTCCCTGATGGAAGAACCATCAAACTGGAGACCGGGAAACTGGCAAAGCAAGCCGATGGAGCCGTGATGCTGACATGTGGCAAAACAATGCTCCTGGCCACTGTATGTGCCGCCAAAGATGCAGTTCCCGGAACTGATTTCATGCCGCTGCAGGTAGAGTACAGAGAAAAGTATGCGTCAATCGGACGTTATCCCGGCGGTTTTACCAAACGTGAGGGCCGTCCCTCTGATTATGAGATTTTGACATGCCGTCTTGTGGACCGCGCACTGCGTCCTTTGTTTCCGGACAATTACCACGCTGAAGTTTTTGTAAACATCATACTGTTCTCCGCTGACGGAGAGCAGATGCCTGATGCACTTGCCGGTCTGGCAGCATCAGCAGCATTGGCTGTATCGGACATACCTTTCCAGGGTCCGATATCCGAGGTCCGCGTAGCCCGTATCAACGGTGAATACGTGATTGACCCCACATTCAAGCAGCTTGAGGAGGCCGATATGGATGTAATGGTTGCCGCAACCTATGACAACATCATGATGGTTGAGGGTGAGATGAAGGAGGTTTCCGAGTCTGACCTGCTGGGTGCCATGAAGGCCGCTCATGACGAGATCAAGAAGCACTGCAAGATCCAGATGGAGCTGACCGAGGAGGTAGGCAAGACCGTTAAGCGCGAGTACTGCCACGAGGTTAACGACGAGGATCTGCGTCAGGCCGTTAAGGATGCCTGCTACCAGAAGTCATATGACCTGGCTGCTCAGGGCAATGCCGACAAGCATTCACGTGAGGCCAACTTCGAGGCTGTACGTGATGAGTTCAAGGAGCAGTATCATGCAGCACATCCCGAGATGTCAGAGGATGAGCTGGCCGAGAAGGATGCTCTGATTGACCGTTACTACCACGACGTAGAGCGTGACGCAATGCGTCGCTGCGTGCTCGATGAGGGCAAGCGTCTGGACGGTCGTAAGACAACCGATATCCGTCCCATCTGGTGCGAGGTAGGTTATCTGCCCGGACCTCACGGATCATCAATATTCACCCGTGGTGAGACACAGGCTCTGTGCTCTGTAACACTGGGTACCA
>JAEEGJ010004453.1_pt1 | contig 47280 bp, 39 predicted proteins | sample 8958761 | NCBI WGS metagenome assembly JAEEGJ01 (sample SAMN16246546, study PRJNA631951) | gut metagenome | biome: gut microbiome; feature: rumen; material: RS-attached | host: Bos | place: Iran: Karaj | collected 2018-10
GAAGACTTGTCCAAAGAGGACTATTCAGGCAAAGTTCTGTTTGATCAATTATTGATTGCTGGTAATGGTTCAAATAGATTCATGAGTTGCGATTTTTCAGAAGGAAAGTTTGACTTTGATTCTGCTGAAAATGTTAGTCCTGTAGAGTATTTTAAGCAAACTACTGTAGATTGGCTTCATGATAACAATGAATGTGTCAGATATTCAATTCTAAACAGTGAACAACGAGAAAAAGTTTCAAAGAATCAGCCTTTTTAGTAGGATGGTATGTTGGCTTTGTAACCAACATACCATATTTATTTACATTGGGTGTTGAATACTCCTTATATTTGTTTTATTTATTGTAGTCGGGTTTCCCGTTTCTATCGGGATATGAGGTTTTACATTTTGGATAATTCTCGCAACCCCACCAGAAGCCGTTTTTACCGTTGCGGCGGATCAGTCCTCCACCACAGTTAAGACAGCGGTATTTTTGACTGACGTTTTCTTTTATTCCGTCTAACTTGATCCGTATGTCTTTGATTTTTGCTATTTCTTTTGAAATTTCGTCAACTTGAGATTTTAGAAATTCTGCAGAACCGGTACTGGTTGTTTCAATCTTTCCCAAAATACGTTCAAAGATAGCTGTCATTATTGGAGATTTAAACTTTTCTGGTATTTGATCTACAACTGACTTGCCAATTTCGGTTGATACGATTGATTTACCGCTACTTTCCAGATATTTTCGGCTTTTCAATTCTGAAATAATTCCGGCTCTGGTTGCTGATGTTCCTATGCCGTCCCCGTCACGCAATAGTTTTTTCATTTCCGGATCATCGGTGTACTTGTAGATGTTTTCCATTGCTTTGATCAGCGAACCTTCAGTAAATTTTGCTGGTGGAGTAGTTGTTTTCTGAGTAAAGCCAGATTTAACCATCATAGCAGGCTGATTTGCAGATACAGAAGGAAGCTGTTGCGATGCTTCATTTTTTTCTTTTTCTTCAGAACCCAAAACTGCTTTCCAGCCTGTTATTTTTGTGGTTTGTCCTGTTGCTTTGAATGTGTACGGCAATCCGTTGACTTCAACGGTTATTGTCTTTTGTTCATATGTGTAATCAGGATAAAAATTTGCTATGTACCGTTGTGCGATCATTTTATAAAGATTTTTTTCCTTTTCATTCAGAACTGCAGAATCACCTGAATGCATTGTCGGTATAATTCCGTGATGCGCCGTGGTCTTTTCATCATTCCATACTTTTGTTTTAATGCACAAATCAGCTTTTGATACAGATTCTGCCAAATCTGGGGCTGTCTGTTTAATTGCAGACATCACAGATGATGCATCATGGAACTGGGACTCAGGAAGATAACCGCAGTCTGTTCTAGGGTAGGTGGTCAATTTCTTTTCATAAAGAGATTGACAAATATTCAGTGTTTCTGAAGCAGAATAGCCAAAATGATTTGAAGCAGCTGATTGTGCATCTGATAAACTGTAGCATAGTGGTGGTCTTTGAGTCTTTAATTCAACTGTGCAGTCCATAATGATTGCATCGGAATGTGCTTTTAGTGCTGTCAGAATATTTCTGGCTTCATCTGTGCTGATAAGTCTGCCTTCGTTATCAAGACCCGTTACCTTATCATTGTTTACTAGATCTGCAGTGAACTTTTTCCCGTTTACTTCAAAAACAGCTTTAATGCAGTAAAAAGGTTTGGGTTTGAAACGCTGTATTTCTCTATCACGATCAACTACAAGTTTGAGTGTAGGAGACTGGACCCTACCAATAGTTATAAGGGAGTGTGCTGCTAACGTATAGGCACGAGTCATGTTGATCCCTACAAGCCAGTCTGCTCGCCCTCTGGCTTCCGCAGCGTGTTTCATTCCTTGATACTGACTGTTAGGCTTTAAAGCTGACAAGGCTCGTTTAATTGATACAGGATCGACAGCGTTGCACCAATAGCGTTTAACGTCTCCTGAGTAGTTCAGATATTCAAGAAGTTCGTCAATCAGGAGCTGTCCTTCTCTGTCTGGATCTCCACAGTTGACTACACACGAATTCTTTTTCAGCAGTTCAGAAATAATTTTAATCTGCTTTTTGCAGTCTTTCTTCGGAAGCAAAATCCATTTCTGTGGGACAATCGGCAAATCTTCCCAACGCCAAATCTTTTTACCATCTTTCTCAGGAACCGAACTGTCCAGATAGGCTTCAGGTTCTGCAAGTTCAAAAAGATGTCCAAAACACCAGGTAACGGTATTGTTACCTGTACAGTCAATGTAACCTTCATTTTTCTTAATGATTCCTAGTTGATCCGCAATAGCTCTGCCTACTGAAGGCTTTTCTGCAATAAATAGCATATTAGTTAGTTCCTTTTGTTAAATGTATGTTGGTATTAAAAGCCACATATATTATTCAAGTTTGGTTTTATTCTACATTCAGAGTAAATATAGGTTTTACTGTGGTAATAATTTCATCCTGCTTAACAATTCCAAAATACCTTGAATCAAAACTTTTGCTGCTGTCTCCCTTAACAATATACTCACGATCCAGAAGCATCCGGTTTTCAAGATTGTTATGCATAACAGTCCTGTTTTGGCTGTCATGAGTTAATGGCTTGGAATTTCTGAGCAGAGAATTGTTGATGGTAATTCCTAAATTATTTAGGATCACAATATCACCTTTAACACCAACAATACGTTTCAAAAGATTATATTCTTCAGATATGTACCCATTGATAACCCCCTGCCTGCATTCTTCTGAAGTTTGCATCAGTTTACGGGTATCAATAAGCACAATATCGTCTTTGCTGCAGCAGTTATGAGCAGTCCGGTAGTAGATGCCGACAGGCATTGAAGATGTTGAATTGATAACAACATTCGGATCTAAATTTAGCCAAAGCTGCACAGTAATAATCAGAAAAATGATTATGCTGAAGAATTTGCTAATTTTGGATTTGGGTAATAATTTCACTTGTTGCTACCTTTCAAATCAGTAGCGGATATCTGCAGACCGCTGATGTTAATGCGATTGCCCTTTTCATCCCGGAAAACTCGATCATTATCGGTTATCCGGTCGGAAGACTGCGGTTCAGGTATAGCAACACGTTCATTGAATACCTTGTCAAAGAAATACAGCGGTTGTTCACCGAAAATTGGCGGATGTCCTGCTGAAAATACTAGCATTTTACCGGCTTTTTCGATCATTCCTTGAGCATTTTTTACTGCTCCCGGTAATGACTTTACTTCTCCAGGAGTTAACAGTCTGCGTTGGGTTTCCTGGATGGAATAGCTGTATTTTGCGTTCAAGCCTGCACCGTTGCGGCTTTTAACCTCACGGACTACTGTAGTATCTCCGGTCATACGGGATATATAGTCACAAGTGTCGTCTTTAATTGCAGGAAAACAGCACTGAACATGGCAGTTTGATGATATTGATTCATCTTTGCCATACGCAGAGTAGAGCTGTCCTAAGTCCTGGGTTATCAGATAGCATTTGATCCCATATCCGGCAACGAAAGCTAAGGATTCCTGCACTATTTCCATTTTCCCCAAAGCAGGGAATTCATCCAGCATCATAAGCAGACGGTATTCATAGATTTTCTTTGCCTGCCCCTTTTCAAAGAGCATTTTGTTTACCAGCAGTCTCATACACATACAGATGAAGATTCTGAGGATCGGACGGATACGACCTTTATCGGAAGGCTGGGAAATCAGATAAAGACTCAATGGCATTTTACAGTTCATTAGATCTCTGATGGAAAAATCTGAATCTGAAACATTTTCTGCTACAATCGGATCACGGTATAAAGAAAGGTGAGATTTTACTGTTGACAGTACAGAACCACCTTCTTCTTCAGGTCGGTCAAGCATATCCTTTCCTGCTGCACGAATAGTTTCGTTTGGATGTGCTGCCATTTCTGTCCAGAGTTTTTTTATTTCTCCGGAATTTGCCAGCAGATAATCAATCGTTGAAAGATTAGCTTTAAGGTACTTCTGATCCTGCGGTGTTGGATTTGCCATTTCACGAACAGTTTTTGATTTGTAAATAACAAATAGAATAAGCCCCGTATAGAGTGCAAAAGCGGTTTTTTTCCAGTGCCCGTCTGGACCATCAAGACCTTTACCGTCAGGATCTACAATCATTTGTGCAAGATTCTGTACGTCTCCAATTTCGTATTCAGTTCCTACTCGGATTTCATCAAGCGGATTCCAGTGTGCAGAACCTTTTGCGGCAAACTCAAGTCTGATGCATTTTCCCTGAAGTCCGGTTTTGCGCCATCCTGAAGTGAGAGCCCATAGTTCACCTTTAATATCGTTAACAACGACAGAATGCCCCCAGGAAAGCATTGTAGGAACTACCAGACCTACGCCTTTACCGGATCGGGTTGGTGCAAAGCATAGAACGTGTTCAGGTCCTGAATGAGTCAGATAGTGGAATTTATTGTATTTGTCTCTGAAAGCACCTACATAGACAACCGGATCATGAATATCAGGCTGTTTATATTGAATTTTACCTCCGAAACCTTTAGTGACTCTGACAAGACCTGCATCAATGATATCCTGCACATTGGACCATCGTGCAGAGCCATGCAGGTATTTATTACCTTTCAGTTTTGATTCTGCTATGAGAGTGGCGATTATAACCAGAAGGAAACCAGCAAATAATCCGCCGAACATAATATATTCCGCCTGTTCAAAAATCTTTGGATATGCATTATGCCAGTTCAGTTCCCACTCGAAAATTTTCCAGGGGGCATACAGATGTTCAAAGTTTGGACCTAGAGCAGGCTGATATTGAAATGTATGTGCAAGATATTGCGTGGAACCCCACATTCCGAGAAAAGAGCTGGCAGCAAGAATAGTCAGTTTTAGAGCAACTTGTTTAGGCTTGTTTTGGGATTCAAAACATTCCGGTCCTACCCGGTTATCATATGATGGATCAACTTTTTTCATGAATTTAACCTTTAAGTTCGATAATTTGTATAATTTTATTTCCTAAAAAAATTAGGAATTACTCTGCGGAAATTTATCACAATAATGAACAGCATTTTCCGTGTGTTCGCTGTCGTAAACTATTTGATACATATCCCTGCAGTAGCACTTGAGGGATAAGTCATTTCCGTACCATTTAGCCAGAATGCAAGACTTACAAGCAACATTATCAGAAGGCTTGAACATCATGGGACACTGCTCAAGTGCAACGGACTTGTATCGGGTTGGTTCATCAGGTTTTTTATCTGATTCCGGTTCTGGTGGTTCTTCTTCAAGATTTTCGATTATCTTTGACAGTTCATCCAACTGTGCAATTTCTTCATCAAAGTTTGCATCATTATCTGTATTACTCATAATTTCCTGCCTTTGTGTATAGTTTTAGAGATTTTTTCTTTGATACGGGAGATTGTATCTACAGCTCTGTTTCTGATCGCTGTTATGATTTTGCCGGTTGTACGCTGCTTATTCTCTTGTTCTATCTTCTTTTTTTGTTCTTCAATCAGACGAATTATTGCAGCTATTTCTGTATCGATCCCGGTAATGGCATTAAGGTTTGTTTTCGTGAAACCCTTCTTCCAGTTGATTGAATTCTTTGAATCAATCTTCTGGATAAATAACCCTGACGTTGACAGCCTTATGTAGTGCTGTGCGGTGCGGTATATTTTTCCTCCGGATTTGGTAACATAAACCGGCTGTGCTTTTGCCATCAGTTTTTCATCGAGCTTCTGCATTATTTCAGCGTTGAGTTTGCGCTCCTTCGTGTTTCTTAGAATTTCAACAGCAGTTTCATTACCATGCAGAGCTTCAGAATGCAGATAACCACGCCAGGTATTTTTCTCTCTGAGCTTACGCAACCTGAATTTTTCCGCCAGATAAAGTGCTTCTTTGTTCTGTTCTATGTTTTTTTTGATGATTGAGTACATCATCTTTTTTAGGGCATAGTCCAGCCCGGACTCTTGAATCAGTTTGATCTCAAACTTGCGGTTTTCATACAATTCCCGGTATTGTTCCTTTAAATCCTTGAATGCCTGCTTTTTCTTTTGCTTGTAGTTGAGTTCAATACGATACTGAACATACTGCTGATATAGTTGATTCTGCTCGGAATTCATGTATTTATAGTTATCTGCAGGTGTATTGCTGTCGTATTGTTTTGATTTGATATAGAGAGCTTTAAGTTGACTTAAATCAATGGAGGTCTGTTGCTTTGGTCCTGCTGTATTTTCCCTGCTACGATCATTGAAATCAAAGTCCTGCTGCTTTTGTTGAGAGTGTTCTGATTCAGTAACAATTAGATCGTAACTGTCCTTTTGTTCTTCTGTGAAATTTCCGTATTTCTTTTCTAGTTTAGCTTTGGAAAAATTGCGGTTGACTGTGGAAGCCTTGACAAAGTGCTTGCCGTCAGTAAAAACAAAACCGTTACCTCGCAGTTTAAGTGAAATATTATGTTCTTTACAGATCTGATGAAACTCTTTCCAGGATTTTGCAGTTTTCAAGGTTTCAATTTTTTGTATGTATGAGCATAATGTCTGCTTGCCACTCATTTTTTCAGCATCATTTACACGATCCTGGCTTTTGGTTTTCTCAAAACCATGATTATCAAGCTTCAGATTATATTCCTGTTCGATAGCTTTGCAGGCGGAAGCCATTGCTTTCCATAATCCTTTAGGATTGTTGATCCTAAATGTTTTAGGATCTATTTTATTGATTGCAATGTGTATATGTGGATTGTCCGTATCTCCGTGAAAAACACTGATCCTCTGGTTATTACCTAAACCTATTCTCTGGCAGTATTCATATTCAATTTTCTCTCGTAACTCTGGTGTTAGCCTCGCTGCATCTTCTTGTTTGAAACTGAGCAGCAGATGTAGAGTTTTATCCAGTTTAGTTCTTTGATTGACCATCTGTGTTGCTTGAATTTCAGCAACGGCATCTTTAAGAGTTGTTGAATTACAGTTTGTGATCTTAACATCCTGAACTCTTAATTCGTTGCCCTGATGGTCGGTAATATAGTCAACAAGCCTGTCAAAACTGCTTTTACCAACATCATTCATCTGTATTTCTTTGGATATCATAGTTAACTCAACATATATGAAAACTGATCAAAAATTAATGACGTTAATTTCTGATTTAGAATCGCCTGTTTTGCATTCATGATAATCATTAGCCTGGTTGCTTTGGGTAAACCATATAAATGAGAATCTTTTGATAACCAGTAATGCATAATACCTTTTATACGTCCTAAATCACCCTGAACTTTGGCAAGTTCCCGGCAGGCTGTTAGACATTCCCTGCTTTTTGGTTTTTTTCCAGTGGCAATAAAACGTATGTAGGTTGAAATAGACAACATACACTTATCTGCATTACGGCGAATGATTTCACGGTCTTCTGGTTTAATCCTCACAAACAGAACCCGATCAAGCAAATCGGATTTTGTAGTTCTTACTTCCTCCCGGATCAACTTTGTGTGAGGATCGCTGTCAGATATGTTTTGGAGAAGCATGTTGATTTCTATTAATGCTTCATTAAGTCGCCTGTGGTATGTGGCGATTGTTTCCGGGTTCCAGTATTTAACTTCGGGAGGTAAATTATATAAACTTGATTCAATATAGGTTTTCATTTTACGAGTAAGTTCATTTGCTGATTCCAGAATTTTCAGCACGTCCTTTACCATTACAGCCCGGATGTCAGTGTCCGGCTGATAATTCAATAAATGCAGATACAGAAATTTCTGTGAAGAAATATTCAGTTCCTTTACCAGAGTTTTATGGCTCTGTAATTCAGCTTCGCTGAGTCTGCATCGCAGTCGTACAGGGTATGTTTTATTCATAATAATTTTGCCTCGCAGAGCAGGATTGCCGGATCGTTGAGCAACTTCACGTTGCGAATAAGAATGTCGGGTGTGTTTTTGGGGGAACTTTTCCCTAGAAAAGTGTCCCACAAACACCTATCCTGCCCTCCGTTTTAAGTGAGAATATTTGACATACATTGTAACAGATTCTTAATGAATCTCAATGTGTCTTAAATATTATTAATAAATCTTAATTAGTCGCTATGTGTAGCTATATATCTTAATATTTCTTAATAAAATACCTATGTATATCAATGATATACCAAAGGTATGCTAAAGTAGCTTAATGAATCTTAATCTTGTATCAAAGATTCTTAATGATTATAATTCAAAGGGTGATTCATAAAATTGCTTGATTTTTATATAGGTGAAATATGACAGAAAATAACAAAGTGTGCTTTGAAGATTGCAAAATGTTCTTTCAGCAGTTTAAGACTTCTGCTGATAAAAAGAAGATTAAACAGCAGTTGTATCTGACTCAGATCCTTAGTTTGAAAGATTTTATCAAGGAAGGTCTTGATAAAGAGTTTACACTGATGATGCTGTACGACTACCTGCTGTATAAGGATGCGATTTCCATGACATATAAGACTTTTTCCAGATTGGTAAGGGTTAAGATCCTGGGCAACAAAACAATTTCGTCGTGGAAATTCGATGAAAAAATAGACAAGCTTGATGAACTGTCAAAGAAAACCGGTTCTACAACCGGAACAAAAAATGAACAAGTCAAGGCAGAAAAGAAGGAAAACAAGCCACAGCTCGTTGCACCTTCGTTTTCCAACTGGGACGGTGATTCAACTAAATTCATTGATGAACTGGTAGGTAATTAAGGAGGTAACTATGACTAAACAGGTTCATTTCATCATGCAGGGTAAAGGTGGTGTCGGTAAAACGCTTATATCTACTATTCTTACTCAATATCTATTGAGTATTGATAAGAAGGTGTTGTGTCTTGACACTGATCCGGTAAATAAATCATTTACCAGATTTAAATCGCTGAATGTGGATTCTATTCCGTTGCTTAAAAACGATAGTATTGATCCGCATAACTTTGATTTGATGGTTGAAAAGATTATTACCAGTGACGTTGATGCGGTCGTTGTTGATTCCGGTGCATCTACTTTTATACCTATTAACAAATACATTGCATCATGTAACCTATTTGGCTTTCTGAAAGAAGCTGACTGTTCTGTGTGTCTGCATTCAGTCATTGCTGGCGGTCAGTCTGCTGATGATACGTTGATGGGGGTTGCCGGTATTCTATCGACTTATTCTAAATTTGATCCTGCTCCTGAGATTGCTATTTGGATGAATAGCTATAACGGTGATATCCAGTGGAAGGGTAAAGGTTTTACAGAGACTAATACTTATATCGATCACAAGGAGGCTATCAAGTATTTAATTGATATGCCAAATCTTGATCCAATGCTTTTCGGTAAGGATTTTGAACTGCTGCTTAAAAGCGGTCATACATTCGCTGAGGCTATGCAGGATGATACTATCACGCTAATGTCCAAACACAGGATTAAGACTGTTAAAGATCGTTACTTTGCTGTCATTCAAGCCGCAGGGATCAACTGATGAATAATATGTCTGACAGAGAAGAACTTCTGAAGGATATTCAGAGCAGGTTTAACATCCGGGTTATGCCGGATGATCCGTCTTTGGTTGCCTGGTATCTTCAATCTCAGATCTTGAATGAATTCAATGCTACTTTGAAGACCATTGCAGAACAAAGGGTTAAAGATTTGAATTTAGTCAGGGAACTGAGTGACAACTTCAATCTGAATATGAATGCAGCTATTCAGGAGTCAATTACTACTATCCTGGAATTATCTGAAACAAAACTGGTACGTGACACGCTTAAATCCAGACAAGAAGCAAATCAAGCTGTTCTATCCGGCATTAATGCAGCTCTGACTAAAGTGGATGAAACCTTTAACAGTCAGTGTGACAAACTGGAAAAGATAGTAAACAAGACCCAGAAGAAAAGAATTCAGGATAATGTTCTTATCTTTGGTTCTGGCATTGTGGTGGGGCTGATTATGACTGTGATTATGGCGGCAACGATACTGATGCTAAGATAAATGAGCGATCATGTTCCTGAAATGTTTAGGAACATGGTTGTTTTTCTATTATTTCCTAAAAAAATTAGGTAATAATAGAAAATATTTCCTAATTTATTTAGGTAAGATTTCCTAAAAAAATTATGAAAAATATCTTGTATTTCCTAAAAAAATTAGGTAATATATAAGTGTTGAATGATTCAGGAGATTGATATGTCAGCATTATATTTTGAACGTCAAGCAAGCGGATATAAAGTTAGACGAGCATTAAAGAAAGACGGTAAAACCGTTTTGGAAATGGTTGGTACTATCGTGAAAGAAAATGATTACAGTCGTGAGTATAAACCGAATGTTGATATTGATGGTAATGTTTCCGGCTGGTACGGATCATTCCATGATAAGTCAAATTTTCTGCGCTATCTGGATAAGGCTATTCATGAGGTTAAACAACCTTATATGTTTGTCTATTCAAAGAATTTTAATGAGATGCTTCATGATGAAGAATATCAACAGGTTATGCAGATGCTTATGAAGCTTAATTCCTACAAGGAAAGAATAGCAGAAATAAATGCACTCCAGGAATACGGTAGAAAACTGCTATCAGAACTGACAGGGTTTTCAAAGAATGAACTTAAAGAGCAGGTAACCAAAGTTCCTAAAATTTTAAAATAGTTCTATGTGGGTGATATAACCAACATAAATCATAGGTAATATTATGAGTAAGATTACTTCTCCTATAATAAAAATGGATTATGAAAACCTTCTGAATGCTTTGAATAAAACACACACATTGAGCGTTGCTGATGTTTGCGAATTTTTAAAGGTAGGTAGAAATTGGGTGAGTGAATATATCACTTCTAATGTGCCTCATATTTTTATTCAGGGAACTAGATCAATTCCTAATTGGAGAGCAATCATTAATTGCCATTTGAATAAAAACGATTCCGAACTTATTTGGTTTTCTCCGGATCAGTTGTTTTCATTCCTGGAAAACAGCATTGCAGCTTTCTCACGGCAGACTGTTGCAGTAAGTCCATTTGCGTTTATGACAGATGATGCAATTCAGGCTTTATACCGTGATTTTGAAAAAAATTATGATAGCGAAAATGCGTTGCTGTTATCGCAATACCTTCCGGTAAATGTGGCAGAAATGGAATCATATTCTATTGGCGTAACGGCACGTTCAAAAGTGAAGCATATTCCTATTAACCCGCCACAGCAGCTTTTTAAGAATTATGAATTAAAAGCTATCAGGGCATTAATAGGTTATTCGGGTATTGATGAAGTTGTAAGACGAAAGCTTTACAAATCTGGTCATTCAAGACTTGAATTGAATATTAAAGGAAAGAAAGGTAAAACTGGAAAACTTGTATTTTTTGTTGATTACAATAATTACATCTTCCCAGAAAACAGAAATATTGAATTGACAGATATAGGGCATCTGACTGATTTTAAAAATATTGTCTATAACTATATCTGGACTATTCCTTATGATGTTTATGTCAGCAGATTTGAAAAAATAGTAAGTGGGGATTTTCCTAAATAAATTAGGAAATAGATGTTTAGTATCTTTAAGTTAAAAGAATTTTTTTTGATGTATTGAGAAGGGGGATTATCATGGATGATCGTGAATTTAAAGAATGGGTAGATAATGTAGCAAGAAAAAAAGCTTCAGTTCTTTCTTTATTAGCTGGTTTGCCTGATTATATCATGAGTGGTGCTGATGAACGGAATGCACTGGAATACGAGGCGGCTTACACCAAACTGCTAGACCAGGTTAAAGATAAATCTCATGATGAAAAAGTTGCATTTTTGTTGCCACACATTGATGAACTAAGGAAAATAGTACATGAGTTATCAGCTACTGATGATATGCGGAATTTTATGTTATGCTGCTATGATAAAGAAGGCGATGAAGTGCTTGCAAATCTTCTTGCATATAGATATGAAAATCATATTAGCATTTTAGATGATTGTGAGCATGAAATAACAGGTGATTACATTAAAGATATTTACTATACGATAGATCAAAAATACAGTGATGAAAGAGTTGCTGAAATTCTCAAATACGAAAGAGAGCATCCTGAAGAAATGGCAAAAAGACTCGAAAATTCGAAGGAATTGAGTAGACTTATTATGACAAAAATGAAGCCATTCATTGAAGAACATCCAATGGAATACTGGTTGAATTACGGATTGAATTCCGGAACTATTCCAAAAGATAAAGATCAGGAAAAGTAGATAATTCACTCGATAATAACAAGGTGTTTCTCGTGAATAAGGATTTTTTGCTTTTATCTCCGACTTGCTTGAATCAGCTTAATATTATTTCATTGGCAGCATGTTTCAGTAGTGATTATAAAGCTTTGTTAGCTAGAATGGCTCTTTACGTAAAGTTTCTTTCCCAATGTAAAGATAAGACTGATACTATGCCATTAGGGTTGAAAGAGCATCCGTTTGTAGAAAATAATCAAACCTTTACAAATGAAATAAAAGGAAGGTTATACGGTAAAAACGGTGAAAATAAAGATGTCGCAGTTAGAAATCAGGATATTGATAACAGGTTAACTTGGTGGTTAGTAGCAAATCGATACACAAATATGCTTACTATATTTGAACACTACAACTTAAAGGTATTTGATCTAACTACCAATAATAAGAAGTTTTTGTTTCAAGGACTTTCTGAGCAAAAAAAATGTATGAAAAATATTGAACAGTCTGACTCAGTTTTTTCATCTTTGAAAGAACACTCTGTCGATAAGATAACTAATTTGCTTGAATTGTCAAAAGAAATGGATGTTAAGGATGTTACATCTTTTAATAAAGGTGTATTTACTCAAAGGTTATGCCCAATATTTACAAAATCGTTGATAGAAGAATTTAATGAAATAAAGAAGATAGATTCTAATGAACAGCTAAAATTAGGTTTGGAAAACAATTTAATTTCAAAAAATCATGACTATTTTGCTTCCGGTAAAGTTAAAGCTTTTTTGGAAAATTCTAAGAAACATAATTTAAAAAGACTCGAAAAAATTGAGCTCGTCAGCATATTTATCCAGGATAAACAATCACTCAGAAGAACTATATCCAATACGTTATTATTTGCAGATTGTGCTGCTACAGTTGTCGGTAAAGATAATTTACAAGCAGGCTGTAAAGTTAAGGCAGAAATAGAATATACCTTCTTAAAGGGACTTGCTGATTATACAAGGAAATGTGCGAAATATTTGAGAAAATTGAGTAATCAACAAAAAAATGAACAAGCTAAAAATATTAATAAATTGGTTGATTCTGCTTTAACAAGTTTGACGACTAATATAGTTAGCTGTTTGACTGATCCTAAGATTAAACCTGATATTATTTTTGAGAATCAAATGCATACTGAACTTTATGAAACAATAAAGTTAATGGACAAAAGTACAAAGGATATTCTACTAAATTTTCACAATGATATTCGCAAGAAATCAACTGTTGCTTTATTTGAGCAATTTGAACAATCTTCATATCTGCAGGAATGGCGAAAAATAAATATAAATATCATAAAATATGGTTCTATCTATGATCCTAACGATAACCCAACAATCAATACACAGACTGTAGACAGTCAGGAACAATCTGTACAACAGCCGAAGAATACTCAAGTTCAGAATAATACCCAGGAATATCCTTCACAAGTAAATAAACGCCGAGGTCGTGGAAGATAATTTCCTAAATAAATTAGGAAATATTTTGCGTTTAAAGATATGTTATAGAGCCCTATTGAGCCAAACGATTTTGAACTTACCAACTATTAAAAGTAACTTGATTCAAATTTTGCATAATAATTTGCGAACTGAATGGTTATTGTTATAATGTACTCGTCTTAAAAAATAAAGGACTCGGTTTTTGTTATCGTTGCCGGGTCCTTTTTCGTTTCTATCCAATCTGGATCAGAGATTCTTCAGATTAATTCATTAAAATACAGAAATTTGGCTTTCTGTATGTCGAAAAATATTCGATAAAACAAACGATTATTTGTTATTTGTGCCAAACTTGAAGATGCTTGTGCCAAACTTAAATCAAGTTTGGCTCAAGTTTGGCACAAATTTGGCACAAAAAATCTATATAGAACAATTACTTAACAGTAAAAGTGCCAACTATGCCAAACTTTTTTAAAAACTTTTTTTATAATTATTATTCATTTCCATATAAAGGTTATTTTAAGTTTGGCACAAATAGAGTTAACTATTTGATTTATAAAGATAATTTGTGCCAACTGTGCCAAACTTGAGGGGGTTTTGTGCCAAACTTGAGGGGTTTTGTGCCAAACTTGAAGATGTTTGTGCCAAACTTGAAAGAATCTACAAAAGAATAGTTTAATTTTTTCCTAAAAAAATTAGGAAAACTCTTTTAAAATAAATATGTTGGTTTTTATTGGAGTTGTTGTCCCTTTTAACTTCTTTTCATAATGGATTAGAGATTCTTATGTTTAGTAGCGTTTATATCCAGTTTCGCCATTTCTGACCGCCATCTTTCTTTTTAAAAAGTACGTAAAATCAAATAGTTAACAAATTTTGCCAAAGTCATAATTAGTAGAATGACGGTATAAAATCGTTATAAATCAAATAGATATCTGTCAAAAACGCCATAATGCCAAATTATTTTTTATTCTTTTTTTATATTAATTTATTAATTTCCCTATAGAGTATATTACAGAAATGGCACTTAATGTATAAGTATTTGATTTATAATAAAAAAGCACTGCCATCACCGCCAATTCAAAGGGTTAATTGCCATTTTTTACATTAAAATACGCCATTTATATGGCTAAAACAGCCATATATATTGAGTATATCTGATTATTTTTAGATTCTCTTTCCTAAGAAAATTAGGAAAAAAATATACAAAATGATCGTTTTAGCAATAATAATATACTAAAAAACTAACATTTTGATTGTTTTATGCTCTTTTTTTGATATAATGAGACTAGTCTTAAAAAATAAAGGACTCAGTTTGTGTATTGGGCTGAGTCCTTCTTTTTTGTGGGTAAGTTAGTTTTTTAGTTAACTAGTTTATCTCTAAGTTTTAGTGCATCTATTGTTGGATGAACATTGTAGGCTCTTAAATCCTTAATTCTATTACGTTTGCATCCCGTAACTGCTTCAAACCTTTTCATAAACGCTTGCTTCTTTAACATCGTTCCTTTGGAATCGTATAGTCTGCAATAGGAAACATAGGCATCATACCAGAACTGGACGGTTTGAAAACTGTATTTGGTATCATCTGTAACAACCAATTCACAGAAATCTTTTACGTTATCAGAACCATCTTCGTAATCTTTTCTACCTTTGGTTACAGTTCCACCAACGTATAAGTGCCAGTTATTTTTCTTCAGTTTCAGAAATTCTCTGAGCATGAGTTTTATGATTTGAGGATATTCTTTTCTAAATTTGTTGAGTAAATCCGGATCTCGCTCGCTGGCAGGTATTTCATTTTCGCAAGGTACTATATAAAGTCTATTATAGAGAGCTTCATCCTGGTCACCAAAGTTAGGAGTTGAGTTGCAGCAGTATATAAGACCTCCTTTATAGATGAAACTGAAACTATCTCTATATTTTGCTTCACCATAGATAATGTCACCGGTTGTTATCTGTCGGAATATATCTGCAGAACGAATAATAGCTGAATGCTGTAAGTCAGCATGACCTGTTAATCGCTTACGGTAAAGTGCTGCTGTTGCGAACCTGTTTGATGAAAGATTTTGCAGATCTATAGGAATGCTATACTTCTTACCGATCAAGTCAAACATCATGTTAAAGATCTGAGATTTTCCTGCATTTGATTTTCCCTGAAATATCAAAGCCCCTTTCGTTCTGCAGACCGGAACATTTGTTAAACAACAACCGCAGTATTGCAGAATCATGCTGATTATTTGTTCCTGATCCTGAAGTCCTGCAGTAAGTCGTTTTAAATAGTTTATGAATACGGTTGGTTCTGGACTGTCTTTGTTGGTATCCCAGTTGCATGGAATCTGGATTGAACTTAGATATTTAGGGGAGTGGGGTAGTAACTCACCTGTTTCTAAATTCAATATTCCATTTTTGAAATTTACTATGCTTTCATCGGAATCTAACTCTGTATCCGAACAGATGTAATCAAGATTTATATGTCGTTTAAACTGACTATAGATGCTCCTGGTTATATCTGAACAGTTTTTAGTTTCACCTATATCCTGAAAAGATAGGATAGAGTCTATTATCCCGATGAAAATATCATCTGCTACTAGCTGGTAATAACCGTTACTGTATATAAATAAATCTCGTTCCTGGTTTGAGTTCTCAACAAGTCGATAGTCGAATACATTGTTGATGCAGCGCAGGAACTGAGGAATGTTAATATTCTTCTGATCGAATATATATGAGTCGGACATACTGATCATTTCTTCAATTTCTCGATAGAACATAATAGACTCCGGAATTTTTGAACCTTTAAAAGTTTTTTGAGGAATTAGCCAGTCAGGAATATCGTCAAAAGCAGGATACCAGTCCGGTAGTTCTTCAGCAGAATTACGTGCTGATAATTCTTCTCCAGAATATTGATTATCATAGCTGATGTCACGGTCTATAACTCTATCGAACCGTTCTGAGACTCTACCTACATAGGACCCCTTAACATCTACTATATGCCTCACTATTTCGGTGAATTTGAAGTCAACAACTGGATCTGAAACAAATTCTGTTTTCATGTGTGTTGCTTCTGATAATTCTGACAGTTCCAAAGCATTCAGATAGTCATTTGTTGAGGCATTGAATCGAGATGGAACAAGGCGAAAGATAAAGTGATACCCATGTTTGGTTTTACGAGCTTGGCACTTAATATCCTCTTTCATAACTCTTTCTAGGACTTTATCTGCCCAGGTAGGATCATCAACATCAACAATGATTAATCCTGAATATACATAGTTATCATTTTCATCCCGAACACGTAGACGCCTCTGAATCCATGTATCAGAAGGACAGTCTGCTATAGTATCCCTTGCCTCCTTGCAGTCGATGCGGTTCCAACCTTTAATCAGGCATGATTTTGCCTGATTGCCTTTAAGATAGTTTGTGAATGGAATGTATTCACTGAATTTTTGTATTGCTAACATAATTATTGTCTTAAAAAATATTACTAGTAATTAAAAAATAACCCTTTTTAACCGGAGTTCGTTGATAGCTATATCTTTTACTCCATCATCTGTTAATACATATATTTTCCCTTCTTCAGCCTCCTTAAATACTATAGTTACGGTTCCATATTTTTCTGAACTGCATTGAATTTCCTTTACAGTTTTGAAAATCTTTTCAGGTTTTGTTTGATTTGCTTCCGGCGTATTATCTGATGGCGTATTATCTGATTCATCCGGTAAATCATCCTCTTCAAGCAACTCAAGATCTTCAAGTTCAGCATCTGTCAAAGCAGTAGTTTCATCAGTTTTCTTGATATTCGGTAAAGCGGTTACTTCGCTGAATGCATCACTATTTTTAATGATTTGCGCCAGCTTCCTAACGTCCTTTAGAGTTATGGTTTCATCAGGTGTGATTTCCTGAAGCCATAAATCCACTTTGGTTTGATCCTGTTTATAGAGTCTGTTCAACTCAGTAACGGGAGCTACACCATCAAATCTGTTAGCATCGAACAGTTCCTGAATAGGAGGGTAGAGGGATAACAGGGAAAGCATATCACTGATGTATTTCTGACCTTTACCCAACTGTGTTGCAATTTCCTTTTGTGACAAGCCCTTTGCCTTCTCAGCTTCAATGTATTTAGCAATTTCTATAGGTTTAAGGTTGTCACGCTGGATGTTCTCAATTATCTGATCTGCCTGCGTATAATCATCATCAATAAAAGCCGGTATAGTGGTTTTACCAGCAAGAATACTTGCCCTGTATCTCCTTGCACCGTGATTAATCATGAAGCGACCGCCTTCTGTTCTATGTACAGAAATTGGAGATTTAACGCCTCGCTCGGCAATGGTATCGGCAAGTTCTTGAAGTGTTTCCTTGTCGAACTCTGTTCTTGGCTGGTTAGGATCTTCATCAATTAAGTTGATATCGATCATCATTGCACCAGAAGATTTTGTGTTATCAATGGATAAACTACCTAAATCACGTAAATCAATACTCATATATTCCTCCTTATTTATGCCAACTCAATTCTTTGTAAGATCCAGTTTGTTACATCAGACAATTCGTGAGCAGCTTTTCTGGCACAGGTTTTTTTGTTATTGCCGATCCAGGAGCGTTCAGAAACAGCGTCAGCAATGCTTGAACGGTTAAAGATTGAATAAGGGCAAATTAACTGAGGAAAGGATTGCTGGATCTCATGTAGCTGTCGTCTGTGTGTAGCATTACGGTTTTCTACACGGGATGGGAGTAATCCCAATTCAGTTAAATCAGAGTTCAGTGTCTTGATGTTGTTTATGACGTTTCGCATTTTTTGAACACCTTGTAATGAGAACGCTTCAAGCTCAATAGGACAAAGCACATAATCAGCAACCAGTAATGAACTTACCAGAGCATTTCCCATACTAGGCGGTGTATCAATAATAAAAAGGTCAACGTTCTGTTCTTGAAGTTTTTTCTGAATTGCCTTCAGGTTATCTGCAATTTGTTCAACGTCAATTTTCTCAATATTGGCAAGTCGGTAGTCTGAGGAAATTACATTTAAATCACGGGAAGCATTCAAGCTATCAATCTTGTGATCAAAGAAGATATTGCCTGTATTGGCAATTACATCTGAAGCTAAAGTCCATGATGCATTACCTTGAGTATCTAAATCTATAACTGCAACTTTATACTTGTGTTCGATAGTTGCGAACTGTGCAAGATTGATTACCAGGGTTGTTTTACCAACGCCGCCTTTCTGATTAGTAATTGTTATCGTTTTCATTTTTGTATCCATACATAAGTTGAATTTGATTATTTTTTTCGCATTCGCCACTATATGAGTATATTTATTGTACTATACTTCCGATAATACACATTATGTTAAATGAGGAATATAAAAAAATAATTATCCGGAAAATCTGATGATGACCATAATTCCCTGCTGTTGCCAGACAATCATTTAATTCTTTCGTACGCAAATAAAAAAGATCTGCACAAATATGCAGATCTTTCTGTCTACTAAGTTTTCTTAATTTACTGTTAATTTGTATAACCGTAGATTCTGACCTTGAAACTGTTCATCGCACTGCTGTCAATACTGCATGCTGATGTCACTGTGAGCTTCCATTCACCTCCTGATGTTTTATCAAGGTAGAAACTGTTTGTTTCCAACATTATCTTATTGCTGAAAGTATTATTCTTGTTTGATGTGTATGGAGCCCAGTGAGAATAATACGGTTTTACTATGCTTCTGACCTGAGCCGGACTTTGAAGTTCCAGTTGCAAATTGTTTAACGGCATAAAATATTTACTCAAATCTTTTATGCTGGTTTTGTTGACATTATCCTGATTAAGTTGTTCTGCGGTATTGAATTTGCAGTAATCTTTTGATGTTGAATCGCTCTTAAATTTAAATTCATCATTCATCAGAGACACGCTCTCAATTTCCATCGTACCGTTAAAAGGAGTTCCTTTCGCTGGATCATCTGCATCTTCATTTTCTGCATAGCTGTAGAAATTACTGAGGGTACATTCATATTTCGAACCGGCAGTTGCAACGCAGGATGTTGTCTCTGACTGGATAAAACCGCTTTCAGTTTTTTCTCTTTTCTTGCAGTATTCATCGCTGTCGCAGTTTTGGGCCAGCTTGACTGCCTCCCCTGCATCTGCCAAACCGAAACCGTACCATTCTGAATATCTGAGACCGTTGTTTTTATCTATCCATCCATTGTTCAGAACTATGTTGTTGTTGTCAACATCCTTGCCGGTAACTCTTCCGACGGACATTGTTGAAAATGTCTTATCGTTCCTTGCGGTTTTGGCAAGAATATACTTTATTTGAGGAACGGTCAGTTTTTTATTCATCTGTTTCATAAGCGAAACAATACCGCTTATTGTTGGAGTTGCAGCTGACGTTGCATTCATTTTTGATGTATAAAGACAGGTGTAATTTGGATCTTCATGTTCATACCACGGTGAACCGTATAAATCCCACAAATTAGCGTAGTAATCATAGTCTTGAATGTACCAAGCATAATCTAAGCATTGGTAGGAGGACAGATTGCTTACCAATGCATGTGAACTGCTGGATGAATTGTCATATCCCTGATCACCGCCCAGTCCTGAGATCCATACGTTTGTTCCGACACTGCTGTAGAAAGAGCGTTCTCCAAGTGAGTTTACAGATGATACTTTTATTCCGTTTCTGTGATATTTCTCATCAAAGTTCTGGTTATATGCGCACGTAGTACCATATTCTTCGCATTTTGTATCAAAATCATTTTCTTCGAATTTGTTCCCTGCTGAGGTAATTATAGGAACACTGTTTTCATAAAGAATGTCCATTACCATCTGGCTATTTTCAGAGAAACTGTATTGGTGATTTGCTCCTATGCTTAAATTAATAAGATTCAGATCTTTAACAGCAGCTGCAACAGCTGGAAAGTAATTTGCATTTGCAAAATAGTCGTAGGAGACTACGGCTGTTCCGTATGCTTCTCCTCTCATTCCTTTGTTATTTTTACCGGTTCCGGCAAAAATACCTGTAACGGCCGAACCGTGCAGAGAATCTGAATTCATTATAACTTTTACCAGAGATAGACCTGAATTTATAACTTTCTGGTATTTTGAGAGAGGAATGCTGATATTTTTGATATTGTCTTTGATATTTTCATGGGTTAGATCAACAGCCTCGTCCACAACCATAGCGGTAACGCCTTTGCCGGTGAGTTTGTTTCCGTCACTGTCGGTCTGGTTCCAGGCTTCAATCAGGTTTAAATCGATGCCTTTTTTCGGTGCAAGTGCCAGCCCAAGGTTCTGATAACCGTTGTCGCCGTTGTTATAGATATACCACTGGTACTTAATCAGCGGATCGAGCAGCGGAATTTCATAATCTCTGGAATGAGTTGTTCCATCTGATGTTGTTACAGTGAAAGTTTCTGTTATCGGAAATTTTAGATCCCGGTTTTTAAAAAGATCAATATTGAAGGTATAGTTCCAGTATGATTTCTGATCATCTGCCGGGGTAACTGTTCCGTACTTTGAGGTTATAGTGTCAACTTCGGCGCCCTTGTTTGAGGTGATTTCAAACTGTTCTCCGGTGAAGATATCACCGGTTTTTCTGATGTCGATTGAAACGCCGTCATCGCCACCGCCGCCACCGCCGCCGCATGCTGTCAATGATGCAGATGTTGCTGAAAAAATACTGAGAAAAATTATTTTACTTAATGAAGAACGTTTAAATTTAAACCAATTCATGAGATATCAGCCTTTATCCTAAAATATTTCCTACTGTGTTATTTCTTGTGGTCCAGTCGAAGCCCGTGATCAATGCTTGGTGCGAACGATGCCACTTGCGGTTCATTTTTCAGATATTCATAAACCTGCTTCCATTCCTCAATATCTTTTACAGTAACAGCAAAATATCTGCCGCTGCCGATCTGTATATGTTCATAAATCTGCGGTATGCAGTCAGCGTTTGTTCTGCACTTGACCATAAAGGTATCATTAATTACAAAATTGTTTCCACTGTCAGTTTTGATATAGGCAATGGAATCGGGATCTTTTTCACCGGAAACAACACTCATGTTTCCCAGAGTTCCCAGTTTTTCACTGTTGTCATGTGCCGACTTCACTGAATTTATCTGATATGTTGAATCGGCCGGAACTTCATCTACTACTTTAAAATTTTCGGTAATTATTTCCGCGTTTTCAGGGATAATGTCAATTGCTGCATTTGCGATATTTGCAGTACATAAAAATCCAACAGCAAGTGATAGCTTTTTTATCATATTATCTGCCTTATAAGGTTAAGTTGCTAAACAGGTTACATCCGCTCAATCTATATTTTGCTCCACTGCCCTTTTTTCCGGATTAGCGGAGTAAACACAGCCGTAGGCTGTATTATATCGGATCTTCTGTTACGTTGTATTTATCCGGTTATCTTTATTTGTGACCTGCGTCCGTTTAATTATCATCATAGGGACGGATCGGTCTTAATTACTGCCGTTGCAGGAGGAAAGGATTTTATAGAGATTTGATCCAGGATTCAGAAAAAATAAGGCAGCGGGTTTCATGGTTAACCGGTATGACTCTAATATTTGAGATAGTTGTAGGCTTCGGTGATAAGCTTGCATTTATTCTCATATTCACGCTGCAGTGTTCCGGTAATACCTTTGGCTTTGAGACGATCCGGATGATATTCTTTCATCAGTTTCAGATAGGCCTTTCTGATTTCCTGAGCTGTAACCTTGCCGGACAGACCAAGTATTTTGAGTGCATCAGCGCGACAGGTAACCTTTTCCGGAACAGAACTGTCGGAGGTCGAACGGTAACCGGAACTGTCGGTATGAGCTCCTGAATTTCTGCTGTCTGATGAAGAACCGCTACTGCCTGAACTGCGCGATGAAGAACCGCTACTGCCTGAATTTCTACCGGATGAAGATGAACTGCGCCGTCCGGAGGAACTGTGAGATTCTGTTTTCCTTTCACTGCGCTGTTCTTGACTTGATGAAGTGCCGGCATCAGTGCTACCGTACCTGAACTTGTATGTATTCAGTCTGACCATCATGTCATTGTAGGAAACATCAAGATATTTGCAGATTTCGTTCAGTTTCTGCAGTTCCTGCTCACTGACGAGACGGTCTGAGCATATTAATGAACAGAGAATATCAATCAGAAAAAGTTTTGACTCACGGTTGCAGGCTATATTTTTCTTCATTGAACTGCAGGTGGCGAAGGCACTGAAGTTCGCCGACTTGCCGGCGGTAAATTCATTCTGCAGTCTGATCCTGGTTTCGTCACTGGCTTTTTGCTCATCAATCAGGGCGGAAACTATTCTGATCTGTTCCCTGGTTACGGCACCGCCGGCTCTGGATATATATCCGCACAGTCTGCATACCGCCGCCAGGAACTCAATATTTTCCTGCTCTTTTGTGTACTTTTCATTTCCCGTGTTGCTGTCACGGCTTTGTTGAGTTTCTTTCCCGAATTTACTTCTCCACTCTTTTGCACGTTTTTCACTTCCGGCGCTGCTGTTGTTCCTGCTCTGTTGAGTCTGTTTCCCGAATTTCTCTCGCCACTTTTCAGCGTATTCCGGCCCCATTTTGTTAAGGAAATCTTCTTCTGCGTCGCGGGTCCTCCTGCTGGATCTGATGCTGATATAAATAAAAAAGAAGATCGCTGCAATCGGAATCATATAGCTACCGAATGTCTTAAACAGTATAAACAGAACAGCTACGACAAGGAATTGACCGAAGTTGTTTCTGGTCAAAAAATTCATGACAGCGCTCCAGAATAAACAAAAAAAACAACCATGGAATTTTATCACAGTTCAGTCTTTTGTGTTCGGAAATCCATTGATTGATCAGTGCGAAAAAATCAGGTGACAGTTTGAAACAGCTTTAAAAAGAGAGAATCGACTTTGCCCGATCCTCCTACATCCTATCCGGGTTTATGCAACTTCAGGTTATTGATCCCGGTATACTCTACCTTTTAATTCCGGGATTATGTTCAAATCAACAAGATAACAGAAGTCCTCTACACCGCACTGCTCTTCATATTCTTCATCTGTCAGGTTGGATGATTTCGGTTTGACTATATTTCCGTTGATATATTCCTTTTCGATCAGGAGGCCCTTTTTATTGATATCAAACCTTGTAGTCACACCGTACGCACTTGCAATGGTATTGAAATAATCTCTCAGAACCTTGCGGGCGGCTAAAGTTCCTGATTTGCTTAATTCGGCAATCTCCTCGCTGGTTTTACGTTTGAATCCAGCTTTAATCAGTTCCAACTCACTTTTGGAGATTTGCCATGATCTGCCGATTTTTTTTGCTTTTATATCGCCGCTGGCCAGCTTTCTCTGAATGGTGATTTCACTTACTCCGAGTTTTTCCGCAAATTCTCTTGCTGTGTACGAATCAATAATGTCGTCAAGTAGTATAGCCGGTTTCGCCTGCGCAGTTTTGATTGCCCTTATAATCTGCTCCTGGTATTTAGCAGCAGTTTCATTAGATTCGAATTCCGAGAACATGGATTTTACAGTGTCAGAATCAAAATACGACAGTATTGTCCCGATTTCCGCTATGGCATCGTCAATCAGCATCTGTCTGACATTAAGTTTTTCGTAGTTTCTGTCAATCTCATAATCCTGCAGATGATCTGCTTCAACCAGTTTGCAGTACCACTCCATTAAATCAGCCATAAAAGATCCCAATGTTATTGCATCATTAATCATTAGCGTTATCTCCAATTATTTGTTTCATTGTACCGAATGAATTTGCTTGCTGTTTATTGTTGTATTTAATTATCTAATTATTATAATAATACACAACATTAAACATCATATATTGTTAAATAATGTGATATATTTCAAATAATTGTGTCATAAGATAAATGTTGATGTGTATAAATTTGTGGTGTTTATGTGTATTGATGTGCTTTTGAATAAGATCGTTTTAAACTGTTAGAACTGTATTTCGGCTTCTGACTATCAGGAGCTGTTATGTGCTGCCAGATGTAAGCTCCAGTACGCAGGTTATGAACCACACGCCAGATGAGCCCTAACTGTAACTGCACTGAATTCTGTTTGATTCTTCCTTTGTAGAATACTCAGTCTGTCCGCAGATTTAGTAAGATTGCAACACGTGCGTAAAGGAAAATAAAAAGTGCAGCTCGGGCTGCACTTCTAAGATCTTAATGAGTGGAAATATTTTTTTGCCTAACCGTCAATTGTGATGTTGTCGATACAGCTGAAGTCATCATCAAATTCAAAACTGATAACGTGTACATCATCGAATTCCTGTTCCACATAATCCACCTGACCGGAATCAGGATAAATCTGAGGTTTCCCGAGTTTTTTGGTTATTTGGTCGTTGCTCATGCCGGATACTTCATCGCCGTATGTTTCCACAAGTTCAGGTTTGATCGTCTCTGCAATCTTATTGATATTTGCGAGGTAGGCCTTTCTTAAATTTCCGGCTGTCCGTTCGCATATTTCTTCATCTTCCGGTTCGTCGTCCCAGCAGACATACAGCTCATCGAATTCCACTGTATACGCCAGAGTATCCTCGTTGTAATCGATCATAAACACATCCTTATATTGAGTTTTTTTGAAAAGTCACTGGTTCCGGAAGGCTGCGCCGGTACGATTACAAGCAAGATCCGGAAACGGACTGATTGTATTGCATCTGATTTTCTGACTGTGAGAGAATGCCCACAGTTTTGAACTGATGTTCCCTTTCTGTCTGCCGGTTCGGTACACAAATCATACCCGGCTCCTGCCTAGGATGACTTAAGGTAATTGTATGCGGCGGTTATCTGTTTGCACTTTTCCTCGTATTCGCTTCTGAGATAACCGGTGATCCCTCTGGCTTTGAGACGATCCGGATGATATTCCTTAATAAGTCTTAGGTACGCATGCCTGATCTCATCTTCGGATGCTCCTGCTTCAAGTCCCAGAATTCGCAGGGCATAGAGCTGTCCTCCTGACTGCTTCTGACTGCCGGTTCTGCGTGAATCTGAATTTCCGGAACTGCTGCTGTTGGCTGAACCGGTGTCATTGTCCGAACTGCCCCGGCTGCTGCGGCTCTGCTGGGTCTGGGTGTTGAACTGGTAGATCTTCCTTTTGAGTTCAACTTCCGGGATACACAGACTATGGCAGATATCCTGAAGACGCTTAAGTTCATTTTCTGTCAGAATGTTGTCTACAGTTACAATCGACCACAGAATATTGAGGACAAAACTCTGTGAATATGGATCTCTACGCATAAAAGCGCATGATTCCGCAATATCATCAGCGGAAAAGAAAGGTGAGCATCCTGTGTTGAAAGCGAGCTGCATTTTATCCCGCTGTTCGCTGTTGCTGTTCTCTATAAGACGGTCGACAATATCAAGTTCCTCCGGATCAATATGTCCGTCGGCACAGGCAACGTATCCGCACAGGGTACATAATTTGTACACAAATGCTTCGTCTGTTTCCGGATGCCCGTTTTCGCTGTGAGCGGTCCGTTCAGTACCGTTTCTACCGGATTTGCTATAGTAGGAGTCAGTGTTAGAGGATTCTTTTGCCGGCGTATTAAAATCCCTGACAACAAGGCTTATCACGACAGTCATAACGACTGTCAAAATCATCCATATAATCGCCTGATTAAAACTGATCAGTATTATCGAAAGCAGTACGTAGGTGTACATCAGAAATTTGATTTTAGGAAACATACACTAGTGCAAAATAAAATGACCGGGTCTGTTTTTATATCCGGTGATAAGCTTATCCAAAAATTGCAACCTCCCGGAGTTTCAGGCGGTTGCTACCTCAACCTGCAAATAATATATCACGGCCGTCAGGTTGTCAAAACAGTGTTAGACTTCCGGTAAACCGGGGATGGATTTACCGGATTGAAAGAGGATATGTTTTTCTCTAAAAACGAAGAATATGCACGACTCTCCTACTTAAGATAGTTGTATGCCTCGGTGATCAGTTTGCATTTCTCTTCGTATTCCTTTTTCAGAGAACCGGTTATACCTTTGGCTTTAAGTCTGTCAGGATGATATTCCTTCATGAGCTTCAGGTATGCACGCTTGATTTCCGCTGCAGATGCACCGTCTGAAAGTCCAAGAATACGCAAAGCATCGGAACGGCTGTTAATTCCCTGAGAGGATGAACCACTTCTTCCTGAATATCCGCCGGAATCTGATGAACTTCCTCTACCCGAATATCCGCCGGAATTCGATGAGCCTCCTCCTGAGTAGCTGCCGGAGTTTCCTGAACCTGAATAGCTTCTTTCCTCGCGTCTGTACTGATGCTGACGTGCCCTGGTAAATCCGGAGGTGAATTCGTATTCGCGTATTTTGTTTACAACGAAGGCCCGTTCAATAGAAAGAAGATCTGTAACCTGGTACAGACGCTGGAGCTCGAGTTCGGTTACCACATTGTCTGAATAGATCAGGGACAGCAGAACATTGAGAATGAAATTCTGCAGATCCGGATCACTGAATTCATTCCTGATTGATCTGCAGGTGTCATACGGATCGAAATTTTCAGATTTACCGGTATTGAAATCCTTTTGTAGTCTGGATTTTACCCGTAGAGGAACTTCCGAAGTGTCTATAAGTCTGGAAACCAGATCGATCTGCTCCTTGGTTATGGCTCCGCCTGCACGTGATATATATCCGCAGATACGGCAAACTGCCGATATAAATTCGATATATTCGGTTTCATGGTGCTCTGAAGACCGGCCTGAGCTGCTGCTGTTCCGGTTATCACTGTAGCTGCTGTTCCGGTTATCACCGTAGCTGTTGTTCCATGTTTCGGAACTGCTGCCGGAATTTCCGGATTTGAACAGTTTATCCTTGAGAGAACTTATCAGACCTACTGCCATGAAAAACAGGACTAACAGAATTATAATCGGAACGGCCGCACCTCTGGTAAGGATTATAATAATAGCCAGTATTATCAGGCAGCCGCAACCGCCGTCTTTGTTGTTATCGCTCATATGTTTTTAATGTTTGTTCTGCTTTATGATTGTTCCACGAATTGTCTACTGACGGTTGAAATAGCGGATCCCGCTGTCAGGTCTGAAATACGTCCGGATAAAATGTTTTTTGTTTCTGTCGGTAACTCTGCTGACAAAAACTATTTCGCCGGTTTTTTCGAGAAAATAGATAAAATCCCCGTCATCCTGTTCGATCCGGTACAGTGAATCGGGATTGTCGATTACCCTGTTCGCCCCTGCAACATACTCCTCCACACTGCTGTAGTTGAATTCAGCGCGGTGTTTTTTAAAGTGATCATTTGCATAGCGTTTATTTCGGAAATAGAAATATTCCTGGGTGTCACCTACTCTGGCCGGAGCGCCGGTTTTAACGGCTGATGTATTATGTTCTGTACCGCCGTGAACGTAATCCGGCTGCTTATTTTTAAGATAAAAACATACAGCCGCTGTTATCAGAATAACTGCGATAGCGACTGTGAATAATTTAATCGGTGAAAATCTGTTTCTCATATTCAAAACCGGCAACCCGTGAAATACCTGCATATTGTATCATTCACAGCCGGTAAACGTTAACAAAATATGAAAAAACTCTGCATCTGTGAGCAGACTGCAAACACAGCAGCAGGGCTGAAGGCTTTGAGTACCTGAGCCTATCTTATAATCGGTTTTCTGGCGGACTGCTCTCGCAGAGACGGTTCTGAACTTCCCGGACTGTACCTGCCCACCACTTCTCCTTTAACGAAGGATGAAAGATCGGTAATCATCTTTCTGGCATATTCCTGGAATTCTCTGATTTCTCTGGTGCGGTTCTGAACAGAATTCAGTTCCATCAGTTTCTGTGAAATCTGGTTCATTTCACTCTCGTCTATGAGTTCATTGAGTTCAATGCTGATCCGGACGCCGTTTTCCACCCGGGTGCGTCGGGTGGATTTAAACATCCAGGGCTGTTTGATTTCAGTCAGAGCCCGGTCGAACAGTCTGCAGTAACTGGTTTTTTCATGAAATTTCCTGTACCAGCCGGAAATATTGCCGTCAAGATCTACCTCCGGGGAGTACTCACGGGAGCAGATCCCGGATCTGATGATGGTACCGACAAACAGATACTTTCTTCCCTTTTCGAGCAGAATTTTTTTCTTTACCCTGTACCCGCTGGCCTGTTTTTCAAAGAATAATGTCATAAATCCCCCGTCCCGTAGCTACCTTCAGTTATTAATTATACCTGAAATCATGCGGCAGCAAACGGCGTGGGGATAATAATCGCCTGAATTGTGATCCTGAAAAATTAATTGTCACCCCGGACTGCTACGGGAGATTTATTTACTTCTGTTCCGGCTTACAGTTTTGTTTTCTCCGGGCCATCAGTGAAGCTACCACCGCACCGGAAATGTTGTGCCAGGTGGAGAAAATGGCTCCAGGCAGTGTTGCTGCCGGCAACGCGGAAAAGAAACTCTGTGCCAGGGTTGATGCCATACCGGAGTTCTGCATGCCCACCTCGAGAGCCAGGGTGTCTGATCTGTTGATGTCGAATCTGCACAGACGTCCGAGCCCGTATCCGAGTCCGTAACCGCACATGTTGTGCAGGATGACAACCACAAAGACAACAAGTCCGTGGGTGAACAGTTTTTCACTGTTGACATCAATAACATAGCCGATAATAATGCAGATGGCGATACAGGAAACTGCCGGAAGCACTCTTATTACTTTCTGCGCAAAGGTCGGGATCAGTCTGTTTATGAGTATACCTGCGGAAATCGGAAGAATTACGATTTTTAAAATACCAAGGAACATTCCCCAGGTGTCCACCGAGATCGGAGCGGCAGACTGATTCTGATAGAGGGAAATATAGAAGGCGGTAAGCAGCGGTGTGACAACCGGGGCAAGCAGCGTGGAAACACAGGTCAGTCCGATTGACAGCGGAACATCGGCCTTTGCCATGAAGCTCATAACGTTTGACGAAGTGCCGCCGGGACAGCATCCAACCAGAATCACCCCCACCGCCAGTTCGGGAGGGAGTTTAAACAGCAGCGACAGTCCGAAACCCAGCAGCGGCATGATCAGGAACTGGGCCAGCTCCCCTGCAATGATCTGCTTCGGACGGGTGAACACCACAATAAAATCCCCGGGTTTTACAGTAAGTCCCATACCGAACATGATAATCATGAGCAGTACCGGTATGGTAACAGCCTGATTCAAAAACTGCGGGTTGTTTACCCAGGAGGTGAAACTGTGGTGGAAGAAAAATGCAGCAACTGCCGTAAGAATAGAAAGTACAGCCATATATCTGCTGATCAGATCAAAAAACTTCATGGAAATCCCGGCTTATTGAGGAACAGTTTAAAACAATTGAAAGAAAATCTGGCGGTGAGAGAGGGATTCGAACCCTCGATACGTTTCCGTATACACGCTTTCCAGGCGTGCTCATTAAGCCACTCTGATATCTCACCGTATTTTTGATACTTAAGATTTTAAGTAATAAGTAAGCGGGAAGCTACAATGTTCCCGACGTTTGCGCTATATAATAAACTATAACTTTATTTTGTCAAGAGTTATGAATCTGTATGCTCAATTACTAATCATTCAGTTTCCCGTTTTCCTGCCTGCTGTTTACGTGGCGTACAGAAAATTACCAACGGCAGTACCTGCGTGACTGCCGGAGGTTTCAGCCGGACTGCAGCTGAAGCGGTTTCTCAGTCTATTTCAGAACAAGAAGTTTGCACGGACTTACCCAGCGATACATTCTGTCCTCGATTAACCCCACCGCTTTCAGCACAGCATCAATGCTGATATTCGGAATGGTACTGTTGTTCTCAACATACATGCTCAGATATTTTTCCGACGGGTTGCGGATCCCCATTCTCCTGCAGATCAGCCAGGATACACTTTCCGCTTCAAATTCCTTCTCGTTTGTGGACAGCCCGGTACGGCTCGGCCATCTGTTGGTGTCAGGGGAACCGAGGTGACCGCAGTACAGGTGTCCAAGTTCATGCAGAAGCGTTGCTACCTGTGTGCCCAGATCGCATACACTGTTAAGCTGTATGCTGTACTTATGTCTGATTTTGAATTTACCGTAGGACAGATAAGACGGATGGTCATCCTTTTCAACTTTAATCATTCCTGCACAGCCGGAACCGAAGGTTGCCACCCCCGTGCACAGGATCCCGTCCGCCTTTATTCTTGTTCTGAGTTTGTCCGTCATTTCCCAGATCCTGCCCGGATCTTCAATGATTTTACCGTCAAAGGGATGCAGCAGGCTGTTATATCTTTCATCCTCAGGACCTTCCGTATCTGAGATGTCATAGACGAACTTAACCGGACCGAACGGCTTGAGCAGTACCAGCGGTCTTGCACCTGTTTTAACGGTCCGGTTGTGATATTTGCGCCACCCTGATTCGGTTTCCACATATACACTGCCCGGTTTCTGCACGTGAAGCAGGAAGGCATTGTATGGTGCCAGCATCGGGAATTTTTTCACAAAGTTAAGCAGACCCATATAGTCGGAGCTTTTTCTGTAGAGACCGACATTCTCAAAGAGACTGTCGAGTTCGCTCTTCTGTCTTTCATTGTTACGTTGAATGGCCATAATTGCACACCTCCATGATGTTGTTTAGTCTGTACCGGCGGATTAACACCGGTATTTAATTAGTAAATGTGTCTGTACGGAAGAACCTGAAACACCGTTCGGTTAATGTTTAGAAATATCAATAAACATACCCCCAAAGATACTATACACGCAAAGCATACTACGCGCAAGTGTTTTGAAGTTTTTTTATCAAAAAAAGATTAAGTATTATGTATGGATCTGTATTACCGACTATTGGAAATCTGATCTTCCGGTGTATTCGGTGCTTTGTTGTGATTTAGTACTGTTGATATTTAATCTCAGGCGCAGTGACTAACCGTGAATAGTTGGTCACTGTCCTTCCAGGCGGGAACGGGATGAATTTAAAGCTGACGGTGCCCGACTGTCAGAAAAAGCTGATAAAAAAAAGAACGGCAGCAGTCTGCATTCAGAACTGCCGCCGCCGGTAGATTTTGTCTGTGAACTGTGAAGGCAGGGAAAGGGGCTGAACTCATACTCCCCTGCTGTCACGACGAATATATTATTTCTTCGCCCGGATAACTGTGATAACCACAAATACAGTAAGTATATAGCAGTAGATCATCCATGGAACGATCGAAATACTGCTTATGCCCATAATGCCGGCTGCAACCAGCAGCTGGGCACCGTAAGGAATAATACCCTGCATTATGCATGAGCAGGTATCTAGCAGTGATGCGGTAACTCTTTTTGATACACCGAATTCAGTGCTGATTTCTTTTGCGATCGGCGCCGCCATTACTATTGCCACGGTATTGTTGGCGGTTGCGACATCCATCGCCGAGGTCAGAAGGGCGATCCCTGCCATCCCTCCTCTGCGTTCATTGAAATGTCTTCTGATAAAGCACAGGATGGCTTCAAAACCGCCGTGTGCTCTGATTAATGAGGAGATTGATGCAACCAGTATGGTAACAATCATTGTTTCGAACATTCCTGAAGTTCCCTTGCCCATGGCTTCAAAGGCGGAAGCATAGGATACGGTTCCCAGTCCGAGTCCGGAAATCAGAAACATGAGAACACCGATCAGAAGAACTACAAATACATTTACTCCCATCAGGGCCATCAGGAAAACCCAAATGTACGGAATGGTAAGGATGAAGCTGAATTCGTAATTTCCTACCGATTGGGCCTCGGTTGAAAGAGAAAGTACTGTCAGAATAACAATAGTTACCAGGGCCGCCGGCAGGGCTATTTTAAAATTGGTGAGAAATTTATCCTTCATTTCCACACCCTGGGTTTTGGTTGCGGCAATGGTTGTATCTGAGATAAAGGAAAGATTGTCTCCGAACATTGCACCGCCGATGACGGTTCCGGCGCATAGAGGCAGGCTGATCCCGCTGTTCTGACCGACAATCAGTGCTATCGGGGTTAGAACACTGATGGTTCCGACGCTGGTTCCCATAGCAACAGAAATAAGACAGGATATAACAAACAGACCCACTACAGCATAGTTTGGCGGGATGATGTTAAGCAGCATGTTTGCGGTGCTGACTGCGCCGCCGGTGGCTGAAGCTATACCGCTGAACGCGCCGGCCAGCAGAAAGATCAGCAGCATGATGGTTATGTTGGGATCCCCTATTCCCTTTGCGCATATTTCTATTTTTTTATCAAAGGACAGACTCCGGTTCTGCATAAAGGCCACAACCAGTGCAATCCCGAAGGATACAACCACTGATGTTATGTAGAATCCCATCTTTCCTTCAATCGGGCTGATGTATTCAAAATAAATACCGTTACCGAGATAAAAAACAAGAAATACAAAAATAGGCAGTATTGCCTTCATGTTCGGGGTTGTTTCAGATTCGTTTCTGTCATCTATATCTAATAATAAATCTTTACTGCTGGACATAGTTGTAAACCTGTGTTAACGCTGTTTCAATGATTGTATTTTACAATAGAAAATCAGCCGATCAATGTTTTTTTGGGTGGTTTAATTCTCATGCCCCAAACCATGATCAGATACGGGTGCCCCGGTCAGAGGGAGCGTTGTGCACATAAAGCTGCGTCCGACGGTCTTTATCGTGATCTGCTTCCTGATCCATTGGAATTACTGAAGATGACATGCATAATACCGCTCCGATCCCGGTATCTTCCTGAATAGGAGCCGGAACCGTAACATTTTTCAGAGCGGTATTTTCAGTTCCTCATTAACCGGAATGTTTTTTCTTTTGGGGGCTATACCAGAAAGAAAACCCCGCCTCTGCGGCAGGGTTTCATCTTGGTTATATTTTCAAATGTTTGTAAAAGGAATTTTTTTTCTACCTGATCCGTATTACTTAACGTATTCAAAGTAGTATTTTCTGGTTACAGGAGAGAATTCGCTGCTGCTGCTCTCCTTGAATAATCTGTTAAATAAACTCATAGCGGTTCTCCTTAAAATGAATTTTTTTAAAACCTGACCCTGTGTTATCTGCAGTAGCTGAAGAAGTATTTTCTTGTTGCAGGTGCATAAACAGTTTTCTGGGCCTTTGCAACGCGTGCTGTATATAATTTCATGGTCTGTTCCTCCAAATCAGGGAATAGGGATTAAAAATCTAACTTTTCGTATTCGAAGTAATACTTCCTGGTCATAGGTGAAACATGTTCAACCGGGTAACCTTTAAATAAACCTGATAAAAATTTCATTTTAGTACTCCTTGTGAAACGTGATTTGCTTCACAGTTTTTATAATACGGATTTTTAAAATATGCACAACAAAAAGTGTAAAAAAAGATAACAAAAAATGCTTAATAGAATAAAATATATACAATATGTATATAAAACATACTGATATAAATAATAAATTTGATATATATCACATAAATTTATTGTGTTTCATGAGTTGATAGAATAATGTTTCAGACACCTCACCATCAGAATTAACTTTCATTGAACCACTCCTTTGGATAAAAAGTAAACATTTATGCTGTGCATTGCAGCACACTGATTTACGATCCGGAACCTCCTTCTATGACTCCCTGTGATCTATCTGAATTTCCCGTTCGTATTTATATTCGTAACGGTTGTAAAACCTCAGCCAAACAATTATGATTGCAGAGACTGTAACAGTCTGACAGAACCGGATCTGCGAACTGAATGTTTCGGTAATATCCTGCGCTGGATTTTAATGAAAGGAAATAAGAGGAGAACTGATCAGTATTATGACGCTTCAGCAGTTAAAGTATGTTATTACAGTTGCCGCCACCGGAACCATTACCGAGGCGGCAAACAAACTTTATATCTCACAGCCCAGTCTGACCAATGCCATTCACGAACTTGAAAAGGAAATGAATGTGGTTATTTTCAACCGTACCAACAAGGGAATTTCAATTTCTCCTGAAGGTGAGGTCTTTCTGGGATATGCGAGGCAGGTGCTGGAGCAGGCAAATATTCTTGAGGACAGATACAAGCACACAGGATGTACAAGAAAACAGTTCTGCGTTTCAACCCAGCATTACTCCTTTGCCGTAAATGCTTTTGTAGATCTGGTAAAACAGTTCGGACAGAACGATTATGATTTCAGTATCCGCGAGACCAGAACCTACGAGATTATCGAGGATGTATCATATCTGCGCAGTGAAATCGGAATACTGTTTATTAATGATTTTAACGAGGCTGTGATCAGGAAGATCCTCAGGAAAAACGATCTGTCCTTTCATGAACTGCTGGTGGCGAGACCGCATGTGTTTATAAGCCGTTTTCATCCTCTTGCCGGCAGAAGTATCATTACAAACGAAGAGCTGGGCGACTATCCGTTCCTGTCCTTTGAACAGGGTGAGCACAATTCCTGTTATTTCTCGGAGGAGATTTTTTCTCAGGTTGAGCGTCGCAAAAACATCAGGGTGAGAGATCGTGCAACCCTGTTCAATCTGCTTATCGGTCTCAACGGATATACCGTCTGCAGCGGTGTGATTGATCAGAAACTCAACGGTCCTGATATTATAGCCGTCCCCCTGGCCGACGAATCTGAAATGAGGATCGGATATATAACCCACAGCCGGGGACTTCACAGCGAACTTGGGTCAACCTACCTCGAACTGCTGCATAAATACCTTAAGCAGCAGGAACAGCTCTGAGACGGATCAGCTCTGCCGGCATGCCGAACTTTCAACTGATTTGTATTTGAACATCAGCATTAGGATATAGATCAGGTTGAAAACCGGAATAAACAGGAACAGCAGAGACCAGTCAGGTTTTCCTGCATCTTTGATTCTGAACCATGTGCACACAAAAAGAGCAATGGCCAGCAGTCCTGAGATTGAGGACAGCATGTTGATTGATCTGTCAATGGCTTCTATGCGCTCAGGATTTCCGAGCAGACTTGCAACACACTCCGCTGCAGACTGAGCACTGCACTTTTCGACAAATTTATTGGGAGCTGACATAATTTCAAAAAATTTTGAAATAAAATCCCATACATCTGACGGGATATTCAGTATCAGAATCACATCAGCGGCAACGATAGCGATTATTGCAAGAGAGTATTTCAGTCGGTTCATTCTATTTCCTTTATTCCTCTGGTCTGCCATTCCGGCTTTAGCGGAGTTTCCCGGCTAATGCTGAGTTGGCTGTGTTATATAGCTTGTTTATAGTTTAAAACTATGAATAACATAATTATATCGTATTTTATTTATTACAAACTGCTGTTTATAATTTTCTCTGTTTTGTGATTATAACAGTTTTATTGCATAAGGAGATACAGATGCAGACAGCAGTAGTTGGTTTCCCTAGGATCGGAACCCTCAGAGAGCTTAAATTCACTCTTGAAAAATATTTCAGAAATGAAATCAGCCAGGAGGAACTGGAACAGAAGGCGGCGGAACTGCGCAGGATCCACTGGCAGACTCAGCAGCAGGCCGGAATTGATTATATTCCAAGCGGTGACTTTTCTTATTACGACAATGTTCTGGATGCCGCATTTCTTTTCAACATCGTTCCGGAAAGATACAAAAAACTCAACAGATCTCCTCTTGATACCTATCTTGCCATGGCCCGCGGCTATCAGGGTGAATCAGGGGATGTTCGCGCCCTGGCAATGAAAAAGTGGTTTAACACCAATTATCACTACATTGTTCCGGAGGTTGAAGATCAGACCGAAATCAAACTGACCGGCGACCGTCTGTTCAAGCTGGCTGCTGAGGCTTCCGCACTCGGGATCAAAACCAAATCTGTGATTGTCGGACCTTTCACTCTGCTCAGTCTGTGCCGCTTTACCGGCAGCAGAACCGCTGAATCATTCGTTGACGAATTTATTGCTGCCTACCGTGAACTGGTTGAAAAAGCCGGTACCTGCGGTATTGAAACACTGCAGTTCGATGAGCCTTCTCTGGTACAGGATCTCAGCGCAGATCAGATTGCCCTGTTCCGTAAGATCTACACTGCTCTGCTCGGTGCAGCTAAGAATACCAGGATCTTCCTGCAGACCTATTTCGGTGACGTGCGTGATATCTATCCTGAACTGATTAAGCTTCCTTTTGCCGGTATCGGTCTTGATTTTATCGAAGGAAGACAGACCCTTAGCCTGATTGAAAAATACGGTTTCCCTCAGGATCAGATCCTGTTTGCCGGTCTGGTTAACGGTAAGAATATCTGGAGAAACAACTACTCCAGAACTCTGGAAGTTCTGAAGAAACTTGCAGCAAAGGGGATCAACACTGTAGTTTCCACCTCCTGCTCTCTTCTGCATGTTCCTTATACCGTTAAACATGAAACCAGACTTGGTGCTGAATACCTGAAACACCTGGCATTTGCTGAGGAAAAACTGGTTGAACTGGCAGATCTCGGCAGACTTGCATCTCTTGATGCTTTTGAAAATGATCCGGCTTTCGCCGCCAACAGCAGACTGTTTACAGAAGAACGCTGTGCTGCAAATCCTGCTGTAGCCTCCCGTATGGCTGCCGTTACCGCAGATGACTACGTTCGTAAGCCATCCCGCGCGGAACGCAGAAAGATCCAGAAGGAAAAATTCGGACTTCCTCTGTTCCCTACCACCACTATCGGCTCTTTCCCTCAGACCAAGGAGATCAAGTCTGTACGCGCCGAGTACCGTGCCGGCAGAATGACCACTGAAGATTACGAAACCTTTATCAGAGAGAAGATCGCTGAATGCATCAAGTGGCAGGAGGAACACGGTCTTGATGTTCTGGTTCACGGTGAATATGAACGTAACGACATGGTGGAATATTTCGGTGAATCTCTCGGCGGATTTATCTTTACCGAAAAGGCCTGGGTTCAGTCATACGGTACCAGATGCGTTAAACCGCCGGTTATCTGGGGTGATGTATACCGCATCAGACCGATTACTGTAGAATGGTCTAAATTCGCCCAGTCTCTTACCTCTAAGTATGTAAAGGGCATGCTGACCGGTCCGGTAACTATTCTCAACTGGTCATTCCCACGTGAGGATATTTCCATCCGTGAATCAATTTCACAGATTGCGCTTGCCATCCGTGATGAAGTGCTGGATCTAGAAGCTGCCGGAATTAAGATCATTCAGATTGACGAAGCTGCGCTGAGAGAAAAACTTCCGCTGAGAAAATCTGACTGGAACAGTGAATATCTTGATTTTGCAATTCCAGCATTCAGACTGACCCACAGCGGTGTGAAGGCTGATACCCAGATCCATACCCACATGTGCTACAGTGAATTTACCGATATTATTCCTGCAATCGATAACATGGATGCTGATGTTATCACCTTTGAAGCATCCCGTTCAGATCTGCAGATCCTTGATTCTCTGCGTGACAGCAATTTTGAAACCGAGGTTGGACCTGGCGTGTATGATATTCATTCCCCTCGAATTCCTTCTGTGGAAGAAATTGTAACCGCATGCCGCAAGATGCTCAGCAGAATTCCTGCAGACAGACTGTGGATCAACCCTGACTGCGGTTTGAAGACCAGAGGAACCCCTGAGACAGAAGCAAGTCTGATAAACCTGGTTGCTGCAGCTAAAGAGCTCAGAGCCTGCTGATTTCGGTAGTTAGTACAAAATTAACAACAGTGTTAAGGCAGATCGCAAGACTGCCTTTTTTTGATCCTGCCGGAGCTTGATATCCTGTTATTGCTGCTGATTCCGTATTTCGTACTGTTTGAAACGTTCGAAATTCCTTTTCGAAATCCAGATTTTAATAAGGTGTAGTATAAAAATTCGGCGAATTATCACTGTTTTTTCCCCTGGCTTCTGAATATTCATCTCCATTTTAATTATTATCTGTTCAAAAGTTTTAGTGACAATTTACGGCAGAGCATCTTTTTTCAACAGTTCACATAACAGCAGCAAGTTGTTCTTCCCGATGTCTGCACTGCAAGTGAATAATTTAGTGCTGCCGAAATATGCTTTTTGCAGAAAAAATCGGTGCGGATTAACTGCGCCGTCTGAGATGATAAACAGAATTTGATCAGATACAGCTACTTCTGCCGGAATGAAACATAGACTGGCTGCTTTATTTCCATTGTCATTTCCTCTTCTTCTGGACTTTCCTTTGTTTCACTGAATATATACTCGCAGGCAATACAGATTGCTGATACATGGATCATTGCCGCGATTATATTCAGGGGCTAGGGTACCGGCTGATGCCGCAAGAAATATAAGATCAAATAATCCTTCGGTCGTGAATCTTAGGTATGCCAATGACAGAACAGCGTCCGCTACATAACATATGCTGCAGTCGGTAACGGCAAGAATGATGGTCATAAGTGCAAACGGCAGGAAATTAATCAGCAGGCCTCTGGTTCCTTCGGTCACGGATGACATCAGGAGTGGCTCGCTACGCTGGAGCATTATTGCCAAAATGCTGAAGATGTAGACGGATGCTGCTGTAAATATCAGTACAAGAACTGCCATCACAGTATAGTATTCTGTCTGGCTTGAGAAAGATGCCGGCAGAAAACAGAGGAATATACCAGAAGGAGTACAGTTTCCCTGCAGATCGAGACCGGTTTTCTGCGAGAAACCAGTAGCAGAAAAATCAATATGGATAGCATGACAACCATTGTCAGTAACTAGAGAAAGAACTTGAACAGAACAACCGGATTGTGTACTGCTATGAAAAAATTATCGTGTTCCACCCTGTCGAAGTTAACCAGATCCTGGAAGCTTTGATAAAGCCTAGTCCCAGGATTACCAGAAAAAGAACGACTGCGATCATTGCTACTATAAACAGTACAGCCGGAGCATACTCCCTGCCAAGGAAGACCGACGAGACTGATCGGACGAGCCATTTGGTCAGATAGTATGCAATGATGCTTACCGTGACTTAGAACACAAATCCGAATAGGCAACAGGAGACGGTTTCGATAGAGTTAGCCTGATTGCAGACAACACCAGGGTAAATTTTTTATGAGCAATATTCACACACTAAAATGCTTTGTGACTGGCGTTTACTGATGCAGAAAAACGGTAACACCTGAATCATCAACGGACTGTTCAGTTTCCAGATCTTCATCCTCCTTGAAAATGTCTTCGCAGGCAATGCAAACTGCCGAAACGAAAATCATTAGTCCGATAATGTGCAGGGCCAGACCAAGCAGGGCTATCATGATGGACTGTGAATCTATTCCTGAAGTTTTGATCCTGGTGGTTACAGAATTGATGATTTCATCTGTTGCATACCCTAGTATGCCGCCGAACAAAGCTAAAATAACAGTCAGAACGGCAAATGGCAGAAAATTGCGCACAAGTCCCTTTGTTGCCTCCTGGATGGATTGTACCAGCTTTGGCTCCCGACGTTGAAGCAAAAGTGTCACGATACTGTTCATGTATACGGATATTGCTGTGCCCAGGGCTGTTGTAACGGCAAAGGTAGTATAGAAAACAGCCTTGCTGGAGGAAACATGGGTCATAATAAAGAATGCCGCTGCGCCTGGCATTCTGTTTCCGTGTAATTCAAGATACATACTCAAGCCTAAATACATCAGAAACGCAATTAATGAAAGAAAGAACAGCACAGATAATGTCAAAAGAAAAACCTTGAGCAGAATTCCAGGATTTTTAAATGCGAAGAAAAAATTACTTAGGGATACATTATCAAAATAGATCATATCCTGGGAGGATTTGATATTTCCAAGCATTACAGTAACCACAACAAGAGTGACTATAAGCATTGAAACAGTCGGTACTGCGATCATGATGGGTTTGAAATAGGCGGGTCCTGCCATTTTTACTGCTGATTCAAAACCAAGTATGATCCCTTTGTATGAGAGATATAAAAAGGCCCCTACCACCAGATAGAGAATGATCAGATATAATCCGTAGAAAATAGAATTTGGAAGACTTACTAGGACTGCCGATTTTATCCAGGAAAAAACGTCAGTCATATTCTTATTCTCGATGTTCATAACGATTCCTTTAAACAAACAAATGAAACAGGGAGGGATTATAAGGTCTTTATCAGCTGGCGTCTATCCGTAATCTCTTATTATCAGTATGTTGAAATACTGAATGATGTATTTATGAGCATTTCGCCGGTGTGCCGGTGGTATTGTCCAATGCACTATTGATTCTGTTTTCTTGGTTCTGTTGTCGTAAACATTACAGCTCCTAAAGGTCTTATTTTGCACCTGGTACGGTGAAAAATGTGAAACGTGTTATCTCGCCGAGATCTTCCTGTTTTTCCGTGAGTTCGAAATTTTGGCATAAGCGTGTTAAAGGCATACTTTGGGCCAGCAGTTTCCCAATCACGATCTTATCCCATCTGTCTTTCCACTTCTCCGGAACATCAAGGTTGATAATTTTCTTCTGAGCACCAATATCCATCAATATCTTAGGAATATCAATGTACATTTTTTCACTGCTGAATGACAGTGCGTATCGGAGAAGCCGGCTGCCTAAGCCTTTCCTTTGAAACCGGCCTTTAATATAAAGGTTGTCAATCCTGCTGCCCGTTATCGTGACAATCCCAACCGGTTGATTACCAAATTGAATAGAAAGTAGTTTTCCGCCGTTGTCAACAGAAGACTTAATGTTTTTAATTATCTGATTTTCTTCTTCGGTAAAAATTTTTTCTTGCTCCTTCTCTGATAAATAAAGAAGATGTAAATTTCTGCCATACCTGTTTGCTCTTTTGCAGATTTCGCGAAGCTGTTCATCTGTTCCGTTATATTCTCCGCAGAATATTTCATTACCCATTGCGGCAACCAATATAGGATCGGGATTATGGTTGATACCAAAGAAAATAAGAGCATCTGTTTTTTCATCGGGATCCAGGATCGGTGTGTTACCTATTAACTTACAATTGCGACGTTTGAAATAGATCATTTTGCTTTCACACGTAAAGCATGAAACGATTCTGTTATCAAGGATTTTTGCCGGTTTAAGCTCACCATAGTTTATTACTTCAGGGACTGTATCATAGATCCCGTCAAATAATCTGAAATAGGCCCAGTAGTCTTTGATTTCCGGTACTATTGCCGATGACCAGCTGGTGCGGCAGTCTATCAGCTGCATCAAAATGTATTTTCCGTCAAAGGCATGAAATTCCTCCTCGGACATTTGCTTAATATCATTCTGTGTATAATTTTTTCCGGCGGTTTGCAACTGGATTGCTATAACATCTCCGTTTTCAAAAATGCGGTTCTGATTTATATCGAGTTTGATTTTCTTTTTGGGAGGCATCGGAGATGTGAGCTTCTCTCTGAACTTGGACAGCACGCGCTTTCTTGCTTTCAGCATTTTGTCGCCTGACTCTGCCCATATATCCAGACCGAAGCCGGAGTCGATCATCTGAATGGCTCTTTTTCTTTGACCTCATCTGTAAGAATTCCTTTTTTCCACATGTAGTCAGCTAGGGAATATACGTAATTGCACCATTCCTCCGGCTCAGATTCATCAAATTCATTTTCCCGAACGTATTGATCAATTTTTGATACTGCCTCTTCCGGTTCGTATTTTAAAAAGGCTGCCGGGTACTCGTATAATAAGTCCTCAGCAGTATCATTCCCGGTAATGCTTTCGCTCCATGCTCCCATGAATAATCTCCTTTCATCTGAATGGCCGGCGGCTAAAAATATCTAACAGAATATCAAAATTTAGAAAAATCAGCGGCGGATCATTATACGGGTGTAAATTCGTAAAAGGCAATGTCATGATACGCAGATTTTGAAATCAGGCAGATCTTGAAAATAAAAGTGCTGATATTTTTAACTGTGTTGATTTTTTACTGTGAAATTTCCTCTTCGTTAATGTGAGCTTCATTGAAAATATCTTCGCAGGCAACGCACATTGCTGTTATAGGAATCAGATATTCAAAAATGCATATGATGACTGTAGCGAGCAGAGTTACAATTGAAAGTGGGTCAATTCCATTTTCAGATATTTTTGAAATCGCGAATGATGCCATTTTATTTGAGGGCAAGCTTAATACATAAGTAATTACACCGATGAGCAGCATCATGGCGAAAAAAGGAAGAATGTTGATACAGAGTGCTTTGACTGAGTCTGCTATTGATGCTAACAGTCTGTGATCGTCTCTTTGTACCAATCTGGTTAGAACACATGAAATGAGAGTGCCAATTACAAATGCCACTGCCATTGTTATGATCAACAATGGCCAAAAGATTGAAGGGGTCAGAAAATTATATAAAATTCCATTCTCTGTAAACATTTTGTATATGAAATTCTCAAAAGTTATAGAGCCTATGATAACGGATATAATTGTGAACAGAATCAGTTTCACCAGAATCAATGGGCTGGTAAAACCGAAGAAAAAACTTCTGAGAGATACCTTGTTAAGGTTAACCATATCCAGTGATGCCTTTATTGCTCCGATTAGCATACCGAATATGGCGACTATCTGGATAATACTCATACCAAGCTGGAAGTAAGGGTTAGGTCGATATATGCCTGTGTCTGGATCAGTCAGGCCTCCGTCGGTAGCTGTGATGAGCCCGAACAACAAGGCAGCGCAGATAGCTGCGACAATAACAAGGAAAATAATACAGTAAAGACCATAGGAAAGAAAATTCGAGAGACTGATTTTGAATGCTGAGGTTACCCATGAAAAACCGTCAGTGAATTTTCTGTGTGCAATGTTCATTTATCCAAGACCTCCTAATATGATTTTTTAAACAAACAATGAAATACGTCCGGATTATACAGGTTTAATGCCGTATATTTCCGCCTTTTACACGAAAAATCAGCGAACCTCCTCAATAAAATAGCGCTTTTCATCAGGATTGCCGACATCATACATGTAGATCCTGCATCTTCCGGCCTCCTTTACTGCCGCCCGGGACAGCAGTTCAGGATTATCGGTCCACAGATTCAGATGCCAGATCCCGTGGAAAATTACAGGTGCATATCCTTCAACCTCAAGTTTATACCAGCAGGCATAATATTCAGATTTTTTTCCTTTGGCAGATGTTTTAACAGTTTTATCGAAATCACGATCCAAATCAGCCTCAAGAAGCACATACTGACTGCCTTCCTTAAGTGCTTTCAGCCTCCGGTAACCTTTTAATCTGCCGTTAAAAACCATGATCATCCAGGCAAGTCCGCCGAAAATGACAGCCGCTGCCAGAAAAGACGGCGCAGAGTACCGGAAATCATTGACATAGGCATGGGAAGGACTGTTGCGGTTGTAGCTTACGTTAATCGTGGCTCCGTTTGATGTGCGGAAATATTTGGAAGAAAAACGAAGGACCGTGTTATCCGGTGTTACAGCCCTGAAAACCGCTCTTTTTCTCATATGGGTGTAATGTTCAACCACTGCATCAGTATTCACATATCCGCCGGTAAATCTTGACAGCTGAACGCTGTAGACATCGGAAAAATATGAAAACTGAAACAGGAAAAGCAGCACAATTCCGGCTCCGAACTTCATAACCGCTTTAAGCGAATACTTCTCCGCCTCGCAGAATTGATCCATTACCTGTGCACTGCGTTCGGCAATTTTCCGCTCCAGCTCGGCCCTGGAATAATGCCTTATTCCATCCATATCGCAATCTCCCCAAGAAATCAAAAAACACCGCTCAGATGGTAAGCGTACAACAGATTGAAAACCGATAATGTTATGTTCGTTCAATTCCTGAAATACGGCAGTCAATTATACAGTAACTCCGCTCTGCAAAATCAGTATTAACAGATGGATAATATTTAAGATCTGCATATAATTTTTATATCGCACATAATGATAAAATAGCCGTAAACAGATCCATGCGGTATAGCGGTCTATGAATTGCTGTTTCTGACTGAAAATAAATTTTACGGGAGTAACTGATCGTGCAGAAAAACAGATTATCAGCTTTGCTTTTATCACTGGCATTATACTGTAACTGCATTACAGTGAGCGCCGGTACATGATCAGCATGGTACGATCGTCGTGACTTCCCGGCTGATAGAAATTGAGCCACTGTGACAGTAGCTTGGTGTTGTCTGACGGGGCCAGAGAGTCAAAATCCAGATGATGGTTTCCTGTTGCTGTGAGATTTTTCCAGAAATCAATCCATTTACTGTTGAGTTCCATTTCCCTGCTTGAATCAAAAAACGGTTCGTAGACTCCGTCGGTCATCAGCATGATTGTTTCACAGCTACTGAAAAAACAGCAGGAGATCCGCCTTCTCAGTTCTGCTGGACTGCTGATAACTTTTTCCGAGGTAATGAATCTTGTCTCACCGGCATAGGTGCCTGAGTCGGTCATGTTCATCATGGTAAAGACAGAATCTTTCGATGAACTGCTGCGGCAGACGATAAGTCCGTCACCTATTGTGAAAGTTATTACCATCATGCCTGAAGAAAGGCGTCTGGTAATGGCAACCTGAAGCGTGGTGGCATAGTCGGCAGGTGCTGCCGGTATAAAGTCCGGTTCACTGCTGTAACTGCAGTTGAATCTTTCTGATTCAGCCCGGATCCCGCGGCAGGCTTCTACTGCCGCTGCTGCTAGAACCTCATATGCCATGTCCCCAATGTTATTCCGGTCTGTTTCAGTCAGCAGAGGATCCTGCACCAGTCTATGTTCAAGATCCTGTATATAACGGTTGAGTCTCAGTTCTGGATTGGAAAGCCGGTTTCTGCAGAAAGCTCCGATGGTACGGCAGGTGATTTCTGAACCGCGTCTTGAAAATTCCGCCGAACCTGCTCCGTCGGAAATTGCCATAATGTACCATCCGGAATCACCCGCCTTTCCGGCATAAAAGTCGTCATCCCTGGCTTCACCCTCGTTGGCATGGCTTCGTCCTCTGATGCTTGCGGCGATTAGAACATAATCCCGGTAGCTGTCACAGAGACTGCACTGATCCGGCTTGTAGTAGATGGTTTGCGGATCAGTGGGAATATTCTTCCACAGATCACGCGGATTTAACGGTTCTATTTCCCTATTGTCGTTTGAATGCATTATTTATTATCCTGCTCTGTACTGTTCCTGTCCGCCGCTTTCGGGTGAGGTCTGGTCAGGATGCGGAGATTGTCCGGAACCTCTGTGGGAGCACAGTCCTTCAGGATTTGTACAGATTCTCCGCTGATATTGATTTTGCCGGGTGCTATCTCGTTGAGTTCCTCAAGCAGAGAATCTCCTTCGTCAGGTTCCAGATCTGCAACGGATTCCAGGAATAAATCGAGTTCGGTTATTCGATCCCGGTTATCCCCGGCTGGTTCCGGAATTTTTACAGAACTCAGTGACGGAGTTTTTTCTGCGAACACCAGATCAGATAGAAAGTCCAGATTTTGTGCAAAGTCACTGCTGTTTTCATGAATATCCGCTGTTCCGGCAACCGGTGTATCACGGTCTGGAACTATATCATAGTCCCGGTTGTATCTTATATCGATATTATTGAAACATTCGGGTTCCGCTGCAGTGTCCATGGAACCGTGCGGTCCGTGCAGCGGATAACGGTAGTTACTGCTGTCAAATTCGGCGGAACTGTGCGGTGATTCGGGCTCCTCTGCGCTGTCTTCGTCCGGCAATTCCTGCTCAATACTGTTATCCGAAGAAACTTCTGCTTCACTATTCTGATCCGATCCCTGAACCTGTCCATCATTGATTTCACTTTCAGAACGTGAACAGGTCTCAGTATCCGAATTATTATCAGATCCTGACACTGATTCAATGTGCTCATTGATTTCATCAACGTCTGGACGGTTATCAGTTTGAATTTCGTCAGTTTCAGATTCATAACGGTTATGCTGCACAACCGGAACCTGAACTTTAAGTTCAGGTTCTGTCTGTTCATTTATAAGATAATTAAGCTGGGACAGATCTCCAAGTTCGGGTTCGTCAGACTGGGTTATCAGTCTTTCCAGTGCCGGATCTGGGTAATCTTCCTCAAGTTTAACTTCAAGATCAAGTCTGTTCTCTTCTTCATCGCTGTCGGGTTCGCCTTGCAGCTGTAGTTCTGGATTAGTTTCGGTGCACTGCTCTTCCGGCCCGTTTTGTCCTTCATCTGCTGCAGTTTCTTCTGAAGAAGCATTCAGTTCCTGTTCAGGGTGTTTATCGGGAGCTGAAAGCTCTTGTTCCTCTTTAGGCTCCTGCGGCGGATTATCGTCATCATACGATGCTGTTTCATCATTATCAGTTGATGCATGGTTTTCATGGGCCGCGGCACTGATCCGCAGCGGACTTATGGAACGTCCTGATTCGGATTCAATGTAGTAATCGCAGATATGATCATAGGTAAGAGGCTGCCAAACGATAATCCTGAATATATTCCTGGCATTGTCTTTTTTTACGGTTGTTACAGTATAGGAATAATTAATCAGCTTGTCGTCGATGATATTGACGCACACTTTCTGATAGACAGTATTTTCAATTCCGCTAGCCGGGGTGATTTTTACTTCCCTGAAATCAATTGACTCCGCCTCTGTAAGAAGTCTGCTGCTGATCCTGATTTCAGGTTTAAGAAGTTTTGTATGAAGCAGACTGGCCACGGTTTTTTTCTGATCCTCCTCATCGGGGGCATCAATGATCATCTCATCAAGATTCAGATCCAGGATACACTCTTCGTCCGGATCTTTTGGTATAACCAGCGATCTTGTCGCTATCAATTCAAAAGTTCTGGTAATACTTTCCTGAGCCATTCCGTGAGTTCCATAATACAAAAACAGCAGTTACTGTCCGTCACTGCTGATATCCCGTTACATATGGGTTAATTTTAAAATAAAACTTCGGGAGATTATGTGTTTTATATATAATTTTTGGTATGAGGCGGAAATATCAAGAAAAAGTTCGTATGCCGGCTGCATGTGATTTAGGGTGTCTTTGCAGTATTGTA
>JAEEGJ010004454.1_pt1 | contig 47279 bp, 33 predicted proteins | sample 8958761 | NCBI WGS metagenome assembly JAEEGJ01 (sample SAMN16246546, study PRJNA631951) | gut metagenome | biome: gut microbiome; feature: rumen; material: RS-attached | host: Bos | place: Iran: Karaj | collected 2018-10
CTGATAAGGAGTCTTCCTGCCTCGGGATCGATGTTGACCTCGCTGTCGATCTTATCGGGAGATCCGTTCGTGACACTCATGTCTTTTGTGTCGAAATTCTCTTCGTAGCCGTATTCATATTCCCAGTCTTCCCCTGCCACATAGCTGTCTGCACCTGCGGATCTGCTATAGTAGCCGTCAGATGCTGCCTGGGTCTCAGCCGCATAATTGTGTTCCTCGCGGACTTTGGCGTCTGAAGACTTTGAAGAGCTGCAGCCTGCTACCATCGAGATGGCAAGAATGCCTGCAATAATTGAAACCGGAACTAACTTTTTCATATATTTACCCTCCGTTTTTTGGTTCGGTTATATTGCCGTTGTTACCATAGATACAGACTTGGGGCTTTAAATGTTGCACCGCGCTCGAAAAATCTTCCCCGCAGCTTTATACTTATCCCTATGAACGATTCAAAACATTCAACTGATCTCTGGGAATATCTCGCGCAGGAACGCCGCCCCATTGCCCTCTACGGCACAGGCGACGGCGCTGACAAGATAATCAACGTTCTCGAATCCCGCGGGCTGTCAGACCTCATAGCCGCCGTTTTCGCAAGCGACGGTTTTGTCAGGGACCGCGTATTCCACGGCTTTAAAGTGATATCTTACGCCGAGTGCTGCGAAAAGCTTAAAGGCCAAAACTTCATCGTCCTCGTCTGCTTCGGTTCATCAAGGCCCGAGGTGCTTTCCTTTGTAGAGAAGATCGCTTCCGAAAGAGAGCTCTATGTGCCAGATGTCCCGGTGTACGGCAACATCTTATTCAGCCGTGAATTTTATGAATCCAACAGCGCTGTCATAGGTGAAGTCGCTGCGCATCTTGCTGACGATACTTCACGCAGCTGCTATGAAAATTACATCAACTACAAACTCTCCGGTGACATGAAATATCTCGCTTCCTGCGAGTCTCCTGACGATGAAGAATTCGATCTGTTATCAGGCATTCGCGAGGGCTGTTATATCGATCTCGGCGCATACTACGGCGACACCGTTAAACGTTATCTTGAGAAGTTCCCATGCATTGATTCCTGCGTCGCAGTCGAGCCCGAAAAGCACTCATTCGCAAAGCTTTCCGCATATGCTGAAGAGCTCGCAGATAAAGGCGTAAACATCAGGTGCATCAATGCTCTTGTTGGAGGCATGACCGGTGTGCAGCAGGTATCAGATTCCAGAGGCAGAGGCACGCGCGCTGCAGTAAACAGCAACGTCATTTTGAAGAACACGCGCGAGATAGATGTGATCACTGTCGATTCGCTCGGGCTTGATAACGTAAGCTTCATCAAGTTCGACGTCGAAGGGTCCGAACTTGAAGCGATAGAAGGAGCCCGTGAGACGATCTTAAAGTCACGCCCGCTCATGAAGATCGCGTGCTACCACAGGAGCGAGGATATTTTCGCGCTCGTCAAAAAAGTAATGGAGATAAGAAGTGATTATAAAGTCTATATGCGCCACACAAGGTGCATCCCGGGGTGGGATACGGACTTTTACTTCGTGTGAGGCGTTATGAAGATACTGATCGTAAGTGACTCGCACGGAATGAACGGACCTTTGAGGGCGGCCATCCTCAAGGAAGCTCCCGGTATGCTCATCCACCTGGGCGACGCCGAATATTCCACACAGGAGATCGCTTCCTGGGCAGGCTCACCCAAGACACCCTGCGTCTTTGTAAGGGGCAACTGCGACTACAATTCCTATGACTCTTCGGTCATAAAAAACGATGCCGTCTTTGAGCTCAAGGGGCACAGGTTCTACTGCACCCATGGACACCGTCAGCGCGTCAATTACGGCCTTCTGACGCTGTCTCTCACCGCGCAGGAACAAGGCTGCGATATCGTGCTCTTCGGCCACACCCACATCCCCTACGACAGCTTCGGTGACGCGCTGTCTGACTACAGCCGTGTCTATGAATCGCGCGGCGATTACCCCACAGGCCCGCGTATCCTCAATCCCGGCTCGATCTCCCTGCCCCGCGGCGGCTCAAAGCGCGGGTACATGATAATGGAGATGGAAGACGACGGGAGATATGAGGTAAGGTACTGTCTTGTATAGCGGTCCCTTCTGTAATAAACGCTGGGAAAATCGCTGAAAATTACAGGTTTTCGCGTTTTTTTGTAATTTTCAGAAGAAAAACAGCAGATTGTTACAGAAGCGGTCCTGCCGGGGCCTTCCACGCCAGGGCCGGGCGATGCTGATTTTCCCAAAATGAAAAAGGCGCCCCTTGAAGGACGGCCTCTCTTCATTCACTTGTTATTTGATTTATCTTTGGACGTTTCAGACCGGTTCCTTAAACCCGTCGTTGATTATACGGAAATATACGTCTTCGCAGGACTTGATATATTTATCTGAAGAATAGTTATCAACAATTGTCTTTTTTGCTTTTTCCCCGACTGTTTTTCGCAACAGGCTGTCTTCTGCAAGAAGCTTTGCGTAGCGCAGGAATTCCTCTTTGTTGTTGAAAACAAATCCGTTTTTACCATTCTCGACTACACCGTCCAGACAAGTATCATAACGGCAAAGAACAGGAAGTGAGCAGGACATGGCTTCCAGATACGTTAATCCCTGTGTCTCGCTTAAAGACGAATTAATAAAGATATCTCCGGCCGCATAATATTTCTGCACTTCCTTAGGCGGCACCATTCCGATAAAAATAATCCTGTCAGAAATGCCCAGTTTTTTGCAGTATCTTTCCAGCTTGCTTCTGTACGGTCCGTCGCCGGCGATCAGGATCCGGTAATCCTTCATTTCCTCGCAGGAAGCATAATCCAGAAGTTCTTCGATGTTTTTCTCTTTTGCGACTCTGCCAAGATACATGAAGATACACTCGTCCTTTTCTATTCCGTGCTTATTCCTGAGTTCTTCACGGTAACTGACGCAGTTATCTGTAAAAAAGGCATCGTTAATGGCACTTGGAATAACGGATACCGGAATGGAGATATGAAACGTCTTTAGCAGACGAGCGGTCTTCTCGGTGGGAGCAATGAACATCCTCGCCTTCCCGGAAACAGCACGGACGAGGCAGGGAAGAAGATACTTTATCAAGTGACCGCCTCCCATAGGGACATAGTTCAAGTATGCTTCATAAAAAGTATGATATGTGTGTACTATCGGTGTTTGCGTCTTTTTGGAAATCCTGACTGCGATATTAAATGTGGATAATTCACAGTTAGTATGTATTATGTCAGGATTCCATTCGATCAATTCGCGTATCATTTTGCTTCTTGAGAAAAAAGCAATTCTGGCTTGAGGATAAAAAACTGATGCACTGAAGGAGGAAATATAGTATACATTTCCGTCCTTTTTCTCTTTATGGGTATCTGAAAGAGTAAGGATCCTGACGTCATGTCCGTTCTTCCTAAGACCATTGGCAAGAACTTTGACGGATGAGACTACTCCGCTGACGCTTGGATCATATAAATCTGTTGTAATAAGAATCTTCAAAGCGGCGCTCTCTTCCGGCTAACAATATGAGGAATGTTGTAACATTATACATCATTACTTCTAATATGTAAGATGTCTTCTTACTATGATAAAATTTAAAATGCGAATTATTTCAAAGCTGCCCTGAAGAAAAGATGATACTGTGGAAAACGAGAATAAAGTTACAATAATCATCCCTGCCTATAATGCCGAATCCTCTTTAGGCAATACAATAGAAAGTGCAATTAACCAGACGTATAAAAACCTGGAGATAATCGTTGTAAATGACGGTTCCGGTGACGGCACTCAGACTGTGGCAGAACAATACCGGAAAGAAGACAGCAGGATAATCTCCTTGTCTCACAATAAGAACAAAGGTGTTTCTGCCGCCAGGAATACCGGACTTCATGCTGCAACCGGTGATTACATAATGTTTTTGGATTCCGACGATAAGTTAGATCCGGCAGCCATAGATCATGCTCTTGAAGCGGCTCTTTTTTACAAAGCGGATTATGTGGACTCCTACCAGGCCGTTCACCTGTCAGACGGCAAAAACACCGGAAAAGTATTTACGGAGGCCAAATTACCTAAACTTACCCGGAAATACGGTTCAGTATGTGATTCTCCTGAAATAGTCGATAAATATTGTTATGTCAAAGGAAAGCTATTCCGCAGATCGCTTGTTCAGGATATTTTCTTCGATGAATCCCTGGTTATTTACGAGGATCTGTATTATGACATGGCTCTTAAGACTAAGCTTGAGAATTACGTGTTCCTGAAAGAGCCTTTTTACCATTATTACCAGCGCAGTTCCTCTTCCGTAAACCAAAGGGGGGAACAACACCTTTATTATCTTCAGGCAATAGAAAAGATCAAACCGTTGTTCGGTAATAAACCGGCAGATGTCAGGGACAGAGCCTTTTCGCTGCTATATAAAAACGCTTTGCTGACCATTCTGTTTAAACTGCGCACTCAAAACGGGAAAACAGAAGATCGTAAACTAGTCAGGGAAGCACTGGTAAAACTGAATGACCTTTTTCCCGATGCAAGGAATAACCGGTTGATAAAAAAATGTCTGCTCTCATTCGTGAACAGATGTATCAGAAGCAGCACTTATCTGAAGCTTGTTTTCTCTTTCACTTCAAAAACAGACGGCGTAAAGCTGTATTTTAAACATTTGGCAATGCATTACCCATACAAATCCGGGGCTGAGCAAAGCGGAAAAGCACAGAAGAAAATCCGGATAAATATGCTTTCCATGGCAGATTCCGTTAAGGGTCAGGGCGTCGGGAGTGCCTACCTGGAGCTTTTGGGCCTCATCAGGGATTACGGTAAGGATGATTTCGAACTGAAGATAAACGGATCAGTAAGGAATTCGGATATCATTCATATCCACACCGTTGAACCGGTTAATTATATCAAGATGAAGCTTTCCAAAAAGCCCGTTATCTGTTATGTGCATTTTCTTCCCGAGACGCTGGACGGTTCTCTTAAGATGCCCCGGCTATTTATGCGGATATTCAAAAAATATGTCGTACATTTTTACAAGAGCGCCGATATGCTCGTCGTAGTGAATCCTCATTTTATAGATAAGCTGGTAAATATCGGTATAAGCAGGGAAAAAGCTGTATATATTCCGAACTTCGCCGCGAAAAAAATGTTCAACAAACTGAGCAGCGAGAAAAGACTCGGGTTCCGGGATCGTCTTTCCGAGAAATACGGTATACCCCGTGATGCCTTTCTTGTAATGGGCTGCGGACAGGTGCAGACCAGAAAAGGCGTAATTGATTTTATTAAGATCGCCGAAAAACTCACCGATATCCGGTTCATTTGGGTAGGCGGTTTTTCTTTCGGAGTTATAACCGACGGATATAAGGAGCTTTGTTCTTATATGGAAAATCCTCCGGCAAATGTCACGTTTACGGGAATAGAATCATCAGATAATATGAATCTTTACTATAACGCTGCAGACTTGCTGTTTATTCCGTCTTATAACGAGCTGTTCCCCATGACAATTCTGGAATCAGCAAATACCGGTACGCCCATCCTTATGCGTAATCTTGAGCTTTACCAACCGATACTCGGCGATGACTATCTCAGCGGAAATGACAATGAGGATTTTGCCGCGAAGATCGAAAGACTTAAAAACGATAAAGAGTATTATTCTGAAGCCTGCAGCATTTCCCGCAGGATCGCTGATTACTACAGTGAGGAAAGACTCTATAAGATGTGGAAGTCCTTCTACCGTTCTTTACTGTAAGCATGATTAAAAGGAGTACTGCTTGAATAAAAATACTTTATACAAAATATTGTCCTTTATCTTCATTTCCGCAGTACTTGCCGGAATGCTTATTTATATGCTTCATAAGGACGGAGTCGAGAATATCCTTAATATTCTTAAAACTGCCGACTACAGATGGACATTTGTGTGTCTGCTCCTTATGTTTGCGGAAATAATCCTGGATTCATTATCGCTGTTTATTCCCCTTAAAAAATCAGGATATTCAGGAAATTTCTTCGGTGTCCTCAAGTCCGATTATATCTGCAGATTTTTCAGTTATATAACTCCGTTTAATTCAGGCGGACAGCCTGTCCAGGCGCTTTATCTGTCCAAAAAAGGGATCGCGATGTCCAGAACTCTTTCGATCCTTCTGATCAAATACATCATCTATCAGGCAGCGCTCCTGACCTGGGCAGCTCTTCTGTTCGCCTTTAACAACCGGTTTTTCTTCAGCGTCTTTTCGGGCTACTTATGGCTCATCATACTCGGCATATCTGTCAGCCTGATCGCCGCATTAAGCATGGTGGTCATCGGAAAACGCACGTCTGTCGTAAGCAGGATCACAACGTCTCTTATAAACCGCCTGTCTTCATTACATATAGGAAAACGTTCTCTCATAAAAGATCCGGAATCATTAAAACAAAGATCTGATACGGCCATATCCAATTACGGCAAACAGTTCAATGAGACCGTATGCAGCAAACCGGTAATGGCAAAAATGTATCTGATCAGCATGCTTCAGATCTTTTCTTACCTTGCCATGACTTACACGATCTACAAGGCCCTCGGAAACAGCGGAGTATCAATCTGGGGGATAATAACTGTCCAGACGTTCCTGTTCCTTCTGATCGCATATGTTCCGACACCGGGCGCGGGTCTGGGCGCCGAAGGTGCTTTTGCTTTGTTCTTCCACGGAATATTCACATCCAATCTGAACATGGGAAATCTGTTCTGGCGGTTGTTTACCTTCTATATCCCGTTTATCCTCGGCAGCATTTTTGCCATGTGCAATAAATCATCCGGGAAAAATGCCGAAGAACAGAAAGAATGAAAAAGGCCGCCACTTCAAGGACGGCCTCTCTCATTATTCATAACTTATTCCAAACTATTAATAGTTCTCAGCGTTTACTTCGAAGTAGCTCTGAGGATGAGCGCAAACGGGGCAAAGCTCGGGTGCCTTTGTGCCGACTACGATGTGGCCGCAGTTTCTGCACTCCCAGACCTTAACTTCGCTCTTAGCGAAAACTTCCTGAGCCTCAACATTCTTGAGGAGAGCTCTGTAGCGCTCTTCGTGATGCTTTTCGATAGCGCCGACCATTCTGAACTTAGCTGCGAGTGCCGGGAAGCCCTCTTCTTCAGCTGTCTTAGCGAAGCCTTCGTACATGTCTGTCCACTCGAAGTTCTCGCCGTCAGCTGCAGCTGCTAAGTTCTCTGCTGTTGTGCCGATGCCCTCGAGCTCCTTGAACCACATCTTAGCGTGCTCCTTCTCGTTGTCAGCTGTCTTGAGGAAGAGAGCTGCGATCTGCTCGTAGCCTTCCTTCTTAGCCTTGGAAGCGAAATAGGTGTACTTGTTTCTTGCCTGTGATTCGCCTGCGAAAGCAGCCTGAAGATTCTTTTCAGTCTGTGTACCTGCGTACTTGTTTGCCATTTTTGATTCCTCCTGAGTTTTTATAGCTGTTTGTTTTGTTTCTTCTTTTTGCACAGTGCCGTTATCCAAGGGGATAAAGTAGCTTGCGTCATGCTTGCACCACGGGCAGATAAAATCCCGGGGAAGGACTTCGCCTTCGTAGATGTATCCGCAGACAGTGCAGATAAAGCCCTTCTTAGGTGCCTCGTCAGCCTTGGGTGCACCCGGCTTCTGCTTGATGTTCTTCTGATAATAAGCGTATGTGACCGAAGGATCATCAGATAAGATCTCCCCGTCAGTTACGTCAGCCAGGAACATTGTGTGTGTGCCGAGATCAGTCTCACTTACGACCTTGGCAGAGAGATACGCATTGGTCTCGTCAGCGATATAAGCGATGCCGTTTGCCGCGCGCTTAAAGTCGATGCTCACAAACTTGTCGATGTCTTTGCCGCTCTGGAATCCGAAATGCTTAAAAGTCTCGAATTTGGATCCTTCGGTAAGGATCGAGACGTTGAACTCGCCGGTCTTTTTGATCATGTCGTGCGTGAAGTTAAGCTTGTTGACTGCTACGCAGATCCTGTTCGGTTCTGTAGTGACCTGCATCACGGTGTTAACGATGCAGCCGTTATCTTTGGCGCCGTCTTTTGCCGTCAGGACAAAGAGCCCGTAAGTCAGGTTGTACATGGCTTTGCTGTTCATGCTGTTCCCCTTTCTTCTGGTGTAGCGCCTTTTGCCTGAAAGGCATAGTCATATTATAGGGGATAGAGCTCTGTTTGTGGGTGAATTATTAATTAATTTTTGATTTTTTATTTGGGGGAGGAAGGTATCGAAGAGGCGGCGCTGTCTGAAGGCCTTTTCCGGGCAGAATGAAAGCATTTTTTCGCAGGCTAAAGAACAGTATTTTTCGCAGGTAGAAGAGCAGTATTTTTCGCCGGTATCGGAAAACGCGAAAACAAGGCCGATGCCGATACAAAAATCCTTCAAACGTATCGGAAACTCATAGATTTCTTCGCTGACCGATACATTTTCGGGCAATGTGTATCGGTAGAAGCACTTAAACTTCTCATTCCGATACAAAAAGCCTCGATTTGTATCGGTAATGCAAGGTTTTTGAAAGACACCGATACACGCTTATAATTCTCAGCAAAAATCCGAGGCGATAATTATAAAACCAACGGCACTTTTATCATTTAACGCGCGAAAAACGCCGCAGAATTATAAGTCCGCCGAAAAACTTATAATTCCTGCCCTCATAACAAAAAGAAAATGATAAGAACTGCGAAATTCTTATCATTTTCCTATCCAAAAACAGCAATTAAGGATAACCGCGCATGCCCCACGAAGAATATTAGCGTCCCGCGAAGATTATTAGCGCCCCGCGTAAACACCCCGCGCCACGCAGCAAAAACCGGATTACTCAGTCCTCAGCGCAGTTACAGGATCCTGTCTCGAAGCCTTCTTCGAAGGAATGAGTCCTCCGATAAGGGTAAGGATGACGCTCAGGACTACGAGGATTATCGCAGCGCTCCACGGCAGAACAGCACTTACGTCAGACGAATCCGCCAGCTTATGTATCAGCGCGTTTATCGGTATCAGCAGCACAAGCGATATGCCGACGCCCAGAAGACCTGCAAGGAAGCCCGTTATTATGGTCTCAGCATTGAATACCTGGGCGACATTGTGCTTTGAGGCGCCCATGGCACGAAGGATACCGATCTCCTTGCGGCGCTCGAGAACGCTGATGTATGTGATGACGCCGATCATGATGGAAGATACGATGAGCGAGATGGATACGAATGCGATGAGCACGTAAGAGATCGTGTTGACGATCTTCGTGACGGACTTCATCAGCGCGCCTACGATGTCGGTGTAGACGATGTTCTTGTCGTCCTCGCCTGCTTCTTCGACCTTCTTGTTATAGTCCTTGATTATCTGGACGATCTCGTCCTTGGATTCGAAGTCCTTGGGGAAGATCGTGATGCTCTGGAGATCTTCTTTGTCGCAGTAGCCGAATGAAGCAAGATTCTTCTCGGCTGATGATACGCCGGAGCCGCCCATCATCTCATTCATGAATGACTGCAGCTGGCTCTCGTCCATATTGAACTGGAAGGCCTTTGCGAACGCGTCCTGATCGATTGTAAGAGCGCTTCCCATGCCCTCGAATGTATCCTTCAAAGCGTTTGTCATGTTGGAAGCGAGGCGCTCGATGACCATCGTGATGGCCTTCTGGATGCCGTCGCTGATCTGGCTCATCATGGAAGATGTCATGCCGGATACGTTCTTCATGACCGTGGCAGTGATCTCATCAGCATTTACGGAAGTCGTCACGACATAAGTGATGAGATTTTTAGCGCGCTCAGTGCCGAGATATTCCTTGATCGAATCGCCAAGAACTGCAGGATCGGGAAGGTTATTCTCGTTTGCGTACTCGCTGTATGCGGCAAGGAGTGCTGCAGCCATGTCGCGGGCATTTTCTGCCGTTACTTCGATCTTTTTCGTGATCTCTTCTGAGATCTTCTCAGACTGGGCGTCTACGACAGCCTTGCCTTCATCGCTCTCGAGATACTGGCGGAAAAGGGCCTGGTAGTTCGAAGGATCAGTGATGTCCCAGCCCTGCTTTGCGGCATATTCTGCGAAGCCGTCTGTGATAGCGCTCAAAGCCTCATTTACGAGAGCCTGGTCGATAGCGCCCGCGCCGCTGTCATTGATTATCTTTATAAGCTGCTCTCTTATGATCGCAGAGCCTCCGGGTGACGAGATGAACTGTGACATCGCGTCAGGAAGATTGGCATAGTTAGTAGACGGATCATCGGAAGCGTAGGCCATGTAATCCGTTAAGATGCTTGAGATACCGGTGCCCAAAGCGTCATAGTCCACCTTGAGATCGACGCCGTTGAGAAGGCCTGCGATCTGGTCTGCAGAAAGGCTCGGCATAGCGCTGCCGAACGCTCCTGAGAGATCCATGCCGCTCATGTCTCCGAAAGCGTCCTCATCTATATTGAGCTTGTCCTCATCGAAAACAAAAGCATTCTGGATAGCGTCTTCATCGATCGAGAAAAAGTTGCCCATATCAAAATCGGACTCTTCCTCATCGAATCTGATGCCTGTGAGCACGTTGACTTCGCGGTCAGCCTTCTGGGCTTTAACGATGTCGGCTCCTTCCGCTTCTTCCCTGAGCTCTTCTACGAGATTCTTGTCGTAGTAGATGCCTGCGTCGAGCATCCAGATGTCCTGTCCCTGCTTGGGCTGGACGATGCCGACGATCTTGAGATCGTAGCTGCTTGAGACGAGATCGCGCATGTAGTCTGTGTTGTTGCGCATATCGGTGTAGATCTTGTTGTTCTCGTCGTACTTATAGCATTTGTAAGCGGGGACGACCTTGAAGTTCGTGCCCAGGAAGTCTTCGTAGAGCCAAGTGTAGTATGTCTGGTCAGTCTCGACTTCGAGGCCGTTAGAAAAGTCCTGGATCATCTTGTCGAGCTCTTCGGAATCCCTTAATCCGAACGCGTAGCAGATGTAGTCTGATACCGCGCCGTTCTGCGTAAGTACCAGTACTGCCTCTCTGGAATTTTCAGGCCACCTGCCTGCCTTTACGTCGTACTGGTCGATGTAGAGGGCCTCGTTTTCGGGCATCTCAAAAAAGACATTCATCGAATATGACGATGCGAATACCGATGAGGAAGAAAGTCCCATCGATGCGAAATCGTCATTAGGGTTGACCTGTCTGTAATCGCCCGTGCCCTTATCGTAATAGTAGATGTGCGGATCGATGCTGTAAGAGTATTCGACGCCGTTGGAGAGCTCGTATATCTCAGGTCTCTCGTTGTCAAAATAATCCTTCAGCGAGATGAGGTCATTGGTCTGGACGGTGGATAACAGCTGTCCTACAGAAGGGACTTCCGTGATCTCGCCTTCGGCAGCGGGCTCCCAGGTCTCTGTCTGGACCATCATCATGGACATAAAAGAGATCGATGAACGCTCGATCGTCAGAGGATACTGCGAGAGCGTCTGCCGCTCGGTCCTGTTGATATATTCGTTGACGCCGTTTGAGAGCGATAAGATCAGTGCGATGCCGATGATGCCGATGGAGCCTGCGAAAGCGACGAGAATGGTCCTCGCCTTCTTGGTCCTTAAGTTATTGAAGCTCAATGAGAGCGCGGTGAGGAATCCCATCGAAGCCTTGCCGAGATTCTTGTGGACAGGCGTGATGACATTGGCTTCCGCATCAGGTTCGAACGGATCGCTGTCATCGGTGATGTGTCCGTCCCTGAGCTTGACGATCCTCGTAGCGTATTCTTCAGCGAGCTCGGGATTGTGCGTTACCATGACTACCAGGCGGTCATTGGCAACCTCTTTCAAAAGGTCCATGACCTGTACGCTGGTGTCTGTATCGAGCGCGCCCGTAGGCTCGTCTGCAAGAAGGATATCAGGATCGTTTACAAGTGCCCTCGCGATCGCGACACGCTGCATCTGGCCGCCGGACATCTGGTTAGGCTTCTTGTGGGCCTGCTCGCGGAGTCCTACCTTCTCGAGAGCGTCTAAAGCTCTCTGTCTGCGCTCCTTGGCGCTGATGCCGGAGATGGTAAGCGCGAGCTCGACATTGGAAAGGATATTCTGATGCGGGATCAGATTGTAGCTCTGGAAGACGAAGCCGATCGTGTGATTGCGGTATGAATCCCAGTCCCTGTCCTTATAACGCTTGGTGGAAACGCCGTTGATGATGAGGTCGCCCGTATCGTAGCGGTCCAAGCCGCCGATGATATTAAGGAGCGTCGTCTTGCCCGAGCCCGAAGGTCCCAGGATCGCAACGAACTCATTGTCCCTGAGATTCAGCGACACTCCGTCCAAAGCCTTTTGTACGAGGCTTCCTGTTTTGTATTCTTTATGTATATCCCTAATCTGCAACATAGTGTTGAAATTCTAACACGCAAAAAACGAACAATCTTTATTCTAACTGTTAAATATTAGCGAAATCCGCGTAAACTAGGGACTTGCCGACTGTTCATTCACGCGTCTCGAAAACTCCCTTATTCCTTTATTTTCAAGCTTTGTGAACCTACTATATTTTTATGGCTTATGCCAAAGCCCCGCTTTATCAGAGCGGGAGCTTCGAATAGAGCCATGAGCTTCTCTTCTCAAAAGATTCCTTGTCAACGAGCTTGGAGAACAGCTGGAACTGTATCGTCCTTACTGACTTCATGAACGGCTTTGCGGCAGCTGCGAGGCCCTTGCACTCAGCTGCGAATGCCTCCTCGGAGCAGTCGACGATGGCCAGATATGACTGCCTCTTCTGGTCTGCTTCAGGCGCAGAGATGAGGACCATCAGTCTTGCGATTGATGCATGCGCGCCGCAGTACTGCTTTAAGGCCTTCTCAAGCGCGAGGAACTCCGGTGTGTTCAAAGGATTCCTGATGACGACCTTCGTAAGGCCGGAGATATCAGGACCGCCCTTGCCGATGAATTCATCGAGCGCGCGGTTGCCGGTGCCGCCCAGAGCGAGCGAAGCATTTTCAGCCGAGCCCTCACCGAATCTTGCCTTGAAAAGTCTTGTGTTTACCATATCACCGATAAGCTTTGCCGGGAGCGTGATGGACACGGGTCCGCCCGGATTGACGATGATACCCTGGTGGTTAGTATCTCTTCCGATAGCTGCTGCCTGGGCAAAAGACAGTGAGAATGTCTTGTTCATGCCCTGCTTTGAGAATGCCTTTTCCCTGGCATCCTTCTCGAGCTTGAAATGCGTAAATACAGGCAGGAGCGAAGCGTTAGGATCTTTTCTTGTGCTCATTCCCGCGAAAGCGATGTTGCTCTTGCCGTTCTTGGCAGGCGCGATCCTTACGGGTGTCAGAAGCTCTGATGTCATGACCGCATCCATGGTAGCTGAGAAAAACTCGGGGATCTGTCCGAATCTGCCGTACTCACAGAGCATTGCGATGGTCCTGGGGTTGCCCGCCTTGGCCATGCCTCTGCATCTGGGATCTGCCATGTCTTCGATACCGGGAGCATCAGTGATGACCGCGAATCTGTCGACAGGTCTTTCTACCGACTGGTCCGGATCGTCCGGAAGCGGGATATCGCCTCTTGTGATCTCGAGCTCTGCTCTCTCATAAGATGCTTCGTCTACGAAGTCTCTTCTCTCGTTTCTGATCTTCTCGATCCTTACGCTGTACTTGCAGCCGTCGCCCTGATAAACGTAAACATCTGTGCCGGCCTTAACTGTACCTCTGATGTCACCGCGGACGATAACGTTGCCCTCTGTCTCAGGCTCAGCCGTCAAAGGGATCTCGTCGCAGACCAGGAAGAATGTCATGCCCTCGGCATTGGCAGCGCCGTTCAGGATCTTCTCCGCAGCGATCTTGACCTGCTCATTCATCTCGTCCTGCTTCTTGGTGGCAGCATCCTGTTCAAGCTGTCTCTCGAGAGCCTTGGCTTCTCTTTCCTGCTGCTCTTCCTCACGGGCCTCCATGATGATCTTGAGCTCGTCTGTAACACTGTTACTTTGTGTATTTTCAGCGGTCTGGGCGATATTCTCGTCAGCCTTCTTTTTCTTTCCGAACAATGCCATAAAGCATCCCCCTTTTATTATTTCCAATGTGAGATTATAGCACATCGCGCGCACGCGTGCCTTAACTACGCCTTAATACTACCGCTGATTTGTCCTTTACACGGGGAGCGTACGAGGAATAAAATAGCGCCATAAGCGTTTTCGAGAGGCAGGCAAATGGAAAACTTCGACAGACAGGATATATTGGATAAGGCAGCCCGGGCGTACGATCACGCCGAGAAGACCATCATGGCGATGGATACTGTCTTCCAGAATGTCTCGGGAGCCGATTACGATCCGGATCTCACGCTCGCGCAGTTCGACATGATCCTGCAGGGCGTCCTCCTGAGCGTCGCGTGCGCCGACGGTGTTTTCGACGAGCTCGAGCAGGACTTCATAAGACAGTTCGCGATGCACGGCGACCTCCTGAAATACATCCAGACCGACATGGGCGTTGATACCGAGATGACCTGGGACCTCATCGCAAATCTCCCCGAAGACCTCGTAAATACGCTTCTTGAGGTGCTTCCGCAGGTCTTGGACGACCAGTGCGAGAGCTTCATATACCCGCTTGCCGCAGTCGATTTCTCATACAGCCAGTACGGCGGCGTAATGACTACTCCGGGCGATTTCTTAAAGTCCATCGAGGCTGACATGATCCAGATCGCAGGGCTTCTGGCGTTCGTCGATCACGACGGCACCGATGACGAGATCTGCGCCGCAGTCGAGATGATCTACGCGCTCGAAGGCAAACACTGGAGAGATCTTTTGTCGGGAAGAGCTTTGGGCTCAGGTCAGGAAAAGACCGATAATTAACGGATAAGGGCTTCCCACGGGCCCGAATACTGCGCGAAAACCCCGTAGAACATTATCACCGCGATCACGAACAGCACCGTAACTGCCGTGATCACTTTTGACATCGCCTTTGCTGCGCCGCCCTCCATCTTCACGATGCTTCCGCACCAGAACGCGGCGGGGATCAGCACGGGGACGATATATCTGAAGCTCTGCGTGCATACGACGGGGTGCTTAAAGCAGAACAATATCTCAGGCAGTATGAGCGCTGCCGCCAAGACCCAGAGAGCGATGTTTTCAGGGCTCTTTCCGCTTTCCCTGACCCTCTTGTAAGCTCCGTAAATTGCGCAGACAGCGACTACAAGCACCAGCACGAACGCAAGTACCACAAGGGCCTTTGCGACGAATACCAGATAATGATCCGTGAATCTGCGCTCGTCAAAAAGTCCGGTCTTTACGATCGCGAGCGGGATGTTGAAGTCATTTAAAGCTCCGCCCTCCTGCAAAAACGGTGTTGATAAAAGCTCCTTTGAAGGCGCGAAAAGTCTCTGCCAGACTGAATACATCCAGACGTCCTGGCCTGCAGACGAATCGATCTCGAAGACATATGTGATCGGCGTTCCGTAAGTGATGAGATTTTTTAAAGGGAACCATAAGCCCAACGGGAATACGGTTACCGCAAACACGGAGAACTGCTTGATGAGATCCTTGATCCTGCCCTTGTGGGCGGCCTTCTGAGCCTTTGATTCCACGGGCTCTTTGACTGTCTTTACAAGCTTTGCAAGGAACAGCCATGCGACAGGCAGTGCGACAAAGCCCATCGAGAGCTTGGTCATCATGGCGCAGCCTATAGCGATCGCGAGGAAAAGGATCGTGGCAAGCCCGGGCTTGGAATACCACTTGAGCGCAAGGAAGACCGATGCGGCAAAGAACATGAGAGCCAAAGCATCGTTATTTACCTGAATCGCAAGGAAGATCATCTGCGGGCAGAAGACGATGAGAGCCAAAGAAAGCGCAAGTGCTTTGCCCCCGATCTTGAACCATTCGAGTGTCTTTTTAGCGAACAGGATGAAGTATGAAGTCCACAGCATCGGAAGGAATTTGAGACCGTTGATATTGCCCGCAAATCTCGTCGGAAGCACGTTGTGGATCTTCAGGAACAAAGCGCTCAAAAGGTAGTGGAGCGGCGGATGGTAGAACTGTCCTAAGTCTCTGACATCGCCTGACGGGAGCGCCATGTTGTTGTAGATGTAAAGGATGTATGTGTCGTGGAATCCTGCCTGGTCTTCGGAGAAGTTTGACACGTCGTGCTGCCAGAAATTCAATGGCGTGAAGATCACCATCACGGCACGAATCACGAATCCCGCGCAAAGCACTGCAGTCACAGCGTCTTTGGCCTCAAATATATGTGCTGCGATGAGCACGGTCACGCATACCAGGATCGTTCCCAAACCGCCCCAGAGCATGACATTTTCCATGATGGAAATGCATGAGAGTGTCGCTCTGTTTACCGCCTTGAAAGACAGTGTGAATATCAGCATGTAGACGGCAAATACCGGGATCGCGGAAGCGAGTGAAAAGAATCTTTTCGAGCTGCTCACAAAAGCTCTTGTGACGTAATAAACGCAGGCTGTCGTAAAGACCGTCATGAGGACGGATAAAGGCATTTCTCTAAGGCTGACTGCGTTCATTCCGGACATCAGATAAAGGAAGATCACGGCCAGCGTGCACACGCCGAAGCCCTGCGCGATATCCCTGTAATTTTTAGTTGCCGGTGCCTTGTCTGCCATATCAGCCGGTCACCGTGACCACGCCTTTGACGTATGTCCAAAGGATCGTGTAGAAGAGTATCGATAATACGATAAATGCAGCAGCCAGGCGCCTTGTGACCTTCGGCATGAGTTCCTTGTTCGTGCCCGGGATCTTTATGTCTCCGGCCCTCAAATAGAACACCGCACTGCATAAGAGCAGCGGCGTGCTGTATCTGAAATTCTCTGAGCAGACGTGCGGGAAATTCAGTGAGAATGTTATTACCGAGATGACTTCTGTTACCGCAAGAACGATCATCGACATGTCTTCCCAGAAAGTGCCTCTTTTCCTGATCGTGATGACAGTATAGATGAGGCCGGTAAAGGCGATGGCGATCATTATGAGGAACACGATGAGGAGCGCATAGCCTGCCATGCTCATGAGGAAATCATCCCTGCAGTTCTCGCCTCCGAAGAGCGCCGTCTTGACCTGCGCGATAAAGATGTTGTAGTCCTTCTCGCCGTCAGATCCGAGGTTTATGTAATAGTCCTCTATCGGGAATCCGTAGAAGCCGAAGAGCCTCTGCACAGGTGAGTAGCTGCTTAAGTCCTGATAGGGATTATCAGAGCGCAAAACATATGTGAGCGGCACGCCGAACTTGATGAAGTTCCTTACCTGGAACCACAGTCCCAGAGGCGCGCAGATAACGCCGAATGAAACGAGCTGGAGGAACGTCCTTCCGCCTCTCTTTTCCTTCTTGTCCGCGATATCCTTGAAGAGCTTTACGAGGAAGAGGAATCCTAACGGGAACGCAATGATGCCCACAGCGATCTTGGTCATCATGCCGAAGCCGACAGCCAGCGCGGAGAAGAGAATGTATCTCCACGATCCGTTCTTGAACCATTTGAGTCCGAAGTAGAATCCCGTGAAAAACAGCAAGACCGATAACATGTCGTTGTTTATGGAAGCCGACATCAGGATGAATGCGGGGAAAGCGGAGACGATATAAGCAGCCGTCACATGGTGCTCTTTTTTGACGCCCAGGAGCTTGATGCTCCTGAAGATCATAATCATCGCATACTGCGCCCAGAGCATCGACAGAGCCTGCAAAGCCTCGTAATTATGCATTCCCTTGGGCAGGAGCTTCTCGTAGAGTCTTAAGAACAACGCGCTCACGATGTAGTGGAACGGCGGATGATAGAACTGGCCGAAGTTCCTGACATCGACATCGGGGATCGACAATTTGTCCCTGACATAAAGGATGTATCCGGAGTGCATTATGTTATATGTGCCCTCCTCGAAAACACCGATATCATGCTGTCTCGTGCTGATATCCGTGTAGAGCACATAACCGAGTCTTACCATGAATCCCATCGCGAAGATCAGGGCTATCAGGGCTTCATCGGAGAGCCTTTTCGTCCTCTTCAGATAGATGCCGTAACCGATGATGAGCACATATCCGCACACCATGATCGCGCATGCCGCGCCCTTGCCCGCAACCTGCATTCCCGTACCGAGAAGCACAACGAGCGCCATGAGCGCCGTGATGATAAATGGATGCCTGGTTAAAACACCGGTGACTGTATCCTGCTTAAGACTCAAAGCCCAAATTCCTCGATCCAGTAATAACTAAATTCGTATTCATCGCTGTCGGGTCTGAAGAGTGCTGCGCCGAATGTCTTGTACTCAGGCTTCAAGATATTTTTCCTGTGTTCTTCAGATGCCATCCACGCATCGAAAACAGCCTGCGCGGTGGGCTGTCCGCACGCGATATTCTCAGCGTAAAGCGGACTGTTGCTTTCTGTATATCCGTTGACCGTATACCACGGCTTACCGTTGGGTCTTAAGTGATTCTGGTTCTGCGACTGCGTAAGGAGCGGAATCTCAGCGGCACGCTCAGCTGCGCAGCTTGCAAGAGTATCAGACCATGTGAGCGGATCAAGACCTTCGTCCACACGGGCCTGGTTTACCAGATCAAGAAGCTCTTTGGCATAAGCAGACTGGCCGGAAGCCTTGAGGTTTTCCTCTGAATCTGATGAATCCGAAGAGCTTGAAGAATCCGATGAAGACGAGTCAGATGTGCTTTTATCGTCTGTTGTCTCATCTCCGGTCTGTTCGGGTGCAGGCTCGACAGAAGGCAGTCCGTTTGCGGCCTGCGCGCTGGATGCTGCCTCGGGAGTGCCGGCCGGCGGATAACCGGTATTGTCTGTGATCTCGGCATCGGGGTTTTCTTCTATCCACTTATCCCTGGCCTCAAGAGCTCCGAGCACATAGTACTCGGCATTCATGAATATGATCTTGTTCCATTCGCCGCACTTGGCAACGACTATGACTCTCTCGCCTTCATTGAGGGAGATCTTGTTGCCGCTGCTGAAAACGTCGGGAAGACTGAATGCTGTGGCTTTTCGGGATGTGACATATTCAAAATCGTCAGATGCCGTAGGCGTGAAGAATCTGATCTTCTGCGAATTCTGCGGATCAACATGCTTCTCGGCAGCGTTCTCGGGCGCGTCAGTATGCACGATGTCCGCGCTCTTTACGTAATATCTTGAACCGCCGTACATTATGGCTGCCCAGCCGTCTCTGCTGAAGCCGATGACCTCAAAAGTCCTGGACTCGACAAGCGCGGGCAGCGGACCATCTGTCTCGACAGGTTCGCTGTAAAGCGTGAGGCCGCCTTCCCTGGGCTTGTAGTAATTGTTGCCCACTTCGGTCGTCGTAAAGATCATGATGTTGTCGTGCTCATTGACGACCTCGATAACTACATCGCCGGCTTCTACGGCATCGCTGATCGACTGGTCATCTTCGTCGGAGCCCTGCGTGATCTCAACTTCTATAAGCACTGCGCCGTCACTGCCTTCGACAGAAGACACGGGCTGCTCGTCAGTGCGCGAGCCCACCCTGATGTAATTCGTGACTCTGTAGACGGCAAAAGCGCATATGCAAAGCAGCAGGACCATAAGCCCTGCGATAAGGTACTCATATCTCGTCCTTATATCCGTATTGTTCCCATTCTCTTCCATAACTATCCTTGATTCCGGCTTGTTCCTGACAACGGCGGATAACGCCGGCGCCGGGAAGAGCCTTTCCCTCCATTATTTATAATAAATGCAAAGCCTTTTGTTTTCAACCCGCAGAGTGTTTTGAAGGCCCCTTCTGAAGCGCCCGGAACAGTTGCGGTTAAGCGGAATCCGAGTTATTATATTTTTTGTAATTTATTTTTGAGGAGGGGACTTCATGGATAAGAAGAAACTCTATATTATCGTGGGTTCTGCAGTTGCCGGCACGCTTCTCATCGTGGGAATCGTTGCTGCCATTCTTGCCAACAGACCCAGCGCTCTGCTCGTTTCCGCTACCGCAAACACAGCTAAGGATTTCTCGAGGCTCGAAGTCATTCAGTTTGCACAGCAGGTATCAAACGGCGGTTCTGTTGCTGTTTCTGCAAACCTCGATAAATACGTCGACGACATATCCATCCAGGGTAAGATCTACACCGATGCTAAGAACAATAAGGGCGCTTATGAGATGACCATCTATGACGAAGACGACATCATGGTACAGCCCAGGATCTACGTCGGAAGGGACTCTATCGTTGGTACCTGCCCTGAGATCTTCGAGGGCGCATACGGCATCAACTTCAAGAAGCTTGATAAGAACCTTCCGGGCTCAATTTTCGATCCCGATGAAGATACTGACTACTCACTCCCTGAAAGCGTTTACGATTACCTTATGTCTCTTGCAGAGAACTCAAAGGGTAACAAGGAGCTTCAGCGCGACATCGAGAAGGCTGCAATAAGATACGAGAAGTACACGCTCCAGACGATCGTTAAGTATGCTGATGTCACCAAGACCAGCGACAAGATCACTGTAGGCGGCGACAAGATCTCCTGCACAGTAATCACGATCGAGCTCGACGAAGACGCAATCGTATCGATCTGCCAGGACATCATCGATTACATCAACAACGATAAGGCTCTTGAAGATCTCCTTTACCGTTATTATTCTGCAAATCCGACATCCAACATTAGCTACTATTCGATCCTTTACGGATACGACTACGATTCCGATCCTGAAGATATGGTCGACGAGTTCTACGATGAGGTCGACGATTTCGAGGATTCTTTGGACTACATCGAAGACATGAGCATCGACATCGAAGCTAACGTCTATATCACAAAATCCGGCAAGAGGATCGCCCAGGTCGACTTCGAATCAGAGGTTCAGGGCGAAGAGTTCGAGTGCTCTTTAGTCCTCGGCAAGAACGTTACAAAGACAAAAGAGATGAGCTTCAGCTATGAGACATCCGACGGCGATAAGTTCTCCATCAAGTACGAGGTAGAGCAGAATGACGCTAAGGGATTTGAAGCTGAGATCAAGTACGAGACCTACGATCCCTGGAGCTACTACAGAAGCGAGAATAAGGGCAAGATGACCATCAGCTGGGACAAGAAGTCCGGCGACTGCGAAGTCAAGGTCAAGAGCGAATACGATGATCTCACCATCAAGGGCAACCTCACAAAGAAGGGCGACAAGCTCATCTATGTCCTCGAGAACATCAAGCAGGACGGCTCATCCGTCGGCGATGTCAAGTCTCTCGAGCTCACGATCACGATCGACAGAAGAGATCCCGCTCCGAAGACACCTTCAAGATACACAGAGATCATTCTGATGGACGAGGATGATTTTGAAGATCTCTATGAGGAGATCGAGGAAGGCATCGAAGACCTCGAAGACGAGTTCTTCTGATACCGTCAAAACCAAAACTTTTAAGGGGCTGCCTGGTGGCGGCCCCTTTTTTGTGGGCGGGGGCATGTGATTATCCAATTTTCGTAGTGTGTTAATTTTGTTGGTCTAAAAGCGCCCGAAAAGACCAACAATTAGACGTTTTTTCGCAAAAGCAAGCTTTTTGTTGGCCTAAAACACCTCTTGCAGGCCAACAAATTTAACACACGGCAAAATTCCGCGCATCGCACGCGCCCTAAAGTCACCCCCTCCGGCCCCCCGCCAATTTTTCTTATTTATATACACGCATAATGTCAGATAACGTGATATAATCTTAAAGTTTTAGTGTGGATTTTTGTCCCTACACAATCCAAGTCATAAGAGGTGTGCACATGAAGAAAGTTCTGGTATGCAAGGAAAGCCTGCCTGCCGAGACAAGAGTTGCCCTTATCCCCGATGACATCAAGAAGCTCACTGGTATGGGCTTTGAGTTCACGGTCGTTAGCGGCGCAGGTCTCAAGAGCGGCTTCACAGATGCGGATTACGAACAAGCCGGCGCAAAGATCGTTAATGCCGAAGCAGACGGTCTTAAGGATGCCGAGATTGTTGTCAGGATCCTCAAGCCCGATTCAGCTGACGGCATGAACCCCGATACGGTTCACATCAGCTTCTTAGATCCCTTTAACGAGAAGGATCTCCTTAACGGATTCGCCAAGAATAACATCCAGGCAGTATCCCTTGAGATGATCCCCAGAACGACTCTCGCACAGAAGATGGACGTTCAGTCTTCACAGACATCACTTGCAGGCTACGTCGCAGTTCTCAATGCGGCAGCACGTTTGCCCAAGATCCTTCCGATGATGGTTACTCCTGCAGGAACTATCAATCCTGCCAGAGTATTCGTTATCGGCGTAGGCGTTGCAGGCCTTCAGGCTATCGCAACTGCTAAGAGACTCGGCGCGCGCGTTGACGCTTTCGATACAAGACCGGTCGTAGAAGAGCAGGTCAAATCACTTGGCGCTAACTTCGTAAAGATCGACCTGGGCGAGATGGGCCAGACAGCCCAGGGCTACGCAAAGGAGCTCACACCCGAGCAGATCGCAAAGCAGCAGGAAGCTCAGGCTAAGGTCTGCGAGAAGGCAAATATCGTAATCACCACCGCCAAGGTCTTCGGCCGCAAGGCTCCTGTCCTCATCAAGAAGGACGTTTTAGACCGCATGCAGCCCGGCGCCATCATCGTCGACATGGCTGTTTCCACAGGCGGTAACGTCGAGGGCTCCAAGCCCAATGAAGTAGTCGTTACAGACAACGGCGTAGTCATCCTTCCGGGCGACGAACTCCAGCGTCAGGTTCCGTGGGACGCCTCGAAAATGCTCTCCGGCAACATCTCCGCATTCCTTACCCACTTCTACAACAAGGAGACAAAGGAATTCGAGGTCAAGATGACCGACGAGATCATGAAGGGGTGCCTTCTCACACAGGGCGGAGCCATCATTCACGAAAGATTCAAGGAGGCATAATAATGGACGGACAGACAATAATGCTGTTGGTATTCGTTTTTATCATCGCAGCTTTCCTCGGAGTCGAGCTTATTTCCAAGGTTCCCTCCCAGCTTCATACTCCGCTCATGAGCGGTACGAACGCTATCTCCGGTATCACCATCGTCGGTGCTATCGCAGCTTGCGCTATCAATGTTGACAATCATGTTTTGGGCATGATCTTAGGCGGCATCGCCATTCTTTTCGCAACCATCAATGTTATCGGCGGTTACTTCGTCACAGACAGAATGCTTGCAATGTTCAAGAAGAAGGAGGATAAGAAGAAATAATGGAATTCAACGATTTTTTCTGCATCTTCCTTTACATGATCGCGAGCGTCTTCTTCATCATGGGAATCAAGAAGCTCGGAAAGGCAGATACTGCCCGTAAGGGTAACCTCATGTCCTCCATCGGCATGGGCATCGCTGTCATCTCAGTACTCATCTCACAGGATGTTTTCGACGGCGGCTTAGTAGCTTACATAATCATCATCCTCGCTATCGCAGCAGGATCCGTTATCGGTTTCATCTGGGCTAAGAAGGTCGAAATGACCGGCATGCCCCAGCTCGTAGCGCTCTTCAACGGCTTCGGCGGTCTGTCGTCAATGCTCGTTGCAATCTCTCAGTATTGCGCTATCCGCGGCGGTTCTTACGCTGTCGGCACAGATGCTTTCACATCGATCACATTAGGCCTCACGATCCTCATCGGTGCTGTTGCCTTCACAGGTTCACTCATCGCTTGGGCTAAGCTCGCAGGCCTCAAGATGTTCAAGAAGAACATCACGATCCCCGGCAAGAACTTCATCAATGCAGGCATCCTCGCTACAGCAGTTATCGGCATCATCCTTTACTGCATCGCACCTGAAGACGTTCTCGGCCTTGTAGGAATCCTTGTTACAACACTTTCATCCCTGGCTCTCGGTGTTACGCTGGTTATCACTATCGGCGGCGGCGATATGCCGGTTATCATCTCTTTCCTTAACGCACTCTCCGGTCTCGCTGCAGCATTTGCAGGATTCCCTATCGGCAACACGGTGCTCATCGTATCCGGCTGCCTGGTTGGTGCTTCCGGCGTCATCCTCACGCTCATCATGTGCAAGGCTATGAACAAGTCCTTCGCTTCCCTCCTCTTCAAGACAGCAAAGAAGAAGGCTTCTTCCGCTGCAGAGGGCGAGCACAAGGAGCCCAAGGCTATGTCCGTTGAGGATGCTTTCCTTATCCTCGAAGCTGCAAAGAGCGTTGTATTCGTACCCGGTTACGGTATGGCTGTTGCACAGGCTCAGCACGCTGTTAAGGAGCTCTGCGATGTCCTCGAAGAGAACGGCTGTGAAGTTAACTTCGCTATCCACCCCGTTGCCGGACGTATGCCCGGCCACATGAACGTTCTCCTCGCTGAAGCTAACGTTCCTTACGAGCAGCTCAAGACAGCAGACGAGATGAATCCCCAGATGCCTAACACAGACATCGCTATCGTCATCGGCGCTAACGACGTTGTTAACCCCGCAGCTATCAACGACGAGTCCTCACCGCTCTACGGTATGCCTATCGTAAACGCTTACGAGGCACGCACGGTATTCGTCCTCAAGCGTGGTCAGGGTACAGGCTTCTCCGGTATCGAGAACCCGCTCTTCACGATGGATAACACCGTCATGATCTACGGCGACGCTAAGCAGACAGTATCCCAGCTCGTTGTCGAGTTCGAGAACTGATAAGCGTATCAAACCAAAAGCAAACTCCCCGTCAACCGGCGGGGAGTTTTTATTTTCCTTGTTCTCGAAAACCTGACCTCAGAAGTCTACGTTATCGTAAACACTGTTCTTGAAGTATTCGATGGCCTCGTCTCTGGTCAGATCACCATTGGCATACATATCAACGGCTTCCTTAAAGTAATTGTTGATCAGATTATCATTCTCCGTCAGATACTTGCCGGAAGGCATGTTATTACACTCGATGTAAGTCTCGTATATGTTCTGGCCGCCGCAAAAATCAGAGACACCATCAGACTTGGCCATAACGACTCCTGAAGCAACACCCTGCTGAAAATCATAAATCATTTTATTGGCCAAGAGATACTGGAGTCCTGTATCAGATGTATCAAGAGTGATCCATTCGATGAGCTCGGCAACGCCTTCCTTCTGGTCAGTATCCTTGTTAGCAAAGATCCATGTGCCGCCCCAGTAGGAACTGACCGGCGGTCTGCAGACTCTCCACTGTCCGTATGTGCCTTCACCGACATAACTCCCTCCGGAATTGCCTTCCATAATGTAACTTATGAACCAGACCGGTCCGAAGAATGCGAAAACCTTCCGGTCGCTTACACCGCTCATCTCGTCATACCATTCCTCATACCACATGGCAGTGTTATTAGAATAATCGTTGTCCTTGATCGTCTTTGCAAGATCGATATAGTTCTCCCTGTCAGTACTGATGTTAATCTGTCCGTCTGTGACCCATGCCGTATCCGTAGTTGTCTGGTAAAGCTGCCATATATCAGAGGAACTGGAAACCGCAGCGTAGCCTTTAGACTTAAGGATCTCAGCGGCATCAATGAACTTATCCCAGTCGCCTGAGCCGGCGCCGATGATCTCCTCGATCTTTGCAGGATCATCCGTGCCAAATACATCCCTGGCTATATCAGCGTTGTAGATCATGGCACAGCCATTACCCTCATAACCAAGAGCTACGACTTCACCATCGCGTGAACCGATCTCCACTGTATACGGGGCGATCTCGGCGTCCTCGATCTTCTTATCCACATCGATGCCGAGATCCCTGTAAGTGGAAGCATACTCAGCCATTTCACCCTGTGTATATTTGTAAACAAAATCTATTTCAGCGATATAAATATCAGGTGCCTGGTCACCGCCATTTACAAGAGCTTCATCCAGAGTTTTTTCATAGTCTTGTTTCCAGTCATTATCAATATGCGTGCACACGACAGTATACTTTTCACCGAAATCGGGATTCTGCCTGATGTACTGTTGTATAAAATCCGCCATATCATACGAGCACATCCAGATCTCGATCTTCTCAGGACCCGAGCCAAAGGTGTATATCTGCTGCTCAAGCTCATCTTCAGTCTCGGTCGGTTCGGTCTCAGTCTCCGACTCTGTCATATACCACGGTGGTTCAGTATAATCAGGAACTTCATAGCGGGATCCGGATGATGAAGATAAATCCTCAAAAGCATGACAAAGAATTGCTTCGCATCCGATAATAAGAGTTAATGGTAAAACAAAGATACCCGCCAGCGCTGATAATACTATTCCGACAATTCCGAAAGGCGAACCTTTCACTTTACCGGAACGAACTTCTGATATTCCTTTGCACGAAAGAATAATACCGGCAACACAACAACCAACAGCTAAGATATAAGCCACAACTGCTACCTTAAACAAAAATGGAGTTACATTACTGAAATCAGTACACCAGAAACCTGCCAGGCAGCAAGCCACTGATGCCAGCGCAATGCCAAAGCCGATAACACACAGCTTACTGAACTTTCTTTTCTCCGGAAAACGATTGCCGCAGTTGTCGCAAAACGGCAATTGATCAACTTGCGGCGCACCGCAAACAGGACACTTATTCATAAGCATTTCCCCCTCACTTATGAAAAGCCTAAAGGCAAGAACCCTCTATCAGTATGTAGGATTATTATACTACGAATGATTTTTTATGTTTATTCTGCGGGTCTTGAAGACTGCAGGTTTTACTCCTGCGCTTGTATCTCCGCGCCCTTCTCAGCCTTCTTATTCACCGGCTTTATAACGAAGCAGATGATGATCAGCACAGGGATGAAGATAGCGATTGCAGCAAGAGCATCAAGCACTGAATGCTGCTTTACGAAGACCGTGGAAATGCAGATGAGGAAGACCAGGATGTCGCTCGCGATGATGACGGCCTTCTTATCTTTGAAGCCGAAGTGGATGCCTGCAGCTACAACGAGAGCGTCGTAAACGTGAAGGCTCGGGAGCACGTTGGTCGGTGTGTCGATCGAGTGGAGATATTTAATAAATCCCATGAAGATATTGTCGCGGTCAGGGATCTGGCAGCGCAGATCGACGGCATTGGGATATACGAGGCAGATTACGATGAAGAGAGTCATGCCTGCCATGAGCATGTAAGAGGTTTTGCGAGCGATTACGCGTCCCCTGATGCCGAGCGCGATCATGCCGGCAACAAGATAAGGGAGCCAGAGCGCATAAGGGACAATAAATCCTTCAAGGACCGGGATCTTGTCGTCCAGGGTAACGTGGATCTGGTGGAATCCGCCTGCAGGCTCGAGGCTCTCTACCCAGAAAAATGTAGGCATATAGAAGACCATATAAATGGCCATCGGGAGCAAAGTCAGGACAACGTATATTATCTTGTCCTTAAGACTCTTGTTCTCAACAATCTTATCCATTCCACCCTCGCATCAGGATATAAATATGCAGAGTGCCCCGATCCTCACCCGAACTCGAAGCACTCGCATATTATACCTTGTAGATTGTAAAAAATGGGCTCTTAATTGACTTTCTTAAGGAAAACTTAAGCAAAACCCGCAGAAATCGTCTTCATCAGATTTCATTTACGGTACCGATGAAGATCGGAGCCATTGTCTCGAGATCAACGATCGCATAAGCGAAAGGTCTGTCGCAGATTACCTGGCGGTACTCTCTTGTGACGGGCTCAGCGCCTGCGCAGTTAAGTGTAACTGATGTAACAGCTGCAGCCTTTGTACCGTTGCTGTCGACCTCGATGTGGGTCTTGTGAATGACGCTGGATACATAGAGGTCACCCTTAACGCCTGCAATGCCTGAGAGGTCTGCCTTATGGGGATCGAAAACATCCGTTACGCCTAAGTTCTTGAGCGTATCGTTTACTGAGAATTCGAAGTCATATTCGAACTCGGGCATCTTCGTATATACATCGTACTGAGATGTGCGGCTGTTAATGAATTTCTCGTAATCTTCGCCTGAGAAGTTCATCAAGAACTCATTCGCGTTAACAGACTCATCTGTAGGAAGGAAAACGAGGAAACCGTATTCTCCGCCCTTGTAGTTCTTGATAAAGCCTGTTGCCTTATCTGTCTCGTAGTAGTATTCCGTGGACTCGTTTAAGAAAGTGGCATTCTGTGTAGTGCCTTTTGAAGTGCGGAAGTCTCCGTCATGGATATGGTCACTGTCGTAAGGCTCAGCCCACTTGGCATCGAAAGCTATAGCATTTACGAGCACCATGACAGCGTCATCACCCAGCGCGTCAATGGCCTTGTCGATCATGTGCATGGTGTTCTCGTCCACCCAGTCGTTGATCTCATTTACTGTGCTCTTATCAAAAGCTGTTTGTGTATACTCAGCGTCAAAAGTATCCTGAATATATTCGACATACTCCATGTTTACGTTATCGCCAAGGATCGTCCTGTTGCTCCATACGGCATTAGCGCATGAGAATTCGATCTCACTGGAATCATTGATCCTGTCCATAAGCGCGGAAGCAAATGCCTGCTGAATAAGCGGATCCTGGTTCTCAGCGAAAAGGTCCGTCAGCTGCTTCAGTGATTCATTCTTGGATCCTGCGGCAACCATATCGAGCGCCATCATTATGGATGCGGGCGAGATCATGATGTTGCCGTCACCGCCGTTGTCTCCTAAAGACTGGTTCATGAGATCGAAGCAGTATCTTCTGTACTCTTCATTCATCAGATCCTCATCGTACGAAGTGTTCTTAACTTCGTTCAGATCGATCTCTGTCTTAAGCTGCGGATCGTTCTTCATGGGCGTCTCATTCTTCTTCGGCTGTGTCTTGCTGCAGCCTCCGAGAAGCATCACGCCTGTCATGACCGCCGTGATGACCTTGATATCTTTCTTTGAACAGATCTTCATTTTCTTTATCCTCCATATCTCTTGTTCAATTTGCTTTATGCCCTATAAACAGATGAAGACTCGAAAATGTTGCAGGCGGGCTTTTCGGGCTGTGACGTGAAGTGACACAAAACGAAGCCCAAACGTGTCACTTCGCGGCAATAAACGCAATAGTGACGAAAAGTGACACGTTCGGCGGGTAAAACGTGTCACTTCCCGTCACCGGGTACATAACCACACAAAAAGGCCGCCTCCATGCGAGACGGCCTTAGTAAACAATTAACTTAAGTTAACCGGTCAGAAGAGATTTGCGATAATGCCCGTAAGTGCAATAACTGCTACGAGAACGAATCCCTTCTTGTTGCCTGTGAGCTTTGTTTCAGCTGCTGCTCCTTCGTAGAGCATCATGAAGTAGTAAGCATATGCAGCTGTTACTAAGATGTAGCTGATTCCTGAATAGCTGATGAGTCCGAAATAGTTTCTTGCCAAAGCAGGCAAGAGATAAGCGGGAGCTGTAGCCATGCTTGCGATAGAAAGCATTTTAGGGAAAGACCACTTGGATCTGCAGATAAGACCTGCGAGCATAAAGAGACCTGCGCAGCCGAATGTAAGAACGGCATAACGGATCAGCGAGAAGAAGAATGCCTTCAGGATGATCAGGGCAATGAGTCCGCCGTACAGGAAACGCCATTCAACGATCGTTAACATTGTGGTGAAGTCGATCAATGTAAGGCAGACTACAACGATGATACCGAGAAGAATTGCGTCACCGATTCTGGTGTACTGGCCGGAGATCTCGGCAGGACCTGTAACAGGATGGATCGTTGCTTTAAACAGATTCTTAAAGTGCTGGCCGAACGGAACTGCGTTCGAAGGCTGTGCTGCAGGCTGAGCTGCTGCTGCGGGCTGCTGAGCGGACTGGGCTGCAGGCTGTGCAGGTGCTGCTACGGGTGCTGCCGCAACGGGTGCGGGAGCTGCCGCAGGTGCAGGTGCAACGGGTGCTGCAGGTGCAGGTGCTACGGGAGCGGCAGGAACTACGGGAGCTGCTGCAACAGGTGCGGGTGCTGCTACGGGTGCTGGTGCAACGGGTGCTGCCTGGGGAATTGCATTCTCAAATTTGAATCCACAACCACCACAGAAAGCTGCGCCATCCGGATTTTCTTTTCCGCAATTAGGACAAAACATAGGCGTACCCCTTCCTCGGGAATAAAACCCGAAAACATAATAAGTTTATTGTAACACACGGACTTCCGTGTGGTGCTAGCGTTTTGACAAGTATTTTCGCTTAATTCTCGTGCAAATGCCCTCACACATTATCTTCCATAACAGGCACGAAAAAGGCCGCACCCAAACCCGGGTGCGGCCCTCGAATACATAATTAAATTATTTGTCAGACTACATCAACGAGTGCGGCGATCGTCTCAGGTGTCTGAGGATCGGAGAATACGAGCAGATACGTCATGCCGTCTTTGGTGTAGAGTGCAGCGTTGATATCTGCAGATGTCTCGTTCTTGCCGAGCTCTGCTACGTTGCCGAAAACAACGCGGTAATACTTGACCGCTGTGCCTGCAGGTGTGGTGCCGTCTGTACCGGCAGTCTTATTCGAAGGATCGAACTGCTTGATGATATCGGTGCCTTCAGCTGCGGATAAGAGGAGTACCTTCTGCGACTGCTCACCAAGGAATACTTCCATCGCGATGTCAGATGAGAATGTGCCCTTGCCTGTGCCCTTCAGTTCGAACGGGAGTGTCCTGCTGATGATATCGAGACGCTCATCGCCCATGCCTGTGGAGTAATCGTTCTTATCTCTCGTGGGCATGATCGTGTAGATGTCGTCACCCAGAGAAATGTTTGAGGTGTTATCAGCTGTTTCATACGACCTGTTCTCGTCTTCGGCAGCTTCAGTGGTGGGTTCATCAATGACCTTGTCGATCTCGTCCTCGAGGTCGTAATCCCATGTGCCCTCAGCATCACCGCCGTGAGCAGGGGCCTGAGTATCTTCAGCAGAATCTGCATAGCCCCAAGAGTAAGTCTTGTCATTCTTTCTGTGTGTTGATTCGGCGGATTGCTTGCCGTTCATCATCCTGAATACAAAGAGCACGCCGACGAGTATGAGGATAGCTGCAGCGATGGATGAAATGATCGCTATAGGAGTCTTCTTCGCCTTCTTCTTTGCGGGTGCCTCAGCCTTTGGTGACTCGGGAATATCCGTGACAACAGCTGCACCATCGGGATTCTCCTTGATGGCGTTGGAGACAGCACTCATGACCCTGCTCTTCATCTCAGGGTCGACTGTAATATGGCTCATGATTTCATTGTATTTAATCAAAATCACTCACCTCCTTCAGCAGCTCCTTCAGTTTGTCACGCGCACGCTTCAAGTCTGAGCGTACAGTTGCTTCGCGTCTGCCGGTAAGTACGGCAATCTCCGCGGTTGAATATCCTTCCTGATAGAAAAGGTGTATCGCTTCACGCTGGTGTACGGGCAGACATAACACGGCATCCCAGATGGCTTTGTATTCATCGCCGTTATCAAGGTCTTCCTGTACCTGTCCTGCGATCTCCTCGTTGAGTTCCAACGTATCGCGGACTTTGTTGTAGTCGATGCGGTTCTTTGCGAGATTGGATGCGACCCTCATGAGCCATGCTTTCCTGTGTGCTTCACTCTCGAAAACAGGCCTTACGGTCACGAACTTGATCATCGTCTCCTGCAAAATGTCTTCCGCGTCCTCCTTGTTGTGAAGGTAAGAGACAGCAAGACGCAGGATGGCGTTGCCATGAAGGTCAAGGATCTCTTCCGCTTCCCTTTCTATCTCCTCGTCAGACTTGCGGTTACTGCCCGAAGTAGGTTCTTCGTTGGCAATATCCGTTGCTTCGTAATCTTCGCTCTCGTACGACTCGACAAACAAGTCGTCGTTTGAGTCAGATCGCGCCAGCAGAATGGCGAGCTTTCGTAAAAGCGGCAGATTGGCTTCGTAAGTAAGTTCCATTGATCCCTTCGAATTATCTCCGCTTTCACCATATATACAGACGAAGCGGAGTAAATGTTGCACTGATTTTTCGTGCACCGCCTAGATTATACTTAAGCATTCATTTCAAAGCAAATTGTCCTTATTTGTTTATTAATATAGAATATGGGAGGCGATTTAATAGTAATTTAATATACGGGTAACACAATGCCATTAAAAACATAGGATAATAGGGCATATGAAGAATAATGACAGCAGACTGTTTATAAAATCCGATGCGGTTTATGTTGCCGTCGTTTTCGCGAGCGTGGTCGCCTTTATCGCGCTGCTCGCTGCACAGATATTCTCCGGCGTTACCTCGACAAGATATTTCATCGGCGCCGGCCTGATGCTCATCGCATTTTTAATGAATGTTTTCCTGGGCAAGTTCGCGTACTTCGTATCGTTCGCATTAAACTTCGTCCAGTTCATGATCTACACATATGAATACATCATGATGAAGAACGAGTCAGCTCCGTTCCTTCTTGTCATGACGGTCCTCACCATGGTGATCGACATGCTCCTGCAGTATTACGTCATCAAGATCGCGAGCAAGATCCAGCACATCGAAGATTCCAAGCGCGACGAGCGCGGTAAGGCGATTCGAAAAGAATTAGAAGACGAGATGTTTGCGCGTACGAGCCTTATCGTAAATCACGAAGTAATGGGCACGCACCAGAACTTAACTGAAGCATTGGGCAGGAACATCACTTTATCGATCGATCCGCTCACCACCCTTCCCGGCCGTGACATGATCACGGAGCGTGCTGACAAGCTCATCAGAGAGGACATCGCCGGCATGCAGGGCAGCGAGATCCCCGATTCTTCCTGCCGTCCTTTCACGATCATATATCTTGCGTTAGACCGCTTCGATAACATCACGAGAACTATCGGCCACAAGTCGATGGACCTCTTCATCCAGAACATGGCCCACCGTCTCCGTGAAGCGGCAGATCCTACCGACATGGTCGCAAGGATCGATGACGCTGACTTTGTCATTCTCTTCAAAAGAGGTCTTTCTGCAGAAGCCGAGAAAAAGTATGCGGACAAGCTCGTAAAGGAAGCATCCAGGGCATTTGCAGCAGGTCTTGACTCCATGAATGCCACCATCAATTACGGCTTCGCGCATTACCCTGCTGATTCGCGTCACGGAGGCGAGCTTATCGCCAAAGCAGAAGAGCGCATGAGCAAGGTATCTTCAGGAGCGCAGGAAGAAAGCGCTGCACCTCTTCCCGGTGAAGAACTTTTCAAGAACAAATCCAGAGATGAGATAGTAAAGATCTTCGAGCGCGCGATGAATGACGGAAGTCTCCACATGACATTCCAGCCGTGCTTTACTTACGAGCGCAAGCTCACGGGCTTCGAAGCATTCTTAAGATTTGAGAAGAACGGCAAGGTGATCCCTCCGCAGGTATTCCTCGCAGCAGCAGAGAATGCGGGCTACATGAGAAGAGTCGGCGGTTTCTCAATGGAGAATTCTTTGGGCGCTCTTTCCATGATCAACAAGATCGATCCCGATCTCACGATGAATATCAACATCTCCAATTATCAGTTAAGAGAGCCTGACTTCATCCAGTCTTTCTCGAACATCGTCTCGAGCACTGACTGCAACGTCAATAACCTCATCTTGGACCTGCAGGAAGAAAGCCTTATCACGAGCCTTGCAGACATCAGGATGACAATAGAAGAGCTCGCTACGACAGGCGTTAAGATGGCCCTCGATAATTTCGGCAGAGGCTATTCGTCTTTCAACGCGATTCCTCTCCTCCCCGTCTCGATCTTAAAGCTCGACGGCAACTTCACTTCGAACCTCGCTACAGATGCGACATGCAGGATCCTCACGCGTTCTGCCATCTCCCTGATGCACGACATCGACATCACTGTCACCGCGACCGGCGTCGGCCAGGAAGACCAGTTTGAGATCCTGGCAGGCAGCGGATGCGACAGATTCCAGGGATTGTTCTTAGGCTCCGCTATTTCCAAGGACGAGCTCGAATCCTTCATCAATAACGCCAACGCTTAAAGACGTTTTCGCGCCCTTTGTTTCCCCGGCTCTTTTATTACTTGTGTTATAATCTCCCTAATGTAATAAGGAGATCTTGTAAGCCATGGCCGATCAAATCGTAACTGTCGAGAACGTCTCATTAAAGTACAAGAAAACCGTCCTGACGGACGTCTCAATGTCCGCCGCTAAGGGCGAAGTCGTCGGCCTTTTAGGCCTCAACGGTTCAGGCAAATCCACTTTGCTTTCCGCCATCTCGGGCCTTAGAAAACCGTCATCAGGCACGATCAAAACAGACGGCAAAACAGGTTTTGTCACCCAGGAAAACGCCCTCATCGACGAGCTCACCGCCATGGATAATCTCAAGATGTGGACTCCTTTAAGCAAGCAGGAGATCTTAAACGAGCTCACAAGCACGGAGCTCTCCATCCTCAAGGTCTCAGACTTCATAAACGTAAAAGTTAAGCGTATGTCAGGCGGTATGAAAAAGCGTCTTGCGATAGCATCCGTTCTTCTTGCCAAGCCCGACATCCTTCTTCTCGATGAGCCTCTGGCAGCGCTCGATATCCCTGCCAAGAACGACATCATCAGATTCATAGATTCCTTCAGATCCGAGGGTGGCACTGTCTTCATCGCAAGCCACAGCGAAGAGCTCTTCAAGCACTGCTCCAAGGTCTACCTCTTAAAGAAGGGCAAAGCCGTTCTTCTTCCCGAGGGCATATCTCCCGCGGAGGCACTTAATGATTAAGGCATACTGCAAAAGAGTATTGCTTTTCTTACCCTACGTAGCGTGCTATTTTCTGGCGCTCGGCATTGCCATGCTGGCTTTGGTCATCTATGCTTCGGAATTCCTTTTCGAGGACAACACCGACAGCATCGTATCAGTCGCGTGCTACATGCCTGACGACGATGTCTATAACCGTCTGGGCTTAGGCCTCATCACCAGGATGGAGAGCGTCAAGCACACCGTCGACATCAACATGGTAAGGAGCAAGAAGCAGGTCTTAAGCCAGGTCGAGAGCGGTGAAGCCATCGCCGGCATCATCATCCCAGAAGGCTTCATCGAGAAGATGGGCACCGAAGAAGCAGTCCAGGCGGAAGTAATCTACAGAGACGCCGACACCTACGAAGAACACGTCGTAAACGACCTGATCTATACCATGAGCGACCTTCTGGGCACGACCCAGTGCTCCATACTCACTGCAGAAGAACTCGCCGAAGAATTAGGCGAAGATTCTTACGGATCTTACGTTGTCGGATACGAAGTACAGGAAAACCTCGCGGATTACATCCTTGACCGCAAAGACCGTTTCCGCGAAGTCAGCGTCGATGACCTCGTTGCCACATACGGCGTCAGGGACCAGCTCACCGCGTCCTACACGCTGTTCATCATCATGATGTCGGTCTTCGTCATCTCATTCTTCTTCAAAGGCAACAACACCATCTTCAGGGCACGCGCCAAGCTCTCCGGCATCAAGACATGGAAGATCTTCCTGCTCGAAGCAGGGTGCGCCGCCTTCATGATGTACCTTCTCTACGTCCTGCTGTTCATCGTTTTCATCGCGGTCTTCCACACGGTAAACCCGCTGTCGCTCATCACCATCATCCCCGCGATCCTTATCCTCGCGATGCTCGGCACCACGCTCTGCTACATCGTCAAGAGCCCCGCGGCAGTCTCCTACATCACCTTCGGTGCAGGCACATCCCTGATGTATCTTGCCGGCGGCCTGATCCCCCTGGACTACATGCCCAAGTTCTTCCAGGCTGCTGCCATATATAACCCCGTCTACTACCTGAATCTTTTCTTCATGAGGTCGATGTTCCTATGAAATTATTCCTGAACAGATTATTCGTCCTCTCGAAAAGAAGCCTCATCAATCCCGCCATGTACGTGATGAGCTTTATCCTCGTCGTGCTTGCGCTCCTCGTCATCTTCGTGCCCGAGAAAGAGACCTCCGTCTACATTCCCGTCGCCATCCTCAACAAGGACAATTCCGATGAGACCGAAGACATCGTCGACGAGCTCTGCACTTCAAATTCCGTCTTCACCTTCTACGAAGTTGACAGCGAAGATGAGGTCTACGATGACATCGCCTCAGGCAAAGCCAACACCGCCTACATCTTCCCCAAGGGCTTTTCCAAGAACCTCACTTCCGACAGCAAGCGCTACGCCGTCAGGCAGGTAACCACCCCCGCCTCAAGCTTCGTCTTCCTCTCCCGCGAAGAGGTCTTCGACAAGTTCTATGCATACGCTTCCCGCCAGGTCATCATCGACACGCTGGCAGACCGCGGCTACGAAGTCGAATTGGGCGATCCCGAGCTCAACGCACTGTTCGAAAAGTATATCCAGGACCAGTCCCTCTTTGCCGTCGAAAGCACCGAAGGCCAGGTCTACAACGATATTACCCGCTCTGAGAAGATCCCGATCCCGCTTTACAAGTTCGCAGGCTTCTTCATCTTCACCGCGGCACTCCTAGGCGCCCTCGCCTTCTTAAACGACCAGGACAACCGCATCTACCAGCGCTTCAAGCTCATCGAGCGCATCTACTTAGGCCTCATCCAGGTCGCTGTCTTCACCTTCCCTGCAGCGATCGTATCGATCGTCTGCTTCCTTGTATCAAGGACGCTGTTCAGTCCGCTGCACGTGATCTTATACACGCTGTTCGTAACGTTCATCGCGTTCGCAGTAGGAACGATAATGACTATCATTCCGATCCGCACCGCGCGCTCAAAGATCTTCTCAGCGATCTTGCCGGTCTACCTGATCCTGTCATTCCTTTTCAGCGGAGTCTTAATGGATCTCACAAACTTCGGTACGGCCTTAAGAACGCTCGCAAGATGCTTCCCGCCTTCAATGTTCTAACTAGATAGCACCTCCTTGCATCACAAGATGCCAAAAAGTATTCAAAACAACGTAGTTCAGATAATTGATTACAAAGTGAATGGATTATGTAATCACAAACCCAAAAATGTGCAAAACGGATTACATGTTACACGAATAATGCAATCAAAAAAGTTATTAAGCAATAAACGGATTACAAGAGTAGAAATAGTTGTAATCAAATGGAATGATATTTTGATTTAAGAATACAAGAGCGTTAAAGCTTGTATTCAAAAATCACAATTTGTCAGAAAAAGATTAAGACTAGTCTCAATTGTATGCTCAAAGTCTCAACCTTTTCTTAAAAGGATTACATATACTTTCTGCCATTCTATAATCCGGTCAGGAGGTGATCCTGATGAACCAAAACATTCGTGAAATATTAAAAGAACGGTACGAATTGCTTTCTGCTTTAACAAGTCCAATCGATAAGAAGTTAAAGGGTTTTCCTTCAGGAAGCATAAAAGTGTGTCGAAGAGGAAACAACGTATATTTCTACTATATTGGGAAAGATGGCACCCTAAAACTATTAAATGCAAGTGATCAAAAACTAATAGGAGACCTTATTCAAAAACGTTACTTGGAGAAGGTGTTGAATGCCACTCAAAAAGAAATATCAGCGTTGAGAAGAGCTATAAAACAATACCCCGAAATCACAGCTGAACAAATCTATTATCAGCTTAAAGAAGATCGCCAGAAATTTGTAAAACCCATAGTTCAAACCGATGAACAATATGTTCGCGATTGGCTTGCAACTCCTTATACTCCAAAAGGATTTGATGAAGGAGATCCTGTCTTTCCGACAAGGAAAGGCGAACGCGTCAGGTCTAAATCTGAAATGATAATTGCGGACAGGCTTTTGGCTAATGGAATACCGTATAAGTACGAATGTCCGATTATGGTGAACGGAAAGATCATACATCCGGATTTCACTATCCTGAGAGTCAGCGATCGAAAGATTCTTTACCTTGAGCATTGCGGAAAGGCGGATGATCCGGATTACGCAGAAAAAAGAATCGTAAGAAGGATCAATGATTACAGTCAGGTCGGAATAATCCAGGGTGATAATCTCTATCTGACATTCGAGTCCTCGAAAACACCTTTTGATGTAAGAGTGCTGGATCAGATAATCAACCGGTGTTTCAAGTAGGCATGGTAATGCAGGGAGGTGCCTTGCACCTCTTAGACCCCAAACAGCACGAGCGTGCCGGCAGTCAAGGGCGGCCAAAGGCCGGGCGCAGCGTCCCTTGACGGCCTGGCCCGCGCGAAGTGCTACAAGGCAAATCCGGGCATTAAAAAAGGCTGCCTCCGATGAGACAGCCTTTGGGTTTTCGAATTGGGTTAATGATTAGTCATCCCAAGCGTATGAAGCTGCTGCCTGTGCTCTTTCGATGTACATAGCAACTGCATCACCAAATCCGTCGATGACTGCTTCAGCAACATTCTCGTTGTGAGCGATCTTTGTAGCGTCGGAAGCGCCGAATGCCTTAACGAACGCCTTGTATGAAGCAGGCTGTGTGTTGAGACCGTAGCCAACCATGATGAGGATATTTGCGCCGCTTACTTCGATTGTAACGACTGCGTCACCCTTAAGAGACTCGAGTGCTTCGATGATATCGTCTTCATTGTCAGAGTCTTCAAGAAGATCCTGGAAATCGTCGTTGTCGAGAACTGTCTTAACGAGCTTGGCAACGTCAACGTGGAACTTAACGTAACCGTCGTTCTTGCCTGCATAGTACTCAGCCTTTGTGAGGTCCTTCTTTACATCGAGGTCAACTTCGTCGAGCTTGTCAGCGAGGAATTCCATGATGTCTGCTGCGAGGTCATCATCAGCGAGTGTGAGCTGGAGAGCATAAGCGCCTTCGAGCTCAAGGTCTGCGAGATCTTCGGGATCTTCGATATCCTCGAGGTCACTCGGGTCAGACATCTTAGCAGCGATTGCAACAGACTCGATGTCCTCAGCTTCGAAGATGTCGTCAAGCTCAAAGCTTGAAAGGTACATATCGATGTAGCTGTCGAGGTACATATCTTCGATGTCTTCCTGGTCCATTGTGAGATAGATGCCGTCCTCGAGATCATCGGGATCCATTCTGTCAATGTCATCTAAGTCGACCTCTTCTAACTTGAGAGACTTATCACATGCCTTCGTAAACTGTTCAGTAGTGATGTTAGTAACCTTAGAGCCGCTGCAGCCGGAGAAAATGCCTGCGATCATTGCAGCTGAAAGTACACATGCTAATACCTTAGTGTTTTTCATTGTAAAAATACCCTCCTTTTGGGAATAACAGAATTCTATCACAATCAAAAAATTTTTAACGGGTCAGGGCAAATAAAAAATACATAATGTTTAAGACCTTTAATATGCTCCTTTATTAGCAAAATCCACGAAAATATATATTTCCGTGGATTTATGTCTTAAATACTTGTTTTCGGGCTTTTCGAAGCCTTACATGAAGTTGTCGATGAAGCAGTCGACGATGTCCTCCGTGACAACCTCGTTCATCGGGATGTCTATGGGATTCTCGGCAGCATCGAAAACCTCCGAGAATTCGTTAAGATACGTAGGCTCGGTGTTGAGGGATAATCCGGCAAGGATAAACATATTGGATTCATTGACCTCGATGGAGACCGCAAAATCGCCTGTAAGGCTCTTCAGGTTCTCAACGGCGTTGCCATTGCCTCCGAAAATGGCCTCGATAAGCTCCGCAAGAGCTTTGTCGCTTAACAGCATCTCCATGAACTTGTTTATGTCGATGTGGAATCTCAGATAGCCCTCGCTTCCGGAACAATAGTATTCCTCGGGAGTGAGAAAATCATAATCGATATCGGCGCTGTCGAGCCTGTCTGCCAAAAATTCCATGATGTCTTCTGCATAATCGCCTTCCGAGAAATTCATGACAAAAGCGAACGCGCCGTCGACTTCGGCAACAGCAAATTCATCGGGGTCAGAAGAGTATCTAATGTCCTCGATGCCTTTGCAGATGACCGCGAATCCGAAGGACTCGACATCGAAAGAATCTATGATGCCGTCAAGAGCAAAATCGCGCAGGATCTTCTCGATGGAATCGCTGTCACCCTTGCGGATCAGGTCGGTCATGGCTGCGTCTGAGACGAGATAAATGCCGTTTTCAACGTCGAGGGGATCCATATCCTTGAGATCGAAGAAATCGTATTCGTCGAACTCCAGATCGTTCTCGCATGCATACTCAAAATCCTCGATCGAGATGACCGTCGTCTTGCTGAACGACGCCAGGAAATCCTTAAATGCTGTGTCTGCCAAAGAGGCTGCGAGCTTCTCGTTCGTGGGAAGCTTCATGGGATTTTTGGCGATGCCGAAGGATTTGGCAAACGTGCCGAAGACAGAAGGACTCTTGGCGTTGAGAGAAGCGCCCGCGATGATGAAGATGTTGTTGCCGTTGACTTCCACAGAAACGGCGATGTCGCCTGTAAGCGCGGCTGCCAGGTCTTCTGCGTCATCTTCGTCCATCATCTTGCAGGCCAATGACATGAGGTCATCGCTCTCCGTCAGGACCGAAGTGATCTCCGAGAGATTAATGTGGAACCTGAAGTAGCCTTCGTTCTTGGAAGTGTAGTATTCCTTGGACGAGAGGTTTTTTGTCTTGATGTCATAGAGGTCGAACATGTCTTTCAGATTGTCCGTGACATCTTTGACAGCTTCACCGTTAAGGGTCATCTGCATGGCAAAAGCGCCGTCCAGAGTGAGGCCTTCGAGCTCGGAAATATCCTTTGCATCCTTAAGGTCTTCATAGCCGTTAAGCTTAACGGCTATAGCAAAGGATTCGACGTCTTCGGTGTCGACGATCCCTGTAAGGCCGAAAGTTGAAAGGTAGAGATCCGTTACTTTGGAAAGTTCATCTACGGAGCCCTCGTCTGCGCTGACGTAAAAACCGTCCTCGTAGTTTGAGGGTTCGATCTCAGGCTCCTCGGCATCGAGCTCTTCGAGCTTCATTTTCGAGCAGGCTTTGACGAACTTATCGGTAGTCGTTTTCGTGGTCTTGCCGCAGCCTGCGAAAAGCCCCGCAAGCATTGATACAGCAAGCACGATCGCAATTGCCTTTATCCGTTTCACGTAATCTGTCCCTCCTTTTCCCTAAACCGGAAGATCAGGTGAGATCTTCCACGGTGTAATAGCCTCCGCCAATAAGAATTGTCTCGTAATTGTCTATATCAACGACTTCCGGTGCGCAGAGATATGTAGGCACTATGATAGAGGCGTTGTAGAAAGTGTTGGTGTTGTTAACAGGGGGCTGGCCGCCGCTTAAGATATCATCAGCCATTGATGCTGCCTGCCATACAAGGATCCTCGTGTCCTTGAAAACGGACATAGTCTGCTTGCCTGCAATTATGTTTTTGACGCTGATAATGTCGCAATCCTGGCCGGTGATAATCGGCCAGTTTCCGTTGTAACCGCTCGCTTCAAGAGCCTGGATAACACCCAACGCGGTGGAATCATTGGAGCAGAGCCATGCGTCGATCTCAGTACCGTTTAAATAGTTGTTTCCGATGATGCTTTCTGCTCTGCCTCTCGCGTTCTCGGTGCTCCATAAATCAGTCGCACAGTCGAAGAAATCTATCTGGCCGGAAATTACATTAAGCTGGCCCGAAGCGATATAAGGCAGAAGAGTATCCATGGCGCCATTAAAGAAGATGGCTGCATTGTCGTCGCTGGGTTCGCCTGCCGTGATCTCGATATTAAAAGGACCGGCACCGGAATTCAGCCCGAGACTCTCGACGATATACTCGGCCTGAAGCTGTCCTGCCATGTAGTTGTCGAAAGTTACATAATAATCCACGTCAGATGTGCCCATGATGAGGCGGTCGTAAGCGATGACTGTTACGCCTGCTGCCGTGGCCTTCTCGAGAACGGTATTGAGTGAATTAACATCGATGGCAGCGATAATGAGAACTTCGCAGCCGCTGTTGATCATGTCCTCGATCTGCACGATCTGGGTAGAGACATCATTATTGGCAAACTGGAGGTCTGCCTGATAACCATAGAACTCAATTTCATATTTCAGATTCTCGCCGTCCTGCTTCCATCTCATAAGATCCTGTGTAGGCATGGAGATGCCGACCTTGGCAGCACCGTTATTGACAGGCTGGGTAGGTGTCGGGACGGGATCTCCCGGATAAGGAACTATCTCATCTGCAATGGAGCCCAGGTATTTGTTTACAAGATCTTGCGCGACATCCTCGTTTACGGGGACTGTCATGGGATCGCAGGATGCGCCGAAAGCCTTAACGAATTGACCAAGGACTTCAGCATCTTTGGTGTTGGTGTTGAATCCGAAGATCACAAAAATGCAGTTGCCATTGATCTCAACAGAGATCGCAGCTTCGCCTGTGACATCGTCCAATGTATCGATCAAGCCTTCGGTAGAAAAATAAAGATAGTTGTAAAGTCCGTGATAATAGTCGCTTCCATTGATGTCCTCAATGAGATCTTCGAGATCCAAATGTAATCTCAAATAGCCCTCATTCTTGGAAGAGTAATACTCCTTGTCAGACAGGTCGTCAGTGCTGATGCCGTTCTTATCGAGCAGATCTTCAAGGTAATCCATGAAGTCTGCTGCATAGTTGCCGTCTAACGTCATCTGGAACGCTGCAGCGCCGTCGAGCTCGATGCCGGAAAGGTCATCGGCGTCAAAAACGATGTCATCGTAATCAAAGCCGTCACACTTGGCAGCGAACGCGAATGACTTGATGTTCCCGGCTTCGAAAACATCGTCTAAGTTGATTTCTTTCAGAAAATCATCCAAAGAGTCTTCTTCATCCTCGACCATGTCAGTATCGGCATAGATATAAAAGCCCTTGTCGAGATCATCGAGATCGGGCGTCTTTTTTCCGCCGAACGCATAATCCGTAAGATCGAGCTTTTCGCACGCCTTAATGAACTTATCTGTCGTGATCTTTGTTGTCTTGCTGCTGCATCCTGTAAAGAGCCCTGCGAGCATCGTCAGCGACAGGACTGCAGCTATGATTTTTGTCTTTCTCATCTCATTATCCCCTTTTAAATCATGTCAGATCATAATCGGTATAATAGCCCGAATCGATCAGTATGGCCTGGTAGTTATTTATGTCTGCGAAAACCGGAGAGCAGAGGAATGCGGGAACGATCTTCGCATTGTTATTGCCTGTGAATGTATCATTACATTCTACCGTCATGCCGCTTAAGATCTGGTCTGCCATCTTGGCCGCCTGGTATGCCAGCGTACGCGTATCCTTGAATACGGACATTGCCTGCTTGCCGTTAAGGATGCACTTAACGTTCGGCAGATCGCAGTCCATGCCTGTTATTACCGGCCAGGAACGGCCCGGATAAGTTGCGTCAAGCGCGTTAATTACACCGAGTGCCGTCGAGTCGTTAACACAAAGCCATGCATCGATATTCGTGCCGTCAGAGTAGAAGGTGGCTATGATATTTTCTGCTCTTGCCTGGGCAGTAGCAGTAGACCACTCAGGTGTGGCACAGGCATCAAATTCCGTTTGTCCGGAAACAACTACGAGCTTGCCTGAATCGATGTAAGGTCTTAATACATCCATTGCACCGTTGAAGAAGTAACCGGCTCCGACGTCACCCGGATCACCTGCAGTGATCTCGAGATGGAAAGAGCCGCCCGAACTATCGAGATTAAGCGCATCTCTTATGTACTCGCCCTGGATCTGTCCTGCCATGTAGTTATCGAATGTTACGTAATAGTCGACATTCTCGTTGTTCATCAGGAGACGGTCGTAAGAGATGACCTTTACGTTTTTCTTTGCTGCCATATCAAGCTGCGTTCCGAGGGAAGAACTCTCGATAGGAGCGATGATAAGGACTTTGCAGCCTGTATTGATCATGTCCTCGATCTGCGCGGCCTGTGTATCAACTTTATTTCCTGCGTACTGGAGATCGACCGTATAACCCATGGACTCTAACTCCTTCTTGATCATATCGCCGTCCTGGTTCCATCTCTGGAGATCCTTTGTGGGCAGGGAGACACCGACCTTCTGGCCTGAGCCTGAGCCTCCGGGTACAGAGCCAATGCCTAATCTTGAATATCCGAAATAATCGAGAATATCGATGACGACCTTATCGTTGGTCTTGAGTTTAAGCGGATTGGAAGCTGCACCGAACGCCTTAACGAAGCTGTTCATGACAGAAGCTTTCTTGGCGTTAAATGCGCCGCCGGCAATAATGAAAATATCAGCGCCGTTTACTTCGACAGAGATGCCGATGTCGCCCTTGAGACCTTTTACAGCATCCTCAAGATCGTCATCATCAGCGAGCTCCGTAAAGACATTTACAAGGTCGCCGTGAAGCCTCAGATATCCGCCGTTCTTTGTCTCGGCGTACTCCTTATCGGAGAGCTTCTTTGTTTTGATATCCATCTCTTCGAGTCCGTCGGCCAGGAACTCCATCAGATCTTCGGAATAATCGTCATCGAGCGTCATCTGGAATGCGAAAGCGCCGTCGACCGTTACGTCTTGTAAATCTTCGGGATCTTCGATATCTTCAAGATCTTCGAGTCCTGTGCATTTCGCTGCGATCGCGAAAGACCGGATATTCTCGGCCTCAATGACACCGTCAAAACCGTAGATCTTCAAGAACAACTCAAGCGTGAACTCGTTGTCCTCGACCACATCTTCGTCAGCGGCCAAATAGAAGCCGCCTTCAAGATCGTCAATGTCAGGTGAACTTTTACCGTCTAACTCAAATTCATCAAGGCCTAATTTTTCGCAAGCCTTAGCGAACTTTTCAGTCGTGATCTTCGTAGTCTTGCCGGAGCAACCGGTGAAAAGACTTGCGAGCATAACGACTGAGAGCAAAATTGAAACTGCTTTAATCCTTCTCATAACTCTATTCCTCCCCTGTTGGAATATCCGAATTTTACCATAAATCAAGGTGCTTTGACTTGCTCTATTGCTTTGAAGTATTATCATTAGTCGGAGGGGGTGCATACATATGCGTGAGAAATGGTCATCAAGATCGGCTTTTATCATGGCAGCGATCGGTTCTGCCGTAGGATTAGGTAATGCCTGGAGATTCCCGGGATTAGCAGCAGAATACGGCGGCGGCGCCTTTTTGTTCGTCTACCTTATCGCGATGCTCGTCATCGGAATTCCTCTCCTCATGATGGAGATCGCCATTGCAAGATACACGAGACAGGGCGCACCGGGATCGATGCGCGCGCTCAACAAAAAGACTGAGGGCATCGGCTGGCTCGCGGTCTCAAACGGTATCGGCATCTCGATCTATTACGCAGCTGTTTTCGCATGGGTCATATTGATGTTCGTAATGAGCTCTAAGTTCATGGGCATGACGGGCAACACGGAAGCTGCAAGCGGACTTTGGGCAGAGACCATCAAAACTACAGGTACGACAACCGGATTTACCACCTTCTCATGGCCCGTCTTGGGCTGTCTCCTCGCAGCATGGGTCCTCTGCTACGTCTGCATCCGCAACGGCACGACATCAGTCGGAAAAGTCGTTAAGTTCACAGTATCCCTCCCTGTCATCTGCCTTCTCATAATGGCAGTCCGCGGCGTCATGATGCCCGGCGCAATGGCAGGTTTTGCAAAGCTTTTTATCCCTGACTGGACTGCATTGGGCAACTCCAATCTCTGGGTCGACGCGATCGGTCAGGTATTCTATTCGCTCTCGACATCGATGGCGATCATGTTCGCTTACGGTTCATTCCTCGATAAGAAATCCAACATCGTTGTCGACACCATGATCATCGCCTTCTCCGACATGTTCATCAGCATCCTCGCAGGCATCGTTATGTTCACCACGATGGCAGGTGTCGGCATGCTCGGCGAAATGTCAGATTCAGGCATCAAGACCGCGTTCATCATCTATCCTCAGGCGATCGTCAGTATCTCTAACAGCGGCGTCTTCAACATGATCTTCGCCTTCATCTTCTACTTCTGCCTGATCACTCTTGCGATCGACTCGCTGTTCTCCATCATCGAGGGCATCTCGACCGCAATCTCTGACAAGTTCCATCTCAATAAGAAAAATACAACTCTCACGATCTGCATCGTCGAAGGCATCTTGAGCCTCATCTTCGCAACAGGCGCAGGCCTCGCAGTGCTCGACATCGCAGACCACTTCATCAACAGTTTCTCGCTTATCATCACCGGCATTCTCGAAATGGTCGCAGCCGGCTGGTTCTTTAAGACAACAAAGATCCTCACAGAGCTCAACCGCAACACCAAGAAATTCAAGATGCCTGCATGGTGGTTCCTGCCGTCCATCAAGGTCATCTCACCTATCGTTCTTGCGGGCCTGTTCGTCTGGAACATCTACAGCCTTTTCAAGGCCGGCGGTATCTACGGCGCAGGAGAAAACATAGAAGACGGCTACTCGCTCGCATCGAACATCATCTTCGGCTGGTGCCTCATCGCCCTGATCTTCTGCTCCGGCCTGATCATCAAGATCATCGTCAAGATCAAGTCCTCCAAGGGCTACAAGGAAGACGACAGAACGTGGGAAGACTTCAAGGAGTCGTAAGTTTATAATTTTGCTTTTGCGGGGCGCCTTCCTGTATGGGAAGGCGCTTTTTTTCGCGATGCGGGTGGGCCGCGTTGCCAACCCTTTGATGACTCGGATGATGACTGATTCTTCCCAAATGGTCACCAGTTTAGTCATTTTCGAGCATTTGTGACTTAACTGATGACCAAATTGCCCGTTTTGGTCACTGATTCAGTCACTGCGTTTTCCATAGATTGTAGTAATTATATTTGTTTTTTCTTTCCTGCCCGAAAACGCCATTTCAGGCCGTTTTCGCTTGTCGGTTTTTGTCGTATTTTGTCGAGTTTTGTCGGTTGATTCCGAGAATGGACCGCTTAGAATCAAAGCCATGGAATACTTAGACAAATACATCCCGAAAGAGTACCTGGCTCTTAAGATAAACTACTGCAAAAAGCGGCTCCGCGAGCTGCCCAAAACCAGCGTGGAAGAACATCATGTGCGAGGACTTGTGATCCCGAAAATAAGAATTGCCAATCACAAGATCAATTTGAATTCCGCCAGAGGCCAAGAGCTTTTCGCTGCTTTGATCGAGCGCGAGAATCTGGAACAACAACTCAAGATCTATGAAGCCATTTGGGATCGCAATTACAAAACACCTCCGCCGGAATATGATCCGCCAAAAATAGCAAGGACTATCAGGACCGGAAATAATGAAAAGACCGTAATGGATAAGGCGTTTTTCGACAGCCTCAAAAACGATGCCAACACAAAGTATCCAAAGCCTATGTTGTACCCCTTCAACGGGATTCAATACCGTTCCGAAGCCGAGCGCGAAATAGCGATCTTTTACACCGAGACCGGCATTCCTTTTAAGTACGAACCGGAGCTCCACATAGCAGGAATGAACCGCCCGGTTTACCCTGATTTTGTTTTGCACATTCCCGAACTGGAGACGTGCAAATTCCACGAGCATTACGGCATGATGAGTTTTGCCAAATATGTGCGTGACACCAAGATCAAATGCAACTCTTATGTCGATGCGGGGCTGCTGCTCGATCAGGATGTTTTCTTCACTTATAACACTGAGGATCAGCCGCTTGACATAAGGTATATCGCGGCCAAACTTAACGGCATAATCTACGGCAACCTGATCAGCAGCAATGAGCGGATGGCGGATACTGAGAGGTAGCGGATTGCCTTATAACAGCGCCCGTAAACACCCGATAAACCGCTTGATGCACTAGTCAAGCAAAAGTAGACACTCAAACAAGAAAATATACACCTAAACTTTTTGGTAGAGCATTCGATATTGTTTTGGAGTCAGATAATTCAATGCGTACGCAGGACGTTCTTCGTTGTAGAA
>JAEEGJ010004456.1_pt1 | contig 47244 bp, 31 predicted proteins | sample 8958761 | NCBI WGS metagenome assembly JAEEGJ01 (sample SAMN16246546, study PRJNA631951) | gut metagenome | biome: gut microbiome; feature: rumen; material: RS-attached | host: Bos | place: Iran: Karaj | collected 2018-10
ATCTGATATCCAGGGCGCTCCATACTTTCATGTGGGCCTCAATATTGTCGTCAGTAGCTCAACTGCTGTCAACATTGATTGATGCCATCGTAGTGAGTAACCTGATTGGCCCTGATGCCATCTCGGCAGTCAATGTGTCAGTGCCAGTTCTGTCGCTTGTGAGTTGTCTCGCTATCCTGTTAGGTGTGGGTGGATCGATAGTGGCTGCCAAGGCAATGGGACTTCGGAATATGGAGGAGACCAATCGGGTCTTCTCCGTATCGTTAAAGGCCACGCTGATTTTTGGATTGTTTATTTCTGTGGTTGGCTATTTGCTGGCACCTGCGATTGTGGGACTCATATGTCCTACAGAGAGTCGTATCTATCCATTGGCTGCCAGCTATCTGCAAATCATTCTCACCGGTATGGTCTTTATGTTAGGAGGCTTTACCTTGCAATCTTTTGTCAAGACTGACGGGAATCCCAAACTGGTGATGAGGGCCGTTGTCTTAGGATGTATCGTCAATCTGGTTTTTGACATCATCTTCATCCAGGTCTTCGATATGGGTATTGCAGGTTCGGCATGGGCTTCTGTCTTGGCATATATAGTTGCTTTTGCTGTTTGCTTGCTACATTTCCGTATGCCTCGTTGTTCGTTGCGCTTTCAGCTCCATGCCAGAAGTACCCATGGATTAGGCACCATCGCCAAGGAGGGGGCTCCCTTAAGTGTCAATTCGCTATTGCTGGGTGTCTGCACCTATTTCATCAATACGATCGTCCTGCATGTTGCAGGTGATGACGGTATGTATGTGTGGTCACTCTGTCTGCAGTTGTTCTCCATCATGCAGTTGGTGCTTGGCGGCATCTCCACCAGTATCTTTGCGATTGGGGGCTTGTTGGCAGGTGAGCGTGACATGGAGGGACTGGGTATCCTGACACGAAGAGTGCTTATCTATGTCAGCGGTGTGCTGGCTGTTATCGTCGTTGTGATGCTGGTATTCCCTGAGTTGCTTCCCAGTCTGTTTGGTGGTAGTCATCTCTCTGGTCGCGCTACGTTGGACATTGCCTCTCCGATCCGTATTTACGCGTTGCTGCTTGTGCCCTATGGCATTGTCGCCGTTCTGCGTTCGCTTTATCAGATTATCGGGTTCCGTAGCATGAGTATGATTCTCAGCATCACCCAATTGGTGGCAATGGTGGCCTGTGTATGGTTGTTTGCCCTTGTCAGCTCCGATATGCTATGGTGGGGATTCCCCGTATCGGGCATCATCTTATTATTGGTAACTGCGGTTTTCAGTTGGCAAAAGCGTCTTCAGAAGCCACAATTGGCCATGATGACGCTGATTCCACAGACGATTGGTGGGAAGTCGCTTAATTTCTCCATCAGACTGACTCGTGAGGACGTGACCAGTGCATTGGATGATATCAAGACCTTCCTGAAAGACTATCAGGTGGCGGAAACAACGATCTTCAGAGTGCGTCTCTGTTGCGAAGAACTCTTATACAATATGACCGACTATGCCGTCGAGAAATATGCAGAGAAACACTTTGCTGATATCCATATCCTGTTGACTGATCCTCAGGTGAGCGTGTTGCTGAAAGATGACGGACGTCCCTTTAATCCGATTTTCAAGAATCGGGAACTGAGGGAGAAAAATGCTGATACAGATTATGAACACTTGGGCTTGTTGCTGGTTACAGGCGAAAGCTCCTCGATCAACTATAAATACATGTACGACCAGAATATGGTCTTCCTAACTTTCCAACGAAACTCATAAAAACAACAATATGAAGACTAACGAATACCTTCAACCATTTTGGGACGCTTTTGAGCGTTTTGCAGATCTGCCTGCTATCGTTGATAATGGTGGGCGAGTAACCACCTATCGCCAATTAGGTGAACTGACGCGTAGAATAGCGGGAGGACTGGCACGTCTGGATTTGCCGGAAAACTCCCTGATCCCTATCCTGCTGCCTACCTCGATGGAGTATATGGCTGCAGAGTTGGGTGTCTGGATGGCTGGTCATGCTGTTGTGCCGATGGGTACTACTTTCCCTGAAAGTCGTATCGAATACATCAAGGATCATTGTGAGGCGCCGCTCATTATCGATGCCCAGAGACTCCAGGAATTCTCAGAAGCTGAAGAGCTTCATGACGAGGTCACGCGCTTTGAACTCGATCAGAAGGCCATTCTGATCTATACCAGTGGATCGACGGGTGAGCCCAAGGGTATCCTGCATTGCTTTGACAGTCTATGCTCCCATGTACACACTGGTACCCTGCAGGAAGAGCATACTGATATGGTGTGGGCTACCTCGTCGCCATTCTATTTCGTGGTTGCTATGTCGAACTTCCCAGTGTTGAAGGGTGGTGGTCAGTTACATTTCTACACAGGCGACGTGCTGTTCGATGTCAGGAAACTGGAAGACTATATCGAAAAGTTTGGCGTGACGCATAGTTTTATCAGTCCTGCCGTATTGGCCAATTTCCATAACCGCTCGAAGTCGCTCAAGGTCGTATTCACGGGTAGTGAGAAACTCGTTAACCAGTGTTCGCGCGACGGTTATCTGCTCTACAATAATTACGGTATGACTGAAACGCTGGGCACGTTGCTGCACTACAAGGTGGATAAACCCTATGAGTCTACGCCAGTAGGCGTGCCCAACAATGCAGAAGTTCAGGAATTGATGCTCGTGGACGACGACGGTAAGCCTGTTGCCGAAGGCGAAGAGGGTGAGCTGGTGGTTAAGGGATGCTTCTGTAAATGTTACTACAAAGACCCTGAGCGTACAGCTCAGCTCTATCAGGATGGCTGGCTGCATACCAACGACATCATGCGCCAACTGCCAGATGGCAACCTCATCTATGTGAACCGTAAAGACTGGATGGTGAAGATCAATGGCCAGCGTGTAGAGCCGGGTGAGGTCGAACAGGCCATCCAGCGCATCGATGGTGTTACGAACGCCATTGTCAAAGGCTTCGATGGCAAGACAGGTAGTCAGTATCTTTGTGGCTATTACACCAGTGATGGAGATATCACCCCCGAAGCCATCAGGAATACGCTCGCAGAACGTCTGCCACCCTACATGGTGCCCCTGCACATTGTGAAGGTGGATGAGTTTTCCTACCTGCCTAATGGTAAGGTGAACCGTAAGGTTCTGCTGCCACCTGACACTTCAGAACTCCTTTCGAACTACGTAGCGCCTACCAACGAGATAGAGCGTACGCTTTGCGAAGCTTTTGCCCAGGTACTTGGGATGGAACAGGTGGGTATCGACGATGATTTCTTCATGCTTGGTGGCGACAGTATCAAAGTGATGCGCCTGCAACAGCAGTGCGAAAGCCTGAGTCTGACATCCAAGATGATCTATAAAGGTAAGACCCCACGCCATATCGCAGAACTCTGTGACGTGGTGGGCGGTGATGTCGCCTCGCCAGTCTTCCCCGTTGCCCTCTCACAGACTCAGATGGGTATCTATGCCGAGAGCATGGCCCGTCAGGGAGAGGCTGCCTATAACAATCCCATCCTGTTGAAGATTGATGCAGAGATCGATGAGCAGAAGTTGGCTCAGGCTATCGAACAGGTGGTCAGTGCCCATGCCTTTATCAAGACCCGTATCGAGGAAGACGCTGAGGGTAATCCTGTGATGGTGCCTTCAGATGCAACCTATAAGCAGACCATCGAACAGATGAGCGAGGCTGAGTTGGAGGCCTTGAAGCCCCAGCTCATTCAGCCCTTCAACCTGCAGAAAGACCAGTTGTTCCGTATTCGTATCATTCGTACGGAGGCTGGCTTGTATCTGTTCTCAGATTTCCACCATATTATATATGATGGCACCTCTATGCGTATCTTCATGGCCGATGTCGATCGTGCCTATGCAGGGGAGGCTATTGCCCCAGAGCAGTGGACTGGCTGGCACGTCGCCCAGGAAGAGGCTGCCCTGCGCCAGACAGAAGCCTATACTGAGGCAAAGGCATGGTACGAGGAGAACTTCAGCGGGTTGGATATCGAGAACAAACCTATTCCTGATGTGCTTGGTGAAAAGACCGTAACCTTTGGTAGTCAGGATTTGGCGCTTGGCATCACCAATGAAGCCATCAATATATTCTGCCGTCGTCAGGGTTTCACTGCCAATATCCTCGCGATAGCAGCATTCGCCAAGCTGATGGGAGCCTATACCAATCAGGAGGCTGCGCTCTTTACTACCATCTACAATGGTCGTAACAGTCTGCGCACAGCCCGTACTATGGACATGATGGTGAAGACACTGCCCGTGTATAGCCGTTGGACTGCCGATACACGTATCAAAGACTTCCTTTACGACGTGAAGCAGCAATTGCTTGGCGCGATGAACAACGACATCTACTCGTTTGCTGAGGTGGCAACCAACTTAGGTATCAATAGTGACGTGCTCTTTGTCTACCAAGGCGACTATCTGGCACTGGGTACTGTCTGTGGCCAGCCTTACCATGCCATTCCCTTGGAGAAGAATGCCACGGGCAGTCCGCTCGACTTTCAGATCTTCAACACAGCCGATGGCCCGTCGCTCCATGTGGAGTATCAGAAGAATATGTACTCTGATGCGCTCATCAGCCAGCTGATGCAGTGTTATGCCAATGTGCTTCGCTCGATGCTGACGGTAGAGCGTCTGTCGGATATTGAATTGCTCAATGCTGATCAGTTACAGCAGCTCGACAGTTTCAATGAGACTGATGTGGACTACGATGACACGCAGACCGTCGTCTCGTTGTTCCGTCGTCAGGCGAAGGCTACACCAGATGCCGAGGCCGTGGTGTTCAAGGACAAACGCTATACTTATAAGGAGGTGGATGAGATCAGTGATCGTATCGCAGGTTACATCGCCTCGAAGGGTTTGGGATTGGAGGATGCTGTTTCCATCATCATCCCTCGCAGTGAGTGGATGGTTATCGCCTCGTTTGGTGTGTTGAAGGCAGGTTGTACCTATCAGCCACTTGATCCCACCTATCCCAAAGAGCGTTTGAACTTCATGGTGAAAGATTCTGGTGCGAAGTTGCTTATTGCTGATGAGACATTGCGCGACCTCGTGGACGAATATCAGGGAGACGTGTTGCTGACCAAGGATCTGAAGCAGTTGCCTATACCAGAGACATTACCAGAAGGGCCGAAGCCAGAGAGTCGTTTCATCCTGCTCTATACCAGTGGCTCTACAGGTGTGCCCAAGGGTTGTCAGCTGACCCATGCTAATCTTGTCTGCTACTGTAACTGGTACTGGAAGTACTATGCCCTGAAGCCGGAACACCGTGTGGCTGAATACGCCAGTTATGGTTTTGACGTCCATCAAGAGGGCATCTATCCCCCGTTGACGGCTGGTGCTACCGTATACATTATTCCAGAAGAACTGCGTCTCGATCTTATCGCGCTCAATGAGTATTTCGAAACCAATCATATCACCCACGCGTTTATGACAACTCAGGTGGGCTACCAGTTCGCTACCAGTATCGAGAACCATTCGCTGCTGCATCTCAGTTGTGCTGGTGAGAAGCTGGCCAGTCTCAATCCACCGACCGCCTATCAGTTACACAATGGCTATGGTCCTACGGAGACCACCATCATCATCACCATCTTCCCAGTACATGAGAAACTGGTGGATATCCCCATTGGCAAAGCGATGGATAACGTGCGACTCTATGTTACTGACTTGCAAGGCCATCGTCTACCCATAGGAGCTATCGGCGAACTGTGGGCTGCAGGTCCTCAGGTGGCCCGTGGCTATCTGAACCGTCCTGAGAAGACGGCAGAAGTGTTTATCACCAATCCGTTCACTCGTGAGAAGAAATATGCTCCTGTCTATCGTACTGGTGACATTGTGCGCTATCTGCCTGATGGCAATATCCAGTTTGTGGGACGTCGCGACGGACAAGTGAAGATTCGTGGTTTCCGCGTTGAACTGAAAGAGGTGGAGGCTGTTATCCGTGAGTTCCCAGGTATCAAGGATGCCACCGTACAGGCCTTTGACGCTGAAGGTGGCGGCAAATTCATCGCAGCCTATATCGTCAGTGATGAGCAGATCAATATCGAGGCTCTGAACAACTTTATCTTGGAGCAGAAGCCTCCTTATATGGTGCCTGCTGTAACGATGCAGATTGATGTCATCCCTCTGAATCAGAACCAGAAGGTGAACAAACGCGCCCTGCCCAAGCCTGAGTTTAAGAAGATGGAAGTGGAGGAGAGTGGTAATAGACCGTTGAATGTGCTGGAGCAGGAACTGTTGGAAATAGCCGCTGGTGTGATAGGCAACAAGGAGTTCGGTGTTACCACACCTCTTATCTATGCAGGTCTGACCTCTATCCTCAGCATCAAACTCTCCGTACAGCTTTACAAGCGTTTTGGTATTGAGATTAAGTCGAATCAGCTCACTGGTGGTGCATCCATCGACACCATTGAGAATGTCATCCTCGATCGATGGATGAATGGAAGTGAAAAGGACGAAGTGGGTAGTGAAGAACTTGCTGAAGATGAAGGCTTGAAGGCCTCGCCACTGACCTTTGCCCAGACAGGCGTCTACTTCGAATGCGTCAAGAATCCATTGAACGTCACTTACAGCATGCCTTCTTTGTATCGGTTTGATAAGAATGTGGTCAGTGCTGAGCTCTTGGAAAAAGTCTTGTCGGAGTTTATCAGCATCCATCCAGCCCTGTCTACCCATTTCGATATGACTGAAGAGGGCGTGATGCAGGTTCCTAATGAGGATCAGACAGCTGTTATCGAACAGCTGACCATGACACCTTCAGAATTCGAGGCGTATAAGCAGCAGTTCCTGCAGCCTTTCCGTCTGTCGAGTGGTCCGCTTTATCGTATGGTCATCATCACGGTTGAGGATGAGGTCTACCTCTTGGCTGACTTCCACCATCTCGTGATGGACGGTGACTCGATGAACACCTTCACCATCCAGTTGGGAGAAGCCCTGCGTGGTGAGAAGTTGGAGGCAGAGACACTTAGCTATGCGAAGTTCGCAGTAGATGAAAAACGTTTCGAGACTTCCGAGGGCTTTGAGGCTAACAAGACTTACTTTGCCCAGATGCTGGCAGACTATGAGAGTGCCAGTGAGATAGCAGCGGATATCAAGGGACAGGAAGCCAACGGCTTGATGCAAACGGTGGCAAGCCCCTTCAATCTGGATGCTGTCGACGGTTTTGCCAAGCAACAGGGTGTGACCCCAGCCTCCGTGATGCTTGCAGCCACTTTCTACACCGTATCGCGATATATCAACAGCCGTAACGTCTATCTCTCTACCATCAGCAGTGGGCGTAGTGATGTACGTACGGCAGGTACAGTGGGTATGTTTGTTAATACCCTTCCATTGGGTATCACAGTGGCTGACACGACAGTAGCAGAGTTTATCAAGGCCAGTGCCGATGTGTTCAAGGGTGTCATCGAACATGAGAAATATCCGTTTGCGCGTATCGCTGCTGACTATGGCTATCAGCCACATATCGTCTTCGAGTATCAGATAGGTGTTATCGGAAAAGCCGATATCCCAGGACTGAAGTCGAGAGAAGCGCTGAATAATGAGAGTGCTAAGTTTAAGTTGGCTATTCATATAGAGTACAGGGACGGCAAACCTGCTGTTGTGCTGTATTACAACGATGCGCTTTACAGTCGTGCGCTGATGGAGGGTTTGTCAGGCAGTATTGTGACAGTGGCTGAACGGATGATGTCTTCGGCTGATGCCAAGGTACGCAAGGTATCCATCGTCAGTGAGGCTCAGGAAACAGAACTGTCAGGCTTGCGTCAGACTGCTACAGGCGAAGCACCATTTAAACTCTTCCATGAGTGCATTGGTCACTTTGCTGAGACACAACCCGACCACGAAGCCTTGGTAGCTATTGATGGTACGTTCACCTATCAGCAGATGGACGAAGTCACCAATCGCATCGCCAATGCCCTGCGACAAAAAGGTGTGCAGGAACGTGATCGTGTAGCCTTGTTGCTGCCACGTACCAGTCGACTTATCCTCTCACTCTTTGGTGTGCTGAAGGCAGGTGCTGCCTATATCCCCTGTGATCCTGAGTATCCTGCAGATCGCATCAAACTCATCCTGGAGGATAGTGAAGCGAGATACATCATCACTACTGCCGATCGTCTCGACTCCGTACCTGCAGACAAGGCCATTGATGTTGAGTCTCTTCTGGCTGATTCTGTTAGCTGCAGTGCCACAGCAGCTAGCATCACCCCCGACGATCTCGCGTACCTTATATATACAAGTGGTTCAACGGGTCGTCCGAAGGGTGTGATGCTGCGTCACGAGGGTATCTGTAATTACCTCTACGGCCATCCTGCCAATGTCTTTGCCAATGCGGTGAAGACAGATGCGGAGCGTATCCTCAGTGTTACCACGATTTCGTTCGATGCAGCCCTGCAGGATATCGGTATGGCCTACTTCAATGGTAAGACACTGATTCTTGCTACAGAGGAACAGGCTAATAACCCGCTCGACTTGGCAAAGCTCATAGCAGAGCAACATATCAATATGGTCAGTGGAACACCATCGCGCTGGGGCGCTTGGCTTATGAGTCCAGACTTCTGCAAGGCCATCGCCAACCTCGCCATCTGTCGTGCAGGTGGAGAGAAGTTCTCCGATCAGTTGCTTTCCCAGATGCGTAAGGCAACCAAGGCTCGTATCTTCAATTGCTACGGACCTACGGAGATAACGGTGGCCTCGAACAATGCCGAACTCACTCATGCTCAGTTCGTCACTGTGGGTAAGCCCCAGTTGAATGTCAAGGAGTTCATTGTCGACAGCGATGGTAACGAACTGCCTGTTGGTGTCGTTGGCGAACTTTACATTGGTGGTCGTGGTGTGGCTCGTGGTTACAATAACCTCGACGAGATGACCCGTGAGAGATTTGTGGACTACAAGGGTGAGCGCATTTATAAATCAGGCGACTACGCCAAGTGGTTACCCGATGGCAATGTGGTTATCCTTGGACGTACTGACCATCAGATCAAACTCCGTGGCCTGCGTATCGAACTCGGTGAGATTGAGAATGTGATGTTGAAGGTTGAGGGTATGAAGAAGGTGGTCATCATGATCCGTAAGATCAATGATCGCGAACACCTCTGTGCATACTATACCGCAGATCGTGAGATAGCAGCAGATGCCCTGAAGGCAGAAATATCAAAGAGTCTGACGCAGTACATGGTGCCCACAGCCTATCTGCAACTCGCAGAGATGCCTATGACGCCTAACGGGAAGACGGATGTGAAGGCTTTGCCTAACCCAGAACTGGCAGGCGTTGGCGAATATGTTGCTCCTGCCAATGACACAGAACGGATCTTCTGTGACATCTTTGCAGGCATCCTGAAGATCGACAAGGTTGGAGTTACTGATAGCTTCTTCGAACTTGGTGGTACGTCGTTGGCTGTGATGCAGATTGTGGTCCAGGCAGAGAAGGCAGGCTTGCATGTGGCTTATCGCGATGTGTTCGACAATCCCTCACCACGACAGTTGGCACGCTTAGTCACAGGTGAGGTGGTTGAAGATCGTCATGACGAGGTAAGCGACTTCGACTATACCGCCATCAACAACCTGTTGCAGCGTAACACGCTCAAGAATTTCCTCAGTGGCGAGCGTCGTCAACTTGGAAATGTCTTGTTGACGGGTGCTACAGGCTATTTGGGAATCCATATTCTGAACGAACTGGTTGAGTCAGATGCCCAGAACATCTACTGTCTGGTTCGAGGTAAGACGATTGAAGCGGCAGAGCACCGTCTTAACACCATGCTCTACTATTATTTCAACAAATCGTTTGCACCACTCTTTGGTACACGCCTCCATATCGTTTTGGGCGACGTCACCAGCGACTTCGCTGGCGATTTGAAGGTTGATACTGTCTTCAATTGTGCTGCTATTGTGAAGCATTTCAGCGAAGGCACAGAGATAGAGGACGTGAACATCGGTGGTGCCCAGCGTTGCGTGGAGTACTGTATCAAGACGGGGGCTTGTCTGATCCATATCTCTACTGCCAGCACCCGTGGCATCTGGACTGGTGAACCAAGGAATGATGTATTTACGGAGCAGAAACTCTATATTGGTCAGTATCTCAACAACAAGTATATCTACTCGAAGTTCATGGCCGAGCGTCTGGTCCTTGAGGCGATCGCTCTCCACGGACTTGATGGTAAGATCATGCGTGTGGGCAATCTGGCAGCACGCTCTACGGACGGTGAGTTCCAGGCCAACTTCTCCACCAACTCGTTCATGGGTCGTATCCGTGTCTTCAATATGCTTGGCTGCTGTTCTTATGCGATGGCTGCCAGCAAGGTGGAGTTCTCGCCTATCAACGAGGTGAGTCACGCCATTGTAAGCTTGGCCACCACTCCAAAGGAGTGTACGGTGTTCCATCCCTACAACAACCACGTTCAGTTCCTTGGCGATGTGCTGAATGGGTTGTCTGTAGTAACCAATGGAGTACGTTTCGTTGAACTGGATGAGTTTAATGAGGCGATGAACCGTGCCAAGGACGATCCGGAGAAGGCCAGTCAGTTGGCTTCGCTGCTGGCATACGCTGATGCAGCCCACGGACAGAGAGTGACTGATGTGACACGTAATAACGACTATACCACTCAGGTGCTTCTCCGTCTTGGCTCTTCCTTCTCACCCACTTCATGGGATTATGTGGAGCGTATGCTCACTGCCATTGAAGGCTTTGGATTCTTTGAATAAAAATATATGAAAACGATAGAATTGAGTGAGGCCCAGCGCCTCGTGGCTGAAGGTGATAAACTGTCGCCTGCCGAACGTTTGGAGTTACAGCAGCAACGTCTGCGCGAGCTCGTGGCCTACGCCCGTGAGCATTCCCCTTATCTGGCCAAGTTGTATGCTGATTTGCCAGAGAACTTCACGCTCACCGATCTGCCCATCGTTTATAAGAAAGACATGTTGGAGAACTACGACAACTATGTGACGGATCGTAATATCCACATGCAGGACGTTCTGAAATATGTGGAACGTCCCGTCGAAGATACGAGCCTCTTATTAGGTCAGTATTCAGCGTTGAGGACCTCGGGATCTACCGGAAACCCGTTGCCGATGGTGCGCGATGACTATCACAATAAGATTCATGGTCAGATGATGGCCCAGCGCCTGATGGGTGGGATCCCGATGGAGGTGCTGTCGCTGAAACGTCATCACCACGCCTCAGTCATCCATTTGGCCCATGGTGCTTCCAGCTACAATGCCTTCCTCAGGACGAAGGCAGCCTTCCCAGAGGTGGCTCACAACCTGATAGGATTGTCATGTCTGGATAGTATCAATCACCTTGTCGAACAGCTCAATGAGTTCCAGCCAACCACGCTTACCGGCTATCCCTCCATGCTCGTTCCCCTGGCTGTAGAGCAGATGAATGGCAACCTGAAACTCGATGTCAAGATGGTCTGCACCTCAGCTGAGATGCTGACGGAGAAGGATTATCAAGTGATGAGAGAGGCATTCCATTGCCCAATACTCAACAACTACTGCATGACAGAGGGTGGCGAGGTGGCTATGACGCGTGGCAGCTCTCATCTGCACATCAATGAAGACTGGGTGATTGTGGAGCCTGTAGATAAGGATATGAATCCGATGGGCGAGACTGACAAGTGGTCTGCTGGTCTGCTCATCACCGACTTGTCGAACTATGTGCAGCCCATCATCCGCTATTTTGTCTCAGATGTTGTCCGTATCAATCGCAAGCCTGTCGATGACTGTAATCTGCCGTGTCTGGAAATCCGTGGTCGCATGCTCGATAACTACACCATTTGTGGCAAGACCTTTAGTGTTGCCGGACTGGTCACGGAATCAGAGGTCTGGCCTCATCTGATCAAATACCAGTTTGTGCAGACTGACGACGAGACGATTCAATTGCGAGGCCTGTGCAGTGCCAATTCCAACCCGGAGGAGGTACTGGGTGGTCTTAGTAAGCACATCAAGCAGTTCCTTGCCCAGCATGGCTGTCCTGATGCTAAGGTGGAGTGGTCTCCAGAGCCCTTCATCCCCAATAAGCGCGGAGGTAAAATACCTATGTATGTAAAATTATAATAAAAATATTGAGAATATGGAATCAAAACTGGTTATTTACAATACGCTGACGCGTCAGAAGGAGCGTTTTGAGCCCCTTCACGCCCCCAATGTAGGCATGTACGTCTGTGGTCCCACCGTCTATGGTGATCCTCATCTGGGTCATGCCCGTCCTGCAATCACCTTCGACCTCGTGTTCCGTTACCTGAAGCACTTGGGTTATAAGGTAAGGTATGTACGTAATATCACTGATGTGGGTCACTTGGAACACGATGCAGACGAGGGCGAGGACAAGATTGCCAAGAAAGCCCGTCTGGAGCAGCTTGAGCCCATGGAGATCGCTCAGTATTACACCAACCGCTACCATCAGGCGATGGATGCGCTGGGTGTGCTGCGCCCCTCTATCGAGCCTCATGCAACGGGTCATATCATCGAACAGCAGCAACTTGTTCAGCAGATTCTCGACAACGGCTTTGCTTACGAGAGCAATGGCTCGATCTACTTCGATATCGAAGCTTATAATAAGAAGTATCAGTATGGTATCCTCTCAGGTCGTTCGCTCGAGAATATCAAGGACGCCAGTCGCGAACTCGACGGAGTAGGCGAAAAACATAATCAGGCAGACTTCGCTCTGTGGAAAAAGGCACAGCCTGAGCACATCATGCGCTGGCCATCGCCATGGAGCGACGGATTCCCAGGCTGGCACTGCGAGTGTACGGCAATGGGTCGCAAGTACCTGGGTGAGGAGTTTGATATCCACGGCGGTGGCATGGACCTCGTGTTCCCCCACCATGAATGTGAGATCGCACAGGCTCAGGCGTCGATGGGTCACCCCGCCGTGAAGTACTGGATGCACAATAATATGATCACCATCAACGGACAGAAGATGGGTAAGTCGTTGGGTAACTTCATCACTCTCGAGCAGTTCTTCACTGGCAACCACGAGAAACTGGAGAAAGCCTACTCGCCCATGACCATCCGATTCTTCATCCTCTCTGCCCATTATCGTGGCACCGTCGACTTCTCGAACGATGCCCTCCAGGCAGCAGAGAAGGGTCTGGAGAAACTGATGAATGGTATCGCTGACTTGGAGCGTGTACAGGTGTCAGACAAGTGTGACGCTGAGACGGAAAAAGTTGTGAAGAGTCTGCGCGAGAAGTGCTACGACGCCATGAACGACGACTTCGCAACCCCACAGGTGATCAGTTATCTGTTTGAGGCCTGTACCGTGGTGAATAAACTGACTGACCACAAGGCTACCATCTGTGCCGATTGTCTGAAGGAACTGAAGGAGACGATGCATCTCTTTGCTGAGGACATCCTGGGTCTGAAGGCGGAGAAGAGTGGCACTAACGATGAGCGTGAGGCTGCCTTTGGGAAAGTCATGGATATGGTGCTCGAGTTGCGCGCCAAAGCCAAGGCCGAAAAGGACTGGACCACGAGCGACAAGATCCGCGACGAACTCGCTGCAGCAGGCTTCGAGGTCAAGGACACGAAAGACGGTGTCACCTGGAAGCTGAATAAATAAGGGTTTATTCCTCCCCAGCTGGGGAGGAATAAGCTTTTTTAGTCATGACTAAAGTGCGCGTATCTTTCTTGAATTTTTTGAAGGAGACGTATACCAAGCCTTTGTTGGGTTTCTTATCGCCCCACGAGTTCTTCATTACGAAATAGGGCTCCCCTGTGTCGTCGTGGGCTATGCCGACGATGGCCATGCCATGCGAATCATTAGCCCAGCACACACCATGGTGCTCACGTACAGCTCTTTCCGTCTTTGTTAAGAGCGTATCGATGGGCACATTCAGATAACGGTCGTGCAACCAGTTGTCTGGGGTATCGAGTACAATCTCCTGATCATAAGGCTGACGAGAGTCGCACATCAGCTGGATATACTCCCCAGGCTTGCAGACGCTGTGGGCAAACTCCTGTGGCGTATAGGTGGCACCCAGCATGAACACCCATGTGGGGGGAGGGGTGACGATGGACGGCATGGCGTCGTAGCCCACAATGCCGTATTTCTCCAACAGCCGCAGCAGTGTGGCTAACTCCCCACGTTTGCTCTGAGGGGCATCAGGCTCCTGCTCCATCATCTTCTCTATATAATAAGGTGAGAGGTTCACAGAGTCGCCCCAGGCCAGATGCTCTGTCTCGATGGTGGAGAGCATAGCGTAGATCCAACAGGTCTCCGAGTCGCCCTGATTCTTGACGGGCGTCATACGGTTAAGCACTTCGTTGGTGTATTCTTTCTGCCGATGGCAGGCAGAAATGCTAAACGAAAGAATCAGCAGCAATATAATTCTCATACTTCAATACCCTTTGTTTTGTGTGAAGTGGGGATTCAGAGTAATCATATCATTTGGAATGGGAAAAACGGTGGTGTGGCCGTCGCTCTCATCGACAGGATCGTCGAACTCATCGCCTGTGAAGAGACTCTTATACTGACGGAAACGAATCAGGTCCTGACGTCGCCACCCCTCCCAGCAGAGCTCGAGCAGTCGTTCGTCGAGCAGATTCTCTGGTGTAAACTCACGTGGTATTGCCTCAGCACGTTTGCGCACGGCATTGAAATCGGCACTGCCGTCCTCACCATTGCGCCACTTAGCCTCTGCACGCATCAACAGGGCATCGGCGAAACGGAAGAGCACGATGTCGTTATCCAAAAGTGTGCCGTCCTTCGTGGCGTTCTTGTCTATATCGTACTTCTTCATACGGGCACCAGCTGTTTCCACATAGGGGTCGTAGCTGAGGTCCATCTTCACGGCGTATGGATAGTAGGTCAGAGGGGCTCCCGTGCGATCGGGTATGATATCCCCGTAGCGGTCGTATACCTCGTCTGCCCAGTAGTTTATGTCGAAACGCGGATCCTCCTCATCCGTGCCATAGCCGAAGATACGGAGGGTGTTCCTGGTGGCGCACGAGCCGTTCTCGCCAGTGATACCATAGGCATCTGCATGCCGATAGTGCCATGAACGCATGATATTCTGCTGTGTGTTGTTGTAGAGGTCCTTGTCCATGGGAATGATCCAGATGTTCTCGCAGGAGTTCTCGTTGCGCACCGTGAAATTCGAAACGTAATTATCTTCCAGTTTATACCAATCCTCCAGATAGTCGCAGAAGAAGATGACCGTCTCCCAGGCATTCAACTTCTTTCCGTAGATGTCGAAAATGAAATCCTTGCCATCAATGTATTGGTTGTCCGTCCAATCATTGTCGAGATAGATCTCTGCATTGAGGGCGAGCTTGGCCAGAACAAAGGCTGCTACATCATAGGTGACACGGCCATAATAATCGCCTTGCGCCACACTGTTCTCTCTTGGCAGATAGTTGCCGGCATCGAGGAGCTCGTTAAAGACAAAATAGAACAGTTCGCTGCGCTCCGATTGAAGCACCTCGTTCATCGAGAGGTTAGTGTCTGTGACGATGGGTACACGTCCGAAGAGGTCGAGCAGGTACCAGTAGTAGATAGCTCTGAGGGCGCGCACTTCGGATGTATATGCCTTGAACTCGTTGTTGGAGATGATGTCGCGGTGTTCTTCGAGGCGCTCTAACGAACGGTTGCAGAGTGTGATGACCTTATAGAGGTACAGCCAGGAATTGTAAGGCAAGTCATGGCCTCCGTCCCATGAGTGACGATACATGTCCTGCCACAGTTCACCGTCGTACCAGTCATGACCTCTGGTAGGGAGCATGGCTTCGTCGGATCCGAAGGTCTGGAGGTCATAGACGCCTCGGCAGGTGCCTTGCAGTCCTTGGCCGTCGGTAGCGCCTCCCACATAGTTATATAAGGTGGCGACGGTGTTCTTGTAGAGATTCTCTGGGGTGCTGTGGACTAATTCCTCAGCAATCTGGTCGCGTGGGTGCTCATCGAGCGAACATGATGAAGGTAGAAGGGTAAAAAGGCAAACAAATAAAAGACCTCTTACCCAAAGACATACTATCTGATGGCTTTTATTCATAGTGTTCATCTTTTTACCTTTTTAAAATTGTATGCTTAGACCAAAAGTGTAACTGCGATAGGCGGGCATGACGTTCTTGTCGTCGATGCCGAGGGTGCCGTTGATAACGGTGGAGTTGATGATTGGTGTGACTCCACTGTAGCCTGTGATGGTAGCGAGGTTGTTGACGGATGCCGATAGGCGCAGACCATTGATGTATTTCGACTTGATGGGAATGTTCCAGCCTATGGTCACATAGTCGAAGTTCACGTAATCGCCGTTCTCAAGCCAGTAATCACTGATGGTCTGGTCCTTGAAACCCTCTTCAGGCGCACCCTTCATGATGTTGTAGTTGGGCAACGAGAGCACGTTCATATACGAGAGGGCTGTACCATTGTAGATCTTGTGTCCAAAGGCACCGTTGATCTGTGTGGTGATGTCCCACTGGCGATAGCGCAAGGCGATGTTCGAACCCATGATAGCCTTGGGAGTAGCCTGTCCACAGATGTAGCTGTCGTCCGTGACGTCATAGTATTTCATGCCGTCAGCATCCTCTATGATTCCGTTGCAATGGGGTAGTTTGAAGACACCCAAGGGCTCTCCGACGATCTGCTTCACCACAGTGCTGGCTCCATGGAAGCCTGCACCCCAAAGGGCCGAGATACCTATCGACTGAGGGGCTGTCATAGGCTGTCCGTTGTATTCGCCGTCGAGTGCGAGCAGCTTGTTGCGCTCAAAGGTCCAGTTCATGTTGATGGTTAGTTCCACGTCCTTTGTGCGCAGGGGGGTGATACCGAAGCCGATCTCAAGTCCGCTGTTCTGCATCGATCCGAGGTTGGCAAGGAACTTGTCGTAAGGGTAGGGTGGCACAGGCACGGTATAGACGTAGAGCATGTCAGTGGTCTTCGAACGGTAGTAGTCGATGCTCAGGGCGATGCGCTTCTCCCACATCGAGAGATCGAGACCCACGTTGAAGGTCTTCTTCACCTCCCACTTCAGGTCGGGGTTGGAATTACGGATGATGCCGAGGGTGGTGGTGATGGAGCCTGCATAGGGTACCACACCGTTAGGCGCCCAAAGCAGCATGGAGTTATAGGAGTCAATACCAGCCTGACTACCAGAGAGGCCATAGCCAATACGCAGCTTGGCATTCGTGATCCATTTCAGAGGTTGCATCCAGCGCTCCTTGCTGATGACCCAGGCACCACTGAGTGAGGGGAAGAAACCCCAGCGATGGTTCTTTCCGAACTTCGACGAGGCATCGCCACGGGCATTCGTTGTCAGCGTGTATCTTTTCCATAAGGTTACCTGTGCACGCATGAGGAACGACTCCATGTGCGCATCATGATAGTAGGAGTCCGTACCGTCCCAGGGACGTGTGGCTCCTGCTGACAGTTTGTCGTAACCAAAGGCGTCAGTGGTGAAGTTCGTTGCAGTTACGTAGAATCCTGTACCCCTTTCCATCTCGGCCTCTGCCAGTGCCATCACATTCAGCTCAAAGTCTTTTTTCTCGATGGCGTAGGTCAGTGAGACGTTACCTCTTATCTCCTCGCTCTTCTCGTGGTCGCGATAGGCCTCACCCTTGCTCCATACGGAGGTGGGGTAGTAGTGGGAGTCATCGATGGATTTGTAGGAGTACGATCCGAAGGCGTTCAGTGTCAGGTGTTTCGAGAAATTCACCTTTGCCTTCAAGTGGATATTGAAGTGTCCACCATCCTCGTTTTGGGTCATCTCGAGCAGTGAGAGTGGGTTGCTGATCCAAAGGGCTTCCGTCACCTGATCGTAGTTCCCGTCAGCATTAGGAAAATCAGGGAAGGTGGGGTTGAAGGTGGCTGCCGAGTAATACAGTCTCTGAGGGGAGGGGAGATAGTCGCGTTTCTGCACGGAACCCACCATACCGAGGTCCACGGTGAGATGGCCATCGAAAGCTTTCTGTGTGATGTCGAGTTTGGCGATGATGTTACGATAGTCCTGTGTCTTGATGACTGTCTTATGGCGCATATAGCCCACGGAGGCACGGTAGTTGGCATTCTCTGTACCACCACCAAAGGCGATATGGTGGTTCTGTACGTAGCCTGTACATTCGATGGCCTTGTTGAAGTTGGTGTTATAGCCCTTGTCGATGATGGAGAAGCCGTATTTCCTGGCTGTCTCACGGAACTCATTCGCATCGAGCATCTCTATCCGTTTGAAGACCGACTCAAAGCCGATGTTGCCGTCATAGGAGATATGGAACTGCTGCTGCTTGCCACGCTTCGTGGCCACCTCGATGACACCAGCAGCACCACGTGAGCCGTACTGCGCCGTTTCTGAGGCATCCTTCAGGATGGTGAAGCTCTCGATATCGGCAGGATAGATGGTCGAGAGGGTGGCGAGGTCTGCTGCCACATCGTCGATGATGACGAGTGGGTCGTTACCGCCCGTCAGTGAGGTGGTACCTCTTACGCGTACAGCCGAGATCATGGCTTCCTGATTACCACCCGATGTCACCTGCACACCAGCCGCCTGTCCGCTGAGGGCGTCGAGCGACGAGGTAATCAGACCTTTGTTCATGCGCTGCTCCGTCACTTGTTCCACGGCACCTGCGATGGCGTTCAAGTCGCCCTTCGAATAGCCGACTCTTACCATTGTCGAATCGTTTTCATAAGTCTGGGCACCAGCAGATGCAGCCATTATCGTGGTCATTAACAGGATCCATAATCGATTTCCCATGAGCTTTCGTTTCTGGTTTCGTTTGCAAAGATAAGAAATAATTTGCGAATCCACGTATTTATTCACAAATAATTCGTAATTTTGCACCCATGAAGATTCAAGATTTCGAGATTATGGCCCCCGTGGGTTCGCCAGAGTCGCTGGCAGCAGCCATTCAGGCAGGGGCCGATAGCATCTACTTCGGCATCGAGAAGCTGAACATGAGGGCGCACTCCGCCTCTACTTTCACCATCGACGACCTGAAGCAGATGGCGCGTACGTGCAATGAGCACGGCATCAAGAGTTATTTGACTGTCAACACCATCATCTATGGCGAGGATATCCCCCTCATGCACGAGATTATTGACGCAGCTAAAGAGGCTGGCATCAGTGCCGTCATCGCCAGTGACGTGGCAGTCATGACCTATTGTAATCGGGTGGGACAGGAGGTGCATCTCTCCACCCAGCTTAACATTTCTAATATCGAGGCCCTGCGTTTCTATGCACAGTTTGCCGATGTCGTCGTACTGGCACGCGAACTCAATATGGATCAGGTAGCTGAGATTTATCGTCAGGTTGAGGCTGAGCATATCTGTGGTCCCTCAGGCGAACAGATTCGTATCGAGATGTTCTGTCACGGTGCCCTTTGTATGGCCATCAGTGGCAAATGCTACATGAGTCTTCACGCTGCCAATCGCTCTGCCAACCGTGGGGAGTGTATTCAGGTGTGTCGTCGTTCCTATACGGCTACGGATAACGAGACGGGTTATCAGCTCGCCATTGACAACAAGTATATCATGTCGCCCAAGGATCTGAAGACCGTGCGGTTTATTGACAGGATGATGAATGCTGGTGTACGCGTCTTCAAGATTGAAGGTCGTGCACGAGGCCCTGAATATGTCTATACCGTCGTGAAGTGTTATAAGGAAGCCATCCAGGCTGTGCTCGACGGCACGTTTACCGAAGAGAAGAAAGATGCTTGGGACGAGCGTCTCGCCACCGTCTTCAATCGTGGTTTCTGGGATGGCTACTATCAAGGACAGACCATGGGTGAGTGGAACCGTCATTATGGTTCCAATGCCACAGAGCGCAAGGTCTACATCGGCAAGGGCGTGAAATATTTCTCCAAACTCGGTGTGGCGGAGTTCACTGTCGAGGCCAACACCTTCAAGGTTGGCGACAAGCTGCTTATTACTGGTCCCACCACAGGTGTTATGTATGTCACGGCCAATGAGATCCATGGTGACAACGGTCCCGTCGAGGTTGCCGAACAAGGTACACGAGTCTCCATCGCTGTCACTGATAAAGTACGTCCCAGCGACAAACTCTTCAAACTCGAAAAAACGGTTATTTAAAGAACCTGTTCAGATTCTTAATCGCACTATCGAAGGCTTTTGGGTTGATGCGGTAGTCGTTGACGATGTTCAGTTGGGCATCGGTGACTTCAATCCAGCCTGCGCCTTCTTTGGTGAGGATGGTGTCGCCTTCCACGAGGAAAGCATAGCGGAGTTCGTTGCCAACGAAATGCCACAGACGAGGTGTCTTGTCTGACAACAGACGGCCTGCGGTGTAATCATCCAGGGGATTGGTTACGCCGAGATAGTCGTGCATCAAGGTGGGTACGAAGTCGTAGTGGGTGGTGCGATGGGTATAGGTGGCTGCCTCCTGACCTGGCACGTGAACAATCAACGGCACACCAATCTGATAGGTGGAGAAGTTGGAGTTGTGCCCCCAGTAGTTCTTCTTGTTCTCATTATATTCCTGCGAATGGTCTCCGGATATGAAGATCAGCGTATTGTCGTACATATCCAGTCTACGCAGTTCGGCAATCAGCTCGCCTACCATCTTATCAACCTGATAGGCAGAGTTACGGTATAAGTTCCAGAAAGGCGTGGGATCCATGTCGTTATTCAGACGCGCAAAGTCGCCATATTCCCAGGAGGGCTGGAAACGGTTCAGCAGTTCCTTGGGCAGACTATAAGCATGGAGCAGATCAAAAAAGATAAAGGAGAAGAAAGGCTTCTGGCCATTCTTCAACTCCGGAAGATCGCGGATCAGGTCCTTCTTGATCTGCTGGTCACGATCGTAGGCAGTCTTTCCCTCTGTCTCAAGACGAAGATTGGGCACGTGCTGGAAAAGGACACGATTGAAGGGGGGATTCTCGATAGAGGCACTCGGATAGACGCGGAAGTCGTAGTCATCTGCCATCAGACGGTCGATGAGTACAGGACTGGTATGACTGCCCTCGAAAGCAGGCCAATAATAAGGTTGTAGACCAGTAAAGAGGCCGAATACGCCATACATGGTGCCATTGCCGCAGCTGACATGATTCTGATACCACTGTTCCTCGTGGGCCAGCTGCCAAAGGTTGGGCATGCACTCTGGTGTCAAGGAGAGCTTGCTCCATGAATCGATGAGGATAAGGAGGATATTGGGGCGCTTCGCCAAACTGTCATTGACCTCTATCGGATGAAGAGGATAGCAGAGCTCACCATTATCACCGATGTTGGCGACATTGAAATAGGCATCTTGCTTCAGACCTACGACCTCCTCCAGGAAATCTGTGGCCGAGAGGGGGAAATAATAGGGTATGAGTCTGGCACTCAGCAGCACCGAGGGTTTGACAACAAACGATGCATAAGCATGGAGGCCATTGGCCACCAGAAGGTTCAATAGCAAAAACACGATTGTCAGGACGGTATAGCGCCGCTTCCAGAGAGTGACCAGATGACGGGCCACGAACCAGAGCCCGATGGCTACGGCAAAGAGCAACAGGAACATCAGTCCCTCCTCAATATACAATTTGGTGTCGAAGTCGAAGATGTCGCCCGCATTAGGTCCCAACAGCATGTTGATGATAAAGCCATTGATATGGAATCTGTAGATCTTATAGACCTGGACATTGATGAAGGATACCGCTAAGAACAGACCGACAGCCAGGACAAACAAAGAAGCAGCCAGACGGCGGCATCTGAGCAGTACCCATGGCAGGAAAAAAAACAGGAAGAGTATCAGCATCAGGACGGCGGCATGGCTCAGACAGGAGGTCAGGTAGAACACCCAGCCCACACCGTCAATCGCTGGAAGAATCGGATCACCAATGATCGGATACACCAATATGATGTTAACAAGAATCGTTGCTAGCACATAATAGATAAATCCTGTTTTGAACAATTTCATGGTGCAAAGATACAAATTATTATTGATTGGGCACTATCTTTTAAATAAATTTTGTACCTTTGCGCCATGATTTCAAAACTGCCTGCTTGGATAAGGCCCATCATTGCGGTGTTAGGCAATCTGCTGATAGCCTACGTCATGTATTTCATAGCCAGAATCGCGTTCCTGGCTGAAAACTATAGTCTGTTTGCCGATAATCTCAGTACCCCACACCTGATGGAGATGCTGCGTGGCGGTGTCGTCTTCGATACTTCAGCCATTCTCTATACGAACGCCCTCTGGGTGGTCATGATGCTCTTTCCCGTGAGCCGTAAGGAGAATCCCACCTATCAGACGGTCTGCAAATGGGTGTTCATCGTGGTGAATATCCTCTGCTTTATTATCAACCTCGGCGATTCGGTGTATTTCCAGTATACCATGCGAAGGACGACCGTAACCATCTTCAATGAATTCAGCAACGAGAACAATCTGGCGAGTATCTTTGGAAAGGAGGCGCTGAGCCATTGGTATTTCTTCCTCTTGACAGCCGTCGTCCTCTGGGGTGTGATGAAACTCTATATCAAGACCCATCTTGATTACCGCAAGCTGAAGTGGAAGCCCTATGCCATCGGCACGTTCCTTTCACTGTTAGCCTATACCCCCTTCTGTGTGGCAGGCATGCGTGGAGGCTGGACGCGTGATATCAGACCCATCACCATTTCCAATGCCAACAACTACTGCGACCGTCCTACGGAGGCCGGCATCGTGCTCAATACACCTTTCTCCTTCATCCGCACCATCGACACAAACACTTTCGAGATACCCGAATACTTTGCGAGCGAGGCGGAGGTGGAGAAGATCTTCATACCCATCCACCAGCCTACGGACACCACGACGACCTTCCGTCCCAAGAATGTTGTCATCATTATTATCGAGAGCTTTGCCCGCGAGTTTATCGGTGCCTATAACCATCATCTGGAGAATGGCAAGTACAAAGGCTATACACCCTTTGCCGATTCATTGATACAGCACTCGCTGACGTACCGCTATTCTTACTGCAACGGCCGTAAGAGCATCGACGGTATGCCTTCCATCCTCAGCAGTATCCCTATGTTCGTGGAGCCCTTCTTCCTCTCGCCATATTCCAACAATGCCATCTCAGGCATCGCCGACTGTCTGAATGGGAAAGGCTACGAGACTGCCTTCTTCCATGGGGCAGAGCGTGGCTCGATGGGATTCATGGCGTTTGCGAGGGCGACGAAGTTCAAAGCGTATTACGGGCGTGAGGATTTCGTAGCCGACAAGCGTACACGTGGCGATAAGGACTATGACGGCTGGTGGGGCATCAGCGACGAACCCTTCCTGCAATACATGAACATGAAGCTCAGTGAGATGAAGCAACCCTTCATGGCGTCTGTATTCACCTTGTCGAGTCATCACCCCTTCCGCGTGCCTGACCCTTATAAGGATGTCTTCAAGGATGGGAAGCTGCCCGTCCACAATGTCATCCGATACACAGACTATGCCCTGCGCCGTTTCTTCGAAAGCGCCAGTAAGGAACCTTGGTTCAAGAACACCATCTTTGCCATTACCGCAGATCATACGAACACACCGAGTTATGAAGAGTATAAGACGGACTTGGGTGGTTTCTGTGTGCCTGTCATCTTCTATGATCCCACAGGAGAGATGGGTGTGGGCATGAAGGATGCCATTGCCCAGCAGATCGACATCATGCCAACCATCCTGAACTACCTGGGCTATGACCAGCCATATTTCGGCTTCGGCATCGATTTGCTCAATACACCAGCAGAGGAGACATGGGCCGTGAACTATCTGAACGGCATCTATCAATATGTGAAATACGGACACGTCATCCAATTCGACGGCCTGAAGACCAAGGCAGTCTACAGTCTCAATGATCGTCTGATGAAGCATAACCTCATCGGACATCTGCCCCAGCAACAGCAGATGGAGAACGAACTGAAGGCCATGATCCAGCAATACATGGTCAGAATGAAAGGAAACCGTCTGGTGGTAGACAGTAAGAACACAGAAAACTGAACGAGCACATGATAAAACGACTGAATCACCTCCTGGCCTCTCTGGCAATCGGCATCCTCTGGCTGCTGTCGCTGTTGCCGTTATGGGTTCATTATCTGATCTCCGATATGATGTATCTGGTCTTGTGCCGACTCTTTAAGTATCGTCAGAAGGTGGTTAGGAAGAACCTCGAGAGTGCCTTCCCCGAGAAGAGTGCCGACGATATCAGGCAGATAGAGCGCGACTTCTACCACTGGTTCTGCGACTATATCGTGGAGACCTTCAAGATGATGACCATCAGCGAGAAGGAGATGCGCAGGCGTATGGTCTTCAAGGGGACGGAGACCATCGATCGTCTCGTTGCCGAAGGTGTGTCCTGCGGCGTCATGTTAGGCCACTACTGCAACTGGGAGTGGATCAGTACCCTGCCCTTAGCCGTCAGCGACAAGGGTATCTGTGCCGAACTGTACCATCCCATCGAGAATCCCGATTTCAATCGTCTGTTCCTCTATATCCGCCAGCGCTTCCGCAGTGTCTGCATCCCGATGGAGGAGACGCTGCGCCATATCGTGAAATACCAGCACGAGGGACGCCCTATGATTATCGGCTACATCGCCGACCAGAAGCCTAACTGGCGCAATATCCACTTCTGGGTAGACTTCCTGAATCACTATACGCCCGTCTTCACGGGTTCTGAGCGTATCATCAAGCGCACGCGTCAGGCTTTCTTCTATGGTGATGTCCGACGTATCAAGAGAGGCTACTATGAGTGTGAGTTCAAGTTGATCGAACAACACTCAGAGCAGATACCCGACTACGAACTGACGCAGCGCTACATGCAGGAGCTGGAGCGCAGCATCCGTCGCGATCCTGCCTACTGGCTCTGGAGTCACGACCGTTGGTCGCGCACCAAGGAGGAGTTCGACTACCGTTTCTATATCAAGGACGGCAAGGTCTATGAGAAAGTCACTGAAGAAGAGTACGCACAGCACATGGGGTGGAGAAGTTATTGGAAACATTGAGAGACAGATGAAGACGTCAACCCGAGAATTGCAGTCAAAGAGAAAGATCCTTTTTCTGATCAGCCGTTTCCTGGACGGAGGCATTGACACCGTACTCACAGAATACCTGAACCATCTGGTCCATATAGACCGCTATGAGGTAACCCTGGCCATCGGCATGGGTATGGGCGAGCTGGAAGTCTTCAAGGACAGGATCCCCTCTTCCATCAGGATTGTCTATCTGGTACCCGACGGCCCGCTGACCAAATACCCCAGGCAACGCGCTTACCACAAACTGGCTATCCCCAAGAAGCTCGCCGATGAGATCTTGCTAAACCCCATCAGGCGCTTCATGATCAGGCATCGCCTGCGCCGACTGGCCACACAATACGATGTGCTCATCGATTTCGATTGTTGTTTCTATACCTATATGCAACAGGTTCCGACGCGCAAGGTGGCATGGTTCCACTTCAGTTTCGAACAGTCCATGCAGCAGAACAGCAGGCGCATGAAGCGCATCGCTGACAAACTGCGGTATTACGACCAGGTCGTCACCATCTCGAAGGCGATGTGTGAAGAGGGCAGGCGCCTTTTCCCATGGCTGTCTGAGAAGATGGTGGTCATCTACAATGCCAAGGAAAGACAGAAGATTCTGCAAGAGGCCGCCAAGATACCCGCCGATACGCGTTTGGAGCAACCCTTCTTGTTGGCGGTGGAACGATTGGAAGAAAGTCAGAAGGATATCCTGACGCTGTTGAAGGCCTACAAACTACTGCGTGAGACTTACGGGCATACCGAGAAACTCTATCTGATAGGAAAGGGAAACTCCGAAGAACAGCTTCGGCAACAGGCTATGCAACTGGGAATCGGCGACGATGTGGTCTTCCTAGGCTTTATCCCGAATCCCTACCCTTGGATCAAGGCCGCCAGGCTGATGGTACACAGTGCCAAGTTCGAAGGACTGCCCACGGTGCTGATTGAAGGACTGATGCTCGATAAGATCATCGTAGCCAGCGACTGTCCGACAGGTCCTCGTGAGATTCTCAACGACGGTAAGGCAGGTCTTCTGGTGCCTTTAGGCGATGCGGCGGCTTTTGCCGAAGCCATTCACCAGGCACTGACGGATGAGGTCCTGCGGCAGCAGCTCGCCGAAGGCATCCGTGCCCAGCAGCACGTCTTCTCATTTGAGGCTACAGACGAGCTGTTCACACAAATCATCTGACGATTATTTCTTCCGCTCTTCCAGCAGTTTGGCAACGATGTCAAACTGGTAATGGGCATCCAGACAGGCGTGGATCAGTCCGGGAATGCCGTCGAGGAAGCCCCGTTTCATCACATACGATTTGAAGAAACGGAACAAGGGTCGGTAGATGAGCGCTCCCACGCCGTAGTTCTTATGACGGCGACGCGGCATCTCGTATTGGGAATAGGTATCCGACTTACGCAGGATATCACTCACCGAGTCATTGGCCAGATGGACGATGGCCAGATCCTCACGGCTCTGGGGGATTCTCACCACAGGGCCTTCGATCTCTGGCGCACAATGGATGACTGGAGGCCAGTGGGTCACGTCGCGGCGGAAGAACCTCAGCACATAGTCGGGATAGGCACTGTGGAGGAAACGCCCCATGAAGTAGTTCTTCCTTGGGATGGCGATGCCCGAGGGCGCATCGGCGCGCGACACCTGTTCGTAGAGATAGTCGCGGAGCGCAGGCGTCACCACCTCGTCGGCATCGATCACCAGCACCCAGGGGTGGGCGGCCTCGTGGATGGCAAACTCGCGGGCAGGCTCCACAATGGCATGATCGGCCTTGGGGAAGGTCACAATCCTGCAACCATAACTACGGGCGATGTCGAGGGTCTTGTCCTCACTCTCCATGTCGCAGACGAGCACCTCGTCGAAGCCCTTCACGGCCTCGAGCACCCGCTGCAGATGTTTCTCCGCATTACGTGTGTTGATGACGACGGATATGCTGTTTTGTTCGCTCATTGGGTGCAAAGATACAAATAAATCTTGATTGAGCACCATCTTTTTAAATAATTTTTGTACCTTTGCAGCGTGAACGTAAAATTTAGGTAAGTCATGAATAAAAATAAGTTGAAGACCGCTTTGCTGATACTCCCCTTCATTCTTCTGGTGATTGGTGTCGCCCAGTTTGCCTGGCATGGCGATGAGGGCCTCTACGGCTCTCCCAAGAATCCCATCTACGGCACCTGGAATGCCACCATCAGCGATAGCCAGGGGAAGGAGGTCTATGTCGAGATGGTCTACAACGACGACAACTCCTGTATCTTCAGGGAGTACGACGACCAGCGCAAGCATCACAAGGACCTTGATACAGGGCGCTTCGAGCTGGAGAGCGGCAAGATCTCCATCTGGTGGGAGAGTGCCCGCAGCTCGTGGGACAAGGATGGCCCCGAGGTGTCTACCTTTGAGGTCAGTGGCGACGAGCTCTATTTCGATGGTGACGACGAGACGGTCTGGAAAAAGAAGAAATAACTGCATAATCGGTCTTTACCTCTTATGATCAAGATCAACGAAAAACTGAAACGTATTCTCACGGATCCCCGCGCGCTGCTGTGGCTATGGATGATCATCGCCCTTGCAGGCATGACACGCATGGGACATGGGCGCGAGAACAATTTCCTCATCTTCAGGTATGTCTACTGGCATGTCATAGGCCGTCTGCCGCTCTACGAGCAGTATCCCCAGGAATATTTCGACATGAACCACTACGGACCGACGTTCTCGCTGGTCATCGCCCCCTTCGCCATCCCTCCCGTGTGGCTGGGCATGCTCCTGTGGCTTGTGGCCCTCACGCTGGGCCTCTATGTCGCCATCCGTCACAGCCTCTTCACCCGTTGGCAGCAGGTGTTCATCTTCTGGTTCTGTGCCCACGAGCTGCTCAACGCCATCCAGATGCAGCAGTTCAACATCGCCATTGCCGCCATCATCGTGGCCAGCTACTACCTCATCCGTCGTGAGCGCGACTTCTGGGCAGCCTGCCTCATCATGATCGGCACCTTCGTCAAGCTCTACGGCATCGTGGGACTCGCCTTTTTCTTCTTCTCCCGTCATAAGGGGCGTCTCGTCGCCTCGTGCGCCTTCTGGGCCCTCGTCCTGTTCGTGGCGCCGATGCTCATCTCCTCGCCTGAGTACATCCTGACCCAGTACCAGGAGTGGTTCGCCTGTCTGGTCGGGAAGAATACCGAGAATTACTTTGCCACCTACCAGAACATCTCCCTCATCGGCATGGTGCGCAAGATCTCGGGCAGCAGTGCCTATTCCGACCTATGGCTCATGATTCCGGGCCTCGTCGCCTTCCTCCTGCCTTACCTCCGCGTCAGCCAGTATAAGCACGAGGCCTTCCGTCAGACGCTGCTCGCCTCGGTACTCATGTTTCTCATCCTCTTCTCTACCGGATCCGAGAACTCCACCTATATCATCGCCGTCGTGGGCGTCGCCATCTGGTACACCGCCGCCCCTTGGAAGCGCGGCTGGCCCGATGTGGTCCTGATGGTCTATGTGTTCTTCTTCTGTACGATGGCCCACTCCGACCTGATGCCTAAGTTCATCCGCGAGGAGTGTATCAAGCCCTACAGCCTCAAGGCCCTGCCAGTGGTCCTGGTATGGTTCCGGTTGTGTTACGAAATGTATGTGCGCGACTATGCAGACACCCGCCCTGTGCCTCAGCAAAGCTAAGCGGTTCTTCCAGCATCCGTTCTGGAGTTCCTGGCGTACCATCACCGTGGTCTACGCCCTCATACCCGTGATCATCGGCCTGCTGAAGTGGCATAAGGAGAACGATACCTATCTCATCTACAAGTCCGTGTTCTGGAACACCGTCAACCAGCTGCCCCTCTACGAGTTCTACGACTACCTGAAGGGCGACTGCAACCACTATGGTGTCATCTTCTCCTACGTCATCGCCCCCTTCGCCCTGTTGCCCGATACGTGGGGCATGCTGCTGTGGGAGTGCTTCCTCGTGGCCACGTTCTACGTCGCCGTGCGCTATATGCCGCTCACCCGTTGGCAAAAGGTCTTTATGTTCTGGTTCTGCGCCCACGAGGTGCTCACGCCCCTCTTCGTCGAGCAGTACGACCTCGCCATGGCCGCCTCCTATCTGCTGATGTTCGCCTGTGTCGAGAAGAAGCAGCCCGTGTGGGCCGCCTTCTTCATCGTCCTCAATATCTTCATCAAGCTCTACGGTGTCATGGGCTTCGCCTTTTTCTTCTTCATCGAGGACAAGCGCAAGTTCATCCTCGCCTGTCTGGGCTGGGCAGCCCTCTTCTTCGTGCTGCCGATGCTCATCTCCTCGCCCGAGTACGTCGTCCAGCAGTACGTCGGCTGGTACGAGTCGCTCATGGCGAAGAACACCCAGAATCTCAACGAGTTCATGAACACCACGAACACCTCTCTGCTGGGCATGCCGCGTAAGATCTCGGGCAACACCGAGTACAGCGACCTGTGGCTGCTCATCCCCGGCTTCCTGCTCTTCCTCTCGCCCTTCCGTCGTGTGTCGCAGTACCGTCATGTCGCCTTCCGCTACGCCATGCTCGCCTCCGTCACGATGTTTGTCACCCTCTTCTCGACGAGCAGCGAGAGCTATGGCTATATCGCCCCGATGACGGGCTTCGTCGTGTGGTACACCACCGCCCCGTGGCGCCGCAGCCGTCTCGACCTCTGCCTGCTCATCTACGCCTTCATCTTCACCTCGCTGTGTACGAGCGATGTCTTCTTCCCCCGCTGGATCTGGAGTGAGATTATCGCACCTTATGCCCTGAAGGCGCTGCCGACAACGATCATCTGGTTCTACCTCATGTGGGAAATGAATACGAAAGACTATGCAGAAGAAAGAAACGCTCGGTGAGCTTATCCGCTTCGGCATCGTGGGCACCACGGCAGCCGCCATCCACTATGCCATCTACTGGATCCTCCAGCACTGGATCAATGTCAACGTGGCCTATACCGTCGGCTACGTGCTCAGCTTCCTGGTGAACTACTGGCTGACGGCCCACTTCACCTTCAAGGAGAAGACCTCGGCGAAGAACGGCATCGGCTTCGGTGGCGCCCATCTGGTCAACTACCTCTTGCACATCGTGCTCTTCAACTTCTTCCTGTGGATAGGTCTCAGCCGCGAGCTCGCCCCCATCGCCGTCCTCGCCATCGCCGTGCCTACCAACTTCGTGATGGTCCGTTTCGTCTTTAAACACTTCAAGCGCTCATGAATAACGATCTGATCATAGGCTATGACGCCAAGCGGGCCGTCGCTAATGGCACAGGGTTAGGCTCTTATAGCCGGACCCTCATCAACGACCTTGCGCGATACCCCATCTCCTTGCGCCTCTATACCCCCACCGAAGGCCGCGACGACCTCCGCACCCAGATCCACGACCGTGCCAACGTCCGCTTCTGCTACCCCCACCTTCCACATTCCACCTTCCACCTTCCACACTCCTATTGGCGCAGCCACGCGATCATCTCCGATCTGAAGCGCGACAATATTGCCCTCTACCACGGCCTTTCCGGCGAACTCCCCGTCGGCATCAGCCGCTCAGGCATCCCCAGTGTCGTCACCATCCACGACCTGATCTTCCTCCGTCACCCCGAGTACTACCATTTCATCGATCGTCAGATCTATGCCTGGAAGTTCCGTCGCACGGTGCGTGAGGCCACCCATATCATCGCCATCAGCGAGTGTACCCGTCGCGACATCCTCCACTACGCTCCCGATGTCGATCCCGCCCGCATCTCCGTCATCTACCAGTCCTGCGCCCCCAAGTTCAGTGCCGGAGCGGTGGCTGGTCCCGTCGAAGCCCTGCCCGCCGACCTCCGATCCTGCCGCTATATCCTTAACGTCGGTACCATCGAGGCCCGTAAGAACGTCCTCCTGGCCGTCAAGGCCCTCGAAGTGTCCGAAGTCCTGCCCGCCGACCTCCACCTCGTCATCGTAGGCCGCCACACATCCTATACCGACAACGTGCAACGCTATATCCGTGCCCACGGCCTCGACAGCCGCGTCCATATCCTCCATGGTGTCAGCGATGCCCAGCTCCCCGCCCTCTACGCAGGTGCTGAGGCTTTCGTCTACCCCTCGCGCTATGAAGGCTTTGGCATCCCCATCATCGAGGCCATCAGCAGCGGACTCCCCGTCGTCGCCTGCACAGGCTCCTGCCTCGAGGAAGCAGGCGGTCCCGACACCCTCTATGTCGCCCCCGACGACCCTGGTGCTATGGCCGTCGCCATCCGTCAGGTTCTCAAGGATGCCCCAGGCCGCGACAACCGCATCGTCCGCAGCCGCACCTATATCCGCCGCTTCGAAGGTAACGACGTTGCCGGACAAGTCTATCAACTCTATCAGAAACTACTGAATTTAAACGATTAATAATGATGAAAAAAACGTTTTTAGCTGTCCTTCTATTCGCCACGACACTGACTGCTGGCGCACAGAAGTCATTTTCACCGAATGTCAACATGTTGTTGAACTCGTCTCAGTATGAGGCCGCTACGCGTGCTGCCGACAACACCGCGCGCGCAGGCTTTGTGATCACTTGCGACCCTGCCAAGAGTGCCGCCGCCATCGCCAACACCCTCAAGGAACTCGATGCGGAGATCAACTCGATCTTCGGTAATATGATCGTTGTCAACCTGCCGCTGTCGCAGCTGGAGGCTGCTGCCGCCATCGACGGCGTGCTGCTCATCGATATACCAGGAGGCGGTTCGAACAGGACCGACGTCACCAGGAAAGTGACCCAGGCCAGCGAGGTACTCAACGGTACGGGCGAGAAGCTGCCCCAGGCTTATACAGGCAAGGGCGTCATCGTCGGCCTCATCGATGGTGGCTTCGACTACACCCACCCCTTTTTCAAGGACAAGGACGGCAACCTACGCATCAAGGCCGTCTATCTGCCGGGGACAGACAAACTGGATGGGGGAGAGCAACTGAAGAATATCCCCTATACCGACGATAAGAATGTGACAACCACCCTGGACCTGCCCGGTGTATTCATCACCGACCCGAAGGTCATCCTCGATACCCTGAAGCTGAATGAGACCGGAGGCCACGGCGTACACTGTGCCGGCATTGCTGTCGGATCGACGATGGAGAATCTGAAGGGTGTCGCCGGCGGGGCTTTGGGAGGTATGGCTCCAGAAGCAGACATCCTGCTTGCCAATGATGAAATACTAGACGAAATATACAAAAAGTTAAACTTGTTTGGCGTAGAAGAAAAGTTTGGTGTTTACAGGTCGAACTCCCTGTATGCCTTTAAGCACTATGCTGAACAGCAGGGGAAACCGCTGGTGATCAGCATCAGTTCGAACGACCACTGTGGATTACACGACGGAACCAGCACGAACTCCCGTTTATATGGCAACTACTGTAAGGCTGGCAACATCATGGCCCTCTGCGCCAGCAATGAGGGATCCGATAATATTTTCCTGGAGCGTAAGATCAACGCCGGCAAGGAGCTTTCCGTCTGGCTCCTACCAGAAAATTCAAAGGCAGAGTTTAACGCCTTCTTCAAAACCACCAAGGAGATTAAGGTTGACATCTCCGTCATCGACCGCACAAATAATCACAATGGGGTCTATGAAGCCAAACTTAAACTGAGCTCTGACCCCAGCAAGACGGGGGCTGACTATAAGGACCTGGGACTCTCCATCTCTTTGAATGATAACCTGCAGACCGTATACGAAGGCAAGACAGAGGCGCAGGCTGAGGTTGCCAAGAAGCTGACCGACTATTTCGTCAAACTGGATCTGAATATGAATATCGCCCAAGGTACCGGCGTCGACGAGGAGGGTAAGACATACACCTATACATGGCTATCCCTGAACGCTTCCCCTCTCGTTTCCAAGCGGGATGCCAAGGGTGAAGATGCCTACTTGCTTGAGGTCGACATCACATCAGAGGATGACGTGACGATGTATGCATGGAGCGACTCGTATTGTGGTGTTTCGGCCAACACCATGGAAAAGCCCGATTACTTTACTCCTGGCACCAGTGACTGTAGCATGGGCGACTGGAACACCACGGGGGAGCCTGTCACCATCGGGGCATGGGCGGCCAACAACAAGACCATGGATTCTGACACAGGGAAGCTGGTGGACGATAAAAATATCACCGTGGGCGATTACTGTGACTTCAGCAGTTACGGTCATGACCTTAGCAGCAAGAAGAGAGCCTATCCCGACGTGTCGGCTCCCGGCAAGTATGTGCTCTCGGCCAGCAACAGTTTCGCCGACCCCCAGAACTACGTGGAAGAAGCATTCTCCAATCAGTTCGAGACCCAGAAATCGCCGCGCAACTATGGTTTCGTCTTCTCTTCAGGCACCTCGATGGCTACCCCTGCAGCCGCTGGCATCATAGCCCTCTGGGTGCAGGCTGCCAAGGATAAGAACAAGACCCTGACCAATGCCGACATCAAGGATATCATCGCCCACAGCAGTGACACGGACCAATTCACGGAGAAGACGCCTATCCGCTTCGGAAAGGGAAAGATCAATGCCTACAAGGGTCTGCTTTATGTCCTCGGACTCACCACGGGTATCGAGGACCTGAGCCAGCACCAGCCTGAAAACGTCACCTTCCGTCTCGATGGCAACAAGCTCTATGCGGAGGGTGCGGAAGACGGCACGCCCGTCAGCATCTACAACCTGCAGGGTGTACGCGTAGGCCAGACCACAGTAGAGGGTGGTGCCATCGTCCTCGATGGACTGACCCAGGGTGTCTATGCCGTCCAGCTCGGCAAACTCGGCTCTACACTCATACGTCTGTAACAGAGTCATATCAGAATTTCCATCGCAGTTGGACATCAAGGTCTGACTGTGAGGAGGCATCTATCTGTTGATAGCTGCTGCCAATGGTGTTGCGGTCGAAGTAATCGGTGACACCCCATTTGGCCGTGAGCATCAGGTGGCGCCCAATATTGATTCGTGCCATCAGCCAGTAACGGATACCCTCGCCGTAGAACTGGGTCATCGCATAGGTATATAGTGGGGCCTGTTCGTAATGGTACACCCTGCTGTCGTAGCTCGTCGTGTGGAAATAGCCGAGGCCTGCGTTCAGCCGTAGCCAGCGATGGACATACGACAGGTGTTGGCTCAGCATCACGCCCCACTCTTCAGCATCGTAGGCACAATAGCCACCATCGAGTTGCGTACGACAGCCGAAGCTGTTACCTGAATATTCTGCACTCAACCTCGCACGATGTGCCCAACGATCGACCAAAGCGGTTTTATCCTGATTATCCTGTTGCTTCATGCGCAGGCGGTAACGGGCGGCTATCGTCCAGCGCCGGCTTGTGTGAGACAGCTGCAGCAGATGGTCCCAGGCTTGCGAGGAGAACGACACCTGATACTTGGCCCAAGGGAAGTAGGCATAATCCGCATAATAGGCAACGCGCCACTTGGGCGAGGGTTGCCACGTGAGTCCCAGATAGACACCACTTTCGTTTTGCACATGCCCACCATCGCTATAGCTTTGGGCGTCGAGCGACGTATAGCTGTAGGAGTAAAACCGCTGCAGGGCGACCATGCTCAGTTCGTCGGAGAGACGCCAACTGAGGCTGTTGATGGTGGCCAAATGTCCCTCCTTGTCGATGGCCGTCTCACCGTTGAGGGACACACGGAAATTGGTATAGCCGTAGTCGAGGCTGGTGTTCAGGAAGTCTGTTCCTTGGGGATAGTGCTCGCGATAGAGCACAGAGGTATTAGGCTGGAGTGTTCTGTCGAGGTGGGTGTAGAGTGCATTGACGCCGAGGTGAAGGCCCCATCTCTGGTAGCGCAATGAGCCTCCGGTCTTGATCGCTTGCAAGTTGTGTTTCTTCTGCATCTCGGTCTCTGTGCGGTGATAGCCTGTCGTGAGGATGGTGGAAACGGTGGAGTCCTTGTTCAGGGTGGCATCCATCGCACGCCATGAGAGAAAGGCTGTGGCCGAGAGGCTTTTGCTGAGACGGAGTGTGGCCGCTGTGCCCTGCAGATAACTGTCGGAACGCGAGGAGTGGCCCCTGATGCCACTGGAGGAGCGCCCCAACGTCTGCAGCATCGCCACCTTACCCAGACTGAAACCATTGTTCATCACCAGTCCCATGCCCATCGACACGCGGTAACAGCCTAACACGAGCGTTTCGAGACTACCTAGGTGGCGCAGCTGCAGGTAGGGCGAATAATAGTCATAACCCCATCTGTTGCGTCCAGCGAAAAACGGTTCGCCTGCATCCTGCGCCGCCACGAGTCCCAGCTTCACCTCGTCGCCATACGTAAACTGATAGCGCAGCCAGTGACGATATGGGGGACCCAGATAGCCCTCACGGTCGCCCTTGCGCTCATAGAAGGGAACACGTGCTGAGGCCATCAGCTCGTGGCGCCCGTATTTCGTGACATCTTTCAGTCGCAGGTGTCGCTTTGTATCTGCCAACTCGGACTCGTCTATATATATGATATAGGTGAGCAGGTGCCGCTGACTGTCATCGAGCGAACGGATCATGCGGAGTTCGCCCAGCGACTTCATAGGCCCATAGCGATAGAGGTACTCCATGAGTTCCTCTATCTGCTGGGCGGAGAGAAAGGGAAGCTGTTCGAGCTGTTCACGCGCCACGTGGTTCACGTTTAGCGGATGTTGCTCGAGTTCGCAGAGCAGTTCATAGGTCCGCTCCCACGATTCCGATTCGGCATCCTCAGCCGTCATCACCTCATTCAGATATTCCTCCCACGGATGTTCCGCCTGTGCATCAGCAACCAGCGACGACATCATTAACAAACATACAATTAAAGCTCTCATAGTGTTAACATTTAAAGTTTCTGGGGACAAAGATAGTGATAATTTCTGAAATAAATACAAAAAGCGCGGATTTTTTGCGGGGATTCGGGAAAATGGCGTAATTTTGCAGGCGGATATGCGAAAATGGCTATTGTCTTCCATGGCGCTGATGCTCGCGGGCCCGATGATGGGGCAGGAGCAACAGCTGACTGCCGAGCAGGTGCTCGCGGAGATGGACTCTCCGACCTTCGTGCCGACGGTGAAGGTGGGGAAGGTGCTGCACGAGGGCGACAGCATACAGTATATGGAGATGAACAACGTATACGTGTATCCGCAACTGACCTTCAAGAACAAGAAACAGGCGCAGGCCTACCAGAGACTGGTGTTTAACGTGAAGAAGGTGCTGCCCATCGCCAAGGAGGCCAGACAGATTCTCATAGAGACGACGGAGTATCTGGAGACGCTGCCTGACGACAAGGCGAAGAACGAACACATCAAACGCGTGGAGGATGATATATTCCGTACCTATAAGCCGAAGATGAAGAAACTGACGTATTCGCAGGGTAAGCTGCTCATCAAACTGATTGACCGTGAGTGCAACTCGTCGAGCTACGACATGATCAAGGCGTTTATGGGTCCCGTGAGGGCTGGATTCTGGCAGGTGTTTGCCTGGGGATTCGGGGCCTCACTGAAAAAGGAATATGACGCGAAAGGCGTGGACCGACTCACCGAGCGAGTGGTGCTGATGGTAGAGGCGGGGCAAATCTGATTTATTCTGAGAATAACACTTGAATGACTGTCTGGCCGACGGCCTGGAGGGTGGTGCGCGAGATGTGGGACATGTCGTCGCTCACGGTGTGCCACGTGGGGCCGAAGCTGCTCTGGGCGCAGTCGGGATAGTAGGGGATGATGTCGATGCAGGGGATATGGGCCACGGTGTTGACGGGGATATGGTCGTCGGTGATGCGACCGCCTTCCTGCATGGGGAACAGACTGCCGTAGCCTACTATCTGGGCGGCGCGCCACACCTTCGTGACAATCGCACTGGCATACTGCATGGACATGCCTTCCTGATAGAACTGGGCGCCCTCGCCTCCGACCATGTCGAGGAGGATGCCGTAACGGGCCTTATAGCCTGCGACATGGGGATGAGCTGCCCAGTATTGGGCACCAAGGGCCCAGGAGTCGCCCGTGTCGGGGGCATCGCTCCATTGGGGTACGCCCCAGTCCTCGGCATCGAAGCAGACGAAATCGACGCCCAGATTGAGCTGCAGACTGTCGGCTGCAGGTCGCAGACTGTCAACGGGCATCTGCCGGCTGTTCAGCTGTCGGGCTATCTCGAGCATGACGGCCACACCCGAGGCTCCGTCGTTGGCGGCGAGCACGGGCGTGCGGTGGTTAGAGGCATCGGGATCGTTATCGGCCCAGGGACGGCTGTCCCAGTGGGCACAGAGCAGGATGCGCTCGGAGAGCTCGGGACGGTAGCTGGCCACGATGTTCGTGGCGCGCAAAGGGGTGCCGTCGTAGCCCTTGAGGGTGGTCTTTTGGGTGGTGACGCTGAGGCCATAGGTCTTGAACTTGGAGACTATCCACTGCTCGCACTGGTCGTGGGCGGCACTGTTCATCACACGGGGACCGAAGGCGCACTGGGCCTCGCAGAAGGCGTAGGCGCTGTCGGCACTGAACGAAGGTCCGCAAGGCGTGAGCGAAGCGGAGTCGTCAGTGGCTTGCTTGCGCGATGCGCAAGCAGCCAATGACATCGCTATCATCAGAATAACTAAATGTTTCATGCTTTGTTTTGCTGGGCTTGGGCCATGACACGGAGGAAGTTGCCGCCCCAGATCTTCTGGATGTCGGCCTCGGAGTAACGGCGCGCGAGGAGCTGAAGGGTGAAGTGGATGAGTTCGGAGGAGTTGGCCAGGCCACGTACACCACCGTCGCCGTCGAAGTCGGTGCCGAGTCCTACATGGTCGATGCCCATGATCTCGATGGCATGCTCGAGGTGATCGAGGACGTCGAGGATGGTGGACTCGCCATGGCGACGGAGGAAGCCGCTGTAGATGGTGGTCTGTGCCACACCGCCCTTGGCGGCGAGGGCCCGCATCTGGTCGTCGGTGAGGTTACGCGGATGGTCGCAGAGGGCGCGCGAGCTGCTATGGCTGCACACGATGGGCACACGGCTGATGTCGAGGGCGTCGTAGAAGCTGGTCTCGGCGGCATGGCTGAGATCGACGAGGATGCCCAGACGGTTCATCTCGGCGATGACCTCACGGCCGAAGTCACTGACACCGCCATGGGTGGCGGTGCCCTTGGCAGAGTCGCAGATATCGTTGTCGCCGTTGTGGCAGAGGGTCATATAGACGATGCCGCGGTCGGCGAAATGGCGCAGACGCTCGACGGAGCCGTCGAGAGCGATGCCGTTCTCGATGCCGAGCATGATGCTCTTCAGTCCCTGGCGCTTGTTACGCCACAGGTCGTCGGGGGTGCGCGCCAGGGCTATGCTGCCGGCATTCCTGCGCACCATCGCCTCGATCTGGTCGAAGATCTGATCGGCATATTCCGTGGGGTGCTCCGTGGGCTGGGGGAGGTAGGCGACCATGATGGTGGCATCCTGACGGCCTTCGTCCATCTTATGGAGATCGACGAGGATGCGCTGGTCGCGCTCCTCGATGCGCACGCCTTGGGGGAAGAACATCGGGGTGTCGCAGTGGGTATCGAGGGTGAGCACACGGTCATGGAGCTGCTGTGCCTGGCGCCAGGCGGTGGCACAACTGACGAGCCACTGGAAGAGGGGTGCTCCCTGGGCGAGGCACTCGGGATGCCACTGGACACCGAGGATGGACTTGTACTCGCTGCTCTCGACGGCCTCGATGACACCGTCGGGGGCCACGGCACTGACACGGAGACGGGGTCCGCCATCGGACACGGCCTGATGGTGGAAGCTGTTGACGTGGAGCCTCGGCGCATCGTAGATCTGGGAGAGAAGCGTGCCTCGCCCGATAGTCACGGTGTGGGTGGACTCGTTGCGGTCGGCGTCCTGAGAATGCTTGATGATGGTCTTTCCTTCTTCCAGCTTCAACAGGGAGAGATCCTGGGCGACCTTGCCGCCCAGGGCTGTGGCCAGCACCTGGATGCCTCGGCAGATGCCGAGGATGGGGATCTGACGGTTGAAGGCGAGACGGGTGATGAGCAGTTCGGGGAGGTCGCGCTCACGGTTGATGCCGTGGAGCAGGGGAGAGGGTTCTTCGCCTGTCCAGAGGGGATTGACATCGCCACCGCCACTCAGCAGGAGTCCGTCGATGCGGCTCAGACTGTTGATGATGACGTCGGTATCGGCGACGGGAGGGATGACGAGGGGCACACCGCCTGCGGCGACTATGCTGTCGTAATAGCCGCGACCCAGTCGCAGCTGTCCATCCTCGAAGTTACCCGTGATGCCTATGACGGGGCGCACCTCAGCCTCCGGAAAGCGCATATAGGCCTCGCGGAGATGGTTCTTCAGTTCGAAATGGTTCATGAGGTGGGCTATTCGTCAAACACTATGGGGATCTCGCGCTTCAGACTCTGCTCAAGGGAGATGAGGGTCTCGGTGGCTACCACACCGGGGATGCCCTGCAGCTTGCCGTTGAGCAGCTCCATCAGCTGCTCATTGTCGCGTGCATAGAGCTTGACGAGCATGGTATAAGGACCCGTGGTGAAGTGGCACTCTACCACTTCGGGGATATGCTGTAGCCGCGACACGACCTCCTTGTACATCGAACCTTTCTCGAGGTTGATACCTACATAGGTACAGGTGGAGTAGCCGAGGCTCTTAGGGTTGACATCGAAGCCGCTGCCCGTGATGACATCAGCATCGATGAGATGCTGCACACGCTGGTGGATGGCTGCACGGGAGACGTTACACTCTGCTGCCACATCCTTGAAAGGGATACGGGCATTCTTAGACAGAATGCTCAGTATTTTCTTGTCCAAATAATCAATTTTTTCCATTATTATTCATGATTAGTAACAATTTGTCAGCAAAAGTAAGCAAATTAATTTAATAATGCAACTTTTTTATGGAAAAAATCAAAAAAGTGTGTCACTTTCCGTGACACACTTACTTATTTCTCACAAATACCTACCAGTTCGATATCAAAAATCAAGGCACTGAAGGGCTTGATCTTCCCCGTGTCGCGATCGCCGTAAGCGAGTTCGTAGGGGATGTAGAGCTGCCACTTCGAGCCCACAGGCATCATCGTCAGTGCCTCGGTCCAACCCTTGATCACCTGGGTGGGGGTGAACTCTGCCGGTTTGTCGCCATGATCCTTGGAGGCATCGAACACGGTGCCGTCGACGAGGCGACCTTCGTAGTTCACCTGGACACGATCGGTGGATAGGGGTACCTGTCCCTCGCCCTTCACGAGCACCTTATACTGCAGTCCGCTGGGCAGGGTGATGACACCCTCCTTCTTGGCGTTCTCCTCGAGGAACTGTCGGCCTGCCGTGCGGTTGGCACCATAGAGCTTCTCCTCGCGGGCGGCCTTGTCGGCCTCGCGCTTGGCCAGGAAGTACTGCTCGGCCTTATCGGTGGTAAAGTGGGTGGCATCCTTCAGGAGCGCTGCGGCGAATCCCTCATAGAACAGATTGGGGATGATCGAGTCGGGGGAGTCCTTGAACTCCTGGACGACACCGGGGAGCATGCGCTCGTTGAGCTGCTGGGCAATCGACATACCCGTGAGGTAAGCCTTACGGGCGGGATCGTCGTTCTTCACGGCTTCACGGAAACCACGCACGAAGTCGGCCATATAGGTCGTGTCCATCTGATGCTGCTGCACCAGGAAGGGCACGAGACCGTTGGTGACATACACACCGGCTGCGTAGCTCACGGAGTCGGAGCTGGTGCGCAGCTGTGCAAACGAAGAGGCACTCGCCACGAGAGCGAGTGCCAGGATATAAAGCTTCTTCATTACTTCTTAGGATTTACCTCGAGCAGTTCGATCTTGAAGATGAGGGCAGAGAACGGCTTGATGATGTTCTGCTCGCGCTCACCGTAAGCCAGCTCCTGGGGAATATATACCTCCCAGATTGATCCTGCAGGCATGTGGCAGAGGGCCTCAGTCCAACCCTTGATCACCTGGTTGGCACGGAAGGTGGTAGCGCTGCCACGCTTGTAAGAACTGTCGAAGATAGAGTCGTTGATCAGACGGCCCTCGTAGTTGACCTTTACCAGAGAGGTATCGGTGGGGATGACACCTGTACCCTCCTTGATGACCTTGTACTGAACACCGCTGGGCAGGGTGATGACACCCTCCTTCTTGGCATTCTCAGCCAGGAACTTGATACCGGCCTCCTTGTTCTCGCCATAGGTAGCCTCGAGCTCCTTGGCCTTGATGGTCTGGATCAGGCGCTGTGCAACCTCCTGGGCAGAGTCGACGGTCATCAGACCCTTCTTGCCAGTCACACCACTGATGAATCCGGCCATGAAGTTCCTCAGTGAGATGGTCTTCGTAGAATCCTCACCGAACACCTCGTGGTTGATACCCTTCATCATACGGTTGGAAATCTGCTGACCAATCTGGATACCTGCATAGTAAGCGGCCTTCTTCTTGTTGTCGCCGGCATTGGCGCCCTCGTTGAGACCCTTGATAAAATCATTGATGTAAGCGGTGTCGATGTCGAGACTGCCTACAAGATACTCCTTCAGACCCTGAGTCTGAGCCATACCGATGGCGTAGCTCAAGGTATCAACATCACTCTTCAGACTCGCTCTGGGAGTCTGGTTGCCACATGATGCGATCATGATGGCTGCTACTGCTGCAATCGCAGCAAATGTAAATTTCTTCATATTGCTAACTAAAATGTTTAATATTTCATACTACCTGGATCAGCTCTACGTCGAACACGAGTGCTGCAAACGGAGGAATCGATGCACCAGCACCACCTGCGCCATAGCCCAGACGATAGGGGATGAAGAAGCGATACTTAGCTCCCTCCTGCATCAGCTGCAGACCCTCAGTCCAACCAGCAATCACCTGCTGCAAGGGGAAGGTGGCGGGCTCGCCGCGCTGATAGCTGCTATCGAAGATCGTACCGTCGATCAGCGTACCCTCGTAGTGGCACATCACGGTGTCCTTCGCTGTCGGCTTCTTGCCGTTGCCCTCTTTCAGTACCTGATACTGCAGACCACTGGGCAGGGTGATGATACCTTCCTTGTTCTTGTTCTCGGCCAGGAACTTCTCGCCAGCCTCCTTCTGCTGCTTACCCTGCTCCTCGCGGGCTGCCTGCATCTTCTTCTCCTGCTGCTGGAAATAGTCCTGTACAATCACCTGAGCCTCACGGTGAGACACCTGCAATTCCTTACCTTCGAGCACGTCCTTGATGGCCTGAGCGAAGTCCTCGGCGCTGATATTCTTGGCTCCCATCTGGGCCAGTTGTTGACCAATGCCCAGACCTAAAGCGTAGCTTAATTTATCCATTTCTCTATATATTAATAATGTGTAATCTTTTAAAATCGGCTGCAAAGGTACAATAAATTTTAGACATAAGAACATAAGAACATATAATTTTTGTTACTTTTGTTCTTTTGTCGAAAAAAAAACGTATTTTTGCATCGTGAATAGTAAATCGGACTCGCTTTAGCGCTTTTACAAAGCGTAGCGACTAAAAGAAATCGTAAATGAAAAAAATCGTAGTTTTAACTGGTGCCGGTATGTCGGTGGAGAGTGGACTGAAGACGTTCCGCGATGCCGATGGCCTTTGGGAGAACTATCCCGTATCGAAGGTGGCCACCCATGAAGGATGGGAGGCAGACCCAACGCTCGTGACGAACTTCTACAATATGCTCCGTAAGAAGTGCTGGGGCGTGCAGCCCAATGAGGGGCACAAGCTCGTGGCCAAACTGGAGGAGCAGTACGAGGTGACGGTGGTGACACAGAATGTTGACAATCTCCATGAGATGGCGGGCTCGTCGAAGGTCATCCATCTGCATGGCGAACTGATGAAGGTGTGCTCGAGCTACAACGTCGACGATCCTCGTTATCAGATCCAGCTGACGCCTGAGAACTGTGAGGTGGAGCCTGGTACGAAGGCAGGCGACGGTTCGCTGCTGCGCCCGTATATCGTCTTCTTCGGTGAGGCTGTGCCCAATATCACCATCGCTGCTGAGGAAGTGCAGACTGCCGATATCCTCATCATCATCGGCACTTCGCTCGTGGTCTATCCTGCCGCAGGTCTGATGCACTACGCTCGTCCTGATGTACCCATCTACCTCATTGATCCTAATCCTATCAGTGTTGGCAGCCGTGTCACCCAGATCCAGAAGGGTGCCTCCGAGGGTATGAAGGAGCTCTCAGAGATTCTTATGAAATAAAGTTTTTAGGCACGGATTACACGGCTCTCTTCGAGAGTCACGGCTAAATAATTAAAAAAGCCGTGTTAATCCGTGAAATCCGTGCCTAAATATATTTGTGCCTTAAATTATCCTCTGTCTTTCTTGATCAGTTCGAGGAGTTTCTCAACGGCTTCTTCTTCGGGGATGCTCTTCTCGACACAGGTCTTGCCCTTGTAGAGCGAGATCTTGCCACGGCCTGCACCAACGTAGCCATAGTCGGCATCGGCCATCTCACCGGGACCGTTCACGATGCAGCCCATGATGCCTATCTTCAGTCCCACGAGATCCTTCGTGGCTGCCTTGATCTTGGCGATGGTCTCCTGAAGGTTGTAGAGCGTGCGCCCACAGCCTGGGCAGGAGATGTATTCGGTCTTCGTGAACTTCACTCTTGCGGCTTGCAGGATGCTGTCGGCAAGCTCAACGAGACGAGCCTCTTCAAAGGACGCATGACGAATAACCAGTTTCGTTGCCTTCTTGTCAATCAGCAAGGCACCAACGGCCATGGCAGCTTTCAGCTGGAGGGTCTCCCAGTCTGGGGCATCAACGGCGAGGGTGATGGTATCGTCCTTGATACTGGCCTCAGCCTCTTCGCGCAGGGCAGCACATTCCGGGATCATATCGACGAGCTTGCGGGCCACAGGGATCTCGCACTCTGGCTCCTCAGAGAGAGACACACGGATGGTGTCGCCAATGCCCTCCGTCAACAGGGTACCGATACCTACAGCACTCTTGATGCGGCCATCCTCGCCCTCGCCAGCCTCTGTGACACCAAGGTGGAGAGGATAGTGCATATCCTCCTTGTCCATCGTCTGCACGAGCAGGCGGACGGTGGTCACCATCACGACGGTGTTCGAGGCCTTGATGGAGATGACCACATCGTTGAAGTTCTCACGACGGAAGATGCGCAGGAACTCCATGCAGCTCTCGACGATACCCTCGGGGGTGTCGCCATAGCGCGACATGATACGGTCGGAGAGCGAGCCATGGTTCACACCGATGCGAACGGCCGTGTGATGCTCCTTACAGATATTGAGGAAGGGCACGAGTTTCGCCTCGATCTTCTGCAGTTCGGCAGCATACTCCTCATCAGTATATTCGAGGTGCTTGAAAGTACGTCCTGGATCGACGTAGTTACCAGGATTGATGCGCACCTTCTCACAATAGAGGGCTGCGACGTCGGCAGTATGGGCTGTGAAGTGGACATCGGCCACGAGGGGTGTCGTATAGCCGTCGGCCTTCAGGCGTGCAGAGATATTCTTCATGTTCTCGGCCTCACGGATGCCCTGGGTGGTGAAGCGTACGAGTTCGCCACCTGCATCGATGATGCGCTTGGCTTGGGCCACGCAGCCCTCGGTATTATTCGTATCTATCGTTCCCATCGACTGGATGCGGATGGGGTTGTTGCCTCCAATGCCGATATTCCCGACACGGGCCTCTGTGCTAAAACGTCGTTTGTACATATAGGGATTTACGATTTACAGATTTACGATTTACGATTTTAATTTGTTTTGAACTGATACTTCAGGCCGGCGAGTTCTTCGTTGGCTTTCTCGATCTTGATACGCAGGTTGCCTTTGTAGACGGCGAGGCGCTGAGCCAGTTCGGCATCACCAAGGGCGAGCATCTCCACAGCGAGGATGGCTGCATTCTGGGCACCATTCACGCCCACGGTGGCTACAGGGATGCCTGGAGGCATCTGGATGATGGAGAGCATGGCGTCGAGACCGTCGAGCATGCCCTTGATGGGTACGCCGATGACGGGCAGAGTGGTGGATGCAGCAATGACACCAGGCAAGGCTGCAGCCATGCCTGCGCCAGCGATGATGACCTTGATGCCACGATCCTTGGCAGTGCGTGCAAAGGCCTCCACGGCATCAGGCGTGCGATGGGCTGAGAGGGCATTCACTTCGAAGGGCACCTGCATCTCGTCGAGCAACTTACAGGCTTTCTCCATAATAGGCAGGTCGCTCGTGCTGCCCATGATAATACTGACGATAGGTTTCATTTATTTACGATTTACAGATTTACTATTTACGATTTATTTACGATTTAGAGATAGAGTAATCCGAAGACGGAGCAGACGATGCCCACGAGGAAGCCTGCAACGACCTGCAACAAGGTGTGCTGGCGCAGGATCATGCGGCTAGTGCCGAGGATACCTGCGAGGATGAGTACCAGACAGAGCCACCACACAGGATTGAAGTTGAAGTATTCGCCAAAGACGAAGAGGGATCCTGCCACACCTCCTATGGCTGCCGTGTGGGTGGAGATCTTCCACCACACATTGATGAGGGCACAGACCACCTGGATGCACAGTGCCGCTGAGAGGATGGTCCCCATGAAATGGGGGATATGGAGCTGATCCATCAGGTAGATGCAGAAGAAGTAACAGAGGATGGAGATGACGTAAGGTACGGCACGACGCTCTTTATGACCCAGTTCGATGAGTGTCCATCCACGATGACGACGGTAGAGATGGATGAGTATCGTGGGCAGGAGGATGGTGAAGAGGTAGACCATCGTGAGCACCTGGAGCTTGTAGCCCCAGGGCATCAGTCCCAGGTAACTGAAGGCAAACAGGGCCATCATACCCACCAATGGCAGGTAAAAGGGTGTGAACAGCATGCTCAGTACCCGTGCCGTCAGGATCATCGTCTTTTCGCGCTTCCTACCTTTACTCATTTTTCACTTCCTTAGTCTCGCTATAGGGATCCCCAGCTGCTCACGGTATTTCGCCACCGTGCGACGGGCTATGGGGTATCCCATCTCTGCTAATTTCTCTTTCAATACATCGTCGCTCATCGGATGTTGCTTGTCCTCACCGTCGACCATGTCGCGCAGTGCCACCTTGATCTGGCGTGTCGACAGCTCCTCGCCACTCTCCGTCGTGATACCGTCGCTGAAGAAGTAGCGCAGGGGGAACGTACCCCAGCGCGTGAGGGCGTATTTCGAGTTGCTCACACGTGAGATGGTAGAGAGGTCGAGTCCCGTCTTCTCTGCCACATCCTTCAGGATCATCGGGCGCAGCGACGACTCGTCGCCATCGACGAAGAACTGGTGCTGCAGCTGGATGATGGCCCGCATGGTGATGGTGAGCGTGTGGCGGCGCACCTTCACGGCCTCGATGAAACCCTGTGCGGCATCGACCTTCTTCTTGATATACAGCAGTGCCTCCTTCGTCTGGCGGCTCATATTCTCCTTATTCTGCTGATACTCCTTCATCGAGTCGGCAAACGACTGCGACACCTTGAGCTCAGGCACCTCGCCATTGTTGAGGGTGAAGGTCACGGTGCCATCGTCCTGGGTATCGACGATAAAGTCGGGCGTGATCTGCTGCATACTCCTGCCCATTGTCTCACCCATCGAGGCCCCAGGTCGCGGATTCAGCTTGCGGAGTTCGCGGAAGAGGGCAGCTGCCTGCTCGTCGTTCAGACTGAGCGCTGCCTGGATCTTCTGCCAGTGTTTCTTCGTGAACGCCTCGAAGTAGTCTTTCACCACGCGCGTCATCAGATCTTTCAGACGCGAGGGGTCGCGACGCTCTATCTGGAGCAGCAGACACTCCTGAAGGGTGCGCGCGCCTATGCCAGCAGGATCGAACTCCTGCAGGATGGCAAGCACCTCTGCTATCTCGTGCTCAGTGACATCAATATTATGATAGACGGCCAGTTCGTCGCTGATGGCATAGAGCTCCTTGCGCAGCAGACCGTCATCGTCGAGTGAGCCGATGAGATACTCCATGATGTAACGCTGGCGATCCGTCATATCCATCTCACCCATCTGCTCTTTCAGCTGGTCGTAGAACGATACACTCTCGCCGTAGACCATCTCCTCGCGCTCTTCGTTAAAGGTGCCACCTGTCTGGTAGACGGGTAGTTCCTCATCATCGCGCCCAATGGAACTGAGGGCCTCGTCGAGGGCAGACTGTCGCTCCTCGCGCTCGTTGCGTGTCTCGAAATCCTCCTCTGAGGGGCTCAGGGTGTCAGGATTATCCTGATAGTTTGTGCTGTCTGCATAATCATCCTCGCCAGGGCTTGCGACCTCAAGGGCAGGGTTGTCGTTCATCTCGGTATTGATGCGGTCGATCAGCTGCATCACTGGCAGCTCTACCAATGAGGCCTGCAACAGTTGCTGGTGGGAGAAGATCTGTCCCTGCTTCAGCTGCTGCGTCTGTTCCTGTATCTGTCCGTACTTATCGTTCATTGTAAACTGTAAACCGTAAACTATTTGAAGTACTCTTTCAACTGTTCTGCGTAGGAGGCGAG
>JAEEGJ010004457.1_pt1 | contig 47235 bp, 43 predicted proteins | sample 8958761 | NCBI WGS metagenome assembly JAEEGJ01 (sample SAMN16246546, study PRJNA631951) | gut metagenome | biome: gut microbiome; feature: rumen; material: RS-attached | host: Bos | place: Iran: Karaj | collected 2018-10
GATTAATGGAGCTCCGAACGGATTCTTCATAAACAGTAAGGATGTAAGTAATCCTGTTCTGCTTCTTGTTTCAAGCGGTCCGGGTACGGATGACTATGTTTTCACTGATAAGTACAAGGACATGCATCTTGAAGATGATTTCACTGTAGTTTACTGGGATTACAGATGGATGGGAATTGCATATAACAGCGCAGTGAGGAAGGATGAGATCACGCTTAATAATCTTCTTAACGATACACAAGCTGTAACTAACTATCTGAAGGAACGTTTCAATAAGGAAAAGATCTACATCATGGGCTTTTCGGGCGGAACGCATTTAGCTCTCCGTGAAGTGGCAAGACATCCGGAAAACTACTATGCATATATCGGCATGGCGCAGTGCGTGACGGATTCATATGAGAACGATACCGTGATGTATAACTTCATGAAGAATGTCTTTACTGAGCGTGGCGATAAGAAGAATCTTTCGAAGCTGGAGTCTTCAGTTGATCATGTTGAAAACGGCAACGTTAAATGCAAGGACTGGTATTCGTATGTAATGCTTTTGCATACGGCAGGAGGCGGAACAATTAAGGATAAGGATGAGTTCCAGGGGATTACCTGGCCGATAATTACCGCTAAGTGTTATACATTAAGAGAAAAGATCAATTATGTTGTTGGAATGAAGATGTACAGAACAACTCCGCTTGCTTCTGAATTGGATGATTTCGATTACAGGAAGAGTCAGACTGAACTCAAGGTCCCTGCATTTTTCATAAGCGGAGAATACGATTACAATTGTCCCTGGGAGCTGGTTAAGGATTACAATGAAACGGTAAGTGCTCCGGCGAAAGGATTCTATAAGATCCCTAATGCTGCGCACAGCCCTCTGTGGGAGAATCCTGAAGAAACTTGCAGGATCTTGAGAGACATAAAGGAGAAGACGCAAAATGGCTGACGGGTACCATCACGGCAATCTGAGACAGGCACTGATAGATGCCGGAATAAAGATAATCAATGAGAGCGGTGAAGAGGCATTGTCTCTTCGTAAAGCGGCGGCCGCATGCAATGTTTCACATGCTGCACCTTATGCTCATTTCAAGGATAAGGATGAACTGCTTGAGGCAATAAAGAAGAGTGTAACTGATAAGTTTACCGAGGATCTTGAAGCTGCCATAAAAGATGCCGGAAGTGCAGATGAAGCGCTCATAGCAATGGGCAGGGCATATATCTCTTTCTTCTCGTGCAATCCTGATTACTTTATGTTTTTGTTTGGCAAGCAGAATATCTCTGCACATCTTCAAATGAACAAGGAAGACAAAGAAGATTATCCGCCGTTTCTTCTTCTGCGTAAGTACTATAAGAAACATTTGAAAGAGAATGGAATCAAGAAATCGTCTGAAGAACAGGAGATAGAACTCATCAAGACATGGGCGATCGTACACGGCATGGCCTCGATCGCATGCATGAAGGGTGTAAATACTTCTTTTGATTTTGATGAGCCGGATGTAAGGCTGATCACCTGATCAGTACCATTATTGTCTCGCATTAGCTTTTCGTGCTGGTTATTATATAAGCATAAAACTAATTTATTCTTTCACAGAGAAAGGAGATCGTAATATGGCTTATGAGATAACAAGAAGATGTAACGGATGCGGAGCTTGTCAGTCCGCTTGTTCCATGGATGCCATCAGACGCAGCTGGGGTTCATATACCATCGATCCTGATCATTGTGATTCATGCGGTGCTTGTGCGTTTGTTTGTCCCAAGAAGGCTATTGATCCTGATTGATTAAAACTAAAGATTTTATTGTGCACGGAGTCGGTTATATGCCGGCTCTTTTATGCATTTTCCAAGATAATCGACAACGTGCTTACAGACTGTCGATTAACCGACACAAGCGACAAACATTGTTCATTGAGTTGACCTTTGGCGAATGATTAAATCAGGGCGTCAAACAAAGCAAACCAAAAATTCAAACAGGAAGGTAAATGACATGAACAAGAAAGTAATGATCCTTTTCGCAAGCGCAGTACTCACCGCATCCTTAGCAGCCACCGGTTGTTCTTACACAAAGGGTGCCAGCAAATTAAAAACTCTGCCGACAGTCAATCAGGCTATCGCAACTACACAGGAAACAACCGGTGCAGCAGATGAAAAAGTTGAAGAAGTCATGACAGAAGAACTTCTCCTTGTTTCTCAGGAAAAGCAGGCTGAAGGCGTTCTTAAGGGACTGGTCGCTAAGCCCGATACAAAGACTCCTTCTCTCCCCACGTACAAGACAGTTAAGGTTCCTTCTAAGAAGACAACAAAGTCTAATAAGGCTACAAAGAAGGTTACCAAGAAGACATCCAAGAAGACGATCAATCCCTCTGTTCAGAATGCAAATAACTGGGCTGTAGGTACTCCCCTGGCATACGTTCCCGCTTCACCTGATTTCTCTAACAACAATAACGGTAACGGTGCAGGCGCATGGGATGTAGGTACTCCTCTTCAGTATATTCCCGCATCCAAGGATTTCGATAAGTCCAACAAGGGCGATAAGAAGAACGACGGCTCCAAGAAGGATAACAAGAAGAATGATTCCAAGAAGGATTCTTCTAAGAAGTCTATAAAGAAGCATTCCGGAAAGAAGACAACTTCAGGTAAGAAGCAGAATGTAAAGAAGAGCTACAAGATCAACCAGGACGTTAAGAAGAAGATCGAGAAGATCAAGAAGGCTGCCCAGAAGAAGGCCGCTGCCAAGAAGGCTGCCGAGAAGAAAGCTGCACAGAAGAAGGCTGCTCAGATCAAGAAGAACATGAAGAAGATGGCTAAGGCTGCAAAGAAGGCAGCACAGAAGAAGGCTGAAGCTAAGAGAGCAGCTGCCAAGAAGGCTGCACAGAAGAAAGTTGCTAAGATCAAGAACGCAATGAAGAAGATCGCAAAGGCAATGACAAAGTCTCACAGCCACAAGTCAAACAAGTCTCACAATACTTCTAAGATTGTATATTTCGGCTGATATTCCAGACCGGAATCAACTGATTTCCATATGAGACAGCCCGCAGGAAATTCCTGCGGGTTGTTCATTTGGAAAGTGTAGGGGAGATGTCATTTACAGTTTCCAGAAGCAGTGCAGCTCCATTACCCAGATGAATACGGGATAAGCGATGGTGAGGATCACCCAGATCCAGTTTCTGATTTTCTTCGCTGCTACATCCTTGCTCTTGGATGTCTTATAAGCCAGAAGGCCTGAGATGTTTACAGAAGCTAAGGCGAGCGCTCCTGCGAGGATGCAGGATGCCTTAACGAATGCGGGATTGCAGAAGGTGATCACGAAGAAGAAAAGCGCAAGGATTATTCCGGATACTCCGTAGATCATCTGCTGGGCAAAGATCAGTTTGTCTTCTTCGCTGTACGGTTTTGATGTTCTTCGGCACTTTCTGACAAGTATTGCGATCAGTTTTACGATCACTGTGATGAAGCAGACAAGACCGAACAGGATGAAAGCGTAACTTGCTATAGTGGGAAGTGCTCCTGTGCTGCTCTTTTGAAGATCCATATAACCGTATTCGTATATGCCGTCTTTTATGTAGATGAAAGTTTCAGCACCGTTGTCTTTGAAGATGTACTGGTTTTCTCCGACAGGTACGACTTCAATTCCATCATTGAATTTAAAACCGAACAGTTTTATCGAATAGGTTCCGTCGTTGTTTCTGGCAAGAGGATAAACACCTGAAAGGTACTGGTATCCTCTGCCTGCGCCTTCTATTATCGAACGCTTGCTGTAGTACATGCCGCTTAAGTCAGGAACGGTTCCGGTATAAGGAATGAAGCCTTCACGGTCGGTCATGGAGCCGAAAATGAGGCAGGGAATTCCGTTGCAGAAAGCCGTTTCGCCGGCTTCGTTTGTAAGTACCGCAACACCAAGGCCGCTTACCGGATCAAATTCAAGATTTGCGGTGCAGTTTGTGTTACCGCCGTGGCCTAATGTTTCGACCTTATGCTGCATCGTCCATAACCCGTGGCAGTTCTTTGCGACTTTTGTATCGCCGAAGAAAGATGTTGCTTTGAACATTTCCTCTCGTGTTTTGTTGTCTTTGAACAGAGGTGAATTCTCATTTACGAGAGCCTGGCCGAACCTTGAAAAATCTTCGAGCGTACTGATCACTGCACCGACGGGGAAGAGCTGGACATAGGCGCGGCCTTCACCGTAGGATTCACTGCTGTTTAATGTGATCGAATAGCATTTGAGATTGTGACGCTTTTTGGCGACCCATTCATTGTCTCTTTGAAGCTGATCAACTGATGTGTGTTTCATTTCAAGAGGCGCAAGGATGTTCTCATTTACGTAAGTTACGTAATCCTTTCCACTTGTTCTCTCTACGATGTAAGCAGCGAGGGCGGTGCTCCAGTTGGAATAAGCGGTGCATTCGCCTACGTGGAATGCCTGATAGCATTCGCACTTTTTAACGGCCTCCTTGAGTGATGAGAATAACTCATTCGGCTTTGCTTTCTGATTCTCGTAAAAGCTTTCCTGGAAACCTGCTTTGTGGTTCATCAGGTCGATCATGGTGATCTTTTCATCAGGATACTGGAGTTTTGTGAGGAAGCCCTCAGGCAGATATGTACGGATATCTGCGTCAAGATCGATATTGCCTTTTTCGTACTGCTGCATGACTGATACCCAGACCAATATCTTGGAAGTGCTTCCCCAGTCGATTACCGTCTGCTCGTCTGCCTTAACCTTGTTCTCCATGTCGGCATAGCCGTAGTAGCCGTTATAGATCGTGCCTTCTGTGTCGAATACACTGACTTCGCATGCTGCAAGGCCTTTTTCGCGCTCAGATATATAACTGTCTATACTTTTCCCTATATCAGAATAAGCAATGCCGGATGGCGTTTTCTTTTCTTCGTTTTCGGTTGCAAATGCTTTTAAGGGCAGTGCGGCAAATGCCAGCATTACCGTAAGCAAGACTGCAAATACTTTTTTCATCTCAATAACCCTCCCCGGTTGAACTCACTGAAATGTTAATCGGGGAGTCTTACATCAGTGATCGATTAACATTAACCGAACATTAAATCTCAAATTGGGTTTGCATATATGAGGTTTTTAAAATATACTTTTCGCCATGAGAACAGTTCTCATAAATAAGGAGGGGAAATTATGTTTTATGTAATCTTTGGCGGAATCCTGGTCTTCGCAGGTTTTTATCTCATCATCAAGTGCCTGCTCAGCCGCAAGAAGGGCGTTCATCTCGAATCAACTCTCGCAGGCTTCCAGGACGAGAAGGGTGCTACTTATCCGGTATTCAGGTTCAAATATGAAGGCGAGGAGCTCACACTCCCCGGCGGCGTTCCCGCAAACCCTTCAAAGTTCAAGTATTCTGAAGGTGATACGGTAAAGATCATCTTCAATCCTTCGAACAGACAGTTCGTTGACATCGAGGGTTCTGCAACCGAGTATCTTTACGGAATCGCTGCCATCGTTTTGGGTGCTATCCTTGCACTCGCTTCGCTTAAGAAGATGGGCGTTTTCTGATCTGAGAACTTAATACAAACAAATAGGAGCGTCACTTTCGTGGCGCTCCTTTTTGTGTATCAGTTGTCTCTTAGTTTCTGTTTGCTCTTCTCTTTTCGCATTCGGGGCAGTTGGACATCGGTGTCAGTGCGAGGACAGATTCCTTTTTGTAGCCGCACTTAGAGCAGATGAAAACATACTTGGAGAATACGCTGCCCATCGAAGTACTGAGGATCCATGTGCCGTTGTCGTCATCGTCAACGGGAGGGAGTGTGGGCTCGGGTACGGGTGCAGGCGCAGGCATCTGGGGTTCTTTCGCAACGAAAGTAACGGGCTTATGCTTTTCTGCAGGTGTCTGGATGGTATCTTCGTCAAACCAGGTCTTAGGTTTCGGTTCACCTAACATGCACTTGTTCTTGTGGAACGGACAGCCGAAGCAATCGTCCATGTTTACGCAAAGTCTGTAAACGCCTTTTAACAGCTGATCTAACTGCTGGTCTCTGTTCTCCATACTTCTGCTCTCCTTGACCTTTGACCGCGTATTGATCCGCGTTAACCCCTCAAAGGAATTTGTTATATTATAACACGCTGATCAGATGTATGTACCAAGATAAGCAAAATCAGAAGGTTCTGCATCTAACTGGCAGAGGAGCTTTACGACTTCTTCGGAATAAACGGATGCTTCGAAATCAAGGTAGAACATGAATTCGAAGTCAGATCCCGCGATGGGCCTGGACTCGATCTTCGTGAGGTTGAGACCGAGTGACGAAAACTTCGCGAGAGTGTCTGCGAGCGCACCGGGCTTATGTCCTAAGGCCATCATGATGGATGTCTTTGAAGCACCGGGATAGATGCGGAGATCCTTTGTTATGCAGATGAATCTTGTGTAGTTGTGGTCCGTGTTCATTATGTTTCCGGGAATGGAAGAAAGACCGTAAAGTTCGCGGCAGTCTGAAGAAGATATCGCAGCAACGTCATTCCTTTCGGAATCAGCGACCATGCGCGCTGCGACCGCGGTGTTCTCAACAACGTTTATCTTTATCTCGGAATGCTCTTTAAGGAACCTGCTGCACTGTCCGATAGCCTGGCTGTGTGAATAAACTTCTTTAACGTCAGAGAGCTTTGTTCCGGGTTTTACGAGGAGCTGGTGATTGATCTTAAGCTTGTAGTCTCTTGCGATGTGGAATCTGTGACCTGCCATGAGATCGTAGACCTGTGTGACTGAGCCATAAGAACTGTTCTCGATAGGGAGCATGCCGTACTCGCAAAGGCCGCTCTCAACTGCCTGGAATACGCCGTCGAATGTCTTGAAATACATGATGTTTGCGTGCGCGAATATCTTGTCTGTCGCTATCTGGGAATAAGCGCCCTCGATTCCCTGGCATGCGATCGTTCCTGAAGTTGGGAAGATTTTCGGTGTCTTTTCGATCGCTTCTTTTATCTTGTCGGCAAGATCAGTTTTAGTGCCGTACTGAGTGTTCTTGTAGGAGTGACTCATGTTGAAGAGGGCCTGGAAGAGAACGCGTTCATAGCCGCTGATGTCTTTATAATCCTGCTCGAGGCCGTTCATGAAACCTCTTTCGTAGCGTCTGCATTTCTGAGCTATCTCTGAGGCAGGGAGGCCTTCGTCGGCTCTTTGGCTTGCTTCCAGGCGTTCTTCGACGAGCTTTGCGATCTCGCGGTCGATCTCTTCGATCCTTGTTGTTGATTCCTTCTGTGTCATGGTCGTTCTCCTTTTTCTGGTAAACAAAAACCCCGCAGTTCTCACTGCGGGGCTAAAGTCCTTAATTTGTTATCTCGGTCTACAGGCAGTGAAAACTATTCGCTCTTTGTGGGGGCAAAAAATGAAAAGTTAAAGCTTGTAAACCAAAAATTTCTCATGAGCGGATTATACTCCTAGGATTTCCGATAAGTAAAGAGCAAATTGCGGTTGCGTATTGCTAATTTTTCTTTGATGTGCGTTTTCAGCAATATTACGCTTCAAAGACACTTTCGGGGCAACGGCTGAAGGAGCAGGCTTAAAAGGTATACTCATAGCATGTTTTTTCTTAAGAAGATACAAAAGAGCAATATAAAGCGTACTAAAGCCACTGTCGTGCTGCTTGGAGCGGCATGCCTCATGACCGGCATTTATGCCGGATGTGCGCTTATCGGCAAGCCTGCTGATCCCAATGGATCGGCTGTTTCTGCTTCTCCTACGGTAGCTGAAAAACAAAGTAACTATATGGATTACGTTGCCGGCATTTCGGTGTTTGACGGCAATGTCAGCAAATATGAGACCGGCCCTTACAATGACAGCGAGCCATGTGATTATGTTCTCGCCGGTAAATATGCATATAAGCTTTACAGGGCTGAGGGACAGTACTATATCAAAAAGATCGACGTTGAGGCGCCTTCAAGATCCGGCATCGCTCAGATCAGCTGTGACAAAGATTATTCATGCACTCTTTCAGCTTTCGGAGTCAGGCTCGAAAACGGAGACGAGGTGATCTTCTACGATCTCGACATGAACGAGATCTTAAAGGTCCCGAACACGAAGTATTACGAAGCCGTCGTGCCTTACAAGGATTCATATCTCTATCTTGAAGGCGATGAGCTCTTTATCCTGAAAGACGGACAGAAAGAAGCTTTCAGAAAGCTTAATCTGCCTGATTACGGCATTCTCTGCCAGAAGATCACTTCAGAGAACACGCTCCTTGCGCTGACCGACAACAACATGGAAGGCCCGTACAATTTCTATGTCTATGACGTCAATGCCGACACATATTCAAAGATAAGCGAGATGTGCTTTAACTACTTTGAGAACGGCTATTTTGACGCTTATCCCGATAAGATCAGGATCAGGAATCTTTCAGAAGAGAAGGCGCAGGAGTTTGAGAACAAGTATCCCGGTTACATCGGCACTTCGTATTACGACGGTGAGAAGATCTATTTTTCAGATCAGACGGACTTAACGATAAGGACTTACGATCCCGTTAAAAAGACGATCTCGACACTTACCGAGCACGAGTTCGGGCAGTACGGTGTGAACATTCTGGGCATGATCGGCAAGGAAGTATTTTTCGTTTATTCCGGTCAGCTTTATGTTGTAGACTCTTCCAACTGCACTGATATCCCCGTTGAGGAATTCAACATCATCCTTCACGGCAACAGGGATGACCTGGAACGCATCATAAGAGACAAGTACTCGGTGAATATCCTTACGGGTGAAGCCGCTGCAAAGCATATACTCAGAAACGTTAAATGTGAGCCCTTCAATCAGGAGACGCGCATACTCTATTCACTCAAGCAGATCGCGCCCTATATCGAGAGATTCGGTAAAGAGTTTTTTGATGAGTTCCGCTACGGAACTTCCAAGGGCCTTTATGTGCTCCTGACAGGTCACACGGAGGTCACTAATGACGGTGCAAAGATCGACGCGGGCGGAGTTGCTTTCAGAGAGGGAGACATCTTCTACATAATCCTGAACATCAACAACGACGGCCTTGCGAAGAGCTTCTGTCACGAACTCATGCATTCGATGGAACAGAATTCAGACTCGTCGAAGTTCTTCCCGGACTGGAAGAAATACAATCCGAAGGGTTACAAGTACGCAGACAGCTATGCCAAGAATCCGGACGACAAGTACACGCAGTGGGGTTCTTCGCCTGAAGAGGTGTATTTCTACGACCAGTATTCGAAAACGAATGCATTGGAGGACAGGGCGAGGGTATTCGAAAACTTTGTCGCAGTATCAAAAGAAGAATGCAGACTTAAGGATTTCCCGAAGATAAAAGCAAAAGCATTATACATAAAAGAGCGTATCTTAAAGCTCTATCCGTCACTGAAGGGATCGGACATTTTTAAAAATCTGGATGGGTGAATATGTTAAAAGGACGTAAGCAACTGGTGATCAAAATGGTGAAGATGTGGTGCATCAAACTTGCCGCATCATGTCTTATCACGGCTGTCGGAGGCTGTTCGCAGATACCTGCCAAGACTTCTTCCACGGGCGAAAAGCCGATAATCTCATCTTATTCGGCGCCCGAAGGTTCAGAGACAGTGGAACAAACGGATCCCGAGATACCTATCGTGATCTGGCAGTATCAGGACATTTCTGTTCCGTTCAGCAGATTCTCCGAAAACGTAGGTTACTTGAATCTCGGCATGACCAATAAGGACGCGCCGAATTATATCCTCAGCGGACACTACATTTACTGCCTTTCCGGCAATAACGGAAACTACGAACTCAGGAGAGTCGATCTTGATCAGCTCGACAAGTCATCCGTTGCCAAGATCCAGGTCACCGGTGGAACTGTGGCTCTTCTTGATTTCTGCATCCGCATAAACACTCACGGCGAGACCATCTTCTATGATTTCGATTTTCACGAGATCTGCAGGTCAAAAGACATCGGTGAGGAACAGAGCATATTCCCTTACAAAGACGGATATATCGTAAAGGACGGAGCTAACCTGCGCATACTTCATCTCGATGATGAGAATGCATACAGAACGCTTGATTCAGCTGACTATGAGGTAACCGGTTACCGTTCCACGGGCGATAACACGTATCTGATCTTAAAGGACAGATCAAAGCCTGAATTAAAGGCAAGGACTGTTTATGACGTTAACAGGAAAGCGTACTGGAGAAGGCTTCCCGAAAACGTGTCTTTGTCTGACATTGGTCTGGCAGGAAGTGTATCCGGCAAATATGTTGTCGGTAATTTCGCGAAGATGAAACTTGTCAGATATGCAGGCAAGAATCCCGGAATATTTGAGAACTGCCTTTTCGACGGTTCAAGGATGTATTTCTTCGACAAGACCGACCGCAAGATCAAGTATTACTGCCCTTCAAGACAGGTTGTATGCGTAACGTCGGAGGCTGAATTCCAGCAGGGCGCAACGCTGATAGGCCTTTACGGCAACTATGTCTATGCCCGTTACGGCACTGCCGTGTATTTTATCGATGCGGCAGGCCTGAAGGAGATGAAGGGTGATGCCTACATCAAGAAGGTAACGACGGATACCGCAAAACTCAGGAAGAACCTCGAATTCCATTACAGGATCAAGATAATGAACGGTAAGGATACTACAAAGCTTGCAGCAGGCAACGCAGTGTTCAGGCCCGTAACTTCTGATCTTGCAGCTTCCAGCACAATGAACAGGATCTCCGCGGTGTTGAAGAAAGTGAATTACAGGTTCTTCGATGTCTTTAAGCAGAACAGAAAGGAAGGTATCTGCATAATCCTTTCCGGCGACATAGACGTCGTGGACGGAAAGTCCGGTGTGGATTCGTGCTCGTTTACCGGCAAGGATGCATATTATATCGTGCTCAACATCTGGTCGAATGACATTGAGACAGCGTTGTGCCAGGAGCTTATGCACACGATCGAAAGCAGGATGGCAAATGCCGATCAGGTATTCACGGACTGGAATACATTCAATCCCGAGGGATTTTCTTATTCGGAATTCACAGCGGGCTCTGCTGAAGCGCCTTATGTGCCTGATACTGAAGGCGATGCGAACAATGTATACTTCACTGATTCATTCGCGTGCGCCAGCCCTGCAGAGGACCGTGCAAGGCTTTTCGCCGCTATATTGATGCCTGAAAAGTACGGCAGGAGCATAAGCTCTTATCCGCATCTCATGAGCAAGGCTTCAGCCCTTAAGCATGTCCTTCTGACATACTATCCGGCGCTTTCCGATTCACAGGAGATAAGTGCGATACCATGAGCATGCCTAAGATAATCGCCCTCGACCTTGACGGGACGCTGCTGGATTCAAGGAAGGAATTCCCGAAGGAATTTCCGGATTTCGTAAGATCACATCCGGAAACCGCTTTCGTTCTTGCGAGCGGAAGGCAGATATATGCGCTTATCGATCAGTTTTCAGAGATAAAGGATAACCTCTGGTACATTGCCGAAAACGGCGGCTGCGTTTATCACGCGGGAGAGTTTCTCTGCGTTGATTCGATGAAACCTGAAGATTGCCTCAAAGTGCTCGGCGAATTTGAGGGAAAATCTATGTGCGAACCTCTGGTCTGCGGACTTGACAGCGCATATGTCAGAGACTGCGGCGGGCAGGCGAAGATAGAGTCCACCAAATACTATACGCATATCGAATACAACGATGATCTGCGTTCGTGCGTGATGAAGGATCGGATCCTCAAGATCGCGATCTTCGTTGACGATTTCCGCGCTGAGGAAGTTTACTCGTCACTGCCTTCGCGTAATGATGGTCTGGCTACGCTCCTGTCGGGCGACAGCTGGATAGACATAGCGAATGCCTCCGTAGGCAAGGGGGCGGCTTTGAGGTCAATTCAGAGCATATTAGGGGCATCCCCGGAGGAGACCGCGGCATTCGGAGATTACTTAAACGACATCAGCCTCTTTGAAGCCGCAGCTGAGTCTTATGCAATGGCAAACGCGCATCCGGAACTCAAGGGTGCGGCAAAACATATAACACGATATACTAATGATGAAAACGGTGTGATGGAAGCTTTAAAGGAGATGGAAAATGAGAATGTTTAAAAAGGTAATGACTCTTGCGGTATCCGCAGCGTTTATGTGCGGCCTTGCATCCTGCTCAAAGAACCCGGTCGCAGATCCTTCAGCTTCTTCAGCTTCAGCGCATACCGAAAAGAGCTTGGTGGTAACCGAAAAAGAAACCACTGAGACTACGGAGACCGAGAAGGAGAGTAAGTTCGGAAAGGCTTTGGTCGTCTACTTCTCATGCACGGGAAACACCAAAGATGTCGCACTCAAGATCGCAAACGAAGTCGGCTGCGGTTCATATGAGATTATTCCTTCAAAAGCGTATACGCAGGACGATCTCAATTACAACAACAAGAAGGCACGCGCGACAAGAGAGCAGAACGACAAGAATGCAAGACCCGAGATCGAGGGAACAATAGACATAAGTTCTTACGATACGATCTTTCTGGGATATCCTATCTGGTTTGCCAAGGCACCCAGGATCCTTAACACATTTGTTGAAAGCCAAGACTTTGAAGGAAAGACGATCATTCCTTTCTGCACGTCAGGCAGCAGCGGTATCGGCTCAAGTGCCACGGAACTTGCAGAGCTTGCACAGAACAAAGGCAAATGGGTTAACGGCACACGTTTCGGTGCAAGCGTAAAGAGCACTGACGTCGCGCAGTGGATCGCTGTCGTTGAGGGCGAGATCTGATTACCCGTTTCACGACCTGTTTTGCGGGAAACAGAGCAAGAAACAGGTCGTGGCAGTTTAATCCTTACTGATAATCCCGGATACGTCATCGTAGCCGGGTTTTATCTTCTTAACGCCGAAACCCTCTGAAATCTTGACTTTCACGTCACCGTACTTTGTGGTAACAGTCTCTTCGCGGCGGTCAAGAACGAAGCGGTCCTTGAGGCAGTAACGTATGCCTATGGTGGTAGTATTCTCGAAGATGAGCTTTGCAAACTTTTCCTTTTCGTCAGGCCTGCAAAGGCAGGTGATGAGGATGCCAGGACGGTTTTTCTTCATGCCGACAGCCGTGGTGAAGACATCGAGTGCGCCTTCCTTCATGAGAAGCTCTGTAGCGTATCCTGTCTCTTCACCGGTCATGTCGTCGACGTTGCAGCAGAGTTCGCAGATCTTGTCAGAGTCAGCGTTAGCTGAATCGCCGGTCATTATCCTTACGCAGTTTGCGCGTTCGAAATCCTTTTTGCCCATGCCGTAGCCGGTCTTTTCGATCTTCATTACCGGCATGCTGCCGAATTCAGTTGCGAAATGCTTTAAGAGCGCTGCTCCCGTGGGAGTGCAGAGTTCGCCTTTTACTTCGCCGCCATATACGGGAACGCCTTCAAGGATATGTGCGGTTGCAGGCGCAGGAACGGGAAGAGTGCCGTGTGCACACTTGACCTCACCGCATCCCACATGAATGGGGGAGACGATTACTTTGTCCGGTGCTATCTTTTCCATCAGTGTGCAGAAGCCCACGACATCTGCCACGGCGTCCATCGTTCCGACTTCGTGGAAATGGATCTCGGTTATATCACGGCCGTGTGCCTTGCTTTCAGCCTCTGCAATGAGCTTATAGACGGCAATTGCATCTGCCTTGACCTTATCTGAAACGTTGAGGTCAAATATTATGTGCTCTATGTCGTGAAGCGAGCTGTGATGGTGGTGACCGTGTTCATGTTCGTGTTCTTCGTGGTGGTGATGTTCGTGTTCATGTTCATGGGAGTGAGCGTGTGCATCCTCGTGAACGTGTTCGTGATGATGCTCATGGTGATGTTCATGCATGTGCTCATCTTCGGTCTGGCCATTTACGTAAACCTCGGCGTGAGTGCCCGTGATGCCGCATTTAACTGAAGGCACAAGGGAATACTTAACTCCAGGGATGCCTATCGCATTGAGGGAATCCTCACAGGCCTTAACGTCGCCTGTTGTTTCGGCAAGTGCCGCAGTGAGCATGTCTCCGGCTGCACCCATATTGCATTCGATGTACATTATCTTCATTTTGAGGTTCCTCCGATGTGATTGATCATGCTGGCGAGGTATCCCGCGCCGAAACCGTTGTCTATGTTGACCACGCTGACACCGCTTGCACAGGAATTGAGCATGGCAAGAAGCGCAGTGATGCCTTCGAACGAAGCACCGTATCCCACACTGGTCGGAACGGCTATTACCGGGCAGTCTGCGAGCCCGCCGATGACGCTCGCGAGGGCTCCTTCCATGCCTGCAATGGCGATTATAACTTTAGCGGTCATGATCTCTTCTGAATGAGCAAGAAGCCTGTGAATGCCCGCTACGCCTACGTCGTAGATGCGTGTAACATTGTTACACAGTAATTCTGCGGTTACTGCGGCTTCTTCTGCGACGGGAATATCGGACGTACCTGCTGTCGCTACGATTATCCTGCCGTCAGTATCCGGCTTGGGGATCTTTCCGCAGACTCCGATCCTTGCTTCCTTGAAGTAGGTGAGGGGAGTGGCGACCTCTTTGGACTTCTCTTCAGACAGTCTCGTGATGATTACGGTTTCCTGGCCTGCTTTAAGTAGTCCGTCAGCGATACCTGTGATCTGCTCGGCAGTCTTGCCTTCGCCAAAGATGACTTCAGCCGTGCCCTGTCTTAAGGCACGGTGAGTATCGGGTTTTGCGAAACCCAAGTCCTCAAAAGGCTTCATCTTGAGCTTAAGTTCAGCCTCTTCAGGCGTTATCTCGCCTGATGCGACCTTTTCGAGAAGAGACTTTACGTTGTCCATTGGGCACTCCTAAACAATTTCTGTATCTAGAATAACATCCTCAGGATTTATAGCAAAGGTAATGTCTGAAAACGGGGCAGGTCCTCTGTTTGGTCCTCACTTTTATTCAAAACAGAGGACGTAACAGGGGATGGAACGTAAATCCTGAAAAAAGGCTGCCTCATCAGATGAGACAGCCCAAAGTGAATGCATTAGTTAATTGCCGCGTTATTACTTGTGTGAAAGAGCTGCGCGGACCTTTCCTTCGGGGTCCTTTACAAGGAGGACTACCGTCCAGATGATGAGACCTAAGACTACTACGGAAAGACCGAGGTAGGAGTCGTTAATCATGTCGGCTGTCTCGGGTGTGAAGAATTCAGCACCGGCTTCGATGTATTCGACTACGGAGTCTACGAGCCACATGAGGGAAGCTCCCCAGTACATAAGTGCGAGAGTGCCGAGCTTGCGGTCAGCCTTGACGTTATACCATGCGATGGTTGCGATGATCGCTGCAAAAGCCGTGATAAGCAAAGTCATGTCAGGCCTCCCTCTTTGCAGACGCTGCGGAAGGTTTATCCGCGGCAATGCTCTTTTTGGACAGTGATATCGAAACACAGACCATTGCGACCCATGCAAGAGTTACGAGAACAGCCATTGCGACACCGTTTGTAGCCATCTCGTGGAGCATCTCCGAAGCCTGCTCGGGAGTTGCCGCATTGGTAAGGAACGGGAACCAGGGGGTTACCTCTCCGTGCCAAACATGCTCGAATGCGAGAAGAGCGCTGCCGCCCCAAAGCATGTTGTTGAGCCAGTTCATACGCTTGATGAAGGGACTCTCAACGCCTTTTTTGTCAGCAACTGCCTTAATGACAGTAGTTACGATAGCTTCACCTGTAGGTACGAGAAAACAAGCCATACTAACAACCTCCTGATATCCATTGCAGAGTATTCAAATAATAACTTATTTTACTTTGTAGTAATAGAAGCAAGATTTCAGATTAGGTGAAAAAATATCAATTTTAGGTTAGATATTTTGCTTTTTTGGTGCACTCGTTCAACATTTAACTTAATTTAAAGAAAGCAGTATATGATAAACTACCATTTGGAATACGAGATATGAAAGGGGATATTTGAATGTTCAAATTAAGATTAATAGCACTCATTGCTGCGTTCTCAGCAGGAATGTCCGCGTTCTGCGGTTGTACGGGAATACAGGTTCCCGCAGGGCTTTCCGCTGCAGCATCCACCAATGCATCAGTCTCTGAAACAACGACAACGGCAGCAACTTCCGCAGCAAAAAGTGAAGCAAAGCAGACTGAGGAAACCACGGCAGGCGCAGCCGCAGTTAAGATCGGGGCAGATACCGTTAAGACAAAAAGAGCTGCGCTTAAAGGCGGCGAATATGATTACGCCTGCGGCATCACTTATCTGGGTGAATCCGAGAATCAGGCCGCAATGGAAGTCGTTTTGGCAGAACTCGGTGTCAGTGAGGAGCTTCTTAAAGATTCCCCCCGTTTCATTGACTGCGGAGGCAGTGACCTCTGGCTGATCTGCATCAGTGATGACATTGATAATCTCAAGGTTACCATGGGTGAGGATGAGAACGGCAAGGAGCTTTATAAGGCTTCAAAGGGAAGCATTCCCGAATATATCTTCATCAGATGCTTCTCATCCGGAGAAATGGCTTCTTGCACGGTCTTCATGGAAGGCGAGAAGACGGGTGAGACCACTTATTTTCCGATCATGATCGGAGATCAGATCGTTGTTCCCAACGGCGGAACGGTCATTAATCAGAGCGAAGGTTACGAGACTTACATAGATGTACCTAATGAAGCAGCTGACAGTGAAGAAACAGAGGAGGAAGAACCATGAACACGGTAAATGATTTCCTTAAGCAGGCCGGCACTTACTATCTTGCCACCGTTGACGGCGATCAGCCGAGAGTAAGGCCTTTCGGAACTGTAAACATTTTCGAGGGAAAGCTTTACATCCAGACAGGATTAAAGAAGGATGTCGCCAAGCAGATCGCTAAAAACCCGAAGGTTGAGATCTGCGCATTCAAGGACGGAAGATGGATCCGCGTCGCGGGCGAGTTGGTGCTTGATGAGAGGATAGAAGCACAGAAGGCAATGCTTGACGCATATCCCGAGCTTGGCGGAATGTATCAGCCGGGTGACGGAAACACCGCCGTTTACTATTTCAAGGATGCAGTCGCAACGATTTCATCCTTTACCGCAGCACCTGAGATCATCAGGTTCTGATTGACACTGATATCTTTTTAGTTTATTAAAGATATATTGATTTTTTAATGGAGGGATCGTTATGTTCTGTAAAAAATGTGGTTCACAGCTTGCAGACAATGCAACTTTTTGCGGTAACTGCGGAACACCCGTAGAAGCAGCTCCCGCACCCGCTGAAGCGGCACCTGCCGCAGAGGCAAAACCCGCAGAGGCAGCACCTGCCCCAGATGCACCCGCAACTGAGACAGCACCTGCACCCGTTGCAGAAGTTGCACCTGTTGCTGAAGCAGCAGAAGTTGCGCCTGTAGAAGCAGCACCTGCAGTTGAGGCAGCCCCCGCAGCACCTGTTGAGGGAGCACCTGCGGCACCCGTTGCACCGGCTGCACCCGCTGCACCCGCAGCTGCACCTGCTGCAAATGGTCAGAAGAACAAGTGGTTACTGCCTGTCATCATCGGCGGTTCCGCACTGTTCGTTGTCATCATCGCAGCAATCGTCATCGCTGTCGTACTTATCAACCGTGACATCAAGCTCGATCTCAATGAGTTCGCAAGCTTTGAGTACTCGGGTTATGACACCGTAGGTGAGGCAAGGTTCAACTTCGATTACGACAAGTTCAACGAGAAGTATGAGAAGAAGCTCAGATACACCAAGGCAGGAAAGCTCCTGTACGGTGACAAAGAGCCTGCTGAGGCTTTCGAGAGTGTTATGTCCAGCTACGCAAAGAACGGACGCGTTGTCGAGAGAGATCTCAAGAACGGTGACACTGTTTCTTTCACATGGAGAGACAGCCTGATCCTGCTCCTTACTGAGAGCTTCAAGGTTCAGATCGACAATGACAAGCTCGAAGGAACGGTTGCAGGCCTTAAGGCTGCAAGCACTGTCGATATCTTCAAGGATATTGAGCTCGTTTACAGAGGCAATGCTCCTTACGGTTCAGTTTCCATCAATTCCGGCAGCAACCCTTACAATCTGCGTTTCCGTGTTGACAAGAGCAATAACCTTTCAAACGGCGACACTATTACTGTTACAACATCCAGAGGCTCTAACCTCAACAAGTATCTGCTCGAGAACTACGGCGTTCTTGCAGAGGCTGAATCAAAGACTTATACAGTTGACGGTCTCGCAATGGTAGCTCAGAAGCCTGAGGATATCCCTGCTGACTTCATGAAGAAGATGCAGGATCAGGCTGATGCAACAAACAACGCACGTCTTGCAAAGGACATCACAGAGAACGACGAGCAGCTCGTAAGCGCTGAGTGCATCGGTTATTACTTCCTTACAAACAAGGCTTCTTCCAACAGCTCCACGAACAACCAGATGGTATTCGTATACCGCAACATTGTTCACAACACACACACCTACAACAAGAAGTCTTACTCCAAGGACAACGTATTCTTCTCGTTCTGCTACATCAACAACATCACGATCCTTCCTGACGGAACGAGCAGTGTTGATCTGAGCTCTTTCAGAATGAACACGAGCAAGAACGTTCAGTTCAAGAGTTCAGTCGGTTACAAGAGCTGGTACTATTACGGATATCCTGATATGGATTCTCTCAAGAACCAGGCTGTAACACGTTATGTCGACAGATATAACTATGTTGAGAAGATCGACCAGTCCAAGATCGAAGCCGGTTCATCCAACAATGAGACTGAAGCAACTCAGCCTTCAGAGGAGACAACACCTTCAGAAACAACTCCTTCTGAGACAACACCTTCAGAGACTTCAGCAGCAGAAGCCGCTTGAGTCAATTAGCTCAAACACAGTCAGAGGCGCCCTTTCAGGGGCGCCTTTCTTTTATTCTTAAGTATTTTTAATATCTTTGTAATTGACATAAATGAGATTACTGTGTATAAATTTTGAAGTTATTTGATATTTATAAATGGACCAACCTGGAGGAGATCCGATGAAAAAACTAAGGCTGGCTGCCGGTTTCATGGTAATTGCCATGGCTGCTACAACTGCCGGATGTGACAAGATACTGCCGCCCAAGGCTACACAGATGACTACCGAATCGACTGTTGTCACGTCGGAGATCACTAAGCCCACAGAATCTACCACACAGACAAGTCCCACGACACAGAAGGCAAAGACACCGAGCGAAGCTTTTGTAGGTGTCTGGATCGGTGCGGATTATAATCCCTGTGCGGGCGGAATCCTTGTGGTCAATCAGGACGGTTCTTTCAGCATTAAAGAAACCAGAAAGAAGGGCGCAATCGATCCCTCTCTTGATATCAAGACCACATACAAGGCAACTGATGTGGACGAGCATACCTGCAAAGTTCAGCTCGAAAAGAGCGGCGAGACCACATATAAGGAGCTTGAGTGCAAGATCGACGGCCACAAGCTGAGGATCACAGGCCTTCCTTACGCAGGTGACCTGGCATACGATTTCTACAACAACAGTATTGATTCAGCTCCCAAGTCCAGAGACACTGAGCTTTTCGGTGAATGGGTCTTCACGGGCAAGAACAACAAGAAGGTTGCAAATACTGAAGACGAGCGCCTCGAGATCTATGAGGACAACACAGCAAAGTATTCAAGCTGGCTTCCCAACGACAAGAAGAAGGAGAACCGCGGAAAGGTTGATCTTCTTTATAACGTTGAATACAACTGGGACGGAAGCTACATGCTCATATTATGGGATAAGCAGTCTGGCGGACTTTACAGGGTTTACTATTCGTACCTTCTGACGACTACGAAAGTAAGGTTCTTCACGCTTGTCGATCCTGTTACCAGCAAGATGACTTCACAGGAGTTCAAGCACCCGCTGCCTGCACTCGAGGATACGACTACACCGACCGAATCGTGATGTTCGTTTTGTTCGCTTAGTCCTCGATGCTGAAGCACCTGCGAAAGACGCTCACAAAGCAAACATCACTCACATTTAAAAAGGTAAGCAAAAGGCTCCCATAACGGGAGCCTTTATTGTTTAAGAACTTAATTTCTGTCTGAATTTGAATCACTCAGCAGTTTCGTGAGCAAGGATGATGAGGACTACCTTGCCTGATTCATCCGTTATGAACTGCAGTTCCGTTCCTCTTTTGGTATAAGTGATCGCTGTATCGTCATCTGAAGCGGGCTCGCCATAGATCTTCTTGATCTCAGTCAGAGTCTGTCCGACTTTTGCGCCGCCTACGTCAACAGCGTCAGATCTTACCTCAAGGGTATTGATCACTTCCTTGCCGTCAACGCTCTGTGCGTAAAGGATAAATGCTTTGTAATCGTATGTGTAGTCGATGCCGACATAAGCGCAAGAGGGCTTTTCGGTGTAAACGGGATTGCCGCCGATGGCTTTGACGACGGGCGCAGTCTCTGCATCCAAAGCAATGTTCACGCCGTTATAGGTTATATAGAAGCCTTTGATGCTTTCGTCAGGTGATTTGGCATCATTGCTGTTCTGCGTTGCCGTAACCTTTGTCTGGCCTCCTGCAACGCGCTCAGGCGTATTATCCTTATCTGCGGCGGAACATGCTGTGAACATCAGTGCAATGCTGATTAATGCTGCCGCCATAATTCTCTTATTCATATCGATCCTCCCTTAACTTGTTGCGCGCGCCGGATACTTGCTCTTCTTGAACTTGTGATGTTTATCGAGCTGTGCATCAGTCAGTTTGAAGTAGATACCGCGGTGATCCAGAAACGGCGTTGCGTCGCAATGATACCACCCGCCGTTCATATATACCAGATTCCAGTAATGCCTTGTGGTAACAGGATAGCGCTGAACGATCATGTTCTTGATGCCTGCCTTGTCGAGCAGGATCTTGCAGGTCCAAGCGTATACGCGGCAGTTTCCGGTTCTTCTCGTCAATCCGTAGTAAGCGGCTTTCTTGCCTGTCATCTTTGAACCGTCGTGAACGTAATGGATGTTCTTATGTACCCACTTGAATATCGCGCGGGCAGTATCAACGTCGCTGCCTTTTTTGAGTTTTTTCAGAAGCTTTGCAGCCAGTTGGTTGACCTTGCTGTAATCAGGCTTCTTTTTGACTGGAGTTGCTTTTTTCTTTGCAACCTTTTTAACAGGTGCTTCGGCCTTTTTGGTTACGGTAACCGTTGACTCTGCAGTGGCTTTGTTTCCCACATCGTCCTGTGCCGTGTAATAGATCTTGTATTTGCCCGGCAGCGTGAAATCAAGGGCACTTGCGTCGATCTTTACTGAAACGTTATTTGAAATGTCATCGGTTGCGTAAACGCCTGCTGAAAGATCAGGCTGTTCTCCCTGGGTGACAGTAACGTCTTTAACGCCGCGGATCACGGGCGCGGTCGTATCTTCGGTGGATATTAACGTAGCCTGTATGACCGATGAATTGCCGTAACTGTCCGTAACGCGTATCGGTGCCTTTATGGTGCCTCCGCACGTAATGTCGGGCCTTGTCTCGTATTCGATCGATGAAATCCCGCTCAGGTCAAAGGCGTTTTTAACCATGTCCTTTGCTTCAGGAAGTTCGCCGTATGAAAGAACGGTCTTTGTAAGGCCTTCAGCCGTGGGAGCCGTGGTGTCTTCTATGCGGAGCGTTACGGTATCGTCGAACAGGATGTCATGATGGAGCCTGATCTTATAGACGGCGGGTGTATTGAAATCTACCGAAGAAAGATCCGTTATGAATTCGGCGTCATCGGGTACTTTGCGGAAAAAGCTTTCGATCTTGACCTTGTTTCCTGCTTCGATGACTGCTTCCCGGATTAGATTGGACTTTGAATCACGGATGGAAAAGCTAACGGTAATGCCTGCGATCCCCGCTAAATAAAGTGCTTTTAATACTGTGCCCAGTACTTTTTTGCTCAATTGATCACCCATTAATTAGAATACATCGGAGTATTACCGGCATATTATATCAAGCAAGTCCGGAATCTGCATTGTGAATTGTTGAGAAAGTTAAGGCAAAAGTAATGTATAAGGGGTTTGGGGCGGAGGTCAGGCACTATGCTCTGTTTTGTTTTTGACAGCAGTGGTAATGACTGAAATGAGACGTGCAAGCAGAACCGAACCTATGACTGAAACAATAGGAAGGAGCAGTATTATCATGTCATCTGAAAGCGGCATGCTGTTTATGATGCTTCGCATAATAAGGATGACGATTACATGGAAAAGATAGATGTAAAGCGTGTCATTCTGTCCCATATAAGCGAAAGGTTTGATGATGTGCCAATCAGGCTTTTTGATGCCGATCATCATGATAAAGATCCAGAACAGGACAGATAACGGATGAAGAATATCAAATACCGTTATGTCGGTGCAGATAGCTGCCAGTACAGCAATGGCTGATGCGGCAGAACAGGTTATAAGCGCTGCCGTTGATATCTTTAAGATCTTTTCTTTTTGTTCGGCTATTACATAACCGATCAGCATCAGAGGAAGGACTCCGATCAAAAAGTTGTTGCGAACGTGCCAGCTGGCACCTGTGATCTTCATAAGTATCCCTACTGCAATGCTCAAACCAATAGTTATGAAAAGCAGTATGTGGATGACTGTTTTGAGATTATAACGTACCAGAAAATAGAAGATTATGTAGCTGTAAACGAGAGCCACCATGAACCAAAGGTGAGAGGCATAAAAGAATTCGAAATCACCTAAGGCCAACATTCTGATATAAGAATTTGGATCCGTAAAACCATTCTTCCAAAGAGCATACTGGCCTAAGCTCTTCATCAGAAAATAACTGAAGATTACATATACGGCAATTGAAATGAGGGTTATCAGACCGTTCCTTTTTAAACGCTTGATTATCTTTTCTGATGTTTCCTTGCTATCGCCGAAACATGCGTAACCGCTGATCAAAGCAAAAAGGCATACGCCTTCTGAACCGGAAAGCGCCAGTATCTTGCCGATAGTTCCGGGAAACTGGATGTGAACAAGGATAACGCCTATTGCGGCTATGAATTTCCAGAAATCAAGAAAGTGGTTGCGTTTATTCATCGTATGACAGTTAAATCAGGCCTTGTTTTTGCATTTGCATTTTAGCATTATGCCGTGATGCTGTCGAGAAATGACAACTCTAGTGCTATTATGTATAGCATTGAAAGAAAGGGAACCATATGGCTGAGATAAAGAAATGCCCTAAATGCGGCGGAACAGTACATACAAAGGTTGCAGGAAATTACATCTGCTCACAGTGCGGAAGCGCGATACCCGAGAGCGAGGTTATCGTTGTATCGGAGACATCACAGTCTTCTTCTTCTGATTCCGAGTATACGGAATTCGCATCAAGCGCATCACGCGCGGGTAATTCAGGTGCATCTTATGATTCCTCATACACTGATTTCCGCAGTGCTCAGCCCGAATCTCCCAAGGCTGAAGAGCCTAAAAAAGAAAAGGCAAAAAAAGAGAAAAAGCAGAAGCCTCCGAAGCCTCCCAAGCCGCCTAAGCAGCCGAGGCAGAAGGTCAAAAGACCGAGGCGTTCTGTTATGGAATTCATAAAGAGCATGGATATCACTCTTTGGTGGCCGGTGCTGGCTGCTGGCGTAGCGGGCATCGATTTTACCATTGTATTTATCCTTATGCTCATATACAGGTTCAGATATATGCCGTTGTGGCTGACACTGCTCGGCCTTTCCGTATATCTAATGACGTCGCTTCTTTTGTGGCCTGTTTTCGACAAGGCAGGGGAGAGTCCCTGGAAGTCTCTTGTACCTGTACTTAACAGCTACACACTTTATGAGATTTCGGGTTACAAAGGATGGATGTGCTTCCTTACTTTGATACCCACCGTAGGCCAGCTCATCGGATGCGTGCTTGGTGCTCTTACGGCAGTGTCGCTTGCAAAAAAGTTCGGCAAGGATCCGAAGTGGGGGATCATATATCTGTTCCTTCTGTTCTTTGTGGGATGGGTGCTTATCGCAGTTACCAACATGACCTACAACAGAAGCGCAGGGCATCAGAAAGACATGTCCCCGTTCCAGATCATCTGATGTATAATGCACTTGTACGCATGATGTGGAAGTCGTGCGTCAGGGGGATAGAACATGTCAGATAACAGAACGGCAGGAATGCCGCAGCAGCAACAGTATCAGAATCCCGTTCAGTATTACTATGCGCCGGTGCAGCAGGAGTTTAAAGGCGGGTTCCATCCGCTTTATGCCTGGACGATAGCGTGCCTTGCACTGACATACGGATACATAGTCCTGTTTATTGTTTCGTCTAACTTCCTTAAGAGTTTTGCAGCTACTGAGAAGTCAAATCTGCCGCTTATTTTCTTTTTGTTTCCGTCTGCACTTACAGTGGCAAACCTGGTCATTTCGCTGACTTACGGACGTAAGCTAGACAGACGGTATCTGCTGGGTGCAGCGCTCATCCTTAAGTACGGTCTTATCCCTTATTTCGTTTTCGGCGGTATGGTAATCGCCGTATTCTTCCTGCTCATATTCACGCCTGTTGTCATCATGATATTCGTGTCTCTGCCGATCATATTCGTTCTGTCTGTGATAGGTTGGGTAACGCTTTGCGAGAGCGCTCCGTTTATGGTGGCCTATTTCGTCAAGGCGGCAAAGGACGGCACTTTGTCAGGCAGGCAAGGGCGTACAACAGGAAGCATTCTTTTTGCTGTTTTCGGAAGCATCATGCAGATGTTTTTCTGTCTTGATGTTCTTGCTGCAGTCATCTGCTGCTTCAAGGAGAAGCGTCATGTAAAACTTACGATCTGTGTGCTTGCGGCACCGGTCGTCATCTTCGGCATTTTCATGGCGGTGGTTATCGGTATGTCACTCGTCAAGATGTATTCGGGTGCTTAGCTTTTCTGACCGTTTTCCGCGGGTTCTCTGCCCGGAACATACCTGTCGTCAAAAGACTCATACCGCTTTTTAAGATACTTGTCGGTAAGACCGAATATTGTCTTGTTAAGGATGAATTCGAAAAGCCTGTAGACCAATGTGCATGCGAGCAGTGCCGCAATGCAGGATAAGATGTAAAGCAGAGGGCCCAGCGTCATTTCATAGACCTGTGGCCTTTTGAGTATGACACTGAACAGGATCTTATGGAAATAATCATGTTCGTGAATAAGATATATACCCAAGGTCGAACTTCCTAATAAAGTCCAGAGTTTCGAATACTTTATGTTCATGTTCTTGAAGATAAAGTAAAGACAAAGCGCGGCTGCAAACATTAGGCTGGAAGTTATGGCTGAGATATCGGCTAACTGAACACCGTAATAGTTGTTGTTTCCGTCTTTGCTGAAAAATACCAGCAGACAGACTATTGTCATGGTGAGAGCAAATACGATTGCCGACAGCCACTTGTAATTTCTCTGGAAGAAATTGTCCGGCTTTTTGATTATGTAGGCGATCAGGATGTATGTGTATACAAAGATGCCCAGTCTGGAAAGAAAATCAACATGTAAGATACTGTTCATGATGAACGCTATCACATAGAAGACCGCGAGGAAAAGTCTGTGACTCCTAATGCTTAAGTTGTCGCACAACAGCTTGATAAACGGTGTCAGCAGATAGAACAGAACGTAATCCGTAATAAACCAGTATTGTCTGGAATAGAAGGAAAAAACGCATTTTAAAAGATCCGTGTCCTCCAGTTTTATCTGGCCCGTAAGTATCAGGATAAGAGTTATGACCGTGGAATAAAAAGCAGCTTCAAATATGGTGCGCAGGGCTTTCTGGATCGAGAAACTTCCGCTTGTATACAGAAAATGCGAGCTTACCATTACGAAGCCCAAAACGCCTGCAAGTCCCCAGATGCCGGTTGCGCTGTAAAACATTTTCTGAGGGATGTATTCTCTGAAAAAATAACTGCCGTGAGCCACGTAGTGATACATGATGATCAGAAGGATACAAAGTACCCTCATCATGTCAAAATTGCTCTTGCGTTCCGCCTTGTTCATGTTTCCCCTCAAGTAAAGCGAATGAGATTCAGTTGCCGGTCTTCGGAGGATCTCCGTGTTCTCTCCGGTAGCCCTCGAGACTTGTTATGTGATCGATCAGTTCCCTCGGAACAAAAAGATTGAGTTCACCGAATGCGTTTATGACGAATCCGTTGATGTTCGGATCAGCCGTTAATGCGACGAGATCGGGGAACCTCAGGATAACTGTCTGGACTTTCCCGTTTTCGTCTTTGGGAGCGCCGTCCCATCTTCCGAGTTCTATCCAATCGGTAAACACGGCAAGCGTTGCCATGCCGGGATAACGGTCATTTGAAAGAGTCGAAAAGCTAAGCTGCGTCTCGGATGTGAACGTGGCGGTCCCGTTGCCGTTGTCCTCGGGCTTTTTGCTCATGGAGACGGGCGAGAGGAAAAACGCATGCGCAAGCGCATAAACGAATTTGCCGAAGTAGTAATTGTTTTCTCTGAACTTTTCTCCGTAGAGAAGACCGAGAAGATAGTGGTTTTCGACCGCCTGATTGACGTCCTGGTTAACCCAGGGCTTTATATTGGTTACGACGCAGAACTTATCGATCTCCGAGGGAGAAACTCCGAGAAGGAGCGCGATCGGAGCATCAGTGCATGACTGCGGGTGCTCCGTGCCTTTGCTGCTCATTGATTCAAGCTGCCTTACCTGCGTGAGAAGCGTCTTGCCGCTGTAATCGATTATGTAGACCTCATCATATACATTGACGGTTCCGTGAACGGTTCCGACTACTACGGTGAGATCATCTGCATCAAGGTGATAGTTGAATTTGTCTTCAACCAGATAGACAAATCTTCCGGTTGATGAAGCGCCGTTGATATCAGACATGTTTAGTGCCGTCCGGCCTCCTTTTCGATATTCTCTAAAATATTTTAGCATACCTTGCCTAACACTTTGAGCTAATTTAAAATATATATTCGCGTATGCGCATATAGAAAGGCCCTTATGAAGCAAAAGACCGTGGACAGGAACAGGATAATTCTCATGGTGCTGGCGGCAACCTCGCTGGCTCTCCTGATCGCGACCGTTATCGGGCTCTTTTATTTCAACAGCAGGATCGATGAATACAGCTCTGGCGGAAACGAGAATATCAACACGTACAGATATGTTTACGCTTTCATTGCTGACGATACTTTCGATACGCTTTCCGATTCCCTTTACAAGGATTTGGTCGATTACGGAAAAGCCAATGACTGTTTTGTCGAGAGGATCGGAAGCGGTCTCGCCGCAAACTATTCCAAACAGGATCTTTTCAATATCGCCATCTATTCAAAAGTTGACGGCATAATCGTTCAGGGTGACGGAACGAAGGAGACCGATGCCCTTATCGAAAAGGCGGATACGGCGGGAATTCCGGTAGTTACGGTTCTCACTGACAACAACAATTCACCCAGAAAGAGCTTCGTCGCAATGGACGACTACAGCGTCGGAACGGAATACTACAACAGGATCATCAGCGCCATGAGGGATACGAAACAGGCGGGTGATACGATCTCCGTTCTCGTCATGATGAACTCACAGTATTCAAACCAGAACACCATCCTTTCGGGGATCCAGGCAAAGATCGCCGGCGCAAATCCCGCAGGCCCTCAGGTGAAGATCACTACTCAGAACATCACGAGCACGACGGCATTCAGCATCCAGGAGAACGTTAAGGACTTTCTGGACAGTTATGAAACGCTGCCTGACGTTATCGTGTGCTTAAGTGACATCATAACGAGATCAGTCAACCAGTGCATCGTCGAGAGCAGCCGTGTAGGAAGCACGAAGATCCTGGGCTATTACGATTCCGACACTGTCGTTAAGGCGATCGAGCGCGGATCTATCTACGCGACGTTTACGGTAGCTACGGACAAGATGGCAAAATTCTGCGTTGACGCATTAAACGAATACAAGGAGACGGGAAACGTAAGCTCGTATTTCAGTACGAACTATGAACTGGTAACGATAGACACACTCGTGATGAGACAGCAGAGCGGCAAGGGGAAGAATGAGGAAGGTTAACCATTACTTCAGAAATCTCAAGCTCAGGCACAAGCTGGTCCTTGTGTTCCTTTTGACGTCGCTTGCTTCGCTCGGCATCAACATCTTCGTGTATGTAAACCTCAATACCGCACTCGTCAAGATGGACGCGGTCTATTCGAGCAACATCAGCCTCAACAACATTTCGGAAAGCCTTGAGAAGATCCACATGAGCCTTACGGGATTCCTTGAGACCAAGGGTACCGATGAGCTTGAAGCTTACTATAAGTATTCGCAGGAGATCTCAAGTCAGCTCTATGAACTGAACAATACCGCAACGGATAATACGAGCAAACTTACCGAGAGAAACATCAGGAAGATGACTGACAGTTACCTGAGCGTTGCTGAATCTGCCGTTGCCGCCAAGCGAGGCAGGAAGATCATGGAGTATACGAGAAAGTACGAGGAGTGTCAGGAACTCTACAACTACCTGAATGTATACATCTACAGCCTCAATAACGAACAGTTCAAGAACAACTCGGAAAACTACAAAGAACTCATGCATTCGATGCAGCTTTCCGAAGTGCTCTGCCTTTCTATTTTTGCGATCGTATCTGTATTGAACATCCTGCTAATCATAATCATGACCGGCAGGATCACGATGCCTCTTACGACGCTTTCCGAGAAGGCAAACGAGATATCCGAGAAGAGCCCTGAGAAGGTTGATCCTCTCGATGTCAGATACAACGACGAGATCGGAACGGTTACAAAAGCGTTTAACCAGATGCTCATGAGCATCAAGGAATACATCAGGCGCATCAGGGCACAGATGGTCACTGAGAGCGCGATGAAGGAAAAGAGCCTTCTGATGGAAAACCACCTTAAGGACGCGCAGCTCAAGTATCTGCAGGCACAGATAAATCCGCACTTCCTGTTTAATACCTTGAATGCCGGAGCGCAGCTCGCCATGATGGAAGGCGCTGACAGGACGAACGAATACATCAGGAACATGGCTGACTTCTTCAGATACAACGTCAAGAAGGACAACGAGGTCGTTACCGTTTCCGAAGAGATCGGACTCGTTGACAGTTACATCTATATCCTGAACGTAAGGTTCTCGGGTGACATAAGGTTCCGCAAGGTGATCGATGAGACGCTGCTGGACGTAAGGGTGCCCAGCATGATAATCCAGCCTCTTGTAGAGAACTCCGTAAAGTACGGTGCGCCGGATCCCGAGAAGGGCGGCGAAAGGGGAGAAGTCGTTTTGTCTCTTTACAAGAAGGAAGACATGGCCTGCATCGAGGTCAGCGACAACGGTCCCGGAATGCCAAAGGAAACGGTGGAGAGGATACTTGCAAGAGAGAATGTCGGAACCGAACCCGATGAGACAAAGGGCATAGGACTTAACAATGTTATTTCGAGACTTGATCTCTTTTACGACAGCAGGGAATGCGTCGATATCATAAGCAATGAAGGGGAAGGAACAAGGATCATCATAAAGATCCCTATGGAGTGAGAATATGTACAGGATAATGCTTGCAGACGACGAAGGAATAGTCATTGATTCGCTTAAGTTCATCATCGAGAACAATTTTCCGGGTGAATGCGAGATCCAGTCGGCCAAGACCGGCAGGAGCGTTATCGAGCTCGCTGAGACCTTCCGTCCGGACATAGCTTTCATGGATATCAGGATGCCCGGAATCAACGGTATCGATGCGATGAAGGAGATCAAAAAGAACAATTCGAACATCGTATTCATCGTGCTTTCGGCATACGACAAGTTCGATTATGCGAAGGAAGCCATCAACCTCGGCGTTCTCGAATATATCAACAAGCCTTTCGACAAGATGCGCATAGTCGAAGTCCTCAAAAAAGCAATGGCCTCCGTCGACGCTGAAAGGAAGACCAGAAGGGAAGAACTTGAGATCAAAGAGAAGTTTGAGACGGTCATGCCTATCATCGAGAACGGACTTATCCAGAATCTCCTGTATCATGAGCATTTCAAAGAGGATATCGATAATTATCTGAACCTTTTGGAGATCACGGAACAGTATGCTTACATGATGGTAATCGTCAGCGGAAGCGAGCAGGTCGGAAGCTACATGAAAGGCGCAGTCAATGCATCGATCGAGCTCCAGAACAATTACTCCGACTTAAGACTTTTGATCGAAGATTATTTTCACTGCGTCATAGGCTCAGTCATGGGCAACAAGCTGCCAATCCTTGTTCCTTATGAGAAGGGCGAGCTTTCATACAACAAGAGATCCGAGATAGTCGAGAAGGCAAGGCAGATGTCTCATAAGCTCGATCACCGTTTCGGCATCAAGTTCAGGATCGGCATCGGTTCCGTGCGTCCTATCGCAAGCGTTTCCGAGTCGTACAGTGAAGCGATAGCCGTGCTCGTCCGTTCTGAAGAGCGTGTTGCTCACGCAAATGACGTCAGCGTCAGCTGCGAGTACGATGACAGCTATCCGCTTCAGTATGAGAAGAGGCTTTTTGCGGCGGTCGAGGCGGGACAGGTCCAGGAAGCCGTAAACGAGGCAACGAGGTTCTTTGACTGGATGAACAACAGTTCCGGAGGAACCGTTTCCGACATCAGGCTCAAGACTCTTGAATTTGTCCTTTGGGCAGAGCGTCTTGCTTACAGCAGGGGCGGTCACGTCTATCACTTCCGTTCAAGATCCGAATATCTGCCTGAGGTCTGCTCGATCGAAAGCCCGAATGAGTTAAGGCTCTGGTTCATAAAGCACATCGAGAAGGCAGTCTCCATGATCAATTCAACGCATGAGGACAAGACTGCGAGCGCCGTCGATAAGGCTAAGGATTACATTGATGCCAACTACGGCAAGGATCTGTCGCTTGATGATATTTCCAGGAAATTCGACATCAGCCCGTATTATTTCTCGAAACTATTTAAGAATAAGACCGGCGTTAACTTTATCGATTATCTGACAGGCATCAGGATCGAGAGGGCAAAAGAACTCCTTGCCGATACCGATGCGTCAATGAAGGAGATCTGCTCGGAGGTCGGTTATTCGGATCCGAACTACTTCTCGAGAATATTCAAGAAGGTTACGGGAGTAACGCCTACGGAATACAAGGAGGTAACGCACAAATGAAAAAGAGAGCCATTTTAGCGCTTTTACTGGTGTTGGCATTCCTTCTTACCGCATGCAGGACCGAACCCGGCAAACCCGGAAACAATCAGCCTTCAAATGAAGATCACTGCACGATTGGAATGAGCTTTGACTCGTTCGTCATCGAGCGCTGGATCAGGGACCGCGACGTCTTCGTATCTACTGCAAACGGTCTCGGAGCCGACGTCAACGTCCAGTCCGCAAACGGCGACGTGCAGACGCAGATATCGCAGATCAAGTACTTCATAAAGAACAGGGTCAACGCGATAGTGATAGTTACCATTGATTCGGATGCTCTGACTCCGGTTATTGAGGAAGCCGAGAATGCAGGCATTCCCGTAATCTGCTATGACAGAATAGTAAGGAACGCAGGCTGCAGTCTATACATTTCGTTTAACAATGAGGCCGTCGGCATGGCCATGGGCAACGGAATCTGCAAAAACATTTCGGACGGTGCCAATATAGTGAAGGTCATGGGACCTAAGACCGATTACAATGTCGATCAGGTCATGAACGGATTTGACAAGGCCTGCGAGAGCCACAATCTCAAGGTCCTCGCCAGCTGCAACTGTGACGAATGGAAACCTGAGATAGCATACGATTTTGTTAATAAGAATATAGATACGGTTAAAGAAGCCGAAGCGATAATGTGCGGCAATGACGCACTTGCAGGTGAGGTCATTCACGCTTTGGCCGAGCGCGGACTGTCAAGAAAGATCTATACCGTAGGACAGGACGCGGACCTCGAGGCATGCCAGAGGATAGTCGAGGGGACCCAGCTCATGACGGTCTATAAGCCCGTTGAAAGGCTTGCCAAACTTGCGGCCGAATGTGCTGTAAAACTTGCCAAAAAGCAGCCGCTCGAGAACGTTTCCAAGTTCAACGACGGAAAGCACGAGATCCCTTATATAGCGATCGAACCGATTGCAGTATTTAAGGATAATATTGATGAAGTAATAATAAATAGCGGTTTCCATCAGTACGAAGAAGTTTACATGAATGTGAACGGGAACAAAAATAGCAAATAAATAGCATATATTTATCATTTTTGTGACATTTGAAGCAAAAATGTGCTAAGCCCCGTCCAACCCTTTGAGCAAACAGTCAAAAATTTCAAGAATCTCGATAAGTAACTCCTATATAACGAGTGTTAATTTGTATGTGGCAGGAATTGCCGAGACTATTTAAATAGGAGGAAATTTTCCAATGCTCAAGAAAATTCTTGGAACAATTCTTTGTGCTGCACTGGTAGTTACAGCATTCACAGGATGCGCTGGTTCCGGAAAGAAAAAGGTAGGTATCTCAATGCCTACAAAGGATCTCCAGAGATGGAATCAGGACGGCGATTACATGAAGCAGAAGTTCGAAGCTGCCGGCTACGAAGTAGACCTTCAGTACGCTGGTAACAAGGCTGACACTCAGCTTTCACAGGTTGAGAACATGATCAACTCCGGTTGTAAGGTTCTCGTTATCGCAGCAATCGAGTCTTCTTCACTCGGTACAGCTCTTGATAAGGCTGCTGCAAAGAAGATCCCCGTTATCGCTTATGACCGTCTCCTTATGGACAACGCCAATGTAAGCTACTATGCAACATTCGACAACTATAAGGTTGGTACGATCCAGGGTAACTTCGTAAAAGAGAAGCTCGACCTCGACAACGCTGCTGGCCCGTTCAACATCGAGTTCACAGCAGGCGATCCTGGCGACAACAATGCAGGCTTCTTCTTCAACGGTGCTATGGACGTTCTTAAGCCTTACATCGATTCCGGCAAGCTCGTTGTAGTTTCCGGCGAGAAGACATTCGAGAAGGTTGCTACAGCTGAATGGTCAACAGCAAACGCTCAGTCCAGAGCTGAAAACATCATCAACGCTAACTATGCTGACAAGCAGATCGACGCTTGGCTCTGCTCCAACGACTCTACTGCTCAGGGCGTTGTCAATGCTCTTGACTCCCGTTACAACATGAAGGATAAGTGGCCTGTAGTTACTGGTCAGGACTGCGACATCGTTTCCGTTAAGAACATGCTCGCTGGCAAGCAGACAATGTCCGTATTCAAGGATACACGTACTCTTGCTGAGAGAACAGTTACAATGGTTAACTCCATCCTCAAGAACGAGAAGGTTGAGACCAACAACACTTACAACAACAACAAGAAGGAAGTTCCTTCTTACCTCTGCGAACCTGTATTTGCTGACATCAACAACTACAAGCAGATCCTCATCGATTCCGGCTACTACAAGGAAGATCAGCTCAAATAATTGAAGCGCTTTCAGCCCTTTACAGGCGGGGGAAACCCCGCCTGTATATTGGGGCCGGAACTTACTTTGAACTTTCAGACTTAAAACTCAGAACACGAAGGAAATTTTTTAATTCATACGAAAGAGGCGACACATGGCAAAAGTTTTGCTTGAAATGAACAGCATAACCAAAACTTTTCCGGGCGTTAAGGCTCTCGATAACGTCAACCTGAAGGTTGAAGAGGGGGAGATCCATGCGCTGGTCGGCGAGAACGGTGCCGGTAAATCGACATTGATGAACGTTCTCAGCGGTATTTATCCGTATGGCACCTACGATGGCGACATAGTATACGACGGCGAAGTATGCAGATTTCATAACATAAAGGATTCCGAGAAAAAGGGAATCGTTATTATCCACCAGGAACTCGCGTTGGTCCCTTACATGACGATCGGCGAGAACATGTTCCTCGGTAATGAACAGGGAAGCAAATGGTGTATTGACTGGTATAAGACCTATGCGGAGGCTGACAAGTACCTCGCAATGGTAGGTCTTACAGATTCTTCCAAGACACTTATTAAAGATATTGGTACTGGTAAGCAGCAGCTCGTTGAGATCGCAAAGGCTCTGGCAAAGAATGCTAAGCTCCTGATCCTGGACGAGCCTACTTCATCACTTAACGAGACTGATTCAAGAGCACTTCTTGATCTCATGAAGAAGCTGCAGAGAGAAGAGAATCTTACGATGATCATCATCTCGCATAAGCTCAATGAGGTCTCATACGTTGCAGATAAGATCACGGTCGTAAGAGACGGTTCCACGATCGAGACTCTTGATGCAACAACCGATGACATCTCGGAGACGAGGATCATCAAGGGCATGGTTGGACGTGAGATCACAGACAGATTCCCGAAGCGTCACGATGTTGAGATCGGTGACGTCATGATGGAAGTCAGGGACTGGACCGTTTACCATCCCGAATTCTCAGAAAGAAAAGTATGCGACAATGTTTCGATCGACGTACGCCGCGGTGAGGTCGTAGGAATCTACGGACTCATGGGCGCAGGCAGAACGGAGCTCGCAATGAGTATCTTCGGCCGTTCATACGGTATCGGAATCTCCGGCGATCTCATCCTCCGCGGACAGAAAGTTACTCTGAAGAGCCCAAAGCAGGCTATCGAAGCAGGACTTGCATACGTTACTGAAGACCGTAAGGGCAACGGACTCGTCCTGTCCAACTCGATCCTCAGAAATACGACTCTCGCCAACCTCAAGGGCGTCAGCAAGGGATCCTTTATCGATCCTGATAAGGAATACGAGGTTGCTGAAGAGTACGTAAAGAAACTCAAGACAAAAACACCTTCTGTTGAGCAGCTTGTCGGAAACCTTTCCGGCGGCAATCAACAGAAGGTCCTCCTTGCGAAATGGATGTTCGCAAATCCTGACGTCCTTATTCTTGACGAACCTACGAGAGGTATCGACGTAGGCGCCAAGTACGAAATCTACTGTATTATCAACGATCTGGCAAAGGCCGGTAAATCGGTCATCATGATCTCTTCCGAACTCCCCGAGGTCATCGGCATGAGCGACAGGATCTACATCATGAACCAGGCTAAGATCGTAGGCGAGATGGAAGCTTCCGAAGCGACGCAGGAGAAGATCATGGCCTGCATCGTAGGTGTTAGCGGTGAAGCAGACGCTGATGGCGTAGGAAGTGAGGCATAAGATGAGTGGAAGTAGTGTTTTAAAATTCTTACGCAAATACATGATGATCATCGCTACTGTAGTAGTAGTCTTCGTGTTCAACATTATTACCAACGGTAAGAATCTGTATCCTAACAGCATCGACGCTCTGATCTCCCAAAACGCTTACGTGTTCATTCTGGGAACAGGTATGCTCCTCTGCATCCTGACAGGCGGTAACATCGACCTTTCAGTCGGTTCGGTCGTTTGTCTCGCAGGCGGTGTCGGAGCCATCATGATGAGAATGATGAAGGGAATGCCCGAAGTCGCATGGCCGGTCGCAGTTATCGCAATGCTCGCAATGGGCCTTTTGGTAGGTCTGTGGCACGGTTACTGGATCGCTTACGTCAAGGTTCCTCCGTTCATCGCAACCCTCGTCGGAATGTTGGCATTCAGAGGACTTGCTAACATCATCATGAAAGGTGAGGCAGTTGAGGTTGACAACAGATCGTTCCTTAACATCTTCGGCGGCGGAAGCGACTGCTACGTCCCGGATTTCCTCAGATTCCTTTCACCCAACAGCAGCCTCAACGTAACATGCTTTGTTATTGGAATCGCTATCGCGGTAGCTTATTCGGTATTTACTTTAATAAACCGTTCAAGGCTCATAAAGAAGGGATACAAAGTTGATTCTCTTCCCGTAGTCATTATCAAGACGATCCTTATCGATGCAGTCGTAGTCTGGTTCAGCTACAAGCTCGCAGGTTACAGGGGAATCCCCACTGCTCTTATCTGGATCGCTCTCGTGCTCGGCGTATTTGCTTACATAACGACAAAGACGACACTCGGCCGCAATCTCTATGCAGTCGGCGGAAACGAGAAGGCTACAAGGCTTTCCGGTATCGACACCAGAAAGGTTATGTTCAGTGCTTATACACTCATGGGTGTTCTCTCCGGTTTCGCGAGCATCGTAAACATCGCAAGACTTCAGGGATCAACTCCTACATACGGTGTCGGTTATGAGATGGACGCCATCGCTGCATGCTTTATCGGAGGCGCTTCAGCTTACGGCGGAACAGGTTCCATCGGAGGCGTCATCATCGGTGCTGCTCTGATGGGTATCATCAACCAGGGCATGTCACTTGCAAGTACGCCCGTTAACTATCAGAAAGTCGTCAAGGGTATCGTTCTTATCGTTGCGGTCCTCTTCGACGTAATCATGCAGATGAAGAGAAAGGGAGCCAAGAAAAAGGCCACAGGCTCTTCTTCCGCAAAGAAAGGAGGTGCTAACGTATGAACGGTTTCAGCATGAAAAATGTTATGAAGAAAAACGTAATGACAATAGCACTTTTCGCTGTTTATGTATTGTTCGTAATCCTGGCAGCCGCGATCAAGGGCACCAACATGCTCGATCCGTCAGTCGTTACATCTCTTATTGAACAGAACGCTTACGTATTTATCCTTGGTGCCGGCATGCTCATGTGCATGCTCACCGGCGGTAACATCGACCTTTCAGTCGGATCCTTTGTCTGCTTCGCAGGCGCCGTTATCGGTCTCTTCTCTGTTGAGAACAAGATCCTGAATGAATGGTATGGTGTTTGGACCACTCAGATCGTTGACGGCAAGGAAGAAAGAGTTCTTGTCACGGCAGCACAGCCTTTAAGCACACCGGTCGTTCTTCTGATCGTCATAGGTGTAGGTCTTGCTTACGGCGCGCTCTTAGGTTTCCTTATCGCATATGTCAGGATACCTCCGTGGATCGCTACTCTTGCAGGTTATCTTGCATTCCGTGGTCTGGGAACACAGGTCCTTACAACAGCATCTACGACAAATGCTATCTCTAATTTCCCGAAGCCCCTGCTCGCTATCTTCAGCGGTAAGCTTTTCGAGACCGGATGGGGTGAAATGAACATTCCTTGTCTCATCCTCGGTATAGCCGGTTCTGCGGTTGTCGTATTCCTCAGTTTGAAGGCACGCGCAACCAAGGTCAAGAAGGGCTATCAGGCTGATCCGATGTGGTTCGTCATCTTAAAGTGCTGCCTCATCGTTGCGATCATCATGTTCCTTACGGTCGAGTTCGCTCTTGACGGCGGCATCCCGGTAGTCGTTCTCTGGATCCTCGCAGTACTCATCATCTACGGAATCATCACCGAGAAGACGACGATCGGACGTCACTTCATGACGGTCGGCGGCAACGCTGAAGCTTCAAGGCTTTCAGGTATCAACAACAAGCGCATCATGTTCGTAGCTTACCTCAATATGGCGATCCTCACAGTTATCGCTTCGTTGGTAGTTACGGCAAGAACCGGCGCGGCTAACGCTTTCGCAGGTCAGGAATTCGAGCTTGATGCTATCGCAGCTTGTATCGTCGGCGGTGTTTCCGCATACGGCGGTGCCGGAACCATCGTAGGAATGGTTGTCGGTGCTACGCTCATTGGTGTCATCAACCAGGGCATGTCCCTCGTCGGCGTCGACCAGGACTGGATCAAGATCGTTAAGGGTCTCGTTCTCCTCGGAGCTGTCGTATTCGATATCATGTCGAAAAAAGGTAACAAGAAACAGTAATTATTTGCCTGCTCAAAAAATAATTATTGTAATTGGCCGCCGCGGGAAACCGCGGCGGTTTCTTTGTTCAGAACGAAAAGAAGTATAAAATCTTTGTATGCGTAACATGAAACGGAACATCACCATCAGATCCTTCACAAGAATAACTGCCGTAATATTTACGGTCTGCCTGTTCATCACGTCATGTTCAAACGGGAAACCGCTTCAGGCTAAGCATGAGAGCAAGGTCGATTATTCAAAGCCCGGCAATTGGGCCTGCTTTAACGATGACGGCGGCAGCGAAAAGGAAGCGGACTGCTTTCTCATCTGCCCTACGGTTTACGTCACTAGAGGCAAGGGAAAGAACATGTCCGTTAACGATCCGACCGTAAAGCCGTCGTTCGTCAGTGCCGTAAACGCCCAGAAGGCGCTGTATTCTGATTCTTGTGCGATTTACGCCCCTCTCTACAGTCAGGCATCGATCGAAGTTTACGGTCTTCCAGAGGCTGAAGCCGAAAGCTTCTTTGAAACTGCATACGCGGATATAGAGAACGCATTCATCCATTTCCTCAATAGCGTCAAGAGCAACCGTCCTTTTGTGCTGGCGGGCTTTTCGCAGGGCGCGGACATGTGCATCAGGCTTCTTAAGGAACACGGAAACGATCCTGAAGTGAAAAAGAGGCTTGTTGCCTGCTATGCGATAGGCTGGTGCATAACTGACGAAGAGATCTCAAAGTATCCGCATCTGAAGACTGCCCGGGGCGAAGATGACACAGGGGTCATAATCGTTTACGACTGCGAGGCTGAGGACGTGAATAGTTCTCTTGTCGTTCCTGAAGGAAAGCGATCCCGCTCGATCAATCCGCTCAACTGGAAAACAGATCCTACTCCTGCCGACAGATCCCTCAACAAAGGTTCGTTGATGAATGACGGCAGTGAGAAGGCGAACCTGACGGGCTGTTACATTGACCCGGAAAGGGGAACGCTGAAAGTTACCGACGTCTCTAAAGGAGATTATCCGCCAGGGCCCTCATGCTTTTCAGAGGGTGAATTCCATATCTACGATTACCGCTTCTTTTACCGCAATCTGAAAGAAAATGTTGCCGTCAGACTGAAGGCTTTCGGAGCGGCCTGATATAGTATAATTATCTCCGTACGGAGGAACTCATATGTTTGAGAACGAAGGAAAGTGGTTCAAAGGGAACCTTCACATGCACACGACGCTTTCGGACGGAAGGCTTGATCCTGATACTGCGCGTGCGGAATACCGTAAGGCAGGATATGATTTCATAGCGATCACTGATCACTGGCATCTGAGTGAGAACATTCCTTCGAAGGACGGAAGCATGCTTGAGATCTCGGGTGTTGAATACGATACCGGAGATATGCTCCACACAAAGGTCTTTCATATTCTCGGTATTGGAATGGACAGGCCTGCATTCGATGAGGAAGACCACAACATTCCTCCGCAGAAGATCATCAAAGCCATCAATGATGCAGGCGGAATTGCGATACTTGCGCATCCTTCCTGGTCGCTGATGAATCCTGAAGACATAGATAAATGTGACGGAATAGCGGGCGCGGAGATCTTCAATACGGTTTCCAACATGCAGTTTGGCAACGGAAGACGTTCGGATGCATCGCACTATTTTGACCTCTGGGCTGACAATGGCCATCTGATCAGACCGTTTGCCAATGACGACTGCCATATGTATACAGGTGAGTGGATGCAGAGTTTCATAATGGTCAAGGCAGCTGAGCTGACCCGTGAAGCGATAATGAAGTCCATAAGGAACGGCGACTTCTATGCCAGCCAGGGACCTGAGTTCAAAGCGGTAAGGCGTTCCGGTGATACGATAGCGGTAGAGTGCAAAGGTGCTTCAAAGATCCTTTTCCTCTCAAACTGCGTCTGGGATTCGCAGAGAGTTCAGGACTGTACGAACGGGTTTGCCAGATACACATTCTCTTCGATCGACAAGTACGTTAGGATCGAGTTAGTGAGCGAAGACGGGAAGATGGCCTGGAGTGCCCCGATCGCCAAGTGATATTTTGTAATTGAAATCAAAAACAAAAGGGTTGCATTTGATATGTACCCAGGAAACTGGACACATAGATAATTGAATAAGTTTTAGCAGATGGATGCTTTCCTGTAAACAACAGGAGGCATCCATTTTGTTTTGACTTGGATTCTGCAGTTGTTGTAATAGTTTATGTACTTATCCACGGCTTTCTTAAAGTCTGGGAACGTTTTGAACGTCTTCTCATTTCCGTAGAACATCTCGTTTTTAAGTCTTCCAAAGAAAGTTTCCATTATACAGTTGTCGTAACAATTACCTTTATGGTTGATCTGAAAACCTTTTGAGATCAGCACTTGGTGTACTCTCCGAACTCCATATCGTCCTTTGTTGGACTCGAAGACTTTTCTGATCTCGTCCATTACACCTTGGTTTTTGGCCTTATCAACATCTGGTTTATTAAGTTCGAAGTAGTAAGTGGATCTGGGTAGCTCCAATACTTTTAGGAGTACCTTCAGTTCGTGTCCGGCTTCTTGGAGTTCTTTGACAAGCGCTGCTTTTTCGCCTTGAGTCGCGCTTTTTCCTGTTCTTCTCTCAAGGCTATCTCTTTTTTTATTGCTGCAATCTCAGTTCTCATTCTGGCCGTTTCAGCTCTTAGCCTGACAAGTTCTTCTCGTTCAGACTCATTCAATGGCTTGTTGTTTTTGTTTTCGTTCACAACAGACTCCTTGGGACGTCTTCCCGGTTTGCGTGTTAATCCTTCACTTCCATAGAGTCTATATTTTCTTATCCAGCTATACAACATTCCGGAATTGATACCATTATTTATAGCAACAGAAAAGCAAGACTGTCCGTTCAACACTTCCTGAACCAAGGCGATCTTTTCTTCCAAACTCCATTTTTTGTTCTGTGATTTACGTTCTAACGACTCCAAACCACAACTGTCAGCTTCTCGAACCCACTCTCTAATTTCACTGTGGAAGCGGGCGGAAGAAATGTTGTCAGGTGTTTTAGGATATTTCCCTTGTCGATATAACTTCACACACTTCAACTTGAACTCTTTACTGTAACGCATAAAAATACCCTCCTTGCTGTTGTCCAGCAAAGAGGGTACATATCAATTTGCAACCCTTTTGTTTGTTCAGATGGATCTGATGTATGGTCAGATGTTAAAGTGCAGCTTCAATCTCGCTCGAAAGTATAGAGATCGACTGATTGTGGTTAATTACAGACGAAGCTGCGGCTTTTGCCTTGTTGAGGTAAGAACCGATACCGAGAACCAATACTGCAGCAAGGATTACGATAATTGCTATAACGAGAACCATTTCTACCAATGTAAAGCCTTTACGTGTCTTAATGAGCTTTTTCATAACACTACCTCCTGATGTAGTTATTAACTCTTACGAAATAATTATAACATAATTTGTTCACAAATGCTTCACAATTTTGAACAATTGTGTGAAATTTATGTTTTGCACAATTGTCCGTTCTTTTGGTTGAATAAAGTGCATAAAAACGGGGCTGATACTTGAAATATCAGCCCCACACAAAGGAAAGATTTTGAATGTTAGGTTGATCTGAGGCCGGAAATCGAGTCCAGATCGTTTACAAATTGTTAATTTTTGTCTTGGATCACGTCCTTTCTCTGTTGGATGTTTTTAATATATCGCTCATGAGGATCCCGTCTTCGTGAATCCGCAGGCAAAAATGCGTGAAAAAAACGGCAGGCATTTCTTTTTATTATTTTTAAATAATAGTTTGATTATAAAAGTAATTGTGATACTCTTTTATACATTGAACATTTAAAGAGGTGTGTTGATGAAAAAGGTAATTATTGTCGGCGGCGGAATTTCCGGCCTTACTGCAGGCATTGTTTTGCAGAGATCGGGTTTCGAGACGCATATCTACGAAAAGAACCCGATCGCTGGCGGAGAGCTCACAGGATGGAAGCGTGAAGGCATCTACATCGACAACTGCATCGACTGGCTGACAAACAGCAAAGCCGACGACAGCGAGATGTATGCACTCTGGAAAGACATCGGAATGCTCGGGGACAACGTAAAGATGTGTCCCAAGAACAAGTTCTTTTCCTATACGGCAGATGGTAAGACTGTCACTTTCTGGCGTGACCTTGAAAGAACAAGGAAGGAGATGCTCGAGATATCTCCTGAAGATAAGGAAAACATTGACAAATTCTGCGATACCGTAAAGATCGCGGAGGTCTTCACGGTTCCGGCAAACAAGCCGATGGACAAGTTCGGCCCTAAGGAACTTAAGAAGTTCTGGCCTTTCCTCAAGGGAATGGGCGCAGTCGGTAAGGCATATCAGGGAATGAGCCTGCAGGATCTCGGCGACTCCTTCAAGAGCCCCATAATCGGCAAGGCATTCACGATGATGCATCCCGCCAACACGCAGGCATTCTCGTTTATCGTTTCTTACGCTACCATCACTTCCGGAAGCGGAGACATCCCGGTGGGAGGCTCTCTTGCTGCTGCCATGAGGATCGTTGACAGATATAAGGAAGTCGGCGGAACGCTTCATCTGAACAGCCCGATCAAGAGGGTTGTAGTTTCAGGCAACCAGGCTTCAGGCATCCTTCTTGAAGACGGAAACGAGATCAATGCCGATTACGTTATAGTCGCAACTGATGCAAACCACGCATTTACCAAGCTCTTGCCTGCCGAATACATGCCTAAGAAGATGAAGGCCGTTTTTGACGACAAGGAGCACTATACGACGTTCTCCAAGTTCCATGCCATCTACCTGATCGACGCGAAGGTAGGCATGCCTGAAGATACTTCATTCTGGAAGTGTGACGGTCCCACCATCGGCCGCACGAAGATGAATGCTTTCGGAACACTCTGCTACGACTACGATCCTTCGACATATCCGACGGAAGATCAGACACTGGTCCAGGTCAAGGTAATTCAGTATCTTGAAGACTGCAAGGAGTGGCTCGAGCTCGCCGCAAAGGATAAGGATGCTTACGATGAGAGACGCAAAGAGTATGCTGACAAGCTCATGGCTGAGATCGTTAAGCATTATCCGGAGGCTGAGGGAAAGATCCGCTGTCTCGACACTTGGACGCCTGCAACGTATGCTTCACGCTGTAACTCTTATAACGGTTCCTACATGTCGTTCGTTGCTGACAAAAATTCCAAGACCGTAACAACTCCGGGTGTTATCAAGCAGCTCAGGAACGTATTCATCGCAGGACAGTGGAACATGGGTTCAGGCGGACTTCCGCCGGCAGCCGTCCAGGGCAAGTTCGCTGCCTGGCGTATCTGCAAAAAAGAGGGAGTTCCCTGCAAGTGATATAAAAAAGGCCGGGCATTGCCCGGCTTTTTCATGCTTTGTTGAATAATCCCGACAGTTCGCTTTGCGCACTGTTGACAGCGAAGCCCTGCTTATTCATCGATGTATGGACGTATTTGTCTCCGTCTTTGAAACTTATGTTAACGGAGCCGCCCATGATGCCCATTGCGGAAGGGTCCGTGAAGTCCGGGTCATCGAGCCTGTACTTCCTTATGATCTCCATGGCCTGCTCTTTCACTTCAGCCGGGATCAGGCGTCGCTTTCCGTTTATATCCAGCAGAAGTTCTGTGTCTGAGTATTCGTATACGTTTGTAAAAGTCCGGACTGGAGGGTTAGTTGACATAAAGGACGTAATGCTGAAAAGAAGAACGGGATCGATCTCCGCTCCGCAGACTGAGCACTTGCCGTCCTGGTTTTCTGCTCCGCATTGGGGACATTTCCAGCCGAGCTTTTCTTCCTTCACTTCGGGAACGGCGGGCGCGTCAGCTGCTGCAGGAGCAGAAACAGGTGCGGCCGGCAGTCCCGTGGGCTGGCCGCAGTTCGGGCAAAACTTTACGCCTTTGCTTCTGTAGCCGCACAGGCATGTATATTCTTCTTCGACGGCTTTGCCGCAGTTGGGGCAGAATCTGCCGAAAGGCCCCGTATATCCGCACTCGCAAACATAGCCTGAAGCAGGTACGGTATTAGCGGCCTCGCGCGTTAGGATCAAAGTCTTGATCTGTCCGTTGAAAATATCGAGAAGCTCGAGATTGAGCTTTTCTTCGCCGTACCAGAGACACTTTACGTTGTAGAGGTTTTGTGTGCCGTCAGAGAGCGCGCGGTTATTCAACTGGATATTGAGTTCTTCACCGTTGTGACGTTCATATAATACGCCGAAAAGACCCATCGAGTTTGCCGAAGTAGTGCTGAACGGTCCTGTCTCCAACACGGAATAACCGCTTTCGAGTTTGGTATTGCCATAGCTGATCTTCAGATTTGCAAATTCGTTCGGTATGACAGTACAGGATGAGTCGCTGTCCGTCCAGGTTCCTGCAAGCATTTTATAGAATTTATATTGCGGATTCGGCACCTGCATATCTGAGTCCTCCGGTTAATGTCTTAATTTATTTTACCGCAATTTCAAAAGAACACATAAAGACGATATTGGTATAATTGGTCTTAAAACATAAGTGAGGTAACCTGATGAAAGCACTTGTTATTAACTGCAGCCCGGTAAGGACCGGTGCCACCGCAGAGATCGCCGGGATAATCAGGAATGAGCTCTGTTCACGTTACGATGTGAAGAGCATCTGCATAGACGACTATGATTTTGCTTTCTGCAAAGGATGCAGAGCATGCCATCTGACGGCATCCTGCGTAATGAGCGACGCATCGGTTATCAGAGATATCATGAAGGAATTTGACGAAGCAGATGTCATCGTATCGGTTGCACCGTCTTATTGGGCAGACATCCCCGGGCAGTTCAAGTCGTTCATAGACAGATGCACTCCGTGGTGCAATACCCATGAGCCTCATGCAATGATAAAGGCAGGGAAGAAGGGCTACACTGTTGCTTTGAGGACCGGCCCGAACATGCCTGAGTGTGAAAGGTTGATCGGCAGCATCGAGCATTTTTACGGACACCTTGAGATAGAGCGCTCCGGCCATCTGGGGCTGACATCCGTTGAGTACAAGGAAGATGTCGCGCCCAGAAAGCAGGAGATCATAGACTTCTGTAAGAACATCTGAAGCAGATGAAACGCAAGGTTACTCCCGAAGAACGGGAAATACTTCTCGATAACCCCGAACTTGTCATGTTCGAGCCTTACGGAGCTTTTAAAGTGCATCGTGCATCTTTGGGTAAAGCTCTCATAATGCCTGCGGTCACGGGTATCGCCTTTTTTCTCTGGGGCTTTCTTTGTCCTGATTTCATAAACAGACATCCGAATGTCTTTGCGGTAACCGGATGTCTGGCTTTGGTATTTGCGAGCGGTTTTCTGCCGATCCTTTACTTCATTTTGGATGACAGGGCTTTTAAAAAGGCAAGGGAACAGCATTACTCCAAACAGTTGAAGATGCTGCTCCCTGCGGATCTTGAGTGTAATGTGGCAACCATTGAGTACGTTACGGTCGAAAAGGCCGAAGGCGGCTGGATCATAGACGGCAGAAAGGAGCCTTTCTGTTACAACGGCTGCGTGAATTACTTTAAGTTCGAACCTAAGACCGAAGTTGCCATTATCTATGGCGAAAAGTTCTATGCCTATATAAAACGGGATCCCAAGACTGAGAGCTTTTACTGCTGATCTCCGCTCATCATCTTTTTCCTGTAAGGGTTATTATCCGATGCGTCAAAACCTTTGAGCAGGTATTTGTCCGGCATGTATTTGTGGACATTCACGTCCGGTGCGTAGTTGCAGAAAACGATGCAGCAGTAGGTGATCTTTGTGTTGCCTGTGCTGTTTTCCGGGATCATGGCATAGACGAATCCAAAGTATTCATCGGAATCCATTGCTATGATGTCATAACCGTCAGGTTCGTCCGTCACCGTGTAGATGCCTTTGTAATCGTCTATGCCGATTGCTTTGAGCCTTTTGATCTCATCATCGTATTTTTCGCCGTGATCCAGGGTCATGTAACAAATGTATTGGGAGTCCCAGGGGTTGTAATACATTATCTGGAATTCGGTCGCGGGAACCTCGATCTTCTGCGGGAAAACATCGAACATCGGCCTTGTGCCCATTGAGTATTCATTGTTTTCCCCTGCCGGTTTGACATTGTGGATATATGTGTTGTAGTCGGCCGGGTCATGGGTGACCTTGATGGGCGCGATCAGCATTGAGCCGAGCGCGAGCAGCACTACGAATCCCATCATGAGCTGATAATAGGTGCCGGCAGCCATGATGACTATCGTTGTTATCTTGATTGCTTTAACAGCTTTCCTGTGCTTTGAGATCCGCTGCAAAAGTCCCGTTACATAAAGCGTTGTCACGCACATTACTATGAAAACCGCGAATGTCGCGAACATCGCGCCCGTGCGACTTGCTTCAGGCTCAAAAGATATTCCCTGGAGTACCATTGCCAGGAGTGATAAGAACACTCCCGCAATGCTTGCCACCTGTATGAACCTTAAAAGATTACTTTTTTCGTTGCCTGCATAGACCGCCATCTTATCGGCGACCTCTCTTGTCTCTTTATCCATCATCTCGCTTTTCCTTTCTCCGTCTATGATCTCTCTTACGTCGACATCATAGAAATCGGCTAACTCGACCAGTAATGAGATATCGGGAAGATTGCTGCCCGTCTCCCATCTTGAGACGGATCTGTTGCTGACATTGAAATGTTTTGCCAGCTGTTCCTGGGTAAGTCCTTTCTCATTACGAAGAGTCTTTAAAAATTGTCCTGTCTTTTTCTGATCCAAGGGTGCGCCTCCTTTCGAACGGTTTAAGGATAAGATGTCCTTCGGGGAAATAACACGACACAAAGCGAGAATTGCCTGTTTTCCTGACCTTAGACACAGCTTGTCTATCCGTTATTATACTACCTTACATTGTAACTTCCCTGTCAGCGACCGCTTCGGAAAAGGTTCTGTCGTGTTCGACAAAGAGCATTGTAACATTGTTACACTTGACCAGACGCTCGATCTCCTGCCTCAGATAGACGTCTATGTAGTTCAAAGGCTCGTCCCATAGGTAGAGGTCTGCGTGCTCGCAAAGAGAGAGGGCTATCATGACGAATTTCTTCTGGCCGAGAGACAGGGCGGACACGTCACGGTAGAGCATCTCCTTCGTAAATCCCATCTTGATGAGTATCGTCGAAAAGATCGTCTTGTCGCAGCCGCGTTCGCTCGCGATGTCATAGAGTGAACCGGAAAGGGAGGAGGTGTCCTGGCCGACATAAGAGATCTTAAGGTCGTTCGCGATATAGATATCGCCTTCAGCAGTAATACCTTCTTCTTCGCCCATGCCGGCCAGATACTTGATAAGCGTGCTCTTGCCGCAGCCGTTCTTACCCTGCAGGGATATCTTGCTGCCGCGTTCGACTGTCAGGCTGAAGTCCGTGATAACAGGTTCGCCGTAACGCTTCAGAGTTATGGATTTCAGGATTATCGGCGTCTTGTTGTGGTGCTCGGTGCCGGTAAGCTTAAGCGTCTCTGTCTTTTCAAGGTCTTTTAACAGACTTTGCTTCTCGTCAAGTTTGCGCTCGTTGCGCTTCTCGAGATTCTTGGCGGCAGACATGAGTTTGCGGGCTTTCTCGGCCTCGTACGCTCTCCTGAAATGGTCTTCTGCGACTTTTGAAGGCGCTTTGCTCCTGTTCTTGTATCCTTCGGCTTTAGAAGACCACTGCGCGTTTTTCTTCATTGCGGCATCGATGGAACTCATTTCTTTCTTGAGCTGATCGTTGCGTGCTTTCTCACTTTCCATGCGCTGCTCATTGTTCTCCCACCACACTGAATAAGTTGCGCCTACAAGTTCCAAGCCTGTTTTCGTAATAACGAGCGTGTGATCAGTACAGCGGTCAAGGAAGGCGCGGTCGTGCGATATCAGAATGAAGCCGTCTTTGGAAGCAAGATAATCGGCAACAGCCTCACGTCCCTGTCTGTCCAGAT
>JAEEGJ010004458.1_pt1 | contig 47218 bp, 53 predicted proteins | sample 8958761 | NCBI WGS metagenome assembly JAEEGJ01 (sample SAMN16246546, study PRJNA631951) | gut metagenome | biome: gut microbiome; feature: rumen; material: RS-attached | host: Bos | place: Iran: Karaj | collected 2018-10
AGGTGGATGTTTTTCACACCGAGGCTTAACAGGGCGAGCAACACGATAACGGCTTTCTGCTCATACCAAGCGATGTTATAGACGATGGGTAAGTCGTTGACATCTTTCAAGCCAAACACCTCTTTCAGTTTCAGGGCGATGAGTGCCAGTGAGTAACTGTCGTTGCATTGGCCGGCATCCAACACGCGCGGAATGCCGTTGATGTCACCGAGGGCGAGTTTATTGTACTTGTACTTGGCGCAGCCTGCTGTGAGGATGACGCAGTCCTTGGGCAATGCCTGTGCGAAGTCAGTGTAATACTGGCGGCTCTTCATGCGACCGTCGCAGCCTGCCATCACTACAAACTTGCGGATGGCACCGCTCTTGACGGCATCCACTACCTTGTCGGCGAGGGCAAATACCTGCTCATGCGCGAATCCTCCAATGATTTTGCCTGTTTCAATCTCCTTTGGCGCAGCGCAAGTCTTTGCCAATGCGATGATTTCACTGAAATCTTTCTTGCCGTTGGCATCGGCTGAAATGTGCTTCCAACCTGGGAAGCCCGTGCTGTTGGTGGTGAACACACGGTCTTTGTAGGTGGCATTGGCCGTGGGCGGCACGATGCAGTTGGTGGTGAACAGGACGGGACCGTTGAAAGCCTCAAACTCCTCGCGTTGCTTCCACCAGGCATTGCCGTAATTGCCCTTCAAGTGGCTGTACTGCTTTAGGCGCGGATAGTAATGTGCGGGCAGCATCTCGCTGTGGGTGTATATGTCGATGCCTGCGTCTTTGCTTTGTTCAAGCAATTGCTCGATGTCATTGAGATCGTGGCCGCTCACAAGGATGCCCGGGCGGTTGCCCACACCGATGTTCACCTCTGTGATTTCAGGATTGCCGTAAGCGGTGGTGTTGGCTTTGTCTAACAGAGCCATCGCCTTCACGCCCCATTCACCCGTTTTCAGAACGAGAGCGGTGAGCGCATCGGCATCATTGCAGGTGGCCAATTGTCCAAGGGTTTGCAGGATATACTCGTTGTTGTCGTCATCCACCTGACCGAGGCGGGCAGCGTGTTCAAGATAGGCTGCCATTCCTTTTAGACCGTACACGGTAAGTTCTTTCAGCGAACGGATGTCCTCGTTGGTTTCGGCCAACACGCCCACCTGCCGGGCTTTGGCATCATAGTCGGCGCGGATGCCGTTCCATTCCAACACGTCGAGATTGGGAAGCACAATCCCTTTGTTATTGACGACACGATCCTTGAAAGTGTCGCGCAGTTTCAGACCTTCATCGATGCGATTGTATATGCTTTCCACGTCGAAGTTGGCGTTGGTGATGGTGCAGAACAGTGCGTCGTTCACGAAAGCATGGATGCTCTTGCGGAAGTCGCAGTAATCCTGTCCGCAGCCGTGCTGGTGATGGTTCGCGATAACGCCAAGTCCCTTAAGGACATAAATCAGAAGGTCTTGGGCATGAGCCACTTGCGGGGTCTTACCGCACACACCTGAAATCTTGCAGCCGGCACATCCGGCAGTTTCCTGACATTGGAAACAAAACATTTTCTCGTTCATAGTTCGTTGTATTTGTTGATTAAGATTTTACGCTTCTTCGATCGCGCCCACAGGGCAGCCGTCCTTGGCTTCTGCGGCAGCGGCCAATGCCGTTTCCGGCACCTCGCCTTCGATGGCAACGGCCACATCGCCGTTCATGTGGAACACTTCAGGGCAGGTGGACTCGCAAAGTCCGCACCCGATGCAACTGTCATTCACAAAGTACTTCATAGTCTTTTTCCTTTCTTTATTGGTTTGAATGATTGGATATTAGTTCGTTAATCCGACTGATGATGATGTCGGCATCCATGCCCGACTTCTTGCTCATTTCAGCAATGGTGGCCTTGCCCATCATAAACTTGCCAACAGCCGTGTTCAGCATCTTGAATTTTTCGTTCACTTTCGCCATTTCTCCCTTCAGCCACGGATATTCCGCGAGAAGGTCGGCCAGCTTGGTTTCTTTTGTGATTTCCATGATTCTACAACTATAAACTTTAAACTCTAAACTTTCAACTACTCTCAACTCTCAACTCTAAACTCTAAACCACCTTCACATCCGGATGTTTTTCTCCGAACTTCTCCTTCAGCACTTCGGCGATTTCCTCGCGCGTGTTGCCTTTCTTCTCCATCTGCTTGATGGTCTTGTAGGCTTGGAACAGTGCCGAAGGACCAATCTCCGAGCTGAAGTAGCCGATGCCCTGGTTCCATGCCAGCAGTTCAAACACATCGTCCAAGGCGGCTGAGTCAAGGCCGTGGATGTAGGCCTTCACCAGTTCGCGCGTCGCCTGGCGCATACGTCCAGCACCTACGGCATTGGTCAGCGAAAGTAGTAGGCGCATCTCGTAAGGCAGGTAACGGTGCTCGTCGTTCCAGGTCAAGTCCCAGAAGTTCACGGCGATGTTGCCGAGCTTCTCGTCAATCATCGGCATGTGGGTCAGCGGGGCCGGACGCATCGGGATGTCCTTTTCAAGTTCCTTCACCTCGGTGCGGTAGAAATAAGCGTGATACTCCGTCTCGGTCACCTTTTCGGTGTGACGCTCGAAGCCGAGTCCGTCCATCACCTCATAAAGCGGCAGCGGGTCGAAGTTCTGCACGATTTCCATGCCCTCACCGACAGCCATCTTCATGGCCTGCATCTTGATACCCGGGAAAAAGTTCCCCTGAACGCTGCGCACGTCAATCTTTTTGAAACTCGCGGTCTTGTCTTTCCAGTCGTTGTAGCTCATTGTATTGTTCCTTTCTTTAGGTTTGATGCTGCAAAAGTATAACCTTGCATTTGGGCGAAGCGTAACAAATGTTACATCGGCGTTTTTTTTCATTATTTTTGCAAAAAATTCTCTGTCATGGAAGAACTCAAACGAATCAAACTCTTTGCAGGTTGCAGCGATGAGGCTTTGGAACGCCTGCTCAAAAGCCCATGCCGTCGACAGGAATATCCTGCAGGAAGGCGGATGCTCAATGCGGGTGACCCTTGCCGCGCGCTGATGGCGCTTGTCGAAGGACAGGCCGAATCACGAATGTCGGGAGAGGAGGGCAGAGAGGTACTCGTCGACCGCCTGAAAGCCCCTATGCTGCTGGCTCCAGCGTTTCTCTTCGCCTCGCCCAACATCATTCCCGTCGAAGTCAATGCCGTGACCGACTGCGTGGTGTGGCACATCAACCGTGAGGCCTTCTTTGAGTTTCTCCAGCAGGAGCCGACCGTCCTTCGTGCCTTTTTGGAGGTGCTCTCCCAACGTGGCCATTTCCTGAGTGGCAAGATGCGCACCTTCGCCGTCAACGGTCTGCGCAACCGCATCCTCGAATACCTCGAAGCCAATGGCAGCATTACCTCCGTCGCTGATGTCGCCCAACAATTAGGCGCAACAAGGCCCTCGCTCAGCAGAGTTCTCTCGGACATGCTGGACGAAGGTGTTATCACGAAAGACACAAAAGGTTACAAAAAGGTATAGGTTTATTGTACACATGGCCGGCAATCTGACAGGCTTGGTCACGAACTTCCCGAAGTGATTTGTTTAGTCATTACTGCGATAGCGCAAGGCACACGGCCTTCCGCCATCGTAAGACTCACATCCTCGTATCCGGCATCGGTGAAGAACTTCCTGTATGAGGACAGCGTGAATTGGCGTTTGAAGTCGGCCCCCGCCTTACCCACGACCTTGGCGAAACCGCTGGTCTTCCCTCCGTTATGTTCGCGGTTCAAATAGGTGGGAATGATGAGTTTTCCTCCAGGACGGCACACCCTATCAAGTTCCGACAAAGCCTTCAACGGCTTGTCAAGCAGATGAATGACATTGGCGGCAACCACTTTGTCGAAGCTTCCGTCGGGATAGGACAGATTCTGTATGTTCGCCAACTCGAATGTAACATTTTTAAAATGTCTGCATTTGTTTTTTGCCTTACGCAACATCTTGTGCGAGAAATCAGTAGCCACAATCTGATGGCACACAGGAGCAATATGTACCGTCAGCATACCCGTGCCACAGGCGCATTCCAGTACGTCATCTGTTGTGGACACAAGCCCTGCCACTTCATAGCACAATTCCCTGTGAGTCTTGCCGTTGTATATATCGGCAAAAGGTCGTATACCCATGCTACTCTATCCCAAAACATGTTTTTATTCTCCTTCTTATTTCTTTCCCTTCAAAATTGCCGACTCACTCAAACCCATCCACTTGGCTTCCCAAGGGGTCATAAACATACCGTTGGTGGTATCGATGAGTTCAACCTGATCGTAGCCCATACCTTTCAGCTTTTTTACAAAAGCCTGTATATCGCCATATTTGAAACGAGAGAAAATGTCATGGATGGCAAAAGTGCCGCCCTTCTTCAACACGCGGAGCGTTTCCAACAAAATGGTCTGTCGGTCGCGGCTCGGGATGTTGTGATACACATAGTTGCTGCACACCGCATCGAAAATCTCGTCGGCAAAATCGAGTTTCACAGCGTTGCCTTGGGCGAAACCGGTGTTGCTCACGCCCTCGGCTTTTGCATTTTGTTCGCATAAGGCAAGGCTATAAGAGGCATATTCCATACCCCAGCGGTCGATGCCGACCATCTCGGCCTTCGGGTTGCGTTTGGCGCAGGCGATGGCTAATGCACCGCTGCCGCAGCCCACATCAAGGCCTTTGCCTTCTTCGGGAAGGGTGACATACGCGGCAATGCCGTCAATAATCTGTTTCGACATCTGACGCTTGCCGTCGTAGGAAAAGGCGCGATACAACAGCCACATCCATAGTGCCACTAAAGCCAACACGATGGTAAGCACAAGGAAAACGATTTTCAGGACGGTCTTCAGCGCCCCTGTAGCAAGCAGTCCGCTCACGCCAAAGACCAGGAACAATACTAGGCAGGCCACCGCGCCGCCAAAAGTACCAAGTATCATGCCCTTGGGCATCCAGTTCTTATAGTTAGGCTTCATGATTTCATTGTTTCAGTAAAGCAGCCTGCTTTTTCATCGCACGCTCGGCCAGTCGCATAGCCAAGATGGCAACGGGAATGGTCAAAACCATCACCACAACCAGCATAGGTATGTTCTCGATGACAGGCAGCATCAGCTGGTCGTAACCGGCGGGCATTTCCTCGACGGCAGCGGCCAATGAGCCTTCGGTGTCAGTCCACCAATGAAGGGTGTAAGCGAAAAACGAGAAAGCAAACGGCACAAAGCTCCAACGGACACCCTTCAGCGCATCGTATCCCTTGATTTTTCTGAGAATCTCAGCCAAAGCAGTCAAAACAACCGTTCCGATGATGTAAGCCGTATCCGCTTCGCCCGCTATCAAAAACAAAACGAAGACGAATCCGTTGAGAACTGTCGCCGCACCGAAGCTGTGAATGCGAGTGCAGGTGAAGAGATAGATGAACGCGGTCAGCAGCGGCAGCAAAGCTCCGATGTACGCATAACATGCAGGGTGGATAGCTCCGCTACAGGCACCGAGGATGAATGTGGCGAAATAGGCCACCGCCATTAGAAGGACTATTAATACGTTTTTCATTGCTATTATACTTTTATAGTTTTCTACCATTTATATACAGCCAGCCGATTATTCAAAAACGGCAGGAAGAATGCGAAAAGCTTTGCGCGGACAGAGTATTTCCGCATCTCTACATTGTAGCTCTGCTCTGAAAGCAATGTCAATCGTGGTTCCAAGTCAAGATATTCCTTGCCCGATTTGGTTCCCCATTGGAACTCTGCATTCGTATACTTCACCGCATCGTGATGCTTGCTGTTTTTGCCCATAATCGGGTGATGAAGTTCCGCCAGCAAATAGCCGTGTTCAAACGAGTCGCACAACATTTTGAGACAGGTGGTCACTTGTTCTTTCGTGAAATACTCCAACACGCCTTCCATGACCACAATCGTGGTAGAACGTTTGGGCAGATCTTTTGTCCATCCCGATTCAAAAGCGCTTCCTTCCTTCATCACACAACGGTCGCGGTCTTGGTATATCTTCCGACGTACAGCCAGGATGTCGGGCAAGTCAACATCAAACCAAGTGATTCTCCCGTTGTCGACCTGCACAAACTTGTCATCGAAGCCGCAACCTAAATTGATGCACAAAGCGTCGGGATATTGCTTGATAAGTTTTTCCAACTCGTTCTTGTACATGATGGTCCGCGCCACCACGCCTTCGTGCGACATGAATGGGTCGTACTTGCTCACATCGACACCCAATGCGTCGATGATTTCCTTTGCCTTATAGTCCTTTATTCTGGCATTTGGACGGTCGGTCTCGCTGGCACGAATGGCCAACGTTATCAATGCAGTTTCTTGAATGTCACCAATTTTCAAATCCATGTCTTTAAGTTTTAATCTGCTGCAAAGTAACGGCGGTTCCAAAGACTGTGAAATCCCTAATGATGGGTATTTAGGTCAGGCTCATTAACCATAAATAAGGAATCCTACCGGCCTACACTTCTTTCTTATGCGCTGCCCGAGACCATTGAGCATTCTTTATTGAAAAAGTTGTACTTTTGACCGTCAAAAAAACACATTCTATGACTCAAAGAATGCCCATGAGATTATTCTTCATAAACGACATCCTACAACAAGGTGCCCTTCGATGCGTGCATTGGTGAATTCCAGGTTGTCCAAAGTTCCATATACGGCACCTCTCAAAGAGAAATTAGACCCGTAAAACCATCGTTTGGTCCAATGCAATACAGAGAATTGGAACGTGCCAACCCAGTCTGGGAAGGTGTTCTTCATCCTGATTCTTTCGGTGGAGGTTTGCAAGACATTGTAGCTCAATACAGAAAGGTTTCCTATGACCGACACATGAATAAGCCAGTGGTGGGGTGTGATAAAATTATGGGCGTATCCCCCACCCAGAGCCAGGATATTGGTCATGAGTGACATCTTCTCCTTATCATTGTAAGTGATACCTTCAAACGCCGATAAACCGTTTCGGACCGATAGCCCCAGAATGGCACTTCCGGCGCTGCGCTTCTGAATTTGCATCATGGTAAAAGGCGCACAATAAGAAAACTTTTTTCCGTTGAATACATACCATGCATCAAAGTCTCCAGAGATATCGGCGGTAATGTCCCCTTTGGGAATGGTCACTGAGGTAGAATCGGGCAGGGACAGGAGCGTCCCTTTGTAGGAGTTGGCTACACGGAATGTGGCCGACATGCCAAATTTATTCCCATTAACAGAAATGGAATAGGTCTGATCCGAGTTTTTGAGGCTGGGAATGAACCAGGCGGGATTGATGGAAAAACCCAGTTCCAGCCACCGCCAGGCCACAGAAATGCCCTGGGAGCAGGTGGGATCCGACTGTAGGTTTGTGGAGAAGCCCACACCCTCTATCTGATGCTTGATTCCCAATGTGTTCCATGTAATATTGGAGGAGGTTTTGAGTGTCCATCGCTGCTCTGGAATGTAGATGTATGAGGTGTCCACTACTACTTTGTGCTGTCTTTTGTACATGCGGGAATCTATCCTTTGAAGAAAAGAATCCGACGATTTGGGCTCCTCTTGGGCAAGAGCGCTGATGGCCATGGTAAGCAACAACAGTATGAGGGCTGTTTTTTTCATGTCTCAATGTGTTACGTGTTTTTCATGGCTACAAAAGTACAAAAAAAAGATGCAGGACAAAGCATCGCCCCGCATCCGAAAAAACCCTTGCGACCATCGTGGCAAAAAGTCGCATTTTCATAGAAAAGAATAACAACAAGGCGGATTTCTATAATTTTGCCTAAAAATAGAAACCATGTTCAAACGCCTTATCCTCATTGTTGCTCTGGCATTGCCCTTTACTTTATTTGGGCAACAACCGCATTGCGACTCCATCACGGCCAAACAACTCAAAACCGCCGACATCGTCGGAATTTCCATGACCAGCGTCGGAGCCGTCGGTCTTGTAGTCACCCCAATAGTCAGAAACGCACTTGTGGCCACAGTTGGCGAGACGACCAAGACCGATTTTTATATCTTCGGTGGCATCATGGCCACAGGCATCGGCATCTATGTCACCTCACAAATCATCGGCTATAAAAGGGCTAAAAACCAAAGGCTTCAGATGGAGCCGACAAGCATGGCCGGCGGGATGGGATTGTCGCTAACCTACAAATTCTGATACGCCATGAGACTCTTCAAAACCGCCCTGTTACTTTGTTTGTTTGTCCTTAGCGGCTGTGTCGCCGTCATCGAATCAAACGAGATGATGAAACGAACCCAAGCTTTGCTGAATACCGATTTTCAGGGAACCACAATCAAAGACCTGGAATATGCCGAGGGCAAGTATCATCATTACGACCTCTATCTGCCTGTTGACAAAACCAATACCCGAAGCCAGAAACTGATTCTTTTCGTCCACGGTGGCGGCTGGACTTCAGGATCGAAAGAGGATGGTGAAAATTGGTGTCGCTACTTCGCCCATCAAGGCTATACCACGGCAGCCCTCGATACTCGCTCCAGACCAAAGGTCAAACGCCCTCCATCGATGACATGGTTGAAGAGATGCACCTTTGCATAGAAGCCATCGTCGCCAAGACTGCCGAAGAAGGCATCACGCTCGACGAGATGGCTTTGAACGGTTTTTCAGCAGGAGGTTGTCTTGCCTTATTGTTCGCCTATCGCGAAACACCAGAATTGCCTTTGAAGTTCGTCATCGAGCAGTCTGCCCCTACCACTTTTGACCCAAAGGAATGGGAAGAGGGCGTGCATTGGTTTGTCACCCACACCACTGGCGTGAACGGCTCGGCTGAAGGCGACACCCTCGTCATCCCTACCAACGGCGGAAGAATCATCGAATCGAATGTATACCTGAAACTGCTTTCTTTTGACGAATCCACCGACGATGCAGACCTGTTGCTTTATGGAATAAACAATGGAGTATGGGAAAACCTCGGCTACTTCTTCACCGATTGGGCTTTTTATGGAAATCATGGATATGACTGGAACCGCACGAATATCATCGACCAGATGAACACGCAGCAATATGAGCAAATCGCCATTGTTTATTCTGGTCATGGCACTATTTGGGCGTTGGATGATTGGGACTACACGACCACGCAAGCCACAACGATGGAGTTCCTCATCGAAGATAGGGTGGTCAACGATACTGTTTATGATGTGACGGGCCTGAATCCAGCAGACGACCATTATTATTTTGTGAAAGCCCGCAACAGTCAATACACCTCCGAGAAGTCGGAAAGCGTGGAATGTTTTGGCTTGGCGGCACCAACAATGCACGAGGCAACTGGAATTACCGAAGACTCATACACGGCCAACTGGGAGGCGCATCCGAAAGCTGACAAATACCTGCTTTACAACTATTATGTGTACACCGCATATCAAACAGAACAGGATCATGTCATTTTATATGAGGACTTCTCGAATGTGACCAGTTCAGCGACTCCTGATAACCCGGAATTCCTTGGCAATTATTACTCTATGAATCTCGATGAATATACTTCAACTCCTGATTGGTGGGCCTACAACACCATCCTTGCCAATGGAATGCTTGGTGCAGGGTGCGACCAAATTGCCAATGGGGCATTGCGCACACCGGAAATCCGTCTCGACAATGACGCTACTTTCCGTGTGAAAGTAACCATGTATGGTGAGGAAGGTGCCATTGTCAGAGTGGATGCTTCAGCCGACACAAAAGAGGTTCAATTCACTGAAACGGGTTTGCAAACCTTCAGTCTCGAATTTGCCACTGGCTCCGAAAGTGCTCATGAGCGTCTGTCATTCCACTCATTATCATGGGCCAATTTCTTGATTGACAACATCATCGTTACACAAAACCTGGATGCTGGTGAGCAAGCTTATCAACTATTTGGTTGGCAGCAACTTTCGGGCGAGGTTGAATCCGCCACTTTTGACGATTTGGAACAATACAACCACACCGATTTTGCCTACGACATCGTGGCCGTACATAACGCTTTCGGCAATGAGTACAAATCCATCCACTCGGAATTGATTCATGTTTCAAAGCCTTTGGAGGTCAAAGAAAGCGATGATAATCAGTTGGTTGATGTATATCCCAATCCCGCCAATGAAAAAGTGGTGTTCAATTGTGAAGTTGAGTCGGTTTCAGTATACAATGCAAAAGGACAATTGGTTCGCAATTTGCAACATGTTACTGAAATTGATATGGCAACACTTCCCAATGGATTGTATTTGCTGAATATCACGACTGATAAAACCAGTAACAGTCACATTACAAAAAAGATGGTTGTGAAACATGCTTATTGACTGAACGACTGGCTTACAATGTCCGCCATCTGCTCGGGTGTTTCCTTGAAATCGCGAAGCACCCATTCCTTGAGGACACCGAAAAGTGCGTTGGCGTAGATGGCGTTGGCATAACTCCTTTCGGCATCGTCGTGGTGTCGCTCATAAAGGATTACTATAAACGATTCCTGCACCTCAGGCATCAGCCCTCTTTTGTTAAGCAACCGAAGCGTGTCACGGATTTCGTAATTGTACTGGAAAAAAGTCACGGCGTTGTCCAAGGTGAACTCGTCTTTCACCGTCACGCCATGCGTTGCCGTCCAATTGTCCCACAGCCGCACCATTTTGTAGGTCACAGCCTCGCGTTTCGACTTGAAGTTTCGGAACCATGAAGCACGATGATAGCCTGCTTTCTCCGCGATGTCGTGTATGTTGATTTCCTCAAACCTTCGTTCTTCCAACAAGGTTATCAAAGCATCGGCAAGGCAGTCTTTCAGAAAAGTGGTGTTCATGGTCAGTCTTACATTGAGACTGCAAAGATAGAAAAAAAGAGCCAATCTTCGGATTGGCTCTTTTGGGCATAATGCCCGAAAACAATACTTTCTTTACTCTATGCTATTAAAACGTATAGCCGAGACCGACGAAAAAGCCGTTGGCTTTCAGAGTGTAGTTGTCACTCTTGTCGAGGTCAAGAAGACCAAAGCGATAGCCGCCAAACAGATTGAAATTGCTATACTTCACATCGGCGCCCAACACAACGTATAGGTTGAAACGGTTTCGGTTGCTGTTGTCGCCATACCAGTTGGAACTGGTCTCGCCAAAGATGGGGTCAACGCCCTTGGTGGTACCCGTGAGGGCAAGACTGGGCATCGGACCCACAAAAGGAACGATGGCTAAGTCACGGTTCACAGCGATCTTGTAGTTGAACAAAATTGGCACGTCAACCAGGATTTGGGTTTCCTTGGTTTTTCCTGTGAAGCCCCAAAGGGTTTGGGTAGCGCTTCTCGTGTTCATGCGGAATTGTGCGCCAGCAGCCACGCCGAGACCTTTGTAAAGGTCTATGTTCTGGCTGAATCCGATAGAGAAACCTTGGTAATTCGTGCTGTTGCTACTCGCAACAAAAGTCTCAGGGGCATAAGTTGCATAGAGGGTTGATTGAGCCTGCACATTTCCGGCTACGAACATAGCGGCCACAAGAGCCATGGTTGCTAATGCTTTTCTCATTTCTATTGATTTTTGAATTGGGCTGCAAAAATACATGCTTTCTTGTTACATAAATCCACTAATTTTTGTTTTTCCGCCAAAATGCCAAAAAAATGCGACAATCTGAAAGGAAAGTCGCATTTACAATCTCAGTACAATTATTGCGGTAATAATACGTTATGGAATAAAGACAAATCTAAATCATTAATTACTATGAAGAAAGTGTTTTTTAGTTTAGTGCTCCTCTGCGGCCTGGTCCTGATCGGCACCAGTTGTAAAGATAACAACAATAACGGAACGACTGTTACTCCCGAAGTGGAATCAGGTAAAATGACGGTGAACACTACCACGTCCGACATCGTCACTGCCAAAGCCGTCACTTATGGCCAGACAAACGCCATCGTTTTGGCCAACAAGGAGATGACTGCCGACAAGAACGAAGGCATCGCCATCATCTTCAACGGCCCCATCACCCCTGGCACCTATACGATGGGCAACACGAAAGACCCTATCCCCACCGTGGTCGGATTCCACGAATTCAACCTCGGCGAGCTGCCTTTCATCATGGGCGCCGACACCTTGTTCTACGGCGATACCTACTATTGGATGAATGGTGAACTGGCCGTCGTCCAAAACAACGATGGCACTTATCATGTCGTTTTGTCACAATGCATGGGTGCCAACAACAACGGCCAAACCGTTCAACTGGCCCTTAACTTCACCGGCCCGCTGACGCCCTACACTTTCGACACCGAAAACAAGTTCAAGATCAAGAACATTGAAAGCCCCATTGGCTTGGCAGGTGTTACCTTGCTTGATGGCCTTAGCTCGCTGGGCCTAGATGTGAAGTCGATGCTCTTCATGTCGTCTGATCGCAAGCGTTTCTTCATCGTCAGTTACCTTGGCGGACAAGTCGTTGATGGCGAGTACAACCTTGGCTACATCGGCACACCTTATCTGCCCGCCTTCCCCTGCGTGCATGTTGCCCTTGACGGTGACTTTTGGACCTTCCAGCCTCAAACGGGCTATATCGCCAAGAGCGGGACGCTGAAGGTTGTCACCAACGACGATGGCACCAAGACCGTCATCATAGAGAATCTCAAGCTGAAGAACGTGGAACACGACAACGAGTTCTTCTGGCCCATCATCGACGGCTCGCTGCAGTACCACGGGTATATGTATGAGCTGAGCCTGTAAGGTAACACAATCACCGCCGCAAAGGTCAAGAAAACCCCTGCGGCGGCCTCTTAAACCAGTTTGATAATCCTCCCCGCCACTTTCTCAGGATGGTCGATCAACAGTTGGCCGTGGTTCATGCCTTTGAAGACTTGGACGTGTGCCTCAGGACAAAGCGAGAGCAAGTGTTTCGCTTGTGGCTTGGCGACAAAGGCTTCCTTTGTGCCATACCAGAAATGAATGTCTTTCCCCGAAATATGCTCTAATTTGTTGGTATAAACAGACTTATAACCATCCAAAACGGCTTGTCTGCCTCCAAAAGGGTAGATCTTTTTGCATTCGTCGAGAAGGACATCAAAATAATGGGAATGGAACACCCATCTCCAAAATCTTGTCCATCGGTAGCAGGTCCACACATTGAAAGCCTGATAGTGGCGCAGCGGCCCAACCAACCAGCGCGGCAAGGGCAACAATGGCGCCGCATCGAGGATGGCGTGGTCAATGGTGATCTCATCGCGTTCCAGCACACGCGACAATATCTTTCCGCCCAACGAAAGTCCGTAGGCGCAATCCAAATGGCCGTCATGGTGCTTCTGCACGTATGCAATCACTTGTGCAGCTTGGTCATCAACGGAGGTGAAGCGTGTCTGTTTGCCCAAAGTGAAGCCATCCACTTCAACCGTGACGATTCGGAAACGCGCTTCCAACAAGCGCACAAGTGGTAGAAATATCTCATATGATACCCCTAATCCGGGAATGAGCAGTAATGTCGGGGCTTTTTCTTTGCCGAAAGTCTGGAATTCCATCTTAGATATACAGTTTGTCATATAAGCCGTCGCGAAAACCGATATACATGTTCTTCAGCATAGGCATGCTGCAAAAGTACGCTTTTCCCCGCTATGTGACAAACAAAAAACCGCCACAACGATTAGGTTAGTTGATTGCTGCGACCAATTCATCGCTGATGTTGTTACCTAGTTGGCGGCAGACATCCTGGCTCCATCGTTGCGCCATCCCGATGCGAGAAGCCTGGTCGCACGAGCCTTGCAGCAGGGCATAGATATAGCCGGCATTGAAATTGTCTCCAGCTCCGACGGTGCTGACCGTCTCTATCGGCTGCACGGGATAAGTCTCGCAGCCTTCGGGCGTGTATACCCGTACAGAACGCGGACCGTCGGTCAGTATCATCGTGGGGCAATGTTGGCGCACCCGTTCGTAAACGGCATCTCCGTCAAGAAGACCATACATATACTCGAAGTCTTCCGTCGACCCACGCACCACATCAGCCAGACTCATGTTCTCCTCAATATTGGCCATCACGTCAGGCAAATCGGGAATATGGTCTTTGCGGAAATTGACATCATAATAGAGCCACGCACCTGCTTCTCGGGCGGCACGCAACAAACCGCCAACGACAGGACGTATAGCGGGATTGATGGCAAAGAAGGAACCGAAGAGCACCACATCATCCTTGCAAAACTCCGGCAACTTGCCGTCCAGCGAGACAGACGCATGATCTTTGTAGAACACATACTGTGCATCGTTGTGCTCATTCAGGAAAGCTAATGAGATGTGCGACTTGATATGCTGGTGACGGCAAACATATTCCGACGACACGCCGTTTTCTTGCAGATAGCGGCAAATGATTTCTCCGATATGGTCGCCACCCACCTCCGTCACCATGGCGCAGGGCACACCTGCACGACCAAGGGAGACAATACTGTTGAAGGTCGAGCCGCCTGGAACGGCTTTCTGTGGCTGGTCGTTCTTAAACAGAATGTCCAATACGGTCTCTCCGATACCTATTACACGTTTCTTGGTCATAAAGTTACCTTTTGAAGACATCAAAAATGCCATAGCTGATGTCTTGTTGATAGGCATCGTCTCCTTCGATCTTCTTCAGCTTTTTGATGGTTGGCGCAACCACGGGGATGAGGATAATCTCATACACTGTCTTCAGAACGAACTGAAATGCCATCTGGATGAACATATCCTTCACAGAGAGAATTCCGAGAGTGGCGATGGGGAAAAACAGGAGAGAATCTGCCGCCTCGCCCATGACGGAACTCAACGCCAGACGTCCGGCGAGCTTGCTCTTGTCGGTCTTCTGTTTTCTGCGACTCATAACATAGGAACTGACAAAGCTGCCGGCCAGGAAGGCGATGCACGATGCCAGCGTGATGCGTGGGGTCAGACCGAATATGGCATGAAATCCTTTGTTGAGGTCATCGGCGGACGCTACACCGGGAATGACGTCCACAAGGAGGGCGACACCCATGAACAGAAAGTTGAGTATGAACCCCATCCAGATGATTAGACTCGCTCGTTGGAAGCCCCATACCTCACACACGGCGCGGCAGATGACATACGTCAGCGGGAAAATGAGCAGACCTCCTGTGAGGGTGATGGAACCCACGACAATCTCTTTGGCTTCAAAGATATTGGCAGCGATCAGACATACCGTAAACAGCAGTCCTAACTGCATGAAAATGACACTGACCTTATCGGTCACTGGCTTCTTGTTGTCTATACTTTTCATGGTTTTCTTCGTTTTTCATTCGTGCAAAAATACAAAAAAACACATATCTGTTGAATGGCTTTCTCTGCATTGTTAGTTACTAAGAATCATGGCAAACCCTCCAGCAACCAAGGCAGCAGGAACGCCCAAAAACATCCCAATAAGCGCCCCTTTGATGTGGAACCAGTAGTTGTGGTAGGCGGCAGTCATGTCCTCCGTGCCGGGAATGACGAAATGTTTGTCGTGGCAAAACCAGAGGCAGTCGAACACTATCGCGTCGAACCAGTTCACTACCACCCAGAGGGCATAGGCCGTAAGCGCGCCGCATAGGAAGGTTGTGCATCCGTTGACGTACTTGACCAATAAACCCAGCAGCACGCCGAAGACTATCATGGCGAAAATCTTCTTGACGTAAAATACCACACCTCCAGGACGGTTGCTCGAGTCCACCAAACCTAATTGGTCGCACCGCTCGATGATGGCAGGCGGGTAGTTGAAGATGCTCTTAATGGGGTTCCGTGACATCAGGAACACAAACAGCGTGAACAAGGCGCACGCGATAAGGGATTCAATCAGGAATGTCATTTCTTTTTCTTTGTGTATTTAGCTTTTACTATTTCAAATGAATTGCGCGTAAGGTCTTTCAACAAATCGTCGGGTACTCGGCGTGGGTCGACACCAATCCAGTGTTTGGATGATTCATTGAAGGGGTTGCCGATGCCGTCGTGCTCAGCTTTCAGCTCCTCAATCCGTTCGGGCTGGCACTTGAGCGAGATGAGCTTGAAGTAGTCGCAATCAAAGTAGGAGAACATGTGACCGCAGACATAAAACACCAGCACCCCTTCGCCGTTCTTGAACTTGGTGAAAGGGAAATTCTCCTCAATGCCATCGCCTATAGAAAGGCAAAATTCGCGATAATCCTCAATATTCATAAAGTATTCATTGCAGTCGTATAAAGGCAAGTGCATTATGTGAGCCTCGCGATAAGTTCAGCCCATTGGGGAAACTGGCGTGTTAGTGTGTCTTTCTGTCCAAGCTCAAAATTCTCGAAACTGAAAGCGGGAGCTACAGCGCAACCCACCAAACAGTAACTTTTTTTTGATGGAATCTCTGCTGCAAACCATTGCTCAGGATGGATAACCACCTGCATCTCCCCATCGGAAGACAATGGGTGAACGGTCAAATTTCCGTCGGCATCGATAACATAGATATTGAGTGGCTCACCTGCGTGATAGTACCAAATCTCCGTCACGCCGTGCAAACGGTGGAAGGCCGATATGTCGCTATCTGTCAGCATGTAATAAATGGTGGAGATGTCCTCCTTTCCAGAGGCATCGTTACCGAAAAGTTGCCTATAATATCCTCCCTCAGGATGCGGCTCCAGCTGAAGTTTTTCAATGATTTTCTGATAATTCGTGTTGCTTGCCATTTTTAAAGGTTAGTCTTTATTGTTTGTTTATAGTCAGTATCAATCAGCGTAACTTGTTCGCCATTTTATACTCCTCTAACATTCGCTGTGCCAAAAGCGTTTTGCCCGTATGTGATGCGCCTGTAATCAGTATAATCATAGCATGGCTTTTAGTTCTGCCTTAACTTTTTCAATATCTCCACAAGTGAGGATGGGCATGAGCCTTTCTATATCCTCAATGCTTTTATCCCACCACCTGAACTTGAGCAACAACCCAATCAGTTCATCGTCAAAACGTTTCCTGACAACACGGCAAGGATTGCCTACGGCTATGGAATACGGAGGAATGTCGCTCGCCACAACGGAGTTTGCGCCGATGATAGCACCATCGCCAATGTGAACTCCAGGCATCACTGTCACATGCTGGCCAATCCAAACATCATTACCAATGATGGTGTCACCTTTGAGCGGTAATTCGTTTTTTACTGGCGCAATGGCACTTCCCCAATCTCCACCCATGACGTAGAACGGATAAGTGGTCGCGCAGTCCATTCTGTGATTGGCACCATTCATGACAAATTCCACACCTTTGGCAATAGCGCAAAACTTGCCTATAATCAGCTTGTCGCCAATGAAATCATAGAAGTGTGTGACATGCTTTTCAAACTGGTCTGCACCGTCAACATCATCATAGTAGGTGTACTCCCCAATGATGATACGTGGATTCTTCACCACATTCTTGATGTAGCAGAGGCTTGGAATATTAGGGTTCGGAAAGGCCTCGTTGGGGTTGGGTCTATTGGTAATCGTCATGTTCATTGTGAAACGATTTTAAGTCCAACAATAGAAAGTATCAGCGTGCTGAGGAAAAACATCCTCCAGAATGTGGCAGGCTCGTGAAAGACAAAGATGCCCAACAGCACCGCGCCAACAGCGCCGATGCCCGTCCAAACGGGATAGGCAACACCGATGGGGATGGTCTGTGTGGCTTTTGCCAACAAAACGGCACTCAGCACATAAAGCAGGCCGAACCCCGCAATCCATGCCCACCACTCCGTGCCGACCGCCAATTTGGTCTTACCGAGGCAGAAAGCGAAGCCAGTTTCACATAGGCCAGCGATGATAAGAATGATCCAGTTCATAGCGCTTGCAAAGGTAGTCTATTTTCCGCTAAACGACAAACCATAATATATTCATCAGGGGTTTCTTTCCACACTTCAAATCCAGCCTTCCGATACAATTTGACTGCGTAGTTCGCCTTTTGTACTGATAGCGAGACCTGCTTATATCCATCTTTTCGCAAGAGCTGCAACATGCTCTTAAGCAGCTCCGTACCGATGCCTTTGTGGCGATACTCCTTATAGAGCGACATGGCCAATGAGGGTATATCATCGGCTATGTTTCCATAATCTTTCATAATCCTGGTCCACACGGCTCCGACAATTTTTCCGTCACATACGGCCACAAGACACCTATCATCCGGCATCTGACCGAAATTCTTAACATATACCTGCAAATCTTCGTTCTCGATGATGGATCTCGGCGGTGCAGCAACACCTTCTGGGATGAAAATGGCCTCATATAGGAAGTCATCCAATAGCGGCGTTTCTTCTAACCGCATTTCCCGTGTTACTTTGATGTATTCCATATCATGTGTTATATTGTGTTGATTGTCTTTTGAAGTTCTTCTAAATACCTTGCTGCATGACCACCGTCCATTTGAACATGGTGGAACTGAAAGGATATGGGCAAGCTCGTCTTAAACAGACCTATGCGGTATTTCCCCCACATCACCATCGGGTTGCAGAACAAGTCAGTGTATTGGTTCACGATGCAGTCAAGCTCTGTTTCCACCATAGCAGAGGTCCCTATCACCATCGCATCATCCAAAAAAGTGCTTTGACAGGTTTTACTCGCTGTCTGTGTCAAGGTTGCATAGTCCTTGCAGAACTGTTCGAAATCATCCGTATAAGGAATGTCGCACGAGTTGATGCCACCACCTTTGTTGCTCACAATCACATTGATGGCGAGGCGGTCGTACTTGAATAGCCGTCCTTGCTCAGGCAATAGGTAAAATTCATCCACTTGGCTTGCTGCCTTTCCGATGCACCAACACAAAAGGGCGTTGAACTTTACACTTTTTTGCCTGCTCACTTTACAAAGGTGCGTCACATCGAAAGTCTTGGTGAGCGTCACCATCGGCATGGGCGACTTCATCCATAGTTCAAATGCTTGCGCCCGGCTGGTTTCTTTTGGGTTGATTTCCTGTTTCATTTCTCATCCAAGATTTCTATGATGATCCCGTTCATAATGGCCGCAAAAGTACGCTTTTCCTCACTGAGCGACAAACAAAACTACGGTAAAGAGCGCGATACCTTTGCAAAGTTTCACTTTACCATCCGCAAAATCTGTTTCTCTGTAGCCTTAGGACAAATCGTTTGAAGATGTTGGCAGATGCGGTCAAACGACTCCTCAGGCGAGCGGCTGCATTGGCAGAGGTCGCGGCCATAAAGCTGTTCGGGGGTGGTGAGCAGCGACCAGCCCCAGCCGTATTCGTTGCCGTGGCGGTCTGTGGGATAGACGAAGTCCTCGGTGACGATGCGCGTGGCCATCTGTAAGCGTGTGACAAAACCATCAAAACGGCTGCGCATCTTTGGGCCGTCGAAGCCACACAAGGCTCGCAACTCACGGGTGATGAGGCTACCATGTTCGGCGAGCGTCAGCAGAATGGCCTCCTCGATGCTCCCTTCCTTTGGTGTCGGATGTTTGCTGCGGCGATAGTTACAAAAGTCGGGCCACCACGCGCGGCTGATGAATCCCGCCTTGCCAGCGAAGAACTTGCCATAGACGTGACCGCCTTCAGTGATGACCTCGCCTTTCCATTTCCACAGCGGCCAGTCCCAGCCGCCGTCGTCAAGCACCACATAACGGCAGTCCACGTCAACCATGTCTTCGGCGGAAAAGCCACGGATGCCACTGTCTAAAAGCGGAAGGAAACCGATACGGTCAATCAGTTCCATCAGTTCCACGCTGTTATGAATCGCTTGGGTGGTCATATTCTTCGTGTAGATCATTATATATTTCTTTGGCTGAAAACTTTTCCATTCCGATAGCTTGTTTCTTCAAAAACTCTGTCTGTCCATGGAAAACGATTCGGACTGCAAAATTAAAGAAAAACCACATCAAAGCACAAAACCCTATCTGTATTTCTGCCTGAACTCCGATGGCGACATTCCCTCTTGGCGCTTGAAACACCTAAACTATGCAAGTGATGATTTCCTTCTTTTTTATCGTTCTCAGTGCCAAAACTAAAGGAGTCAAGCGGTAAAAACTAATAACAGCAAAGCAAAATAAACTAATGATTTTTTGTCTATATCAAACCGTATATGAATCGTAACAGACGCACAAAAGTTTTTGTAAATTTGCATCGTTAAAACCAAGAGGAATGCCATGAGCAACGAGTCTATAATTCAAATATTTGAGGGCATCAATGTCCGCATTGTCTGGAATGAGGAAGAACAAGAATACTATTTCTCGATAGCGGATGTTGTGCAAGTTTTGACAGAGACAGTCAATCCTCGCGATTACATAAAAAAGATGCTAAAACGAGACCCCGAACTGAAATCCAAGTGGGGGACAATTTGTCCCCCTGTTCGAATGTTGGCTCCTGATGGAAAATACCGCATGACCCAAGCTGCCACTTTGGAGGGCGTTTTCCGTGTCATACAATCCATTCCTTCCAAAAAGGCGGAGCCTTTGAAACAATGGCTCGCCGAGATAGGCAAACAACGCATCGACCAGATGATTGACCCGGAACTGACTTTCCAGATGGCCGTTGAGGACTACCGCCGACAAGGTTATTCCGACAAGTGGATTGAAAACCGCATGAAGTCTATTCGTACGCGCAACGAACTCACCAACGAATGGAAACGCTCGGGCGTGACCGAGCAAAAAGACTATGCCATGCTGACCAACATCCTTACCAAGGCATGGAGCGGCATGACCACGGGGCAATACAAAACCTATAAAGGCCTGACGAAAGAAAACCTCCGCGACAATATGACCACCTTAGAATTGGCCTTGAATACGCTTGCCGAAGCTGCTACTACTGAGATTTCACGCCACCGTAATCCCAAGACAATGACCGAGAACAAGCAAGTTGCTCAAAGCGGTGGCAACGCAGCTAAACTTGCCCGAAAAGATATTGAAAGACAAATCGGACATAGTATTATCTCTCCCGAAAAAGCCTCGGATTACCTCCTTCCTGCTGATGATGCTGAAGTGAAGGAAATTGAGGAATAAATCAAGATAAGAATATATGGCGGCATTAGAGCAGGCCAGTGTGCAGGGAAATATAGAAGGGTTTGTGCGGTTTATTGGGAGGGTGATGTGATTGGTTCCCAAAATCTACAATATCGGTTCATTTTTATTCAACATTTCCTGTGCCAAAGCATTCACGGTATCAACGTCAAGAGGATCTAGAACGATTTCTTCCGGCTTCAAATCCAAAAGGAACTGCATATAATTTGGGAGTGTCAGCAGAGGACCTTCACGGCCAATGTTGAAATCTCCAAACTTAATTGCATGATACACATGATACTTTTCGGGATGCTTCAGTGCTGTGGAAAGGCTCTTCGCTTTGGCTGTTTTGGCTTTGACTTCAACGGGAACACATTCTCCTTTGTAGTTCACCAAAAAATCCAGTTCCATGCCTGATTCCTTGCGATAGTAGTACAAACGCTGCTCTTTCTTATGAAGTGTATCGGCCATCAGGTTCTCGTAAATAGCGCCTTTGAAGCCGCCCAAGTTCCCTTGCATGATGTCGTTTCGGGTGGAGCCACCAAGCATGGTGACAAGTAGGCCGATGTCAGTGATATATACTTTGAAGGTTGATTCGATGGCGTTGCCTTCCATAGGCAAGCCTGTCGCCTCTGTGTTATAGCAGCGATGGATCATCCCAGCGTCTTCCAGCCACTGAAGCGACCTGGCATAATCCTCGGCACGACCATCTTTCTTAATGAGGTTGTATTGGAACTTTTTGTAGTCCTTGGCCAATTGCTTGGTTATGGAGTCGAAACAGCCACGAATATAAGGCTTGTCATCGTCACTGGCATATTTCACCATGTCGTCTTTATACTCTTTCAGTATCCTACGGAGTACAGCATCAACTTTGCTCAAATTGCCCGTCTCTATCAGTTTGTTCACAGCCGCAGGCAAACCACCAACGGCGACATAGCGGTTCATGAGGTCTTTCAAAGTGAGATGCATCCCGATGGGAACAGGTTTTTCATTGGTCAGACAGTCCTTCAGGAAGTCTATCACTTGTTCCGAGACCCCATTGGCCCAAAGAAATTCCTCGAAATCAAGCGGATACATCTGTATAATTTCTTCAGAGCCAACAGGAATAGAGTTCTTTCCCAACTGTATATCGTCCTCTTGTTTCCGTTTCAATTTCTTTTTCTTTTCGCCATAACCTTGTACACCCAAAAGAGAACCAGTAGCGATGACATCGTAGCGTCCGTCCTCTTTAAAAAACTTCAAGGACGTGCGGGCATCAGGACAGTCCTGTATCTCATCGAAGATGAAGCAGGTCTCTCCGGGGACGAAATTAGCTCCTTTAATCTGGGCGGAGAGCTCCATAAGAATGGCATCGACCTCTTTAGAACCCAGAAAAGCACCAATGCGCCGAGGCTGCTTAGTAAAGTTCATGTAATAGACATACTTGTAGTTGGCCTCTGCGAATTTTTGGACAATAAAAGTCTTGCCGCACTGGCGAAGTCCCATGATAACAAGCGGCAAATGTCCAGGGGTCTCTTTCCATTCTCGTAAGGTGTCCTCTATTTTACGTCGTAACATATCCTATACCGATTGAATGTGCAAAAATACACTTTTCTGAACGAAAAAAGCAACTTTTTCCCATTTTTCTGAACGAAAAAATCAAAAATTTCCCATTTTTCTGAACGAAAAAATCAAAAATTTCCCATTTTTCTGAACGAATAATTACCTAATCGACCCGTTTTTCTGAACGAATCATTTACCCACAATGCTCCACAAACCATAAAAATATCGCCAAACTATCCCTATCAGTCTTGAACATATACTCAGGATGCCATTGGACAGCCCAGACAAAACGCTTACTCGTCATCCGTGCCGCTTCGATGATACCGTCAGGAGCGACTGCCATTGGCGTCAAATCATTAGCGAGGTCTTTGACGGCTTGGTGGTGCAGCGTGTTCACTTCGAGGATGTCTTTGCCCAAAAGCGTCTTAAGGCCTCCTTCCAACATGACTTTATGCGTCGGGACACCGTAAGGCTTGCCTTGTCGGTGGATGATGTCTGACGGGTACTGCGAGGGCAAATCCTGCCAGAGCGTACCGCCCAAAAACGCATTGATGAACTGGAGGCCACGGCAGATGCCGAGAATAGCCTTGTCGGCTTGCAGAGCTTTCTCCAGCAAAAGCGTTTCCAACCTGTCGCGCTCCGGGCTGGGAACGATGGTCCCAGTGGCATCCTTCATCCCATAAAGCTCTGGGGTGACATCCTGACCGCCAGTAAAAAGAAATCCGTCGCAGGTTTCCACTATCCGACTTGCATCCTCTTCCGACATTTCAAGAGGCAGGACAACAGGGATGCCTCCCGCAGCCTTGATGCCTTCCAAATAATCCGGCAGCATCCAGACGCTCTTGCGCTCTGCATCCCAAAGGGGAGTGACGCCGATGATGGGTGACTTATTCATTTTCCCGACGTTTTTTAAGTCCTACAATAGCCAGAATCAGCGAGCTAGGGAATTATCGTCTCCAAGCCCCAATCACCTCACCGATATAAACGGTGTGGATGCCAGCATCGAAGCCGTCATACCATTTCCTCGGCGTGTTGTTACGGAAGTCCTGTTCGGTCTGGTGCCAGGCCGTCATGGTCTCACATTCGATGACCAAGTTGGCTTCCTCGTAATAGGGTGTACCGTGCTCAGTGTAGGCCACATGCAGGCCAAGGGCAGCGGCCTTGTCACCGTCGCGTCCGCTGTGTGAGCCAAGGTATTTCCAGATTTCCGGGTCGTCGAATTGCATGATGGTGAAACGTGGGTGCTTCTCCATGAACTCCCAGGTGTAGCGTCCTGGAGCCACATAAACCGTCACTGCCGGACGGTTGTGGCCGAGGTAATTGCCGATGCCGCCCCAACCGATGGTCATGGCGTTGCTCTCGGCGGTGTCGCCCGAGCATAGGATGAGGTTCTCGGTGAACCAGGTGAAGCCGTTCTTTTGAAACTCATGCTGCACATCGAAGGCAGTCAGCTCTTTGTTTTCCTTATTCATAGTTTCGTCTTTTTGTTCCTGTTGTTGAGGACTGGCGCAGCCGACGAGGGCGATGCAGAAGAGGGTAATTAAGTGCTGTTTCATTGAAAATGATGTGTTTATTGAAGCGCAAAGATAAACAATTTCTATCTTTGCGCCCGAAATGTTTATCGGAGAACTAATATCATTAGGCGTAGCCGTTTCGTGGACTGCCACTGCGTTGTTTGCGGAGGTAGGCTCAAAACGCATGGGCTCGCTGCCGTTCAACACCATCCGCATGACGATGTCGTTGCTGTTTCTAACCCTCACGTTATGGCTGGTGATGGGGGTGCCGTATCCCCGTTATGCCGACGGCAGCACTTGGACATGGTTGCTGCTTTCGGGTGTGGTTGGGTATGTCATCGGTGACTATTGTCTGATGCAGGGTTACATTAAGATAGGTTCTCGTTTCGGTCAGCTCTTTATGACTTTGTCGGCACCTACGGCAGCACTCACAGGCCGGCTGCTCCTCGGCGAACAGATGCGTCCCATAGCCATCGTTGGCATGGTCGTCACCTTGAGCGGCATTGCGCTTTCGATATTGTCGAAGAGCGACAAATCCGATCATCATGCCATCCATTTCAAGCTACCAGCGAAAGGCATCTTTTTCGCAGCGATGGCTGGCATTTGCCAAGGCTTCGGCCTGGTGCTCAGCAAGGTAGGCTTGACGCATTACGACGCCGCCCTCACTGCCGCTGGCATCTCAGGCGATTCTGTCTTTGCCAACGCCGTGTTACCTCTGCCTGTCAGCGTCAGCATGTCCTTTGCTGCTACCACTATCCGCGCTTACATCGGATTGGTGGGCTTTTTCCTGGCGTTGGTTTTGTTCAACAAAGACGGGCTTGCCCAGTTGCGTCACGCCGTGAGCGACCGCAAGGCGATGTGGTGCGTGCTGGCATCCACTATTTTCGGACCTTTCATCGGGGTCAGCGCATCGCTATTGGCCACGCAATTCACCTCGGCGGGCATCGCGCAGACACTCTTTGCGCTCACGCCCATACTTATCATTGCCCCGGCAGCCATCCTTTTCCATCAAAAGGTGACCTTGCGCGAAGTCATAGGCGCTGTGATCAGTGTCGTTGGTGTGTGTCTGTTTTTTGTGTAACCCATTGGATTTCACAAAAAAAGATGCGGAACCAGAACCCTTGTCCCGCATCTTAAAACTAACTCAAAATTCATCCTAGTATAGTATGACAAAAATCTGCTGCAAAGTAACGACCTTTCCAGAAACCGTATAATCCCCATTGATGGGTATTTTGTATATGGGAATATCCCCATATTTGGCGATTCGTAATTAATGTGGTTTTTTATTATTTTTGCAACATCAAAACAGACACATCATGCCTAAAAAGAAAAAACCATTCTCAAAAGACACCAAATTGGCTGAATTGTTGACGGATGACCGCAGCCTGTTGCAATTGTTGCCCCGTTTCGGCATCGGATTGGGCTTTGGCGACAGGAACGTGAATCAGGTATGTCAGATGAACCATGCCGACCCCAAGCTCTTTCTCATGGTATGCGAAATATACTCCGATAGCAGCTACAGGCCTTCCCAAGAAGAGCTTCAAAATATCGACATGGGCAACCTGCTTTCGTATCTGAAAGCCTCACACCAGTATTACCTCGACGAACGTTTCCCGCACATTGAGCACCATTTGCAACGCATCGTTGATGCATGCGGGCAAAAATACGGCCCCATGCTTAGCCATTTCTATGACGAATACAAACAGGAAGTGATGCGCCACATCCAGTATTACGAGGAAGAAGTGGTTTTCCCCTATATTGAGGCCCTGCTCAAAGGACAACGTACCGACTCTTACAAGATTACCGAGTTCGAGCATAACCACACCAACATCCAGGATGTGCTCGACGACATGATGAACATCCTCCTCAAGTATCTTCCTGGCGATATCCTGCCTAAGGAACGCATTGAGATCTCGTTGGATATCATGGAGTTGAGCGACGACTTGAGCCGCCATTCACTTATCGAGGAGCGCATCCTCGTCCCATACGTTGAATCCATTGAAAACGCCCAGCCATGAGAAACCGCGTCATCATTTGCGAAGCATCGGAGATCGTCGCCAATGGCCTGGCCGAGATGATTAATGGCATGGCGCAGTTTGATGTGGTGTTACGCGTTGATAGTCCCGAAAGGATTTCAGAGAAGATCTTGTCCTCCAACGCCAATATGCTCATCATCGATCCCGCGTTGTTGGGCTACCAAAACAAAGATTTTCTGCTCCAACTCGGCAAGGAGCACCCCAATGTCTTCATCGTAGCTCTGGTAACCACCTATCTCGACCATTCTTTCTTGACGCCTTACCATGGTGTCATCGAACTGAACGACAGTCGTGCCAAGATCATCGATAAGATGAACGAATTAGTACAAAACGAGGCCTCGAAAAACTCGGACGACGTGGAACTTTCCAAACGCGAGACCGACGTGTTGGTTGCCGTCGCCAAAGGCATGATGAACAAAGAGATTGCCGAGCAGATGAACATTTCCATCCATACGGTCATCTCGCACCGTAAGAACATCACCCGTAAAACGGGCATTAAGTCAGTGTCGGGCCTCACCGTCTACGCCTTGCTAAACAACCTGATTGACGAGAAGGACTTGATCTGACAAGGGTTTTATCATTAATAAGGTAAACTAGACTTTTGAAATGTGGATATCCTTTGGAAGGACAGGGTTCACTGTATCCTCCGACTCACAGTTGGCTTTGGCCATTTTTAACCCATACATCACCGTTTCTTCGGTGTCAACACCCATGGCATAACCATGAATCACGCCGGCAAAGAAGGCGTCGCCCGATCCCGTTACGTTGATGATGCGAGCAGCCAGGGCAGGATAGGAGAGAGACTTACCTCCAAAACAATGAATCACACCACTTGAACCAATGGTTAAATAGACATTATTTATACCATTGGTATACAATGTTTTTGCAGCCTGAGCCATATCGTTTTCTCCAGTGATTTGAAGGGCTTCGGCTTGGTTGCATTTGATAGCAAAGATAGCATGTTTTTTGGACTGCTTCATGGCTTCGACAAAACGCATGGCCTTGCCTGGTGAGACCGTATCGATGAACAAAGGTGGCTCGCAATGGTCAATGAGATAGGCAAGGGCTTCGGTGCTGAGCAGAGTGTCGGCCACGACCCATTCGGACTCATTGATGGCATCCATCTTGCCTTTGAGCCATGCCAAATCCATACGGTCATTGATGCTTGCATCGGAAACCGCCGAAACCATGTCGCCCATTTCGTCATTGAAACTGAGGAAAATGGGACTTTTCGCTTCATATTGGCTTGATTGCGAAAGATCCATGCCGATGTTCCTGCAGTCGGCAATCATCTTTTTTGCGAAATCATCATTGCCAAAAACGCTTACCAGTCTCACCTCATGACCCAGCAGGCAAAGGTTATGGGCAATGTTGCGGGCTACGCCGCCATGATGGAAAGCGATAGCACCTGGAGTACAACCCTTGCTGTTGGGCTCGGCAAGAGACGAAACGGCGATGTCAATATTGGATTCTCCGATGACGGTAATCTTCATGATTCCTCGGTTTTGGATGGACAAAAGTAGAAATTTTTGTGATAATTTGGATTTCTCATTTTGTTTTTGTTATTTCGTGGCTTCAAAACCAACGTGTTATGGCACAAAACAAGAAGAGGAAGCGTCGCAACTACAAATACCATGCGATCACTTTCAAATTGTCGGCAGGGCAATACCGTTCGCTGCGCAATTACTGCAAGGCCCGCCGTACGACGCCCATCAAACTGATTAAGAAAAACATAGAACGGTTCATCACGGCCTACGAATACGAGGTTCCCCAGGATTTGTACCTCACGGAAAACCAATTGGACCTGTTCAGTGAGAATTGAACGGGATGCGGTTTTGGATGGACCTGCCTAAGGTCACCTCATCCACATATTCCAAGGCATCGCCTACGGCGATTCCTTTCGAAATCACCGATATCTTTCCTTTAAAGTCATTCAGTTGCCTGAAAATGTAGAAGTTGGTCGTGTCGCCCTCTATGGTGGCGGGCAGGGCTAAGATTATCTCCTTAATATCTTCTTTTTGCGTACGTTGCACGAGTTGCGCAATCTTCAAATCGTTGGGTGAGATGCCTTCGATGGGGCTGATGACGCCACCTAGGACATGGTAAAGACCGTTATAAGAGGCCGTCCTTTCGATGGCCAGCACATCGCGCATGTCGGCCACCACGCAAAGCGTGTTCTCGTCGCGACGCGGGTTGCCGCAGATGGAACACACCTTGGTGTCGCTGATGTTGTAGCACCGCTCACAAAGCATGATGTTGTGTTTCATCTTCAGGAGTGAGTCGGCCAACTGCTCAGTCTCCAAATCATCGCTATTAAGCAGATGCAAGGCCAAACGCAAGGCTGTCTTCTTGCCGATGCCAGGCAGCTTCGAAAGCGACTCCACGGCGTTCTCTAACAATATGGATGAATACTCTGCCATACAATAAACGCGGCAAAATTAAGTTATTTCCTTAAATTTGCAGCCTCAAAACCGAAGAAATCATGAAAAGATATTGCTTCCTCCTCACCATATTGTTGCTTGCCATGACCGCCGCGGCCCAAGATTACAATCAGACCGACGACAAGGGCCGCCGTCAAGGGGCTTGGCGCGACTACTATTCCAATGGCCAGCTGCGTTATGAGGGCGAGTTCAAGAACGACAAGTGCAAGGGCACTTTCCGCTATTATGACGAACAGGGCAACTTGAAGGCGACCAACGAGTTCGACAAGTCGGGCGAGCGAGCCTTGAACAAGACCTACGCCCCCAACGGCAGGGTGGTGGCCACGGGCTATTACCTGAACCAAAAGAAAGACGGGGAGTGGAAATACTATGACGCCCAATCGGGTCAGCTCCGTTTGGTGGAGGACAACAAAGAAGGCAAAGTACATGGTTGGTCAAGGATCTACAATCCACAGAATGGTTTGCTGGCCGAGGAAACGCAATTCGTTGAAGGCCAACCCGAAGGCCAATGCAAGAAATACTCCGACACAGGCACGTTGATTATGGAATGCCAATACCACGACGGACTACTTGAAGGCCCCACCAAGACCTATTATCCCAGCACCGCCCTGAAAGAGGAGGGACAATACACCAAAGGAAAGAAATCAGGTACTTGGAAAACCTATAACGAAGAGGGCGATGTCATCGCCGAAGAGGCCTTTGGAGAGTTCGTATATTAATTAACGAAACCGACCACTTATAGATTCCCGAGGGAATGATATAAGTGGTCGGTTTCTATATGAAAACTAATTACATCTCTTCAAATAATCCTCCAAGTTAGGACGACCATACTTATCTGCCAACTTGTAATACTCGCAAGCCTTGTCTTCATCGTTCTTCATGTAGTAGGTCCTACCCATGTTGAAGTAAGCATCGGCATAGTCAGGCTTCAACTCAATGGCTTTCTCGAAATCGGCGATGGCTTCATCATACTTCATGGCATTCACCTTGGCACAACCACGGTAGTAATAAGCCTCAAAGTTGTTCCTGTCGTATTTGATGGCCTTAGTAAGGGTTTCCTCGGCTTTTTTGAATTCGCTGTATCGCAGCAACTGCTTAGAGCCTTCTTCGGTAAGAATGCGTGATTTGGCGGGGTTTTCGCAGCTCATCAGGACAAGCGCGAAAAGGGTAGTGAGTATCAAAGCTAATTTCTTCATTTCAATGATTAATTTCTGCAAAGGTACGGCTTTTTTCAGAAATAGAGCCAATGCCAGACGAATTTATCGGAAGCATTGTATTCCAAGGCTGGCACAGGCAATTTGATGAAACTCAACGCACGTAGTACGGCTTTGAGATAGCGGTTCTCGACGGGCAGTTTGGCCAAGTCAACACCAGGGGCGAGATAGAACTGTCGCACGCGGTCGAAGTCGGGGGTAGGCTGGGGCTCAACCATACCTTTGGCTCCATAACCGACGTCGACAGTGAGCCATTCGGGGAAGTAGCTATCAGAAGACAAAAACAATTCTTTGATATTGAAGGCTGCCCAAATGGTGATACCGTTGTAGTCTTTCAAGGCTTGGCTGACCAGATTGTGCCCCAATTCTTCAGGGTTGTATTGGGCGTATTCGGTAGGATGGAAAGAGTATTTCAGGCTGATGCGTTGTTCTTCCCATAGCAGTTGTTGGGCCGTGTAAAGCGTAATTCCGCCCACATCAGCAGCCATGTCGCCCCAAGAGAAGCCCCAACCTTCGTATCCGCCATCCATAACTTCGATGGTAGTCATGAAAAGCAATGAGTAGGCCCCGCCAAAAAGGGCAGATCGCTTTGCATCCAAGCCAGCCAAGCGCATGCTTTCGTCACCAAACACGCAGGTGTGGTAGGAAGTGGTGGCGTGACACAACTTATCCATCTGAAGCCAATCGCCGTTGTCGTTGATGGTATGCATGCCGATCCATTGGCAATCCTTGAACCACAGCTGGTTCAATCCAATTATAGTACCCGTATAGATCGCTGCGTCTGCTCCTGCCACGATTTTGACGTTTCTGCGCGTAATGGAATCATTGGCTTGTTCAGCCCACACAGGGCAAAACGCCAAGACGAGAAGAATTGCGATTAGCTTGTGTTTTATTTGCATAAACCCTTATATAGTATGCTTTTGCAATCATCCAAATCTGTGGACGATTCCGGTCACGGTTTCGATGATTTCTTTCAATCTGGCCTCGCTCTTGGCTTCGCATAGGAAACGCAGATAAGGCTCCGTGTTTGAAGGCCGGATGTTAAGCCACCAATCGGGATAATCGAGGCGGTAGCCGTCGAAATCGAGGAAACGCTCGGGCTTTTCAATCTGGGTGAAGTGATCGCGGACGGCGTCCATGGCTTCCTGCTTGCGCTCAAGTTTGAAGTTAATCTCGCCGGAATTGGAATAAGGCGTGATCTCGTCGATGATCTGGCTCATGGTCATGCCTTCTTTCTTGCGTTCGGCCAACAGGCGCAGCACAATGGAGGCGGCCAGCAGGGCAGAGTCGGAATAATAGAAGTCACGGAAATAGTAGTGTCCGGCCAACTCGCCGCCGTAGCAACCGTCCAATTCGCGGAGTTTCAAAGCCGCATAGGCACGACCTACACGCCAAGTCTCCACCTTGGCTTGGTAGCGGTTGAGGTATTCCTGTATAGCGCGCGAGCTACGGATGTCCTGCAACACAATGCCTTTCTGCTTTTGTTCGCCAATGAAGTAGTCGCCCAAAAAGGCTATGATGAGGTCGGGGCTGATGAAGCGGCCTTTCTCGTCGATGAAGGTGATGCGGTCGGCATCACCATCGAAGAGGAGACCGATATCACATTTCTCTTGCTTCACCAAGGCCTTGATCTGTTCCTGGGCATTGGCTTCGAGGGGGTTGGGCTCATGGTTGGGGAAGTTGCCGTCCAAGGTGTCGTTGATGTAATGCGCCTCGCCGATGAGCTCGTGGACGAAGATGGATGACATGCCATTGCTGCAATCCACGGCGATGTTGAGGTTGTCGTGTGGTCCCACAAACTGCTTCTGGAAGGCCAGGTAGTCGGCATAGACATCCTTTTCACGAATGATACCTTTCTTCTCGCAAGGCACAGCGGTTTTGTCACTTGCCACAAGAGCTTCCAGTCTGTTCAAGCCGGTGTCGTAGCCCACGGGAAGGGCATCCTTGGCCGAAATCTTCAGTCCGTTGTGATGCTTAGGATTATGCGAAGCGGTGATTTGGATGGATGCTCCATAGCCATATTTGGCCGTCGACCAATACACCAAAGGCGTAGTGGAAAGACCGATGAAGTCGACGTTTTTGCCACGTTCGGTGAGGCCACGGGTGAGGGCGTCGAACAGGGTCGGAGAGGAAAGGCGCATGTCGCGTCCCACGAGATAAGTGTCGGTGTCGAGCACATCAGGCAGGAAATAGCCGATGCGGTAGGCGATGGTCTCGTTGAGGTCTGTGCCCCATTCGCCGCGGATGTCGTATGCTTTGAAGGCTTTCATGGTATCAGTTGTTCAGTTGTTCAGTTGTTCAGTTGTTCAGTTGCTGCTGGCTCTTGGCTTCTGGCTTCTGGCCTCTGTCAGTCTCAACAGGAGGGAAGTCTTTCTCTTTTCCAAAATACTGCCAGTAGCCAGTGGCCAATAGCCAGAGTCATCTATTTTATTCCTCTTTGGTTCAACGCCTGTTGGTATTTTTGGGCATTGCGGTTGTGCTCGGCCAGGGTCTTGGCGAAGTTGTGGTAGCCAGAGAAATCCTCCTTGGCGCAGAAGTAGAAATAATTGTTGTCTTCGGCATTCAGCACGGCCTTGATAGAGACGATGGACGGAATGCAGATGGGACCTGGGGGTAAGCCGGGATATTTATAAGTGTTATAGGGTGATTCTATTTCCTTGTGACGGTCGAGTACGCGCTTGATGGTGAAGTCATTCCAGGCGAAGACAAGCGTGGGGTCAGCCTGAAGCAGCCAGTTTTCCTTTAGTCTGTTGAGGTAAACGCCTGCCATCCGTGGCATCTCGTCGCTCATATTGGTCTCCTTGTTGACGATGGAAGCCAAAGTGCTGACCTGTACAGGTGTCAAGCCTTTGGATTGGGCTTGTTGTTTGCGTTCCTCGTTCCAGAACTTATTGTATTCCTGAAACATACGGTTGACGAAGCCTTCGGCATCGGTGTTCCAATAGAACTCGTAGGTGTCGGGCAGGAAGAGGGCGGGGATGGTGTAGTTGTTGAAGCCCAGTTGCTTGACATAGTCCTGATTGTGAAGCAAACGAGAGATGGAGGAGGAGTCGGCTTCTATCTGTTCGGCGATGCGGCCTGCCAGTTGATCAACGTTGCGCATATTGTTGAAGGTGACCTTCACGGGTGTTTGCAGTCCGCCGCGCAGCATGTTGACCAGCTGGTTGTTGGTCATGCCGTTTTTCAACACGTAATGGCCAGGATGGATGTTGGCGGGAAGTTCCTTTTTCCCAGCCAGCCAGTCGAAGCTCTTCTCGTTGACGATGCAGTTCGTTTCCTTCAAAAGGGCTTTCACTTGGTCATAATCCGAGCCTGTCGGGATGAACAGCTCGACATGTTTTCCGTCCGCGGTCTTCACATTAGGTGACATGACGGTTTTGTAGCCCCAGTAGCCGAAGGCGACGGCAAAGATCAGCAGGATGATGAGCACGAGCCACACAGTGCGCTTCGCGCTTTTCCCGTTTTTCTTCTTGCCGCTTTTGCGCGGCTTTTTCTCATCAGGTAGTTTGGTTTCTATTTTGACCATTTGTGTTTCCTTTTTCAGGCCACAAATGTACAACTTTTTCCTGATTTTGGTTTCTTGGGGTTAGAATAACTCGTCGTTGCAACTTCAATCCTTTTCCAATAATTCCTGATACAACCAAACAGTTCTCACACATTAAATTAATCTTTGAAAATCATTTCTTTACAAACTCGCCTTTGTCGTAGTCAAATTCGAGTTCAGAGATGAGTTTGCCATCGTCGTAAGCCACAAAACCGTTGCCGTCAAAATGGAACGGACCAGAGTGGTCGTTCAAAATGCCATTTAATGCCTTGGCAAGCACAGATTCGAGTGGAACTTCTTGAAAACCAAGCTGTCCGTATTGATAGGCGAACACATAATAATTGCCATCGTCGCCGTGATTCACAACATAAATCTTGTAATCTCTGCCGAGTTCGAGTGGGTAAAAATTGGCCTCGTAATACGTTGCGCCTTTGTATGAAAGTCCTTCGATTTTTACAACGCCGTCGTCTATTTTTGCCTCTTCTCTATGGGCAAAAAATGTAACGTCATCTTTTAGTTCGTTTTTGAGGTCGTTCCAAAGGTCTTGACACAGGTCGATATGAGCCTGTTCAGGGTTGTCGCCATCGTCGTAATCTTCATCATATTCTTCGTCGTCAGATACATCTGGCAGTACACCCTCATCCATAGTTTTTTGGTATTCCTCGTCGGTGGGATAGTTGATGAACATTTTGCGTTTCAGGTTTTTCCACGAATGGAAATCAACATCGTAATAACCACAATCACCTATACTCAGATTTGTCCAACGGTCTTTTTCGGCAGTGTTGTTCCAGCTATCGGGAAAACAAGTGCTGACCTCCCACTGCAAACGCGGAATATCCCCGTTAGGCTTTGTTATAAATATCCATTCGTAACCCTCGGAATACACCTTTTCGTTGTCGGAAAGCGGATAGATTGCCAAATCCAAGCTCTTTGCGCCGTCATTGACAGTTACAGTAGAGCCTTTTATGCTGATTTTCTTTGCGTTAGCGATGATTTCTGGCGCAGGAAAGGCATTAGTTATACTATATGCGGAGAACTTTTTAGTGTCGAAAACAAGTTCGGGCATAGGTTTTGAAACCGGATAGTTGGCAAAATATTGCCTGTCAAGTCCTTGGATTTCATCAACTTCGCAAGCGTGGGTAAAAATCCGCTGTTTGTCTTCCTTGGTGTCGAAATAACAGAGGTCTTCTTCGTACTCTACGGGTTCTCCATAAATCTCGGTCAAGTGGCTCATGACTGTAATTTGCTTGTAATCAGGTGTTTGAGCGTCGCATTTGGAGACCGCGAAAATCCATTCGTACTTTTTGAAATCAACTTTTTCGCAACTTTTATCGCGGTCGATTTTGTACGCGAAGTCTTTGCCGTCCTGAATAACATACAGACTATCGGCGGTGATTCTTAGGGCTGTGATATTTGGGCAGTCGTTGGACCATTTGTGAAGTTTCACAATCGCCGTTTGTTGTGCATTGGTTTCAATGGCGGCAGAATCGGTGTTTGCCGTGTTGTTAATGTTGTTTCCACCACCGCACGAAACCAACATTGCAGCACAAGCCAAAAGAATTATTGATATTTTTTTCATCGTTTAAAGTTATTAATTATTGCCGACTGCAAATGTAATGGTTTTTTGAGAAAAGTGGTGAATTTTGAAAAAAACATCCAATAAAAACAAATGGATTGTGCCCAATGCAGCGCAGATGACGGAGAGCATTCACACCACAGTCAATGTTGCCTACATTCTTCATGGTGACAAAGGTAATGACTTTCCGTCAATTGTCATCAAACATTAATCTTTTCTAATTAATTGAAACTCAAGTTCGTCTAAGAAACCGTCCTTTGACCTAATCCATTCCTTTTTCCTTCCGCAAAGCACGAAGCCTTGGCCAACAAACAATTGCTGACTCTCCGTATTGGATTCGTCAATGGAACAGTACACCTGATGCAGCATGACATCCTTGAATAAATAATCAATGCACAAAGCCAAAGCTGCCTTGGCATAGCCCTGTTGGCGATAGGCTTTGTCGATGAGAATGCCCAAGCCCGCCCGTTGGTTGAGGCCGTCATAGTCGAAAATGTCGATGCAGCCAATGGTCTGTCCGTTTTCGGTCAGGTCGATCATCAGGCGAAGCTGCTTGTTGCTGATCAAGTCATTGTTGCCCAAAAGGAATTGCTCGATCTGGAAACGGGTATAGGGCACATGTGTCCCACTCACTCGCCAGATGTCGCGGTCGTTCTCCCAAAGGAAAATCTGTCCGGCATCCTCGGGCTCGGCACAACGGAGGGTTATCGTGTCATTCTTGATGAACATTTTGTCCAATTCGTTGAAAATACCACTTTTCCTAGCAGGCTGGCACATAATTTGATTGGCATAGCCCGCTGAAATCGTCAGATTGGCTACGCCGAATGCGAAGCATTTCGACGTAGTCAATTTTTCGACAAAAATACACTTTTTAGTGCAATAAAGGTTGAAAAATAGCATTAATGAAACTATAAAACGGAAAAGAAACCATAAAAACTAGATAAGATGAGAAAAGTGAGTTTGATGTTGATGCTTGCCGGACTGCTGATGGCAACATCATGTGACGCATTGATTAACAAAGCTAAAGAGAATGAAAACCAGACTGAGCAGGAGCAACTGCAAAGTGAAGCTACCTCGCAAGTCGAGCAGGTTCAGCCCCGTGTGCAACGGACGGCATTCGTGCCTACCGAAAACACTCCCGACTTCGTTGACGCCGCCGAAAACAGTGTCGACGCTGTGGTGCATATCATGACCAAAGTGGTGAAACAAAGCAACACCTACGAGGACTTCTTCGGAGCCTTGCTGGGCCAACTCTATGGCTACCCAGGGCAGACGCGCAACAATACGATGGTGGCCTACGGCTCAGGCGTGGTGCTGACGCCCGACGGCTACATTGTCACCAACAACCACGTTGTGGAAGGCGCCGACGAGGTGGAGGTTACCTTTAATAATAAGGTGAAGAAAACCGCCACCATCATCGGTACCGATCCGACCACCGACTTGGCCCTGATCAAAGTGGAAGCCTCCGACCTGCCTTTCCTTACCTTCGGCGACTCCGACAATGTGCGTATCGGCGAGTGGGTACTTGCTGTGGGCAATCCCTTCAACTTGACCTCAACCGTCACAGCGGGTATCGTCAGTGCTAAGGCACGTAACCTCAGCATCTTGGGTGAAGGCACGTCTGTGGAATCGTTCATTCAAACCGATGCTGCCGTCAATCCTGGCAACAGTGGCGGTGCCTTGGTGAACACCAAAGGTGAGCTGATCGGCATCAACGCGGCCATTGCCTCGCATACTGGATCCTACGAAGGCTATTCCTTCGCCATCCCTTCCAACATCGTCCGCAAGGTGGTCGACGACTTGCTGCTCTATGGCACAGCCCAACGTGGCTATCTCGGTGTGCAGATCGCTGAACTTACCCAAGAGCTGGCCGAGAAGGAAGGCTTGGAAAACATTGAAGGCGTATATGTTGGCGAGGTTACCGAAGGCGGCGCTGCCAAATTGGCAGGCTTGAAAGACGGTGATGTGATCACAGCCATCAACGGCAAGAAGGTGAATTCCACGACACAACTCAAGGAGAACATCGGTCAATACCGTCCTGGCGACAAGGTGGATGTGGAGGTGAACCGTCAAGGCCATCACCATCACTATGAACTGACCTTGCTCAACGAGGCCGGTAACGTGAATCTCGTCAAGAACGGCGAAGCATTCTATAACTCCGAGTTCGGACTGATGCTGCAGCCCGTCAACCAAAACGAGATGAGCCGTCTGAACATTAAGAACGGCTTGAAGATCGTAGAAATCCGCCAAGGCCGTTTCATGAACTCGGGTGTGCCGGTCGACTTCGTCATCACCAAAGTAAACGGTTATGCTGTGAACAACAAGAGCGAACTTGAAAACGCCCTGAAGAACACCCGTTCGCGCCGCACGACCATCGAAGGCGTGTTCCCGAACGGCATGACGGGCTCGTTCTACTACTAAAAAGTGGTGAAAAATCACTTTTTCCCCTGAAAGACAGAAATTTCGGTACGATTATTGCAGTATTTTACTTTTGGATTGGGAGTGAAACGGCCCAAAAAACGTTTCCTCCCAAGCCGGAAGATTATGCGAAAAAAACTAAAACGTGGAGTTTGGTATGAAGAGAGAGAACGTGAAAAAAAGCACTATAAACAATAAATAAGATTACGAAGAAATGAGACAACTGAAAATTTCAAAGCAAATTACCAACCGCAATGCCGGTACTTTGGACAAGTATCTGGCCGACATTGCGAAGGAGAGTCTGCTGACCACTGATGAGGAGGTCGAATTGGCTCAACGCATCAAGGCGGGCGACCAGGCCGCGTTGGACAAACTGGTCAGGGCCAACCTGCGCTTCGTCGTTTCGGTGGCCAAGCAGTATCAAAACCAAGGTCTGAGCTTGCAAGACCTGATCGACGAGGGTAACTTGGGTTTGGTGAAAGCCGCCCAGCGTTTCGACGAGACGCGAGGCTTCAAGTTCATCTCCTACGCCGTGTGGTGGATCCGTCAGAGCATCCTGCAGGCCGTGGCAGAACAAGCCCGTATCATCCGCCTGCCCATGAATCAAGTGGGGGCATTGGCCAAGGTAAAGAAGGCCGTGGCGCTTTTGGAACAGAAGCTGGAACGCCGTCCCACCCTCAAAGAGATTGCCGATGAAGTCGGCATGGCAGAGGACAAGGTGGAGCAACTGCTGAACCTCAACTCGCGCACCGTGTCAACCGACGCACCTCTTGACGACGAGGACGATGCCAACTTCTTGGATGTCTTCGTCTCCGACGACGAGCCACAGACCGATGCCTCGGTGGAGCAGGAGTCGACGAGCCGTGCCATCCGCAACTCGCTCGACATGCTCAACGAGAAGGAACGCACCATCATCTGCATGTACTTCGGCTTGGGCACCTCGCGTGAATACTCCCTGGAAGAGATTGCTATGAAGCTCAACATCTCGCGTGAGCGCACGCGCCAGATCCGCGATCGCGCCTTGAAACGGCTGAAGAGCGCACCCAACTCGCCGCTCTACCAGATGTACATGAACCAATGAAAAAAGTGGGATTCCGGATTGGAATCCCACTTTTTATTATCTTTGCAGCCACGAACATTTAACAAACAACTTTATGAAATACGAACTCATCCAATTGCCTTATGAGGCAAACGCTTTGGAGCCCGTCATCAGCAAGGAGACCTTGGGCTTCCACCATGGCAAACACTTGAATGCCTACGTCAACAACCTCAATGCCGCCATCGAAGGCACGAAATACGAAGACATGCCTCTCGAGGACATCGTGAAGACCGCTGACGGTGGCGTATTCAACAACGCAGGCCAGATTTTGAACCACAACCTGTATTTCACGCAGTTCCGTGCCCCGAAGGCCGACAACAAGCCTACGGGTGTGATTGCTGAATGGATCGACAAACAATTCGGCTCCTTCGAGGCCTTCAAGGAGGAATTCACCAAGAAAGGTGCAACCTTGTTTGGCTCAGGCTGGGTGTGGCTCTCCGTCGACAAAGACGGCAAACTGCAAATCACGCAGGAAACCAATGCTGGCAACCCCGTACAACGCGGCTACAGGCCTTTGCTGACCTTCGATGTTTGGGAACATGCCTATTACATCGACTATCAGAACCGCCGTCCCGACCATCTGAACGCCTTGTGGCAAATCATCAACTGGGACGTGGTGAACGAAAGACTCTAAACCAAACGTATCTAAAAGAAAATCGCGGCGGGGAAGGACCTCGTCGCGATTTCTGTTTTATTGGGCTTTCATGATCCGATGAATGCTTCGGCTATCACCGTAGTCGACATGCATGATATAGCTTCCAGAGCTTAATCCGCTTAGGTCGAAGACAAAATGATTGTCGGAAACAGCTTTTTCCATCAGCAGATGGCCATAGACGTCATAAACGCGTACGTTCTTAATGGCTTTTTCTGTTGTGATACTCAATGACGAAGTGAACGGATTGGGGAAGATCTGGCAGACAGCGGTATCTTCGTCAACACTGTCAAAGTAGCGGAAATGCGCCACATAGTCCTCGGAGGCCGTCACCTCGAACGTATAGGTAACATCGGTGGAAACCACGACGTCGTTCTTGGTCCAATTAATAAACTCATAGTTCTCGTTGGCCGTGGCCGTCAGGGTGCAGGAAGCGCCGTAATTGTAGTTGCCTGCGCCTGTTACCGTGCCGCCTTCAATTGGGTCGGCTGCCGCATTGATCACATAGTTGTTAATGGAGAAGTGGGCCACGTATGTCGCCGACTCGGTCACAGTGAAGCTATACGTCGGGTTGGTCGACACCTCAGTGCCGTTTTTCGTCCAATTGACGAAGCTGTAACCCGTATTGGCCGTAGCCGTCAAGGTACAAGCATCACCGAAATCGTAGCCTCCGCTACCCGTGACGACACCGCCTTCCGCTGGATCGGCGCTAGCGGTGATGATGTAACTCTGCGACGAGAAGTTAGCCACAAGGTTACGATTGCTCTCAACGGTGAAAGTGTAGTCGGCCTGTGACGACACCTGATTGCCGTTCTCCGTCCAATTAATAAAGGTATAGCCCGTAGCAGCCGAGGCGTGAACGCTACAGCTTTGTCCGTAGTTATAAGTACCGCTGCCTAAAACGGTGCCTCCATTACTCGGGTTAGCGGTAACACTGACAGTGTAGGTGTTTACAGAAAAATGGGCGACATAATCAGCCGTTTCGTTCACGGTGAAGCTATAACTCGGGTTAGTCGACACTTGGGTGCCGTCCTTGGTCCAGTTGACAAAGGTGTATCCCGTGTTAGCTGTAGCAGTCAAAGTGCAGATCTCGCCGTAGTGATAGCTTCCATCACCTGTAACGACACCACCTTCAGTGGGATCTGCATGTGCAGTGATAGAATACGTTTGGGGTGAGAAACGAGCCTCAAGGTTGCGGTCGCCCGTCACGGTAAAGGTGTAGTTGGCTTGCGAGGTCACATAATTGCCGTTTTCTCTCCAATATTCAAAGGTGTAACCTGTTGCGGCAGTGGCTGAGACCGTACAACTTTGTCCGTAGTTATAAGCGCCGCCGCCTGTTACAGTGCCTCCGTTGGTCGGACTGGCCGTCACCTCAACGGTGTAACTGTTAGCCGAGAAATGTGCAACATAATTTGCCGACTCGGTCACAGTGAAGCTATAGGTTGGGTTGGTCGACACCTGGGTGCCGTCTTTTGTCCAGTTCACAAAAGTATATCCATTATTAGGAGTAGCGGTCAAAGTGCAGGTGCTACCGTATTGATAGGAACCGACTCCACTGATGGTCCCTCCAGCAGTCGGGTCCGCAGTGGCGGTAATCTCAAAACTTTGGCTGGAAAAACGAGCCTCGAGGTTGCGGTCGCCTGTCACGGTAAAGGTGTAGTTGGCTTGCGAGGTCACATAATTGCCGTTTTCTCTCCAATATTCAAAAGTGAAACCTGTTGCGGCAGTAGCTGAGACCGTACAGCTTTGTCCATAGTCATAGGTGCCGCCGCCTGTAACGGTACCTCCGTTAGTCGGACTGGCCGTCAGGTCAATGGTGTAACTGTTGGCCGAGAAATGTGCAATATAAGTAGCAGATTCGGTCACGGTGAAGCTATAAGTGGGGTTGGTCGACACCTGGGTGCCGTCCTTCGTCCAGTTCACAAAAGTATAACCATTGTTGGCGGTTGCGGTCAAGGTGCAGGTCTCACCTTGGTTATAGCTGCCGCCTCCAGTGACGTTACCGGCACCCGTAGGATCGGCGGTAGCTGTGATGGTAAAGGCAGTGGGCATGATGGAAACCTGTTGGATGTTTCCGCCCACCATGGGATAGTTGGTGGAAACGACGCGGATGCGATAGCCATTACCTGTGGTCACATTGGGGATTTGTGCAGTGATGCTTCCGCTGGTGTTAGTGGTGACGCGTCCTAATTCAGTAGGAGACGTGAAGTTGCCATTGGCATCGGAGAGTTGTGCGATGACTTGGTTGGCTGCTTTGTTGAGATTGTCGGGCGACATAGTACCCGTCAGAGTGAACGGAATGGTGATGGGAGCGCCAGGTGAAAAGCTGCTGGAAGCCAATTGGCCCATGTTGAGGCTTGGATTGTAGATAAGCAACACATCGTCGACAAACATATCGTCGTTGGTACTGCCTTCTCCAGGAACCACATTGGTAGTGGCTGAAAAGAGGATGTATCGCACGTCGGTGCAAGGACCATTGTTTTGGAAAGGAATGCTTAACCTGCGCCAATTGTAGGCTCCGCCATTAGCCGAAGTGCGGGTAAACGTCTGTCCTGCCGTGGCCACATGCATGTTGGAAGGACTCTCTGTGCCATTAGCTCTAATCTCATAGTCGGCATTGCCATGGACGACAGCCTTCACTTGTGCATTTTGGGTTGAACTTTGGCTGCGAAAACACACCCAAATGGAAAGAGAGTCGGGGAGCTGGTTAATGGGGGTATTGAATCCACTCTCATCACGTCGCGTGCCATTGTAGTTTTCCTCGCCTGTAGTGGAAGTGCTGCCTGCATTCATGCGACCATTGGTCAGGTTGCCGTTTGCAGTGTAGGTCCAAAACAGAAAGCCTACCTCTTTTGGGACGAGTCGAACGCTTTTTGACCCTGTTGAACCTGGACGGGTTTGAGTAGAAGACTCAATGAGGTCATCAGGAAGGAAACCCGAATAATCACCATCTGCCGTTCCACTCGAGTGCCAATGCGTGGGCTCACTGACGCGATTGGTCCATTGCTCGAAGCCACGATTGTCGAATTGAGGACCGTATTGGGCAAATAGATTAATTCTTAAAAAACTGATAATAAATAAAATAGATAAGAACTTTAGGTTGTTTTTCATAAGGCTTAAAGGTTAAAAAAAAGAAAATGCAAAAATAGAGGATTATTCAAAAGATGAAAACGAAAATCAACCAATCTCTATTTTTTCTACCTTTGCGGCCTCAATTGTTCAATCATGAAAAAAGCATTTTTCTTATTAGCACTGATGCTTTTGGCGGTTTCCGTAAAGGCACAGTGGACACTTCAAACCTACGGCGAATACGACTATACACGTACTTCGGGCAGTAGTGCCGCCTTGGCCTTGAAAGGCGATTATCGCTTGGCCGACAACTTCAACATCGGGTTAGGTTTTCAAGCCACCACCTTGAGCCGTTATTCCATCAACCTGCAATACCAGGTGAATCTACTCAAAACCAAGAGTGGTACGCTTTATCTGGAAAACCGTTATTTGTACCGTTTGTTCCCCAATTACAACTTGCAGGAATTCAATGGTGTGTTCGACTTGGGTTGGCGCAATCGGCATTTCAACTTCCAGTTGGGCTTGACCAACCGCTACATTGCTCCCATACCATTGCGCAAAAACGGTGGCATGGATGTGACCTTCGAGCCGATGAACGTCACTTTCTGCGTTGAAGGCAACCTCTTCGACCAGGAGCATCCTTGGAATGTGGGTGCCCGTGTGTCGAACTACAGGGACTTCGTCATTGAGCGTTTCACGCTGTTTTTCTATAGCGTGAATGGCTATTACGACTTCGGCAATGGCTTGCGTCTGACTTCTGAATGTGGGCTGCATCCTTGCGGAGTGCTCAACTTGTCGGCACAATACAACGGCTGGTTTGGCAATGTCGGTCTCGTCTGGAAACCATAAAATCGCAAGCGATTTTATCTCTAATTCATCAAATTGACTTCAACAAATCTCCAAATTCTCTAATTCTTGACAAAAATGAAGAAGATCCATCTTTTAATAATATGTGCCGCATCTTTAGTAATCTTTGCAACAAACTGCAACCGTCTTGACGTCGCAGGCATGGTCATCAACCGCAGCGACACTGAAGAACGCGTGGCCGATTGGCTCGACTACAACGCCCAAAACGGCGAACCCGTCATCGAGAACGCCCCTGACGAGTATCATGTCTATTCCTGCTCCGACTCGCACTATTCCGAGCGCGACAGCATCGTGCCGCAAGGCGAGAACGATCGCCTCTACAAATATATCACGGCCGAGCGCAACGACCCGAAGGCCATCTTTGCCATCCACGCCGGTGACATGGTCAACGAGAGCGGAGAGGCCGGTTTCAGAATGACCAACGATGCGCTTCAGTTTGATCCAAAGACTCAAGCAAAAGACGACCCATGTTTCTTGGTCATGGGCAACCACGATGTGTACTTCGACTGCACTCCTTTCTTCAAGCAGTATTTCCACACCTCGACTTACACAGTGACCGTGAAAACCGTTGGCGGTTACCAAGATTTGTTCATCTTCCTGGATTCGGGCAACGGCACCCATGGCAAGCGTCAGCTAGAATGGCTGGAGGAGAAGCTTTCGCATCGCGACGACTACCGTCACTGCTTCGTTGTCAGCCACAACTGGTTGTTCCGCACATCATACAACTACACCACCACGCCTGCCGCCAACCTGCCTCAGGATGAGCAATATGCCTTCATGGACTTGATGAGTAACAACAATGTGGAGATGGTCATTATGGGTCATTTCCACATGCGCGAGCAACGTCAGTTTGGCGGTGTGCAGTACCTCATGACCGACAACCTCAACGATGGCAAGGTGACGCCGAGTTATCTGGTCGTCAATGTGGGGGAGAGGGTGACATACGCGTATGAAGAGTTGTCAATGGAATAGGCAAATAGTGGCGAGATAACAAAGTATTACCTATTTTTGCAGGGTAAACATCAATTTGACTATCATGAAAACGCCTATTCAAAGAACCATGATGACCTTGTTCTTCTGCTTTGCCTTTGTCAGTGGCTTCGCGCAGGTGAAAGTGTACAAAAACAACTCCTCCTATAGCGGCGATGTGATCTGCAATTTGAAGGGAGACAAAGTGTACCGAGGCAATTCATCCTACTCGGGCGATGTGCTCTGCCACGTTGACGACAACAAGGTTTACCGAGGCAATTCATCCTACAGTGGCGACATCCTTTATACCATCAGAAACGGCAAAGTTTACTCAGGATCATCGTCCTATTCAGGAGATGTGGTTTTCACCATTCGGGAAGGTAAAATCTACAAAGAGAACTCGAGCTATTCGGGTGACATTATCGCCAACAAGAAAGGCAACAAAGTCTACAAGAACAATTCCAACTATTCAGGCGACGTCGATTTCAATCTTTCTGGCGACGTTACCATCGAGCAGTTTGTGGCCATTTGGTATGCGGTGAAGTATTGTTGGTAAATACGCTAAACAATTGGTTTAGAACCTATAAACCAAGATTCCTTTGAGCATCCAGTCGTGGAAAACGCCTCTGAAACTGATGTCGTCCACATAATCGGGTATATCCATTTGGCTGGCATCAAAGGCGTCACGACTACGGAAATAGAATCGGTTGTATGTGAATTGGGCTGAGAAAAAGAAGCGCCACATGGTAAGGCTTATGGCGGCACTGCCGATATAGTTGGGCATAGGATAGCACCATATTTTCGATACCTTTTCGCCTGTTTTATTCAAGCCGCCCGACTCATCATCAATGTCGTATTCGTAAGAAGTGGTTTTCAAGTAGTTGACCAAAGTTATCACCGGCATAGCCGTCAGATTGATGGTGAGATTGCGCAGGCCTTCGTCGCGAGGACCTGTAGGATCCTTGTGCCAAGGCACGAAGTTGACAGAATAGCCGCCACCAATTGAAGCCTGCATGGTGGAGAAGCAATCCAGCATATTGTAGGAGTCCCATGACGCTTCGGGGGAGTTGTAAAGGCTGCCTTGCATATAGCGTGCTGTCAGCATCCATGAGCCTGCCGTATGGCGTTGTATGAGACCAATCTTATAGGCGGCAGGGTAGGCGAAACGCATGTTGTTGAAAACGTAGTAACCGTCAGCAGTAAAATTCTTCAAAATGGCAGCCTCTTCGGTGATGATTTCGTCGTGAAAGTAACTCTCGTCATCCTCTTGCCCAATGGTCATGGAAGAAATGAAAGGATTGGAGATTTTGCTATAATTGAACTTCGCACCCCACGACTTGCCCATGATGCCTAAGCCAAAGGCACTCTTTTTCCAAGCGCTTCGAGGCCCCACTTCCAAGCTGTAACCCAAGGCGACATTGCCATAACCCACTTCAAGGCCTATCTTCTTGCAGAGGTTTTCAGAGAGACTGTATTGCGACAAACCTTTTAGCCAGTCATCGTCGTTGAAATCCAACATGAAGTTGACATCCACATCGAAGCCTGCTTTTTGCCCTGTGGTAAACAAACCCAATGAGAAACTAGGGGCCGGTTGGTAGATACGTGTCGTATCAACCAAGGCAGGCTTGGTCATGAAATGGTTGACTTTTCCCCAAAAGGTGTTTTCTTGGGCGCACAAAGAAGCAATGCCAAAGAATAGGATTATCGTAGTCAGGAGTCTTTTCATTGGTTAAAAATTTGGAGCAAAAGTAGGAAATAAATCAAAATCGCCCATTGGAAAAAGATCCAACGGGCGATTTAAGTGTTTAAGTCCGGCGATTATTTCGTCTGTTTCGGATAGGTCAATCCCATGTTATAAAGGATAAACGAATAAATATCAGCCTGCTCCTCAAGGACTTTGGAAATCGGCTTGCCACCACCGTGACCGGCCTTGGTGTCGATACGGATGATCTTGGGCTGGTCGCCGGTCTGGGCTGCCTGCAAGGTGGCCGCATACTTGAACGAGTGGGCAGGTACCACGCGGTCGTCGTGGTCGGCCGTGGTGACCATAATGGCGGGATAGTGCACGTCTGCACCGCTCTTGATGGTGTGCAGCGGCGAGTAGGCATACAGGGCCTTGAACATAGCCTCGTCGTCCTCGCTGGTGCCATAGTCGCTGGCCCAGTTCCAACCGATGGTGAAGAGGTGGTAGCGCAGCATATCCATCACGCCGACTTGCGGCACGGCCACGGCAAAGAGGTCAGGGCGCTGGTTGACGACAGCACCGACGAGCAGACCGCCATTGGAGCCACCATTCAAAGCCAAGTACTTCGGCGAGGTGTAGCCATTATTGATAAGGTATTCGGCACAGGCGATGCAGTCGTCGAAGACATTCTGTTTCTGCAACTTGGTGCCGGCGATGTGCCATTCCTCACCGTATTCATTGCCGCCGCGCAGGTTCATCTGGGCATAGATGCCGCCGTTCTCGATGAAAGGCAGGCGCGAGGTGCTGAAGCCCGGGTTGAGGGTGATGTTGAAGCCACCATAACCATAAAGCAGGGTGGGGTTGCTTCCGTTCTTCTGCAAACCTTTCTTGTAGGTCAGGAACATCGGGACCTTGGTGCCGTCCTTTGAGATAACAAAGACCTGCTCGGTGACATAATCCTCCGACTTGAAGTCGATATTGGGTGAACGGAACACCGTAGAGGTGTTGTCGTCGATGTTGTACTGGTAAATCGTGGTCGGGAAGACGAAGGATGTGAAGGCGTAGAACACCTCGGGTTCTTTATATTCACTGCTGAAGCCGACTGACCCATAGGTGGGCAGGGCGATTTCATGGAGTTGCTCGCCGTCCATGGTGTAAACATAGGCGTGATTGGCAGCATCCTTATCGTAGGTGACAATCATCTTACCTTTGGCGAGGTTGATGCCGGCAATGACGTTTTCACCCTCGGGAATCACATCCACCCAGTTCTCCATCTGCGGGGTCTTGGCCGACACGCGGCAGACGCGACCCTTGGGCGCGTTGTAGTTGGTGAAGATGTAAAGCACATCGTCAATCACATCGATGGGCATATATTGGTAGTCCATATCGTCAGCAATCTGTAGGAATTTGCCGTTCGGGTCTTGCATGTCTCTGATCCACAGCGTGCTGCCAGCACCTTGACCACTCTCGAAGAGGAACATGTAATGCTCATCCTCGGTGAGGTCAATCGAGTGGAAATAACGCGGCTGGGCGGGGTTACTGTAGAAGAGTTCGTCTTGTTCCTGCGGCGTGCCGAGTTTGTGGTAGTAAATCTTGTGGTTCTCGTTCACGTTGCTGAACTCCTTGCCAACTTCGGGGCGGTCGTAGGCGGCATAGAAGAAGCCGTCTTTATACCAATTGGCGCCCGTGAACTTGGCCCATTCGATGTGGTCGGGGAGGAGTTCAAGGGTGTTCATGTCCTTTACGTAGATTTCAACCCAGTCGGAGCCGCTGCGTTGGA